>Ga0210384_10003795_pt1 | contig 17244 bp, 15 predicted proteins | sample IncBWH2MmetaG_FD_160574 | JGI IMG/M metagenome (GOLD analysis project Ga0210384, IMG submission 160574) | Forest soil microbial communities from Barre Woods Harvard Forest LTER site, Petersham, Massachusetts, United States - Inc-BW-H-2-M | ecosystem: Environmental > Terrestrial > Soil >...
CTGGCGATCTTGCCATCGGCTCAAGCTCTGCGCGACTCCACCTGGCAAGCGTTACTGAAATACGTGCAGGCCGGCGGGAATCTGCTCGTCACCGGCAGCGTTTCGCGCGATGAGCACTGGCATCCCGTCGATCGCCTCACACCCTTGCGTCTTGCCGGAACAACAGAACCTATGACGCAGCACAATTCCGCGATTTCTTTCGATCCGCAGCCCGGCAAATTGGGCAAATCGCCAGACATCAACGTCTCCTTCGAGCAGTCTCGCCAACAATTGCTGGAATTCGTCCGCTTCGAAAATAGCGCGACCGTGCAAGTTGCGACCGCGGGAAAGGGCAAGATTTTCTGGGTCGCTTACCCCGTGGAACTAAGTGAAGGCGCCGAGGCAACCGCCGCGGTCTACCGCGGTGTTCTCGGTCGCATCGGAGTCGGCCAACCATTCACGCTCGCAAGTGCTATCCCGAAAGGCACTCTAGTTTTCCCCATCGAGCTAAAAGAGGCAGTGCTGTACATCCTGGAATCCGAAGCATCTCAAGACAGCGATCTTCAATGGAAAGATGGCGTAACCGGCGCGGACCTGAAAGTCCATCTAGCCGCACAGCGGGCCGCGATCCTAGTCGTAGAAAAAGCCACCAAAAAAATTGCCGCCCAGTACGGGCTGCAGCACTAAGCCTCGCTCGTGTAGCGGCCGCCTTTCTGAAGCGGGCGGCCTTTCTGGTTGTTTCGCTATGCAGTGCGGCGGCTCGCCGCTGTACGATTGTAAGCGCAAGCAACCAACTCAACCATCGGCTCCAGTGCGCACGGTAGAACTTTGCTTTATGCTGAAAGCATCTAATCTGCCGTAAACAGGCGAGAAACCGTAATGCCATCGGATCCAAAAGCCCCCGAGCTTTCCGCGGACCCGCACGCGAAAAAGATTCGCTGGATTCTGCTCGCCGCGTTCAGCGGAATGCTGATACTGATGATTGTCGCCGGCCTCAGCGCGCTCGATTCACTCCGCAAACTGAACCAAGTTTCGAACGAAGTGAGCCAGCGCTTCTCCAACCACAGCCGCGCGATTCTGACCGTAGTCGTTACAGTGCACACCTACAGCGACAACATGGAGCGCTATCTTCTCAGTGATGCCCTCGCGTCCGGCGGGCCAAGCGCTTCCGATGTACAAAATCACGCGGCTGCAGTGCACGCTGCCCTCGAGCACTATCCTCAGGACTGTGGCCGCGAAGAGCGCCTGCTACTCACCCAAATCGAACGGCAAGTCACCGCCGAAGAAGGATCGTTCGAGGAAACCTTGACCTGGCGTCCTTCCGATCGCGCGCAACGCGGACATGCATTCGTGCACCAACACTTGCTTCCAGTTCGGGCGCAGCTTTTTCAATTAGCCAGCGCAGTTTCCGCGTTAAACGACCAGAGATTCACCGAGGAAAAACAAACGCTTTCCGCCGAATTCAGCAGCTTGCAAACCAGGCTCGCGCGCATGGTGTTTCTAACGCTCTTCGCGGGTTTTCTGCTCGCGCTCGCCGCGGGTTTCTACATCTGGCGGCTCGAAAAGGAGCGCCGCGAAAGATATGCGGATCTGACACGCAGCCGCCATGAATTGGAGGGACTCTCGCACCGCTTGGTGGAGGCGCAAGAAGCAGAGCGCCGCTCCATCTCTCGCGAATTGCACGACGAAGTCGGCCAAACGCTGGGCGCGCTGCTGGTGTATGTCGGCCAACTTACCAATCTCGTTCCGCCTGGCGACAATATTCTTCAAGGCCAGATCGAGCGCATCAAATCCGCAGCCGAGAGCGCGGTGAAATCCATTCGCGACATGGCGCTGTTGCTGCGACCGCCGATGCTGGACGATCTAGGCCTGATCCCAGCCCTGGAATGGCAAGCGCGCGAAACCTCGCGGCGCAGCGACATGGAAGTCGATGTCGAAGCGGAGGACCTGAAAGAAAATATGCCTGACGAAATTAAGGTTGGAATTTACCGGCTGGTACAGGAAGCTTTGCAGAATGCGGCCGTGCATGCGCATGCGAAACACGCCAAAGTAGTCCTGAAGCAGTATCCTGATAAGGTCGTGGTGGAAATCATCGACGATGGCCGTGGTTTCGACACGCAACGCAAGCGTGGGATGGGCATTCTGGGCATGGAGGAACGCGCGCGCCAGCTGCGCGGTATTTTTAGGATCGATTCCACGCCGGGCAACGGCACCACCGTTCACGCAGAGTTGCCGCTCGCCGGCCAGGGTCGTGCCTGAGCAATGAGAAAAACACGCGTGTTGCTTGCCGACGATCACCAGTTGATGCGCAGCGGCGTACGCCTGATGCTGGAGCGTGAACCGGATATAACCGTTGTAGGGGAAGCCAGCGACGGACGCGAAGCGGTAGCGCTGGCAAAGACGCTGAAGCCTGAAGTGGTGGTAATGGACATCGGCATGCCCAACCTCAATGGCATTGAAGCCGCGCTGCAAATGACGCAACACAATGCGGAGCTGGCGGTGATAATGCTGAGCATGCACTCCGATGAAAGCTACGTGCTGCGCGCGTTGAAGGCAGGCGCACGCGGCTACCTGCTGAAAGATTCCGCGGAAGTAGACCTGATCAAAGCAGTGCACGTGGTCGCCGGTGGAAAATCCTTCTTCAGCCCAGCGGTCAGCAAAGTTTTGCTCGACGACTACGTGCGCAAGCTCAGCCGCTCGGGTACCGAAGACGCCTACGATTTGCTCACGCCTCGCGAACGCGAAATTTTGCAGCTCATCGCCGAGGGAAAATCCAACAAAGACGTGGCCAACTTGCTGAACCTAAGCGTCTATACCGTGGAAAGCCACCGCTCCAACTTGATGGAAAAGCTCAATCTCAAAGGCGTGCCAGAACTAATCCTCTACGCCGTCCGAAAAGGCATTATTTCGTAGCAGTCCCGTGGTAGAAGAAAAATCCCCTATCCCCGCGCGAATACCGCATCTAAGCATGCGCTAACCCCCTCGTTGTCAGTACCTTGCCGTATCCCCAATCATCGGAGTCCTGCCTCCCCAGCGGCAGGGAGAATCACGCACCCACCTGCTCGCGTCTGATTGGATGTGAGTGACAACTACGCAACCTGCGGAGCGCACAGCCGTACGGAGAACTCCATTCAGGTGCGTACTAATTAAGGATGGATACATGACCGTAAAGGGATCTTCCGTTTTATCGAAGCCCGCTACTCTAATTTTTGGCGCGTTCCTGGGCGCGGCCGGTTTGGGCATCGCACACACCACGCAGAAAACCATAGCGGAAAAGTCGGCTTCGAATCCGCCAGCTACTTTGAAAATGGCGGACAGCAATGAAGGGCCAACGAAAAACAGCTACGCTCCGATTCTCAAGAGCGTGCTGCCTTCGGTGGTCAACATTTCGTCTTCGAAAGTTGTGAAGGCGAAGGACATGATGCCTGAAGGGATGGAGATGGATCCGTTCTTCCGGCAATTTTTTGGCCAAGGAGAAGGGCACTTTAACGCTCCGAAGGACCGCCGCGAGAAGGCTCTCGGCTCCGGCGTCGTCGTTAGCCCCGAAGGCTACGTTCTGACCAACAACCACGTTGTGGACGGCGCGACCGATGTGCGCGTAACCCTCGCGGACAAGCGCGAAGTGGTGGCCAAAGTGGTTGGCACCGATCCAAAGACCGACATCGCCGTTTTGAAAATTGAAGCGAACAACCTGAAGCCCATCACCATCGGCGACTCTTCCAAGGTGGAAGTCGGCGACACCGCATTGGCCATTGGCGATCCGTTCGGTGTGGGACAAACCGTGACCAAGGGCATCATCAGCGCCACCGGCCGCGGCAATCTCGGCATCGAGGCCTATGAGGATTTTCTACAAACCGACGCACCGATTAATCCGGGAAATTCCGGCGGCGCGCTGATCAATGATCGCGGCGAACTCGTCGGGATCAATACCGCGATTATTTCGCACGGATCCGGCGGCAGCCAGGGCATCGGCTTCGCGGTTCCCGTCAACCTGGCGCACCAGGTGATGGACCAGATCCTGAAGAACGGCAAAGTTGTCCGTGCCTACATGGGCATTCTGCCGCAAGACATGACTGCCGATATGGCCAAAGCCTTCGGACAAAAAGAAGCGCGTGGCGTCGTTGTGGGTGACGTCAGCACCAGCAGCCCCGCTCAGGAGGGTGGAGTGCAGCGTGGCGACATCATCCTGGAAGTCAACGGCAAGCCGGTGGAGACCAGCAATCAGCTTCGCAACAGCATCTCGATGATGACTCCTGGCACCACCATAAACCTGAAGTTGCTGCGTGACGGAAACGAGAAAACCTTGTCGTTCAAACTGAGGGAAATGCCCACGGAAACCGCCAAGTTGGAGTCGGATGGGGAAGGCTCCACGAAGGCGCTCGAGGGCGTGGAAGTCAGCAACCTAACGCCGGAAGCGGCTCAGGAATTGGGCCTCCCGGCTTCGGCCAAGGGCGTTGTGGTTGCCGGCATCGATCCTGCGAGCAAAATCGCGGAATCGGGCTTGCAAAAGGGCGACCTTATTCAGGAAGTGAATCACCAACCGGTTAAGAACGTCTCTGAGTTCCAGAGCGCGGTAAAGAAGGGCGGAAGCGATCCGCTGTTGCTGGTCAATCGGCAGGGACGCACGCTGTTCATCGCAGCGTAACTTTACGCCACAGCAGGTGTTTTATAGAGAGCCAGCCAGCAATGGCTGGCTTTCTGCCACCTGCGCGATCGAAAACCAGCGCCCGCCTCGAAAGCGGCCGCGGCAAGTTCCGGAAGTTAGAAAGGGTGGTAACGCCATGGTCAAAGAGCGTCGTAGAAAAAACAAAGTGGACCTCAAGGAATTCGTCAAGCGTGGCGAGTGGCAAGCTGGCGCGGAAGTCGACGCGTTGGAAGTGTTGATGAGGGAGTCTTACAACAATCCGGAAGTTTTCCACGAAGAATGGCTGCGGCCGTTGTTGCGCGAGGGATTGACCCTCGAGTCAGCATACGACGTGCTCGTGGAAGGAACAATCCGGCCAAACTAGCAATCAGCCGGCAAGTCAACAGTCCAGTCGGCATCTAGACCGTAACCACCTAATGTCAGGAAAGAGCGGCGCAACAGGTCAGCGCCGCTCTTTTTTTTCGCGCGCTACCAGATTCCGGGGCTCAATCGGTAACGGACCTTACAGCAGTAGTCCAGGTAACCGGGTAGGTTGGCGGACAAGAACTTTTCCTCATCGAGCAAGCGCACAATCAAGCCGCACACCAGCACGACCCCGATAACCAGATCCGGAACCGATCCCAGCGCCAGCGGCGTAGCCAGCAACAGCAACGTAGCTGCTGCATACATGGGGTGGCGCACGATTCGGTAAGGGCCGGTGGAAATGACGCGCTGCTGTTCCTCAACTTTGATCGTGGCCGCCGCAAAACTGTTCTCTCTAAACACGACAAAAATAATCGCCATCGCGATAACACAAAGTGCGTCCGCGATCAGCACCACCGCGTCCGGAACCGCTGACCAGTGAAAACGATGGTCGAGGCCCGGGATAATCATCAACACCAGGAAAAAAACGGACAAGACGCCCTGAATGATCTTTTGCGACTTGCGCTGCTCGGCGCCGGCACCAGCGGCCAGCCGTCTGTCAATTAGCCCCGGATCATGTTCCATAAAATAAACGGTGACAGCAACAGTGCTGCCAGTGAACACAATCCAGTACAACCATGCCTGCCAGAAGCGCAACGACCACGCCGGCAAAAACAAACACAACCACAAGGTCAAACAGAATCGAGCTACGCCGGCGAGCGCGCGTTTGCTAAGGCTGTTCACATTACACGGAAATCCGATTTATTTCCGGTGTCGCGCCGCCCGGTACCGCCGGATCAGCGCGTTCGTGGAGTTATCGTGTTTGAGCACCGGCGGCGCTTCGGCAGTGAGCTCGGGAATAATGCGCACAGCAAGCACTTTGCCGAGCTCCACGCCCCACTGATCAAACGAATCGATGTTCCAGATCACACCTTGCGTGAACACGCTGTGCTCGTACAGCGCAACCAACGCGCCAAGGATTCGCGGAGTCAGTTTGTCCGCAAGAATCATGTTGGTGGGACGATTTCCATCGAACACGCGAAATGGAACTTGAAAGTCTGGAACGCCCTCTGCCCTAACCTCCGCTTCGGTTTTTCCGAACGCCAGCGCTTCCGCCTGCGCAAAAAGATTGGCCATCAGCAGATCGTGATGATCCGCGTAGCTGCTCAGCGGCTGACTAAATCCGATCAGGTCGCAAGGAATTAATTTCGTGCCCTGATGAATCAGCTGGTAGAAAGAATGCTGACCATCGGTACCCGGCTCGCCCCAGATGATCGGACCGGTCTCGTAGTTGACGCGATTCCCTTCCAGGTCCACATGCTTGCCGTTACTTTCCATTTGCAGTTGCTGCAGGTACGCCGGAAATCGCCGCAAATTGTCGGAATACGGCATGATGCCCAGCGTCTGTGCGCCGAAGAAATTGTTGTACCACACGGTCAGGACGCCCAGCAGCATGGGAAGGTTTTTCTCCGGCGGCGCGGTCCGGAAGTGCACGTCCATGTCGTGGAAGCCTGCCAGCATTTCGCGAAAATTTTCGGGCCCAAACGCGATCATGTTGGCGAGGCCAATGGCCGAGTCCATGGAGTAGCGCCCGCCGACCCAATCCCAGAAACCGAACATGTTTGCGGTGTCGATGCCGAACTTTGCCACCGCGGCGGCGTTGGTGCTCACGGCCACGAAATGCTTGGCGATTGCGGACTCGTCTTTAAGCGCAGCAAGCGTCCATTTGCGGGCCGTGGCCGCGTTGGTCATGGTTTCCAGCGTGGTGAAGGTCTTCGACGAAAGCACGAAGAGCGTTTCGGCGGGGTCCAGGTCGTGGGTAGCTTCGGCGAACGCGGCACCATCAACGTTGGCCACGAAACGGAACTGCATCGAGCGAACGCTATAATCGCGTAGCGCATTGTATGCCATTTCAGGGCCGAGATAAGAGCCGCCGATGCCAATGTTGATCACGGTCTTGATCTTCTTTCCGCTGTGACCCTTCCATTCGCCGCTGCGCACGCGATTCGAAAATGTCGACATCTTGTCCAGAACGGCGTGGACTTCCGGAACTACATCGACGCCATCCACGAGAATTTTTTCCGTCCGCGGACTCCGCAACGCAACGTGTAACACGGCGCGTTTTTCCGTAATGTTGATTTTTTCGCCGCGGAACATGGCGTCCCGCCGCTGCGCTACCCCGCGGTCAGCTACTAATTTCACAAGCAGACTCATCGTTTCGGCGGTTACGCGATTCTTGGAGTAGTCGATAAACAGCCCCGCGCCTTGCACATTGAACTTCTCCGCGCGCGACGCGTCCTGCGCGAATAGATCGCGGAGGTGCAACTCCTTGACGTTGGCATAGTGGGAGGCAAGCGCTTTCCAGGCCGGAGAATTGGTCAAGCTAGATGTGCCGTTGGACATGATTGGCTCCATTGAGAGAATGTGCTTCACCGAATTGGGTTGGACAGTAGGAACTGCCCGCGGCTGCGACGTCCCGCGGCTAATCGCCTGCAGGAGGAAGGGATTTAGTATAACGAGAATCGCACTGACGAGACCACTTCCACTTGCTGGCGGGGAACGTTCAAGCTTGAACGCATTGTGAACAATCTGTAACGCGCAAAAGGCCTATTCCGTCGAGAAACGGAAAATCGTCGTCGAGTGAAACGTCTCGGCCGGCCTCAGCGTGGTGCTCGGGAAATTGTCGTGATTCGGCGAATCTGGAAAATGCTGCGTCTCCAAGCAGAACGCACCGTTCGCCACATAGTGATGTTTGTTTTTTCCGGTTGCCGTGGGATTCAGATGATTTGCGCTGTAGAACTGCACCCCGGGTTCACTCGTTAGTATTTCCAGCACGCGCCCGGAGGAAGGATCGATGGCCTTCGCGGCCATCACGATTTGCGGGTCGGCGGGTCCGTGATCGACTACCCAGTTGTGATCGTAACCAGAACCGTATTTGAGTTGCTGGTCCGTATCGTTGATGCGCTCGCCGATGGCGTGCGGCTGCAGGAAATCGAAAGGGGTATTTCTCACTTCGCGGATTTCACCCGTGGGAATCAGGGTTGCATCAACCGGAGTGAAGTTGCTGGCGAAGAGCGTCAACTGGTGTTTCAGGATGTCGCCGTTGCCTTCTCCGGCGAGGTTGAAATACGAGTGGTTGGTCAGATTGACGACAGTGGGCTTGTCGGTGGTGGCGGTGTAATCGATTTGCAGTTCGTTGCGATCCGCGGGCAAGGTGAAAACGACCTTTGCGGTAAGATTACCCGGAAACCCTTCTTCACCATCCTTGCACAGATACGTAAGCTCCAAAGAAACATCCGTGGACGTGTTGTGCTCCCTGGCCTGCCAGTACTTCTTGTCGAAAGACATCAACCCGCCGTGCAGGGTGTTGTCGCCATCGTTTTTCGGAAGTGTGTAGACCTTGCCGTCCAGCTTGAACTGGCCGTGCGCGATACGGTTTGCATACCGGCCGATGGTGCCGCCGAAATGCGCTCTGCCCGCGGCGTACTCTTCCACGGTGTCGTAGCCGAGCACAACGTCCGCGAGTTTCCCGGAGCGATCCGGCACACGGATGCTGACGATGATGCCGCCGTAATTGGTGATGGAAACTTCCATGTGCTTGTCGTTGGTCAGCAGGAACAAATCGACGGTTTGGCCGTCGGGCGTTTTTCCATAAGCATGTTTGCTGATCTTCGATTTGGCCGAAAGCGATGGAACAAGTAGCGCGACCCAGCTGAAGAAAACGCACAAAACGAAGCACCGCCGAGAAGTCATGAGATTCTCCTGAGAAATGTAGCGATTCTACGGCGAATCCGTTGAGAAATGGAAAGTGTTTGTGGGCAGGCTGCGTTTTTGTGAGAAGGAGCGCTCGGCTCTCAACCTTTTTGCTCACCGAGGGCCGCAAGGATTTGCCTAACAATTTCGTCAGGAGCAGGTTCGATACTGACCGTTATAGCGTCCTTCGGTTCTTCCAGATTGGCGAATTGATCGGCCAGGATGGCTTCATCCGCGAAGTGCCCGTGACGCGCGTGGAGTCGCTCGCGAATCAACTCGTAGCCGCCCTTGAGATAGATGACCTTGAACGGCAGGCCTTCCGTAAGGCGGCGACGATAGCTTTCCTTCAGCGCCGAACAGGCCAGGGCAACGTTGTGCCCCAGGTTGTGCTGTCGCACGAGTTCCTGATGGATAGCGTCGAGCCAAGGCAGCCGATCGGCCTCGGTGAGCGGAATGCCTGCGTGCATCTTCTCCTTATTCGCAGGGGAATGAAAATCGTCGGCTTCGAGAAAAACATACCCGAGACGTTCGGCTAGCATTTTGGCGATGGTGGTTTTGCCAGACCCGGTGACGCCCATGACAAGAAGAATCATGGCAGCGCGACGCGCAGGATGCGGGATGAAATCATGGGGCCGACTGGAAGAGTAGCATTGAGCGAAACGACGAGAAAAGACACCAGCAAGGATTGCTAGCACCGGCGTCTCAGGTCCCCTCGAGCTTGCGCTACTAGGGACGCCATGACCCGCAAGGCGCTGGCGAGGTTAGGTAAATCGGTTTAGTATACGGACGGGCAGATTCAGTTGACCTTCTGACCACATTCCAAGCGGCAACCAAAATCCGGAGGTTGGCGAATTCCATGTTTGGCTATCGCGTGAGCATACGGGGTTTTGCTAAGTCCCTAGTTCCGTTGCTGACTCTGGCGTTTGCGCTCCTATTTGTAGCCGCGTCCCGTGCTGCCGGGCAATCCGACTACTATCGCCACACCTATTTCGATAACAGCATTACTTCCGACTTTTATTTTTACAGCGCGGGATCGGCAGAGGCGCCCAGCACTCTGCAGCTCGTGAACAACAAGCTGCCTGTAGAGCGGGAGATTTTCCTTTCTCCACCCAACGCCCTGCGCCTGGAGTGGCAATCCAAGGCCGGCGGCACATGGGAAGCGCAAATCAAGAATTTGGGCGTGCGCAACCGCTTTCCGGAGTTCAAAGGCACCAATTTGTATTTCTGGGTTTATTCGCCGGAGGCCATCGCCGCCCACAAACTTCCGCGCATTGTGCTCTCCTCGACCGGCGAGGGACTGCAGGTGGCGCAATTTCCCGGTAGCTTCTCGGCGCCCCTACCCCTAGGCGTCTACGCGGGAGACATCCCCGCAAAAAAATGGGTGCAGGTACGCGTGCCGCTTTCCGCATTCACTTCGAAATCTATTTACGAATTGCATCCAGAGCAGATGCAGAACCTGATTTTTCTCCAGGGAGCCGCGGATGACGCGCCGCATACACTGATCGTGGACGAGATACGCGTGGATGATGACGATGCGGCAGTCCGGAGCGGCTCACAAAGCCCGGCACTTGCGGCGCCGCAGAATCTGAAGGCCACCGGCTACGACCGCCATGTCGAATTGCGTTGGGACGCGGTGAACGATCCCCAGCTCACGCGCTACGTAATTTACCGCTCGACGGGCTATGGAGAATTCAAGCCCATCGGTATCCAACTGCCGGGCATCACACGCTACATGGATTTTGTCGGAAAGCCCTCCGTGAGATCGCAATACAAAGTCGTAGCTCAAGATGCGCGCTATCAGGATTCGCCAGCTTCCGCGGTAGTTTCCGAAGCCACACGTGAACTGAACGACGAGCAACTCCTGACCATGCTGCAGGAAGCGTGCTTCCACTATTACTGGGAAGGCGCTGACCAGCATTCGGGCATGGCTCGGGAAAGTTTTCCGGGTGACGACCGCATCGTCGCAACCGGCGCCAGTGGATTCGGAATCATGGCGCTGGTTGTGGGCACCGACCGTAATTTCATTTCACGCGAACAAGGCCTCGAGCGGATGACCCGCATCGTCGATTTTTTGGAGAAAGCGGATCGTTTCCACGGCGCCTGGGCGCACTACATGAACGGTAACACCGGAAAAGCCATGGCCGTGTTTGGAATGCTTGACGACGGCGGCGATTTGGTCGAAACGTCGTTCCTGATGCAAGGCCTGCTGGCAGCGCGGCAATATTTCAAAGGCGATAGCGCTGCGGAAAAGGATCTGTACCGGCGAATCACCGCTTTGTGGGAAGGCGTCGAGTGGAATTGGTATCGCGAGTCGGATGCCAACGATGCGATTTACTGGCATTGGTCGCCCACCTGGCATTTTCAGATTCATCACCGCCTCACGGGATGGAACGAAGTGATGATCACCTATCTGCTGGCCATCGCGTCGCCTACACATGGTGTTCCTGCAAGCCTCTATTACACGGGATGGGCGGGACTATCGCGAGAAGCGATCAGTTATCGCGCCGGCTGGTCCGGCACTAGCGACGGCGATCATTACGCCAATGGCAAATCGTATTTCGGAATCAAGCTCGACGTGGGAGAAGGCACCGGTGGTCCACTGTTCTTCACCCACTATTCGTATATGGGATTGGACCCACACGGATTCACCGACCACTACACCAATTATTTCAAGAACAATCGCGACATCGCGCTCATCAATCGCGCCTATTGCATCGCCAACCCCAAACACTTCGCAGGATACGGTGAGAATGCATGGGGACTGACCGCAAGCGACGGGCCCGAAGGATATGTCCCGCACGCGCCGGATGCCATGTATGACACGGGAACCGTCACTCCAACCGGAGCGCTCGCCTCTTATCCATATACGCCGGCCGAATCCATGCAAGCCTTTAAACATTTTTATCGCGACATGGGCGCGGAAATGTGGGACATCTACGGGCCACGCGATGCCTACGATGCGGGCGTGAACTGGGTTTCTCCGATTTACATGGGCCTGAACCAGGCACCCATCGTAGTGATGGTCGAAAATCAGCGCACCGGTCTGGTGTGGAAGATGTTCATGAGCAGTCCAGAAATCGCCGCAATGATTAAGAAAATAGAGGCGGAGCCGGTCGCGGCGCAGTAGCCACACGCGACAAAGAATTAGTGCGCGCTAGTGAAACTGACGTAAGCGTGCGCAGTGACTCAAGGCTTTATTGCTTCGGTCGATAAGGTCTATGAGGCACGAAGGACCTCCTGCAACGGCCAATGCCATCTCCAATCTAGTCCACGATCAAGCCACACCGGCTGTTGCCCCACTGTTGCGGCCAAACCGGGCGCTAGCGACTCAGAATGCGGCTCCGGTACAAGCCGCCGGCCAAAGCGGCCCCGATTCAAGACACCGTAAGAGAAGCAGAGCGGCACAATCAGCGCTTCAGGAAGCTGTCGAGACTTCGGTTACAGCTCAGGAAGCGCGCGGTGGAGAGCGTCGGGCACAATGCCTATTGGCCAGGGCAGCGGCCGCCCCAAAAGTAGGATAACCGAAGCTCGCATTTCCCTGGCGTAAACCGTTCTCTCACTCCAGTTACCGCGTCTGCTTTTATCCTCCGGGTTAGCTCAGAATCTAGGATTCTGCTACGCTGTGCCCCACGAGCATGAATAGAGGAGAAACAGCGTGCCTGTAGTAGCCGGCGTAGATCTGGGTGGAACGGCGATCAATTACACATTGATCGATCAGCAGGAAAAATTTCTGATCGAAGCGCTGTGCGAACACCCGTCGCTTTCCAAACAAGGCCCGGAGGTGTGCCTGCGCCAGATTGCCGATGGCTTGCAGATCGCAGTCGAACTGGCGGGCGCAGTGTTGCACGACGTAGTAGCAGTGGGACTGGATACACCGGGTCCGGCAAGTTCGGCAGGGCTGCTGAGTGCCCGCGGGTCCACCAACTTTGTGCACGCCGATTGGGCGGGCTTCGATATTCGTGAAGGCCTGGCGCACAAGCTCGGCAAACCGGTTTCCTATCTGAACGATGGAAATGCCGCAGCGCTTTGGGGCCATTACACAATTTTCGGCGCCAACAGCAAGGAAACTTCCGTTTCCACCATCATCGGAACAGGAAACGGCGGTGGAATCATCCTGGACGGCAACGTCGTAAAAGGGAAAAACGGATTTGGAGGAGAGTTGGGTCACGTGCTCCTTCCCTATCAAAGCATTGCCGACACCAAAGGGATGAAACCCGAATGCAACTGCGGGCGCACTGGCGATCTGGAATCGCTTTGTTCGCTGACGGGAATCGAACGCAACCTATTGCCGTATTTTCTGCCACGATTCCCCGGGCATGCGCTGGGGAAAATGGAACTTCGCCAGGCCGCCAAGCAGGTGCGCGGGCTGGCCGAAAAGGGCGATCCACTTTGCAAAGAGATATTCCGCGTACAGGCTCACGCGTTAGGATTGTTTTTCGATGAAATGGTCAACACTTTCGATCCGGAAGCCCTAATTGTCGGCGGTGGCGCACTGGAGACCGGCGTGGAGTTTCAGCGATGGTTTTTAGATGAGATTCGCGTGGGCATGCCTCCGCAGCGCGAAGAGCAGGTGGGCATTCCAATTTACGTGATGCCCAACGGCGACACCGCAGGCGCGCGTGGCGCAGCCATCGAGGCGCTAAAATTGTCACGGCAAAGTGGGTTGATGTAAGCCCAGGACGTTTTTGCGAATATTTGCTGGCGAAATACAGGCTGCTTCTCCTAAACTGCAGGTTGCTCGGTTTCCTGATCCAAGAAAGAGTGCATATGGCAGCAGAAGTGGCGATTCCTCGCGATGCCGCGAAGGTTTCGGCCAGTGTTCCGGGCGGCAAGTACGATCATCTATTTTTCTCCGGCATGGCACTGGCGATGCTGACTACCGTTTTTGCCGGCTTCGCGCAGACCTACTATTTGGCGGGAATATTTGGCGCCCCGTTGCCCAGCAAAATCATTCATTTGCACGGCGCGGCGTTCAGCTGCTGGATTCTGCTGCTGGTGACGCAGACTTCGCTGGTGGCTGCGGGGCGGGTGGACATTCATCGCCGCCTTGGCATCGCGGGATTTTTGTTGGGATGCGTAATGGTGGTCCTTGGCGTGCTGGCGGCGACGGACTCGCTGGTGCGGCACGCGGATCTTGCGAGGCGGGACGCCAGAGCGTTTTACATCGTTCCGTTGACGGACGTTCTCATTTTCGGAGTGTTGCTGTTCTTCGCGTTTCGCGCGCGCCGCGATTCGTCTGCGCATAAGCGCTACATCTATATCGCTACCACCGCGTTGTTGATTGCGGCGATTGCGCGCTGGCCATGGGCGTTAAGCCAGGGCAACGCCTTCCGTGCGGGCCTGCTGTCCTATCTCTTTTTGCTGGCGCTGATGGCCTACGATTTCTGGTCCAAGCGAAAGATTCATCGCGCCACCCTGTGGGCCGGAGCATTTCTGGTTTTTGTAGAGGTGGTGCGCTTTCCCGTTGCCGAAACAGCGGCTTGGCACGCCTTCGCTGGTTGGGTGCAATCCGTAGCGCGTTAAGCGGTGGACGTCACGGAAGACTATCAAAACCGTCCGCAAAACAAAAACGAGAGCCAGCTTTCGCTAGCTCTCCTCATTTGCTTGGATGTGTATCCTTTCGGAGGAACATCTGTCGCGTGCACAGGCTCTCACTGCACCGGACCGCGGCCATACTGTAAATTCCTTATACGACTCTCCTCAGAACTGTAATTTTTTGCCACTCATCGCGATCTGTGCCGAATCCCATCTCCATAACAATGCCCAAGAAATCCAAGAGTGAAACTTCGGATATAGTGACCCCGATTTTACCTCTGCGTGACACACACAAATGCGGGGCTAGCTACCCTTTTTACGTGAGCACAAATTGTCCAAGCGCCAAGGAGCAGAGCAGCGTGAAACGTCAACGGTGGCTGCTTGTTTTCGCTGGCCTGAGTTTCGCCGCACTGAGCGTTGGCACTTGCCGGGCGCAGGATTGGACCCCGGTGATTACAGGCTCAGCGGGGTTTATCTACTCGAAAGACGCCGGGCAAACGGCGCTGCAGCCTATCATCAATCCGATTCTGCTGGTTCCCCTGGGCTCGCGGTTTCTTGTCGAAGCGGCCGCGCAGGTGCAAGGATTTGTGGCTCGCCCTGCCCCCGGCCAATCCTACGAGTGGCAAACATTCAGCAACCTCGAGTATCTGCAGCTCGATTACGTCGTGAATTCGCACGTTACCATCGTGGCCGGACGGTTTCTGACACCATTCAACATTTACAACGAACGCCTCACTCCGATATGGATTCAGAATGTCCAGAATGCCCCCATCATCTTTGCCATCGGCACTCGCACGTCAGGTGCCAGTGACGGCGTGATGGTGCGCGGTGTCGCGGTGTCGCGGGCAAATTGGCTTGTGAACTATACGGCATTCTTCTCCGCGCTCAGCACAGCGGAACAATTCCAGGCTGGACGCGCGTTTGGTACGCGAGTCGGGCTCTTCCTGCCCAAGACAGGACTGGAAATCGGAACTTCATACCAACGCTTCCTGCAGGATCAGCACAGCAATTCCTATGGATTCTACTGGGCTTGGCGGCCTGTAACCCGCGTGGACATCAAAGGCGAGTACGCGCATTCCCCGCAGGGCAAGGGTTATTGGATCGAGGCGGCGTATCGCTTCGATCCGGCAGGACGCTTCGGGCGCGAGTTGAAGAATATTCAGCCGGTAATTCGTGGCCAGCAATTCGTCCGCCTGTCGCCCGGTATAAACGATTCTTTGCCATCAGCAAATACCCAACGAGTGGATTTCGGCCTGAACTATTATCTTCCGCATGAAGTGCGATTGAACGGGAGTTACGGCCGTCAGTTCAGCACCACCGGCGATGCGAACCATTGGACGCTCGATCTTACCTATCGTTTTTTGTTCCCAGTGCCGTTCTGGCCCAAAGGTGCAAAGTGAGCGTCTCCCGTTCCCGACTCGTGATGTTTATATTGCTTTCGTTCTCCATGTTTGCGGCGATCGCCAGTAGCGCCCGGCAGCAACCGCAACAACCGGGAAACGCTGCTCCGCACAAAGCTGTGGCGAAGAAAGACGAAAGTGCCGAAGGCGAGAAACGTTTCAAGGCCAACTGCGGACGTTGCCACCATCCTCCCGAAGATCTATCTCCCCGCGAAGTGCGCACCGTGCTCCGCCACATGCGCGTTCGAGCTATGCTCAGTGAAGAAGACGAGCGTCTGATCCTGAAATTCTTGGCGCCCTGAAGTTAATAACCTCCCGAAAAGCATATCCCTGACTTTGGAGTTTAACGTTGCGATGACACTAGGCCCTGTTTTGCTCGCAAACATCCCAACAGGCGCAAAGGTGACGTGCGTTTGACATGACTATGACAACTGAGATCGCCAAGCGATTTACGATTTGAGTGAGCTCGATTTTGCGCGACTGGGCTGACAGCGGAGGCGATGTCGCGACGGGCGAAGAGGGTAGTTTTGCAACACATGCGAGCGCACGCAACAGTAACTGCCGAGGATAGCCAAGTCGTCCTGGCATTTGCGCCGCACAGAATTCAGATACTTTCTAAGGGGTCAAACAAATGAAAAGGCTAACACTGCTGGTCACAATCTGCTTTTCGTTCACGTTCCTCGCGCTTGCCAAGACCACCGCGAAAACCGCGGCGCCACGCACGATCGAAATCACCGCAAGCAAGTTCGCGTTCGCGCCTAACGAAATCACCATCAAGAAGGGTGAAGACGTGAAGCTGGTGCTTCATTCTGAGGATGCCAATCACGGCCTGGTTATCGAGGATCTTGGCATAAGAGCCGAAGCAAAAAAGGGCGGCGAGGCGGACGTGACCGTGAATGCCACTTCCACCGGAACGTTCGAAGGAAAGTGCGCGCACTTTTGCGGCGCGGGCCACGGCTCCATGATCTTTGTCGTCCACGTCGTCGACTAGTCCAAACTCATGAAGATTTCAACCTGCGCGCTCGTGCTGTTGGCCGGGATTTGTGTTTCTGGCTGCAAAGCAACGCCGCCTGGTAAATGGGAAACCTCGGCGATAACGCGGATCAAACACAGCGTGACGGTGGGCGGGAAGAAGGATAAGAATCCTCTGCCCGAAACGCCGCAGAATATCGAGGCCGGAAAGGGCGCGTTTGCACACTACTGCGTGGCCTGCCACGGACTGGACGGGCAGAATACCGGCGTCCCGTTCGCGGATAACCTATCGCCACCAGTACCATCGCTCAAATCGGATCGCGTGCAGTCGTATGCCGACGGGCAACTGAAATGGGTCGTCGATAACGGTCTTGCGCCGTCTGGAATGCCAGCGTCCAAAGGAATCCTGACCGACGAAGAGATATGGTCGATCGTCGTTTATATCCGGCATTTGCCCGAAGCGGGAAGTTTAGGCGAGCCCAAGATGTATGCCGAGGAAGACGGCACGGCCGAGCGCTCACGCAAGAAAACTCACAAGCGATAGTTCAGCGAGCAAAC
>Ga0210384_10003796_pt1 | contig 17244 bp, 8 predicted proteins | sample IncBWH2MmetaG_FD_160574 | JGI IMG/M metagenome (GOLD analysis project Ga0210384, IMG submission 160574) | Forest soil microbial communities from Barre Woods Harvard Forest LTER site, Petersham, Massachusetts, United States - Inc-BW-H-2-M | ecosystem: Environmental > Terrestrial > Soil >...
AAATGCCCGGGCGCCGGCCCAATCATCACTGAACTACCCTGTGCGTAGCAGCCATAGGCCAAGGTTGCCGCTCCGTTGGAGGCGCTCAATGCATTCGTGCAAGCCGCCGGCATCGCAGAGCCGCTGGCATAGAAGGGAATCGGGGTGCCAACTGCTTTGAAGTCTCTGGGATTGCCAAAGAAGTCCCAACGGTCCAGGAACTGCCCTGTTGAGCTGAGATCGCGGGTATCCACCACGGACCAAGGAAGTCCCGACTGGACGACGATCGATGAATTGATGGCCCATCCCTGGAGCATTTGGGCCGGGGATTTTATGCCGGGGATCTTGTAGGTGAACGTAAGGCCGAAGTGATGGCGAACATCAAATTGCGCGGCGCCGTAGTCGTTCATGGGATTTAGACTGTCCTGCGGGGCAGTCGAATGGAAGTCGTTGCCCGGCAGGTTGGACAAAGCGTGGCTATAAGTATAGCCGCCGTTGATGGACAGATTGTGGAGGCGCGCCGCGAGAGTAAGTTGGAGGCCGTTATAATATGAGATATCCGCATTCGCGAGTTCAGTGATGCCAAAGAGATATGGGAATGACGAGAAATACGGTAGGTTCGTAGGAGATTCGCAGTGATTGCAGGCGATCTCAGCGGGAGAATTGGGGTTGAGCTGATTCAGGTTCCTCAATCCCGGCAGCCGACTGCCCTTGTTGCCGACATAATTTGCTTTGAGGGAGATATTGGGCGAGAAGGCATGCTCAACGCCGACATTCCAACCGAAAACACGAGGAGACGGCATATTGGAAGGGGTGAATACAATGTTGCACGGCGAAGGATTTTTGCTGGGCGCACCCGCAACGGGATTGATGGGAGCGATGCCATCGCCGCAGGCAAAGTTGGAGGAAATGGTTGACGGAAATACCGGTCCGGCCGTTGTCCAATTGAGTTGGCTGCCAGATATGGTTGCGCTGGCCGAGCCGATGCCGTTCGCTGTTGTGTTTATCCCAGGCTTACTCGAGCCATTCGCCGCAAATAGCGTGTAAGACGTGGGGATCGCAGTGATACCGGGGGCCCTCCCAACACCGCCCTTGCTGTTTATTAACTGGTCCACAATGACATTGGTGTAGTAGATCCCGCCGCCGGCGCGCACGACGGTAGTTCCCTTTCCGGTGACGTCCCAGGCGACGCCGACCCGCGGAGAGAAATCCTTGGAATCCGGATTGTACGGAGATTTAATATTCACGCCCACTTGCTCGAAGCCAACGCTGGGGTCCCAAGAGCCGATAAGGTTGTTCTTATCAGTCAGTGGGGTGTAGTACTCGTAACGCAAGCCCAGGTCCACGGTGACGCGCGGCTTGACGCGCCAGGTATCATCGAAGAAACCGGAGTAGGACGACTGACTGAGGTTGCGCGCCGAGATGCCTTGGAGAATCACACCTTGCGTGGGAATGCCGGCCAGGTAGTCTTCTAGAGGCGTGAGTTTTAATGTGCCTCGCGTTCCGGTTACCGTTTGGCCGCCATTGAACCTAAACTGCCCTCTACCGATGGATACTTCGTTAAAGAACGCTCTGAAAGTCAGGATTTCGCCGCCGAATTGAAAGTCGTGGTTGCCGTGCAAGAAGGAGACATGATCGACGATATCATAATCGTTCCCTGGGCCACTGACTTTGGGTGCCCTAGAATCGCCTCCGAGGTCGGTGAACCCGGAAACAGAGATAGTCGGAAAGCCTTGCAAGTTCGCAGCCGTGACGCCGGTATTGATGCCATAATCTGTGACCGGGATCTGATAGTCGGCTACGTTGTCGATGCGATCGAAAAGATTCCAGCCAAAGCGGAGATCGTTTACCCAATTGGAGTTGGCAGTCCAAGTCCAACTCGTAGTGAGAAATGAGGAGATCATCGTTCCGAGTGACCGGAAGTAGGGCTGGGTGCGGGTTGAATCCTCGCCGAGACCATTGCCCTCGCCGCGGTAGTAGGAGCCGCTGAAGGCATGGTGATCGCTGAGGTGGTAATCGAGTTTGCCGATGCCGTTATTGATGGTGAAAACGTACGGAAAGCCTCGGGCGATGGAGCTGCTGCTAGTGTTGTTCGCCCCATACTGTGGCAACAGGTTCACGCTGAGGGTACTAAGCGGGATTCCGGCTGCGGCCAAAGCCGCCTCGGCATCCGGAATGCTGTTGGTCGTACCTGCGCCCGCCAATGAAGTTGGTATCTTTTCTGATAACGCAGTTCCTACGTCATAGGTTTGCCGCTCGAAAGTAGCGAAATAGAAGAGCTTGTTCTTGAGGATGGGCCCGCCTGCTGAACCTCCATATTGTTCTAGTTCCAGTGGCTGAGGGGGTGTAGTGGATGCTGGATTGAGAAAATCTCGGGCATCCCAGGCGCCATCGCGGCCAAAGGCATAGGCGGAGCCGTGAATGGTGTTCGTACCCGACTTGATGCCGATGTTAATGACGGCGCCGGGACGGCGGCCGAATTCGGCGGGCGGATTGGTCTCGACGTTCAGTTCCTGGATGGCATCGGTGGGCAGAATTGTTGCCGCGTCACCGAAGGGCAGGCTTGTGTTGGTGATACTCTGCCCGCTGTATGGGTCATTGCCGTCGAGTCCTTCGTATACATAGTTGTTATCCTGCGGTTGGAGGCCATTCGTGGCGGTCGTCAGGCTTCCGCCGCCGGGCGAGCTTACCACTCCGGCTTGGAGCGTTAGCAAATTTTGAAAGTTGCGGCCGTTTAGAGGCAGATCGACGATCGTCTGGGCGCTCAGAGTCCCGCTGACGACGGCGCTGGTTGTATCGAGCTGCATGGAGGACTCGGTGACCTGAATCGTCTGTGTAACCTCGCCTGGCATGAGCTCGGCATCGACGCGAGTATCTTGTCCGACTCCCACCGTAATGTTTTGCCGCACGAAGGTCTGAAAGCCCATAGCGCCAGCGCGAACGCTATAGGTCCCCGGATTTAGGTTCGGCGCGTTATATGCGCCGGCCTGGTCGGCGGTTAGCGTGCGTGCAACGCCGGTTGCGGTGTTCGTGACGGTAACGATGGCGTCGGCGATGACACCGCCGGATTGATCGGTAATCGTGCCGAGAATGCGGCCCGTATTGACCTGCGCGAAGAGCGAACCACTAAGAAGAAGACAAAGACCGAAAAGCAATGCAAGAAATTGGGGAGAAACGATCTGGAGCTTCAGCTTCATGACACCCTCCTCAGACTGTGACCCCGAGAACGATACGATCGTGTCCCGCTATATATATCGTCCCGCGAGCATTCCGAGCCCTCAGTTGGGACGTGTTTAACGGTAGACACCTTATTTTGTCAAGCCAAATTCGCAATGCGTCATCGGGCTTAAACTGCGGCGGAATGGCTCGAAAGCTTTGCCCAGTGATACACTCGCTCCGCGAACGCAAAGAAATGAACCAACGAGGTGCTTCCATGCGCAACGATCGTGTTCCTTCTGGTCTTGGTCACGCTTCCCACAATGTCAGTGACTGCGCAAACCCAGACGCCAAGGACCACGCTGGACATCTATGTGGCAGACTCGCCTGCCGTGAGCGGATTACTTCTTTGGGCCACCGCAGTGAGCGGCGATCACCCGTGCCTCACGATTGCGACTTTTAGCTTCTGGCTTTGCCGTTCAACATACGGATGAATATCGAACACCGATGTCCAACGGATCTCCCTTCATGATTTCAATAAGTTAGGCGGCCGTAGATTATGTGGATTCTTGAACATCAAGAAGGAGGGGCTATTTCCCAGAACCCCGTTTTTGGCCAGCAACGGGTACGATTGGGCGAGCGAAGGGGAATCGGTAAACACAAGCGCGTTTGTCGGTACTAACCACAATGGGTAAAGAGCATGACCAACCAGCGATACTTTAGGCGCATAAAGATAATTGAGATTGCGGCCGCCGCATTAATCCCTTTCTTGGCGGCGTTTTCTTATTCACGAATGATGTTGGTGACAGGCGGACTCGGTGTTGTGATTACCGTACTGGAAGGGATGTTGCACCTCAACCAGAATTGGCTTGCGTACCGTTCGACGTGCGAATCGCTTAAGCATGAGAAATACGTCCATCTCGGGAAGGCTGCGCCTTATGAAAATGCCCCAGATCCGCACGCGTTGTTGGCGGAAAGGATCGAATCCCTGGTCTCGCAGGAACAGGCGAAATGGGCATCGGTGCAGCAGCAGGAGCAAATCCCAGACGAAGTGAAGTGAACTGGAGCGCTTCAAAGACATCAAGAAATACCCGAAGCATAGGGCACCAACGCAGGAGCCTAGCTCTCGCCCGTCATTGCCCCACCAAAACCCTTCCATGGGGTGGCTATTGTCTGCGGTCATGTTTGTCGGCACAAAATTCTCTTACGTCGGTTATTTGGCGTGCCGCCTGGTGTATCTTTATAAAAACGGATGGCCTACAACGCCTTCATATCTTATAGTCACACCGCCGATGGCCCCCTCGCAGCCGCCCTTCAATCGGCTTTGCATTCTTTTGCCAGATCCTGGTACCAGCTGCGTGCTTTGCATATCTTCAGAGATCAAACCAACCTCGCCGTGAATCCTGCGCTTTGGTCCAGTATTCGCGACGCTCTCGATCAATCCCTCTTCTTCATATTGTTTGCCTCCCCTGAAGCAGCTGCCTCGCCCTGGGTTGCGCAGGAGGCCGAGTATTGGATCGGCAAAAATGGGGCGTCGCGTGTCCTGATTGTCCTTACTGGCGGCACTCTGAAGTGGGATCATCTCGCCGGCTCTTTCACGTCCGAGCACACCAACTCTCTCCCTGCAAGCCTTCTACGCTCCTTTCCCGAGGAGCCTCTTTTTCTCGATCTTTGTTGGGCACGCGACAGCGCCACCCGCCTCCGCATGCGCGAGCCACGCTTCCACGAGGCCGTCCTCCAACTCGCTGCTACGCTGCACAATCGACCCAAAGACGAACTCGACGGTGCGGATATTCGCATCCGGCGGCAGAACCGTTTGCTCGCCACCTCGGGCCTTATCGCCATTCTCCTGACCGCGCTGTTCGCACTGCGTCAAACTCGCCTGAGCTATGTAGAATCGGTCCAGAATCTCGCCGCCAGCCTCGCCGCGAACTCGGCCAAAGTCCTCGCCGATAGTCCGGATCGAGCTCGCGAGGCGGCGCTTCTGGCTATCGAATCCAACCGGCTCAATCCTTCCTTCGAAGGAAATCAGGCCTTGCGGGCAGCGGTTTCTCTTTTACCGGCAAGCGCGCAATTGTACCCACCAGAAGACTCAAACCCAACCGAGCGTATTCGCGACATGGCATTCTCGCCCGACGGCGCCTTCCTCGCCGTAGCGCGCGATGACGGTTCCACCCAACTCATGGATGTTGTGAACCACAAACCGGTCGGATTCTTCGAGCCGGATGAACAGCCTGCGGCCCACATCGAACTCCCCGCCGACCCGCAAAGCGCTTCGGTGGACAACAATTCGGCCGTTTCCGTGGCCTTCAACTCCTCCAACTCGCTGCTGGCGACCGGCACCCGCGATGGCTTTGCTCATGTCTGGGCCGTGCCCGGCGGACGCGAATTGTTGCGCATCCTCCACGGTGCTCCTGTTTCCCAAGTGGCATTCCACCCCAAGGCCAACCAGCTTGTTACCGCCAGTGACGATGGTCATGTCCGCGTTTTCGATATCGCTCGCGCAGTCCTCGTGGCCGATTTCAAATGTCCGGACAAAATAGTTTCCGCTTCGTTCAGTCCCGGCGGCGAACTCCTCGCGGCACTAACTTCGGAAGGTGCGGTCTCGCTTTTTGATCCAGCGCATCGAAAGCTTCTTCGTACCCTGGCCGGCGGTGACGCTGCCTTCAACTTGGCATTCAGCATGAATGGCAAGCGCTTGGCTACATCAAGCGGCGATTTTGCTTTTGTTTGGGATGTAGCTACGGGGCGGCAACTATTGAAAGCCACTCATGCCGCTTCGTCCGAAACGGTCACTCCGATGCAATGGATCTACAATGCCGCTATCACCTCTGATGGCAAACTTCTGGCTTATGCGGCGCGCGGCGACAGTTTTGCTCATGTATGGAATGTGGAGACCGGCCACCAGATTCTTGAGCTCAAACATGATTCCGCTGTGGCCGCCGTCTCCTTCAATGCGGATGGAACAAAACTTGGCACGGGCTCATACGACGGCACTGCACGCGTCTGGGAACTCCCTTCCGGAAGGGAACTCGAGCGCGCTTCGCTTGACGGAGGCGCCGAAGTTGTCGCTTTCAGCCCTGCTAGCGGCCGCTTTGCCGCTGGCGGCATGGAGGGTACGGTTTTCGTTTCCGAGACACGCCGCGCCGACCGCCCTGCTTACTTCGATCTGCTCGCCGCCGTCCCCAGCGTTGCATTTAGCACGGATGGCCAGCGCTTCGCCATCGCCACGAGATCGGCCCATCGGTTATCCCTGGTGCGAATTGCCGACATCAATGGCAAAATTCTGAGCGACATCGAGTTCCAAGGTGCTCCCGTTATCGACAAGCTGTTTTTCCTCGATCCAAACGACGTGATTGCCCAGTGGAGCAGCAAGCTATTTCACATTGCTATTGACCCGCCTTTGGTTACTCCTTTACCTGACCTGCCTGGAGAAATGCGGATCGATCCATCGGGTAAGGCGCTTGCTGTCCAACGTGACGGCGTTAGCCGGCTGTATACTTTACCCGGCCTTCGGCAGACCACGTCTCTGGACGGCCCATCTTCCACTTTGCTACGGACGGCCGACGACGGCAAGCTTCTGGCCTTCGAGATAAGCAAATCGCCAAACGAATTCTCTATCGAGATTTGGAGTGTCGCCAGCAAAGCCCGCGTCAGCCGCATCCCCCTGCCCGCTGATTTGAATCGCCTCGCCTTCAACCCGGCTGGCACCATCCTGTTCACTGCGCAAAGCGAAAACCTGCAAGCCTGGGATATACCGTCCGGCAAACGACGTTTCTCGCTCACCGCCAGTGGCGACATTGACCTAATCGTGCCCGATCCTTCTTCCGCCTCCTTCGCTACGGTTACTCACGGACGTCTGACCGTGTGGGATGCCACGACCGGTGCTCGCTTGGCGCAGCTTCCTGATGCCGGGTATCTCCACTCGGCAGCTTTTAGTCCCGATGGCCGCTATCTGCTAGCTGGGTACGAGGAACAGGCCGCAGCGGTTTGGCTCTGGCGTTCGGGCGATCTGCGAGACCAAGCCTGTGCCCGCCTCACAAGCAACTTGTCTCACAATGAATGGAAGCGTTGGTTTCCCAAACAGCGCTATCGCCAAGTCTGTCCCAACTTGCCTGCCGCGAATTGAACTCCTCGCGCTCTACAGTTCCAGCGCTTGGCTCTTGATCCGAACTCCGCCAAACCCTGAGCAGTGAATTTCCTGACTTGTCTTACATGGTCCTCCTTCTGAGCTGCTCGGAAATCCTGATGCATTTTCAGCCCTACACTTGACCGCGATCTTGCCAAGCGGTGCCGACCTCCGCTTATGGAAGTGTGGAATACGCCGGGGTGCCCGCAGATGAGTCCTCGTTCGGGAAACCCTGAAGCGGCGCGGCTTGGAAGTGATTGATATTTCACCTCAAGACAGAAGGCTTTTCAGTGTTCGAGATACATGTGATTTTTGAAGGCTGGAACATTAGCCCGAATATCCTGAACGGTTTGCGTACTGGCGGTCCATAACAAGAATCCAAGACGATTCTGAGCCTCTACGGTTATACTCTGCCCACTCCAAATTGACAGGAGCCCATGCCGATCCTTTCCGGCAAACGTCTAGGGCCCTTCGAAATTCTCGTCGCCAGTGGTGCGGGCGGAATGGGCGAGGTTTACCGCGCCAAAGATATCCGCCTAAACCGCGACGTAGCACTGAAGGTCCTCCCTGAAGTCTTTGCCGCCGATCCCGACCGCATGGCCCGCTTCGAACGCGAAGCACGCGTGCTGGCAGCGTTGAATCATCCTCACATCGCGGTGATTTACGGTCTGGAGGAGTCCGGCTCCACGAACGCGCTGGTGATGGAGCTGGTTGAAGGTCCAACCCTGGCGAATCGTATCGCCGCAGGACCGCTTCCTCTGGACGGAGACTCGGAATCTTCCGCAGTTGTAGAGGGAACGCTCGGGGACATCCCAGAACGTGTGGCTAAGGAACTACCGGCGCTTGGCGGCCACGGGCGACGGCCTCAGGCGTCTTTCCACAAAGATATAGCGCCCCGGAACAGCACAGGGCGGACACCGCGGCGAAGCTGAATATGAGCGAGTTTGATGGGCCGAAGGAGATCAAAACGCCCCCGAGCACCGGGCCCAGAATCGACCCGATCCGCCCCACGCCATTGGCCCAGCCCGTCCCCGTAGAGCGAATATAGGTCGGGTAAAAGGTCCCGGAGATCCCGTTCAACCCCGTCTGTCCACCAATTAGGCAAAGACCGGTTAGGAACACGACCGGCATCAGCACAACATCAGATGTGCCTGCTGAGGCGATCAAAACGATAAGCGGGGCCGCGATGGCGAAAGCAATGGCAATTGTGAAGACGCCCCGTTTGTCCAGAAACCAGCACATGATCAGGCCGCCGACCGCGCCACCGCCCTGCATCAGCGCCCCCGCAATGACGGCGTGCGCAAGCGGCACTCCCGTACCAACGAGCACCGTGGGCAACCAACTCGTCAAAAAATAGTGTCCGAGGAGACTCGCCACAAAAGCAACCCAAAGCAATAAAGTCATCCTGGCCCGGCCTTCAGTGAACAGATGTCTTACTGGCAACCCACTTTTCTCTTCCTCCCGAAGAACGAAACGTGCGTCGCAGCCAAACGTTCGGTCAGGTCTAAGCTTGGCTAGAATTGCCGCAGCCCGATCTGGTCGTTCCTGCCTAAGCGCAAGGAAGCTAACCGATTCTGGCAATGTGAAGATCAGAATGGCGGCGAGAACGATCGGAGCAATTCCACCGATATAGAAGACGACAGGCCAACCAAATGTTGGAATGAGTTTCGCCGCAATAACTCCGCCTAGCGTACCCCCTATCGTATAGCCAGTGAACATTACACTGATCATCATTGCCCGGGTTCGGGACGGGGCATATTCCACGGTCAGTGCAATGACGTTTGGGATGCAAGCACCGAGGCCGATCCCTGCGATAAATCGAAGCGCGAAGAGAGCAGTGAGCGAAGTGGCGAAAGCAGTTGCTAGAGAAAACGCACCGAATAGTAAGGCGCCACCAATGATTATCTTTTTGCGCCCGATCCGGTCTCCTAGGTTGCTGAGCGACGTTGCACCAAGCATATAGCCGAAAAGACTGAACCCAAAAACTGTCCCAAAATAGGCCTTGTTGATATGCCATGCCCGAATAATGGAGGGCGCTGCGTACGCCATCACTTGCATGTCATACCCCTCGATAAGCATGACCGCACACGACCAGACAATGATCGATGCTCGAAACCAGCTGACCTTCTGGTCCTCGATCAGGGCCCCTACGTCTATCTCTTCAGACTCGACCGTTGAATCCTCCCTGGTTGCAAACCGTTCCGATTACTAAAGACGCCTAGCGCCTATTCCGTGAGGCGAGGCTTAAGTTTACTGACCTTGACTGGTATCTTGTCCGCGAAGTCTTCCATCGTTGGTCAGGATCGGCCGATTTTGTAGTTGAGTCGGGTCGTTGTGATCGGCGGGGTCCGATCGGGTCCGCTCCAGCTCTTCGCGGGCAATCCGCAATCGCTTGGCAAGAAGCGCGGCAACGACTCGGACATTCTCGCCAAGCAGCATATCTCCGGGATCCTTGCCGGGTACGAGATGGCGGCTGATGCCGCCCTCCCAGAAACCACGCAGGTCAAGGGGCTCCCTGTCGGGACGATTCGTCTCGAGAATCTCCAAAGCTGTCAGGCACCCTTTCAGCGCTTTGCGCTGATAACGACGGCGCGCGAGGACGTTTGTTCGATACACTTCGAACTGGTTCAGCTCGGGCTGAATCCCCTTTAATTTGTCGTGCTCAGCGATCAAGCCCCGTGATGCGCGAACCTTGTTAGCGACAAACCGGATGCGATCACTAAAGCCGATCCGTCGCATCTCGTAGAGATACAATCGCAGGCGACTCATTACCAAGCTGTGTAGAGCCATGGCGCGCCTGAAGGGGCGCGACGCAAATGCCGGGCTTTTACTCACCTTATTCCCGTCACGCCGTGGCGGGTCCAACAGCCCGAGGAACGCGACTTCCTCGCCAGCAGCCAGCAACTGGTGACTCATCTCGCAGCTGACGGTGGCGCCAAAGCAAAAGCCGATAAGAGCATAAGGTCCGTGTGGTTGAACTGTCCGAATGTCGCTCAGATAGAGTTTAGCCATCTTTTCAATGGTATCGAGAGGTGCTCGGGTACCGTCGAGACCAGCCGCTTGCAGCGCATAGAATGGTTGATCGTCCCCAAGTTCGCGGGAAAGTTGTGCGAAGGCGACGGCGTTTCCAAGGCGTCCGGGAACACCAAAGATGGGCGGCAAGGAGCCCTTCGTATTTAGCGCGACAAGAGTTGAGGCATTTCCATAGGTTGCGGTATTCCCGTTGCGTATCGACTCGATCGTCCTGGCCATGCCAGCAACGGTTGCCGCCTCCGTGAATACTGACTGGATTGGCAGCTCCACACCGAACAGGGTCTTGACGTGCACAACCAGCTCCACGGCGTGCAACGAATCGCCGCCGACGAGAAAGAAATTGTCGTTGCGATCGATATGTCCGATTTTCAGAAGCGAAGCCCAAAGCCCGACAAGAGCACCTTCGAGCGGTGAGAGCGAGACTGGATCTGCCGTCGCACCAGAACAACCGCCTTGAGCGGTGCTGGATTGGTCCAATCCGAGCATACGCGGCAGCTCAAGGCGTCGCACCTTGCCATTGCCGGTGCGTGGTATCTGATCTACGAAGTAGATTCTCCGAGGCACCTTAACCGGTCCCATGCGCTGGCGGACATGTTCGATGATCTGCGCTTCATCGATTGCCGCGTCTGCGTGCTTTACCAGCGCGGCGACGATCTCTTCTCCGAGACTCGGATGGGGGATGCCGAAAGTCGCAGCCTCCCTCACACCTGGCAGCGATTCCATGGCGGCGTCGATCTCCATCGGAGAGACCTTCTCGCCACCGCGATTGATGATCTCCTTGATGCGGCCGGAAATATGGACATAGCCCTCGTCATCGATGTGACCCAGGTCGCCCGTCCGAAACCAATCATCCGCAAACGACGTGGCGGTGAGCCTTGGATCGTCAAGGTACCCAGGGAAGACCAGTGGACCGCGGACCACGATTTCGCCTGTTATGTCCGTCACGGAGATTCGGCCCGCATCGTCCATGACCGCAACTTCATTGACGAGTGGCAGGCCAGCCGCTCCGCGCTTGCGCCGACGCGGGGGCAGCGGGTCATGGGAAATTGGGGTTTCGACCGACGAGAAGGCCACCAACACGGGCGCTCCGAAGGCCTGTTCAAGACGGTCGATCTCCCGGGGATGAAGTCGCCCGTTCCCGGCACGCAGGAACCGAAAGTGGCTTTGTCTGAGTGCTTCGCGATATTCGGGCGCACGGCGCAAAATGGCGCGGTGCAGGGTGAATCCGGCATTAAGACAGGTGGGCTGGAATTCCGCGATGGCGCAGAAGAAAGCGTCGACGTCGGATTCGGGGAGAATGATGATGGGCAGCCCTCCCAAAAGAGGATTAATCAGGCCGCTGCGAAGACCGGCCCCGAGATGGATCGGCGTAAGATGGCAGCCCACATCACTCGGTGAGTACTCGAGCCACTCGTTCGCCGCTTTCGCATAAAGCAGCGTCTGGCGATGTGTCGAGGGCACGAGCTTGGGCTGCCCGGTCGTACCTGCGGAAACGAGTATGTAAGCGAGCTCTGGACGCGCTGCCTTCGCGGCGCGAAGCGACTTGCCCGCTCGGCAGAGATCGAGCGTGAATAGACCGGCGGCCGCATCTGGCTGAGAAACAACATCAATTTCCGCAATGCCATGCAGTTGCGCGGCTGCGCGAATCGGATGGTCTCGTCCCCTCGGTACGAGCACAGCCGTCGCGTGCATCCGAACGATGAGCCGCGCGTAGGCATCAGCCGTTAGGGTCGGGCCAAGCGGTGCAAACGTGGACGACGACGGTAACGTTGCGCATGCAATGGCCATCTCCGGCCGGTTCGGTAGGACACCGGCAACGACATCGCCGGGCGCTATGCCCCAGCTTCCGAGGCACTCTCGAACATAGCGGATCTGGGCACCCAGCTCTCCGCGCGTTAATGATCTCCGACCAGGCACGTGGAGTACTGGCGCGGCAGGCTGGCTCGCTGCGAGCAGGGCGAGAGCGTCTCCGAGGCTTTCGTGCTGAAGGCTGATGGTTCCTTTCATGTTTGCTCTTCTGCTGCTGCATGTGGAATACCAAAGGCGGCGGCCGTAAGTATATGACACGAAGGGCGCTACTGGACCCACAATAGGGCAGCGGGAGCATCAAAGTGGCTTATTGCGGCAAACTCTTGCACTTGGCGCTACGGGCTGCCCATTGTTTATCCGAAGGTCGGAGGCATGGAGACGGAGCGAAGCGCAGCACAAGCTTTGTCCAGTGAAAGAGAAGTGGACTACGCGCGAGATAGAGAGGTCTCAAACGAAGATTTCCGCTCACTTGTTCATTGCTGCGCTGCTGAGAGCTCCGTGTGGTCCTGAACCAGTACCGCCGTCGTATTCACCTGTGACATGAGAAGAAAGCAGATATGCACAAGGCCCTTCTATCGCTCGCGTGCGCTCTGATCTGCTGGAATTTCCTACAGGGTCACTGCCCGTGATCCGCTCCTTCCAAACCGACAAGCCCCAATGAGAGACTTGAGGCGCGGGCGATTACTTCCGTTTACGCCGTAATTCAAGACTTGTCTGTTTCAGTCCCCGTAGCGTGGTAGTATGACACCCATCCTGGGAAGGCAAGTCGGAGCGCCATAAGGAGGCAAAAAATGGCGAGATCGGAATCCGTGCAGGGACCACTGGGAGCTTCCTTCCCAAGTTCTGCCTCAGCCCTCCCAGCCACGACGGTTCCTTCGCCGCACTCTGCTCTTGTCCGCGTCACTCACTGGATTACTACTCTATGCTTTCTTGCCCTGCTCGTCAGCGGAGTTGAAATTGTAATCTCTCACCCTCGCTTCTACTGGGGCGAAACCGGCAACGATTTGACTACACCCTTGTTTAAACTACCGATCCCTTCCTCGAGGGCATTGGTGCCGAGTGGCTTCGGGTATGTGCTGTCAGACCAGAACGGCTGGAGCCGGTATCTCCACTTTCAAGCTGCGTGGATTGTTGTGTTGACCGGCTTACTGTATGTAATCTCCAGCTTGGTCACAGGACATTTGCGGAAAAACTTGCTCCCGAATAAAACCGATCTTTCATGGCGTGGGTTCTTGATCGCAATCGCTAACCATTTGCTCTTGGAACGGCCCAGCGAGGCAGAAGCCAGGTCGTATAACGTGCTCCAGCGGCTTACTTACCTGATCGTGATCTTCGTTCTGTTCCCATTAGTAATCTGGACGGGCTTGGCGATGTCCCCCGCCTTTGTTTCCGCGGTTCCGGCAACCGTCACTGTCTTGGGCGGCCAGCAATCCGGGCGTACGATTCACTTGTTCGTTTCCGTATCACTCGTGCTCTTCCTGTTTGTCCATGTCGTGATGGTTTGCTTTGCCGGATTCAAGAGCCGCATGCGAGCCATGATCACGGCCGGCACACATATGGGGCGCACATGAACGATCTCTCACGCCGCAAACTGATGATGACCGGACTCGCGGCCGCTGCGGGCGTATCTGGCCTGGGCGTGGCCGCGCGCATTGCGCAAAAGTATGGACTGATCCCGCCCGATCACGGCGGAATCTACGGCCTCGGCGAAACGCTGACCTATGCTTCCCAGCGACTGCTGACGAGGCACTCGTTAGCCCGTGAGTTCCCTCGGAGCCAGATTTCGAAGCCTCCGCTCGCAAACGAAATCCCGCCCCTGAATGAAGCATTCAAGCGCCTTCAGGCCGGAGGATTCGCTGACTGGCGGCTCTCCGTCAACGGCATGGTCGACCGGACTGCCTCGTTTTCGCTTGCCCAGCTTAAGAGCTACCCGTCTCGCAGCCAGATCACTCAACTGGTGTGTGAAGAGGGCTGGTCGTATATAGCCGAGTGGATCGGTGTGTCGCTCTCAGACGTCCTGGATGTCGTGGGGATCCACCCGCAAGCCAGATACGTTGTCTACTTCTCGATCGATCCCGACTGGTGGGAAAGCATCGATATGGCCGATGCAATGCATCCGCAGACCTTTCTCGCCTATGGGATGAATGGCAATGAACTTCCCGTGGGCAACGGGGGGCCGCTTCGCATGCGGCTCCCTCGCCAGCTCGGCTACAAAAGCGTGAAATACATCACTCACCTGACGGTCACCGACAGTCTCAAAGGGTTCGGCAAGGGTCTGGGCTCCGCGTCTTCAGAAGGAGGCTATGCCTGGTACGCCGGCATCTGACAGGCTTGTTTCAGGCGAGTGGCGCATCTCTGTCGCGAATCCTTGGCCCACGAGCAAACGTCGACAAAGTCCGAATTTGGAATGAGCAATCCGGAAGTTAACCAGTCGCTTCCGAGTGCCCTGTCACTTAGGCAGGACAGTAAGGAGCGTCGCTGATGCTGCAAGCCGACAGCCGATTCCAGGCATTGGCCGATGGGTTGGCCGGTCGTCCCGCTCGGCGAAATGGTATGTTTAGTTCACATTTTGGACGGTCTCAACATGAAGCTTGTTCTTGCCTCTGAATCTCAGTTTCGCAGACGAGCGTTGGATATGCTTGGTCTCGCCTACGAAATTTGTCCAAGCGGCATCGATGAAAAAGCCATCAGAGACAATAACCCTGCCGATTTGACTCGGAAGCTCGCAGAAGCGAAAGCAAGGAAGGTTGCGAGCGCGTGTTCAGGCGCAGTAGTGGTCTCAGGGGACGCCGTTGTGTCGAAGGGCGACAGAATTTACGAAAAGCCGCGCAGCACGGACGAAGCGGCTCAATTCCTAAGAGAATTGTCCGGCAGTGAATTCCAGTTTGTAACTGCGCTTGCCGTCATTCACTCAGAGACGGACAGAATGCTATCAACTGTGGAGATTTCGAATATTTCGTTTCGTGAGTTAGTTGAGCGTGAAATCCAAGCATACATTAGCAAGCACGCCGTATTAAGTTATGCCGGTGCCTTTGAAAGCGACGCGGTCCTGCGGTTCGCTGAGCAAATCTCGGGTAGCTATAACTTCGTGACAGCACTGCCTGTCAGCCGATTGATCGTCTTTCTTCGAGCACAGGGCATAGATGTTTAAATACAAGAGTGTTAGCAACTTGCATGCCTAACCCTAAGCAGGTGTGCCGTCTACCTGAAATGCCGGAGTCGTTACGATTGCCGAGCGGACAACGACATCCCGGGAGGATAACTACTCTCTGAAATTATCCTGAGACCCAATTTGACGGGCGGCAAGTTGGATAACTGTCGGGAAATCCGGTCATCGCCAATAATCGGCCCTGCCAGCGGCGGGCTAATTCGTGGTTGGTCGTGTTACGCTTTTCACCTTGAAATTCCGAAGCAGGGTCAAAAGATGACCTGGAAACAATTTCGTCGAGCCGTAGACGCTCTCGGAGCTCACGGATTAGTGACGAGGACGAGAGCGATTCGCGAGTTTGAGCTCCCACCAGCAGGCCGAATCACCCGTCGATAGACCGGCAGTCATGTTCGCGACGTGGCTTCTCATCTCGAGCCGACACCTGAAATCTGGCGTAAGGGAAGCCAAGCCGAGTCCTACATCTCCTCAGCGAAGTTGTACCCGCCGTACCCTAAGCGTATAGTTCGGACAATCGGTTTCAGAATTGCCAGGAGGGTCCCATGCCTAACTCTAAGACTACTCCCTCGGCCCTCAAACCAGTTGCGCGCAACGGCTGGATCCGCAAATCGGATCTGGACGCATGGCTTGGTCGCTATTTGCCCATTCCCACGCAGGCCGTCTCGAACGAGGAGTTCCTGCCAATTCCGCAGACGCCGGAACAAAAGCACCTCGAGCACGAAATCTTTGCCGGCGCCGAACGAGAAGCGCGACTCGCTGGAATCGATCGGCGCCAGTTTCTGCGCTCGTCTTGTGGGCTGGCGTTGGCCTTTGCCGCTCTGAACACGGTCTTCGGAAAATGTTTCCGCGTTGACGCCGTCGAGTTCAGAGATCCAGCCGCCGTCGCGGCGAACAAGACGCGCTTCTTCATCTTTGACGTGCAGACGCATCACGTGGCCATGCCCGAAGAGATCCCGCATGCGGATCAGGAGTTTTTACAGGGCATCTTCAGCCTGCGCGACACGGCCCGCTCGATGAATCCTGCTTTAAAAAACCGCGTGCCCAAGATCGAAGACCTCTATCTCGAGAACTACGTCAAGGAAATTTTCCTCGACAGCGAGACCGACGTCGTCGCGCTCAGTGCGTTGCCGGGCTCTTCGGAGGAGAGCGATATCCTGACGCCGGACGTGATCTATAAGAGCCGCTCGTGGATCAACGAAGTGACCAGTTCGCCGCGAGTCATCAGTCACGGCTATTTTTCACCCGACCTCGGCCAGCAGAATCTCGAATACATGCATTCACAACTCGAGAAAATCAAGATCGAGGCGTGGAAAGGTTACACCGGCTGGCCGCGAGCCAAGGGAGTTGACCGCTGGCGCATGGATGACGAAAAGCTGGCATATCCGGCCCTCGATTTTGCGCGCAAGCACGGAATTCGCAACATTTGTCTCCACAAGGGTCTTCCATTTCCCGGCGACCCAAACCGCTGGAGCCCCATGGACGTTCCCCGCGCAGCCATGGATTTTCCTGACATGAATTTTCTCGTCTACCACTCTGGGTTTCGTGACGTGGAGGAGGTGCTTCCCGCGGCACGCGATCGCTTCCAGAAGAATTCCTACATCCCGTGGACGTCAGACCTTTGTGCGTGGAAAAAGAAAAATCCGCAAGTCAACAACGTCTACATGGAAATGGGCAGCACGTTCGCTTACATGGTGTCCTCGAACCCGGTCCTCGCCGCGCACGTGATCGGAATGATGATTGACGCGTTTGGAGTCAACCACGTTCTGTGGGGCACAGACTCGATCTGGTGGGGCTCGCCGCAATGGCAGATCGAAGCCTTCCGCCGGTTGGAAATGCCCGAGGATTTGATGAAGCGCTTCGGCTGGAAGCCGCTCACCGACGAGGTCAAGCGGCAGATCTTCGGACTCAACGCCGCGCGCGTGTACGGGGTGGACCCCGAGGCGAAGCGTAATCCGTTGCCAGGCGACTATCT
>Ga0210384_10003797_pt1 | contig 17244 bp, 14 predicted proteins | sample IncBWH2MmetaG_FD_160574 | JGI IMG/M metagenome (GOLD analysis project Ga0210384, IMG submission 160574) | Forest soil microbial communities from Barre Woods Harvard Forest LTER site, Petersham, Massachusetts, United States - Inc-BW-H-2-M | ecosystem: Environmental > Terrestrial > Soil >...
AATCACCAGCACCAAGAGCGCTCCGATGACGACCGGATAGTTTCCGAGGCGTGCGTACGGCGTCAGGCCCGTCATGGGTTGCACGGTCGCGCGCAGCACGCCCTCCTGGAACTGCGGCAAGCGTGCCGTGATTTTGCCCTCCGGGCTGATCGCCGCCGTGATGCCGTCGTTCGCCGCACGGACGAGAAATCGGCCGGCCTCGAGCGCGCGCATGCGCGCGATTTGCAGATGCTGATGGGGCGCGGTCGAGTCGCCATACCAGGCATTGTTGGTCACGTTGATCAGCAAGGTCGCTTGCCGCAATATCTTCAACTGCCGGCTGCCGAAGGCGTCCTCGTAGCAAATCGTCAATCCCAGCTTTTGTCCGGCGGCGCTCAACACAGGCTGGCGCGAACTACCGGCGGTGAAGTCATCATAGGGAAGACTCATGAGCCGCAACCACGTCCGCACGAACGCCGGCACCGGAAAGTATTCGCCGAAGGGCACGAGGTGCCGCTTGTAGTACCAGCCGTCATCGGCCGCTGCGAGCACCAGGATGCCATTGAAAAACTGTTTGGTTGCCGGTTGGTAATCGACCAGACCGATCGCGAAATCAGCGTCGTGCCCGCGCCCCTGCTCCTTGAGCCGATGCAGGTAATCCGGGATTTGGGTCGACAGAACAGGCAGCGCGGCCTCCGGCCAGACGATGAGCCGGGCGCCCCAGGCTTCGTCCGTGAGCCGAAGGTAGCGCTGCATGGTCAGATCGCGATTTTTCACCTGCCATTTCTGATCCTGCGGTACCGCGCCTTGCACGGCGGCAACCGGAATCGGCGGCCCTTCAGGGTGCGTCCACCGTGCTCGCGCGAGCAATTGAGGGAAGGCGAACAACATTGCGGCAACGCCGATCGCCAAACCGCGCCGCCACAGCGGCAAGCCCGGCATGCAGACGACATTGATTGCCGCGGCAACCAACACCGCCGCCCAGGTCACGGCATACACGCCCAACAGCGGGGCCCAGCCGGCCAAGGGCGCATCAATCATGGCGTAGCCGGTGGACAGCCATGGGAAGCCGCTCAGAAGCCAGCCACGAAGCCATTCGAGCAGCACCCACAGCGCCGGCAACACCAGCCAGTCGCGTGTCACGCCGGGTTTGAGCCAGAATCGGTTTGATAGGTAGCAGAGCGCCGCCGGATAAACGGACATCAACGCAACCAGGATTGTCTGCAACACCAGCGTGAGCCACACCGGTACGAGGCCGAACACGTGCAGACAGGTGTAGAGCCAGTAGGTGCCGAAGGCGAACAATCCGACACCGAAGGATGCGCCCGTCCAGCCTGCGCGGCGCGGCGGCAATCCTCGAATCAACGCGAACAGCGCTGCCGGGGCGGCCAACGCGAGCGGCCACCAGCCGAACGGCGCGAAGCCGAGATTGAAACTCGCGCCGGCGGCAAATGCGGCGGTCAAGCGCGCCAGGACCGGTTTCCAATGCGCGGTCTGTGGGCCGCGCACGGTCACGGTCAAGCGGTCGACTCGTTGGCGACCGGCGGCTCGATGTCGAAGGGAACAGTCACGCGCAACAGATCGATGCGGCGCCGATCGGCACGCAGGATTCGAAACTCAAGGGCGCCGATCCGGGTGGTTTCACCGCGGCGGGGCAACCGGCCGAACTCCTGCATCAACAAGCCGCCGATGGTGTCGTATTCTTCATCGGAAAAGGAAGTGGAAAAAAATTCATTGAAATCGGCGATCGGCGTCAATGCGCGCACCGTGAATTCGCGCGGACCTTCCTTGCGGATGGTCTGATCATCCTCGACGTCGTGCTCATCGTCGATCTCGCCGACGATCTGTTCGATGACATCCTCGATGGTGACCAGGCCGCATACACCGCCATATTCGTCAACCACCATGGCAATGTGATTATGGCTGCGGCGAAATTCCTTGAGCAGCACGTTGAGACGCTTGCTCTGCGGCACGAATACCACCGGGCGCATGTATTCGCGTATCTCGAAATCCTCATTCGCCGCGGCCTGCAGCCGCAGCAGGTCCTTGGCGAGCAGGATTCCCATAATCTGATCGCGATCCTCGCCGATCACGGGAAAGCGCGAGTGCCCGGACTCGACCACCAGTTCGACCAATTTCTCGGGCGACTCGTCGCGCTCGACGAACACCATTTGCGAGCGCGGCACCATGATGTCCCGCACCTGCATGTCCGCAACGGCCAACACGCCCTCGAGCATGACCAGCGCATCGCCGTCGAACAGTCCGCGCTCACTCGCCTCGCGCAGATTCTCGACCAGCTCGGCAAGATCGCGCGGTTCGCCCGACATGGACTGCGTGATGCGTTTTAACCAGCGGCCTGTAGAGCTGCCCTGAGGCTGTTCGGACATGGGGACAGAGCATACCGGATCAGCGATACGGGTCTGAAAACCCAAGCCGATCAAGGATTTGAACCTCACGGGCGGCCATTTTCTTCGCTTCGGGCGCTCGCTCGTGATCGAAACCCATCAGGTGCAGGACCCCATGGATCGTCAAATGCGCCCAATGCGCCTTCAAGGTTTTGTCTTGGGCGCGCGCCTCGAGCGCGACCAGAGGCGCGCAAATCACCAGCTCTCCCAGGAAGGAGCGACCGTCGGGGGCCGGGCCGGCACCGGCAAATGAAAGCACATTTGTGGGCTTGTCCTTGTGCCGATAGCGCGAGTTCAGGCTGCGGCTGCGTGCCATGCCGACGATGCGCACCGACAACACCGATCGCTTGGGCAGAGGACTGAGCGCCGCTTCGGCCCACTCGCTCAAGCGCTGCGAACTCGGCGCCCAGGGGCTTCGCGACGCGTAGCTCACATCGACTTCAAGCCGCCGCGACATCTTCAGCCGCCGTCGTTGGGGGCGCTCGCCTCATAGGCTTGCACGATTCGCTGCACCAGCGGATGGCGCACCACGTCGCGCGAGGTAAACATGGTAAAGGCGATACCGCGCACACCGCGCAAAATGTTGATCACGGTGCGCAAGCCCGATTGCTTCGAGTTCGGCAGGTCGACCTGCGTGATGTCGCCGGTGACCACGGCCTTGGACCCGAAGCCGATGCGGGTCAAGAACATTTTCATCTGTTCATTGGTGGTGTTTTGCGCTTCATCCAAGATCACGAAGGAATCATTCAACGAGCGGCCGCGCATGAACGCCAGCGGCGCGACTTCGATCACGTTGCGCTCGATCAACTTGGCGACCCGTTCGAAGCCCAGCATTTCATAGAGAGCGTCGTACATCGGCCGCAGATACGGATCGACCTTTTGGGACAGATCGCCGGGGAGAAACCCCAATCGCTCGCCTGCCTCGACCGCCGGCCGAACCAGCACGATGCGCCGCACGCTCTCCGACTGTAAAGCCTCGACCGCACAGGCCACCGCGAGATAGGTTTTACCGGTGCCGGCGGGACCGATGCCGAAGGTCAAGTCGTGCGTGCGGACATTGTTGAGATATTCCGTTTGATTCGGACCGCGCGCACGGATTGCGCCGCGTGCCGTGCGGACCTTCAACTCCTCCGATTCCGTCTTGGGCTCGTCGTTGCCGTCCATGTCCAACTCTTGCAATGCGATATGCACGCGCTCCGAATCCACCGGTTCGCGCTGCGCGCGCGCATAGAGGTCCTGCAACAGCGTTTCCGCGCGTTCGATGGCCGGCGCCAGACCCACCAATTGAAATCGATTGCCGCGTCGCCTCACCTCCACGCCCAATCTCGACTCGATCAGGCGCAGGTGCTCGTCCAAGGGGCCGCACAGCTCGACCAGCCGGACGTTGTCCGCGGGAGCCAGCAGCACGTCCCGGGTCACGGGTACCGAATTCACGTTGAACCCACTGCGGCAAGACGCCCGCGAAGGGAATTGGGCATGGCCTCGGTAATGATGACGTCGGTGAAGCCGTTCATAAGCGAGCTGGGATCCTCGCTCGGACCGTCGAAATTGACCCAACGATTATTATCGGTGCGCCCGGCCAGTTGCGCGGGATTTCGTTTGGCGGGGCGCTCCACCAGCACGCGTTGGCGGCTGCCCACCATGCGCTGCGAAATCGCGCGCGCCTGACCGTTCAATCGCTGCTGCAGGAGTTCCAAGCGCTGCTGCTTGGCTTCGTGCGGCACTTCGTCGGGCAAGGCCGCGGCCGGCGTGCCGGGCCTGCGGCTGTAGAGAAAGCTGAAGGATTGATCGAAACCGACTTCCGCCACCAAATTCATGGTCGCCAAAAAGTCCTCGGCCGTTTCGCCGGGAAAGCCGACGATCAAGTCGGTCGAGATGCAAATGTCCGGCCGCACCGCGCGCAGCTTGCGCAGCTTCTGCTTGTATTCCAGCACGGTATGTCCGCGCTTCATGGCGGCAAGAATGCGGTCCGAGCCGCTTTGCACCGGCAGATGCAAGTAGTTGTTGAGTTGCGGAACGTTGGCGTACGCCTCGATCAGGCTGTCGTTGAAATCCAACGGGTGCGATGTGGTGAAGCGAATGCGCTCGATGCCGTCGATGGCCGCGACGAAGTGGATCAGCGTCGATAGATCCGCGAGCGTACCGTCTCCCATGGGACCCGCATACGCATTCACGTTCTGGCCAAGCAGCGTGATCTCGCGCACGCCCTGCCGCGCCAAGTGTCCGGCCTCCGCCAGCACCTGATCGAAGGGGCGGCTGATTTCCTCGCCGCGCGTGTAGGGAACGACACAGAATGTGCAGTACTTGCTGCAGCCTTCCATGATGGAAACGAACGCCGTGGCGCCGGTGGAGCGCGCCTGCGGCAGGCGATCGAATTTCTCGATCTCCGGAAAACTGATGTCGATTTGCGACCGGCCGGAATCCTTGAGCCCTTGGATCATGGCCGGCAGGCGGTGCAGCGTCTGGGGGCCAAACACCACATCTACGTACGGCGCACGCGCCGTGATCCCCTCGCCTTCCTGGCTCGCGACGCAGCCGCCGACGCCGATCACCACGTGCGGGCGCTGCTCTTTGAGGAGTCGCCATTCGCCCAGCAGCGAGAACACCTTTTCTTGAGCTTTCTCGCGCACCGAACAGGTATTGACCAGCAGGACGTCCGCTTCGGCCGGGTTATCGGTGCTCTTCATGCCATGCGCGGCTTCCAGGACATCCCGCATCTTGCCGGAGTCGTATTCGTTCATCTGGCAGCCGAAGGTTTTTATGTATAAAAGACCGGGCATTTAGGACATGGGCTCGCGTGGAAAAGGCCGCTAAGATACTAGGAACTATGGCAATACGCGAAGTTCTCAAAATGGGCGACCCCCGGCTGCTGGCCGTAGCGCAGCCGGTGGCCGAATTTGGCACACCCGACCTTGAAAACCTGCTGACCGATATGCGGGAGACCATGCGAAATCTCAATGGCGCCGGGCTCGCCGCCCCCCAGATCGGCGTCGGCCTGCGCGTGGTGATCTTCGGTTTTGACGAGAATCCACGCTATCCCGACGCGGATCCGGTGCCCTATACCGTGCTCATCAACCCCGAACTGACGCCGATCGGCGAGATCCAAACCGAGGACTGGGAAGGGTGCCTGTCGGTTCCGGGCATGCGCGGCTTGGTGCCTCGCTTCCGCGAGTTGCGCTACACCGGTTTCGACGCGTCGGGGACCCCGATCGATCGCACGGTGAAGGATTTTCACGCCCGCGTTGTGCAGCACGAAGTCGATCACCTGGATGGGATCCTCTATCCCCGCCGCATTCGCGATCTCAGCCAATTCGGCTTCAACGATGCGCTGTTTCCCGGGGAAACGCTGCTCGACGAGTAGTACCTCGGCAATGTGAAATTGATGGGTATAGCGTTCGTCTGGGAGGGTAAGAAGAGTCAAGGCACGAAGGCGGCAGTGCCTTGACTCTTCTTACCCTTCCTGACGAAGACTCGGCCGATCAATATCACATGCCGGCGAAACTCGTCCTCCAGTACTGTGACATTGAGCGATCCCGCGTGAAAGGCCTAGGGGGATGCGAAGCTTCGAGGCACTGCTCTTCCGTGCCTCGAAGTTTCGGATCCCCCCAGGACACACGAGCCGATCAATTTCACAGTGCCGAGGAGCTTCAGGCGGCATCGAAAATAATGACCCCGCGCCCCTGCTTGCCCGCGCTCAAATCCGCAAACGCCCGCGGCGCTTCATCGATGGAATACGTGCGGGTGATCAGTTCGTCGAGTTTGAGGCGTCCGCTGCGATACAGACCGATCAGCCGCGGAAAATCCAGCTGCGGCCGTGCCGACCCGTACATGCTTCCGGTCAAAGTTTTTTCGGTGGTCGCGACCTGTTGCGCGCCCAAGACGATCTGATCCTTGGGGCCCGCGATGCCCACGATCACCGCAGTGCCGCCGCGCCGCAGTACTCCCCACGCCAATTCCGAGATTTTGCCCGAACCCACGCAGTCAAATGCATAATCCGCTCCGCCGCCGCAGAGCTTGTACAAATCCTTGCCGGCGCTTGCCTGACCTTCGATGTTGTAGCCGTGCGTCGCGCCGAACTGCTTTGCCATCACGAGTTTTTCATCGCTGGTGTCGACGGCCACGATCATGCCGGCGCCGGCGATGGCGCAGCCCTGAATGGCATTCAGTCCGACACCGCCGCAGCCGAAAACAACGGCGATTGAACCGGCCTCGACCTTGGCGGTGTTGACCGCGGCGCCGACGCCCGTCATGACGCCGCAGGCAATCAACGCCGCCCGGTCCAACGGCATTTTTTCGTCGATCTTGACGACGTTGTCCATGTGAACGGTCGCATATTCGGCCATGACGCCGCAGCCGCAGAACACGTTGAGATCCTGACCTTTCGAATCGCGGGTCCGGACGGTGCCGTCGGGCAACGTGAACAGCGACTTGAGCGACTGAACACAGAGTTGCGGCCGGCCTGTCTGGCAATAGTGGCAGTGCCCGCACATGCTCACGAACGAGCTGACCACGTGATCGCCGACTGCGTAGTTGTCGACGCCATCGCCGACGGCGACGATCACGCCGGCGCCCTCGTGGCCCAGCACCAAAGGTAGCGGATATTGAATCGTGCCATTGGTCGCCGACAGGTCGCTGTGGCAAACGCCGCAGGCAGCAATGCGCACGGTCACCTCGCGATGCTGCGGCGCTGCGACTTCGATTTCCTCCACCAGGACGGGCTTGCCGACTTCGCGCGCCAGAACTGCCTTCGCCAATTGAGCCATTGAGTGTTTCCTATTCGCGGGTGAGTGCAGCGTAACGCTGCAAATGGGTATCGCTGTCGCCAAACATCAGTTCCGCCGCGGTCAGGCGTTTGAACCAATGGCTCACGATGAGTTCATCGGTCATACCCATGCCGCCATGCAACTGCACGGCCTGCTGTCCGACGAAGCGCGCGGACTGCCCCACGACCGCCTTGGCGGCCGACAGAGCGCGGCGCCGTTCGGACACGTTCTCATCCATGCAGCGCAGCGCCGCCAGGTAACTCATCGATCGTGCTTGCTCCAGATGAATCAGCATGTCGGCGATGCGATGCTGCAACGCCTGGAATCGGCCGATGGCCACGCCGAATTGTTGGCGTGACTGCACGTAGGTGACCGTGGCATCGACGAGCGCCTGCATGACGCCGACGGCCTCGGCACACAGGGCCGCAAGACCGATGTCGAGCGCGGCGTCGATCATCGGCAGCGCCCCACCGTCGGGGCCGAGCCGATGGCTCGCCGGCACCTGAACTCCCTGCAAATACACGTCCGCGGCGCGCTGACCGTCAATGGTCGGATACGCGTCCAATATCAAGCCTTTGGCATCGCGAGGAACCCGAAACAAGGAAACACCGCTGGCGTCCTTGGGCTCGCCGGAGATGCGCGCTGAGACGAGCAAGGTGTCCGCCGCACCGGCATGCATCACCACCGCCTTGTGGCCATCGAGCGTGTAGGCATCGCCGGATTTTCGCGCCTTGCTGGTTACCCACTGAGACTCGAAGCGCGAGTCGGGCTCGTAGTGGGCGAGCACGGCGATCGCCGTGCCGCCCGCCATGCGAGTGAGTAACTCCGCGGCCGGCGCATCCTGGGCGCAGGCCCGAAGCACCGCGGTGGCGATCACGGCACTGCTCAAGAAGGGCTCGAGCAGCAGGCTTTTGCCGCAGGCGCCCATGACACTCAAGGTCTCCAGAGGGCCAAACCCCAGCCCGCCTTGTGTCGCCGGCACATTGAGTGCCAGTACGCCGAGCTCTCCCAATCCCGCCCAGGCCGCTTTGTCCCAGCCCGCGGCCGAGGCGTTGATGGCGCGAAATTTTTCGAAGGTGTACTGGTCGGTCAGATAACGATCGACCGTATCGTGCAGCTGCTGCTGCTCGTCGCTGAATTCGAAGTTCATGGTGCGGGCTCTCTAGAGACCAACGATCATCTTGGAAATAATGTTCTTCTGAATTTCGTTGGTGCCGCCGAAAATCGACAGCTTGCGCTGGTTCATGTAGGCGGCCGCGAGCGTCGCGGCGTAGCGCGGGCCCGGCGCCTCGCGCGTCGGATCCGATTGCCAGCCGGCGGCCATGGCTTCGCGGCGAAATGGCAAGGCATAAGGACCGACCGCGCGCATGAGCAGTTCAGAAATACGTTGCGCGATCTCGGTGCCCCGAATCTTGAGAATCGAGGCCTCCGGGCCCGGCGCCTTGGAACCGCGCTCTTGGGACAGCACGCGCAGATTGGTGATTTCCAGCGCCCAGAGATCAATCTCAACCTGTGCGATGTCGGCGGCGAATAGCGGGTCCTCGATGAGCGGCCGGCCATTCTTGCGCTCGGCGGCCGCGATGCGCTTCAGCCGCGACAGCTCGCGCTTGGCGCCGCCGATGCCGGCGATGTTGGTGCGTTCGTGTCCGAGCAGGAATTTGGCATAGGTCCAGCCCTTGTTTTCATCGCCGATGCGATTCTCGACCGGCACTTTCACATCCTCGAACCAAATCTCATTCACTTCATGACCGCCGTCCAACAGGGTGATGGGCCGCACCGTGATCCCCGCACTCTTCATGTCGATCAAAAGAAAACTGATGCCGGATTGCTGCTTGGCCGCCGCGTCGGTGCGCACCAGACAAAAAATCCAATCGGCGTATTGACCCAGCGTATTCCAGGCTTTCTGGCCATTGACGACGTAGTGATCGCCCTGCAGCACCGCCCGGGTTTTGAGCGACGCCAGGTCCGAGCCGGCGCCCGGCTCGGAGTAGCCCTGGCACCACCATTCCGCGCCTGAACTGATGGGCGGCAGAAAGCGCCGCTGCTGAGCGGCATTGCCGAAGGCCATGATGACCGGCGCGACCATTTTGGTGCCGAAGGGAATGAGGCGCGGAGCGCCGGCCTGCGCCGTCTCCTCCTCAAAGATATATTGCTGCACCGAATCCCAGCCCGGTCCGCCGAATTCCTTGGGCCAGCCGACGCCGCCCCATCCCCGCTCATGCAGGGTGCGCTGCCACAGCACATGGTCCTCCCGGCTCAATTCGAAGCCATTCAAGACCTTTTCGCGGATGGGCGGCGGCAGCTTTTCCCGAAGAAAAGCCCGAACCTCCTCGCGGAAGGCCTGTTCCTCTTCGGTAAATTCTAGACGCATGGGAGGTTTCCGTTTAAGTTCTGTTCTGCAGAACAGAATTTAATTCTGAAATGGTGCAAAATTATGGGGATGGCGATGAGGGGTTGTCAATGATGCTGACGAAGAAGCCGAACATTTCCGCGGTAACGGCAGCGGCCAAAGCCGATCGTCACTTCGTCAATGCCTTGGGCAGAGGACTCGAGGTACTGGCCTGCTTCCGCCACGGCGATCGCATGCTCGGCAACCAAGATCTCGCGCGCGCCTGCGGCCTGCCGAAATCGACCGTCTCGCGGCTCACCAACACGCTCACAAAGCTCGGCTACTTGGTGTACGTCGAGGACAGCGCCAAGTACAGCTTGGGGATTGCCACCTTGAGCTTGGGCAGCGCCATGCTGGCACGCCTGGACATCCGCAAACTCGCGCATCCGCGCATGCAGGAGCTGGCCGAGTTCGGCCAATGCATGGTGAGCCTGGGGACGCGCGATCGATTGTCCATGTTGTACATCGATGTCGTGCGTGGCTCGGGCGCGGTCACGTTGAGCCTGGATATGGGCGCGCGCATCCAGATAGCGACCTCGGCGATGGGCCGCGCCTACATCACCGCGGTATCGGAAACGGAGAGAAACGAAATCATGGAGCGGGTGCGCGAGCTGGTTCCCGATGATCGCTGGTTGGAAATCAAGGCGGGCATCGATCGGGCGATGAGCGACATCCGCGAACTGGGAGTGTGTTGCTCGTTCGGCGAGTGGCAGAAGGATGTCAATGGCATCGCCGTTCCCGTGCGGCCCGGCGGCGGCCTGCCGCCCATGCCCATCAATTGCGGCGCCCCCGCCTACATGGTGTCGAAGGATTTCCTGCTGGAAAAGGTTCGCCCGAAGCTCATCGCGCTGGCCAACGATTTGGAGACCTCGCTCGGCACCTTGAGTTGAGCCGCTCCGTGGCTATCATCACAGACGCCGGCCTTTCGCCATACGGGAACGGCACTCTTGCGGAGGGGATTCGGTCCCGCACGGTCGGCAATATCAACGGCCTGACCGTGCACGTTTTGGAATCTGGGTACGAGACGCCGGGCCGCCCGGCGGTGCTGCTCCTGCATGGGTTTCCGGAATTGGCCTACAGCTGGCGCAAAGTCATGCTGCCGTTGGCAGCCGCCGGCTATCACGTCATCGCCCCGGATCGGCGCGGCTTCGGCCGCACCACGGGCTGGGACGACGCCTACGATGCTGACTTGGATTCCTTCAGCACCCTCAACATGGCGCGGGACGCCTTGGCGCTGGTATCTGCCTGTGGGCTTAGGAGCGTCGCGTCCGTCGTGGGCCACGATGCCGGTTCCCCCGTGGCGGCTTGGTGTTCATTGCTGCGGCCCGATGTTTTCCATTCTGTGGTCATGATGAGCGCACCATTTGCGGGACCGCCGTCACTGCCGTTCAATACGGTGGAACCGGCGCACGGACAGGGCGCAACTGAAGCGCCGGCCGCTGCCGACATCTATACGCAGCTGGCTGCCCTCGAGCGGCCGCGCAAATACTACATGCGGTACTTCTGCACGCGCGAGGCCAACGCGAACATGTTGAACGCCCCGCAGGGCCTGCACGCGTTCCTGCGGGCCTACTACCACTACAAGAGTGCCGACTGGAAGTTGAACAAACCGTTCCCGCTCAAGGCACGCACCGCCGATGAGCTGGCAAAGATGCCGACGTATTACGTGATGGATCTGGATTTAGGCATGGCGGAAACGGTGGCACGAGAGATGCCTTCCGCCGCCGAGATCGCGGCATGTCACTGGCTCACCGAGGACGAACTCCGCGTATACAGCACCGAGTACGGCCGGACGGGATTTCAGGGCGGGCTACAAGCCTACCGGTGCCTTTATGACGCCAAGCAAATCGCCGAGCTTCAGCTGTTTTCGGATCGGACCGTCGACGTGCCCTCCTGCTTCATTGCCGGCGAGAGCGATTGGGGCGTGTACCAAACCCCCGGGGCCGCCGAGAAGATGCGAGACGGCGTGTGCACGCGTATGACGGGTCTTCATTTGGTCAGTGGGGCGGGTCATTGGGTGCAACAGGAGCGGGCCGAGAAAGTCGGTGCATTGCTCATACGGTTTTTGCGGGATCAAACGCGGGGGCCCACCCACGTTCCTGCGTGAGCCACGTTCCTGCGTGAACTATGGGGCAACGCGCAGATCGATGCTCGTTCCCGCGGCCGCACGCCAATCGGACGGCGATTGTCCGGTCCAGCGGCGAAAGGCACGCGTAAAGCAGCTTCCCGTGGAGAATCCGAGCAGGTAGGTAACGTCGCTGACGCTGTGTCTTGGCGCGCTCAAGTAAGCCAGCGCCAGCGCGTAGCGCGTGTCATCCAGTATTTCTTTGTAAGTCGTGCCGCATTCGCCCAATTTGCGCTGCAGGGTTCGGGCGCTCATGTTGAGAATTTCCGCGATGTCCTCTTGGGAGGGCTCGCCATGCGCCAAGCGCTGCGTCAAGACCTCGCGCACGCGCACTTCGATGTTGTCGCGCTCCAGTTGCGACAGGTATTGAAGGGCGATCGCATCATTGTGCCGCGCCAGTTCCGGATTCCCGCCATCCAGAGCGCGTTCGACACTCTCCCGATCGAACACCAACCTCGTCTGGGGCGCGTCAAATGTCAGGGGCGCGCGCAGCAAATTCACGAAATCATCCAGCTTCGCCGGCGGCGAGCGCCGAAACTCGATGCGCAGCGGCGAATATTCTCTACCGATCAGCGAGCGACACATGCGTAAATAGAGTCCCACCACGGCATCGATGGGTGCGTCGCCCAGATCGGTTGTCGGAGAAATGACGAAATGGTACTCGGAGCCGCGCAAAAAAAACTGATAGTCCACGGCGTCGCTGACGATGTGACAGTAGCGCTGCGCCCTCTGGAAGGCCTCTTTCAGGGTGGAGCTCGCGGACATGCCGTAGCTCATGGCATGAAAGCTCGTGGGCCTGATGTAGCTCGCGACTTTGAGGCCGAAAGCCGGATCACCGGTCGCGGCGAGCGCGATTTTCCACAGCCGCAGGGTGTAGCTTACGGGGCAGCGGGCCGTGGGGCAGTCGAGCGACTTCGCATCCAAACCGGCTTCCGCAAGCAGTGCGGTGCTATCGCAGCCGGCGGCATCCAGCGCACGGCAAATCGCCTTGACCCAGGAGCAGAGCGTGGTTTTGCCGCCACCCGAGTCAACCGCCGGTGTCCGCACTGCTTTCGCGCCCAATTCGCCCCCCGAAGCTAGAACGGGATGTCGTCGTCGAATTCCTCTTTGCCGCCGGCCGGCGCCGGCGACTGGTCGTAATCCTCGCGCGGCGGCGCGCCGCCCGCGGCCGCGCCGCGTTCACCGCCACCGGTGCCGCCGCCGCCGCCGCCGCCGCCTCCGCGGCCTCCCAGCATCTGCATATTATCGGCGATGATTTCGGTGGTAAATCGGTCGTTGCCCTGCTTGTCCTGCCATTTGCGGGTTCGCAGCTTGCCCTCGACGAATACCTGCGAGCCCTTGCGCAGGTACTCGGCGGCGATTTCACCCAATCGGCCGAATAGGGCGATGCTGTGCCACTCGGTGCGCTCTTGCTGGGCCCCGGAAGCCTTGTCTTTCCAAGACTCGCTCGTGGCGATCCGAATATTGGTCACCGTCATGCCGCTCGGCATGGAACGGGTTTCAGGGTCGGCACCCAGGTTTCCGACCAGAATGACTTTGTTTACGCCACGCGCCATATCCTTCCCCTCGAGCCTCGATTCAGTGCCGCGTATTGTACACGGCGAACTTGAGCCCCATATCGCCCTTGAGGTGCGCGATAGTGCAGATATACGCCCGCTCGAGCGCGCCCTCAAGGTCGTTTTACCCGCGCTTGACGCGGCGCGTATAGTGATTGGTTAGATGCAAAATATCCGAATCCGGGGTGCCCGGACCCACAACCTGAAGAATATCGATCTCGACCTGCCCCGCGATCGATTGATTGTATTCACCGGCCTGTCGGGGTCCGGCAAGTCGTCCCTGGCGTTCGACACGATCTATGCCGAAGGCCAGCGGCGTTATGTGGAATCGCTGTCCACCTACGCCCGCCAATTCCTGTCGATGATGGAGAAGCCGGACATCGACACCCTGGAAGGACTCTCGCCGGCGATATCCATCGAGCAGAAGTCGACCTCGCACAATCCGCGTTCCACCGTCGGCACGGTCACGGAGATACACGACTATCTGCGCTTGTTGTTCGCGCGCGCCGGAACGCCGCGCTGCCCCGACCACCATATCGATCTGGCCGCGCAAACGGTGAGCCAAATGGTGGACACGGTGCTGGCACACCCGGAAGGGACCGCCTTGATGCTGCTCGCGCCCGCGATCGCGGAACGCAAGGGCGAACATGCCGAACTCATCGACGAGCTGCAGGCAGGCGGCTTCGTGCGCGCGCGCATTGACGGCAAGGTGGTCGAGCTGGATCAGGCGCCCAAACTCGACGTGCGCCGCAAGCACACCGTGGAGGCCATCGTCGATCGATTCAAGGTGCGGCCCGATATGGGGCAACGGCTGGCCGAGTCCTTTGAAACGGCCCTGCGCTTGGGCCAGGGCGTCGCGCGCATCGCCTACATGGACGAACCGGAGCGCGCGGAACTCGTGTTCTCCGACAAATTCGCCTGCCCCATTTGCAACTATTCACTGAGCGAGCTCGAGCCCCGGCTGTTCTCGTTCAACAGTCCCATCGGCGCCTGTCCTACCTGCGATGGACTCGGTACCCAGGAGTTCTTCGATCCTGCCAAGATAGTCGCGAATCCGCATTTGTCGCTGGCCGGCGGCGCCGTGCGCGGCTGGGACCGTCGCAACGCGTATTACTTTCAATTGATCCAATCCCTCGCCCGGTACTCGAAGTTCGACATCGAGGCGCCGTTCGAGACCTTGCCGCAAAAAATCAAGGATCTGGTGTTGTTCGGCAGCGCCGATGAGCAGATCGAGTTTAAATATTTGGACGGCAAGGGCGGCACCGTTTCACGCCGGCATACCTTCGAAGGCATCGTCCGCAATCTCGAACGGCGCTACAACGAAACGGAATCCGTCGCGGTCCGCGAGGAACTGGCCAAGTACCGTTCCTCCCGGCCCTGCCCCGATTGCCTGGGAACGCGGCTGAACCGTGCCGCGCGAAATGTGTTCGTCGGCGGCCAAAGCGTTCCCGATATCTCGGCGCTGTCGGTGGAGCATGCGTTGGAATTTTTCGGCAAGCTCAAGCTCGCCGGCTGGCGCGGCGAAATCGCGGTCAAAATCGTCAAGGAGATCAATGACCGTTTGGGTTTCCTGGACAACGTCGGGCTGGGATACCTGACGTTGAACCGCAGCGCCGACACCTTGTCGGGCGGCGAGGCGCAGCGCATTCGTCTGGCGAGTCAAATCGGCTCAGGATTGGTCGGCGTGATGTACATTCTGGACGAGCCGTCGATTGGCTTGCATCAGCGGGACAATCAACGCCTGCTCGACACGCTGGCCAATCTGCGCGATCTCGGCAATACGGTCATCGTGGTGGAACACGACGAAGATGCCATCCGCCAGGCCGACTACGTGGTCGATCTGGGGCCGGGCGCGGGGGTGCATGGCGGCAACATCGTGGCGCAAGGAACCGCGGCCGAGGTGGCCGCGCATCCGGATTCGATCACGGGCCAATATTTGAGCGGCCGCCGGCGGATCGAGATACCGGGCTTGAGGCATGTTCCGGATCCCAAGCGCATGCTGCGCGTGATCGGTGCCACCGCCAATAACCTGAAGAAAGTCACGGCCGAGTTTCCACTGGGGCTGATGACTTGCGTCACGGGCGTGTCGGGTTCGGGCAAGTCGACCCTGATCAATGACACGTTGTTTCGCGCGGTCGCCACGCAGTTGAACCATGCATCGGCCGGTACCGCGCACTTCGATCGCATCGAGGGTCTCGAGCACATCGACCGGGTGATCGAGATCGATCAGAGCCCGATCGGAAGAACGCCGCGCTCGAACCCGGCGACGTACACCGGCCTGTTCGCGCCGATCCGCGAGATTTTCGCGGCCGTTCCCGAAGCGCGCGCCCGCGGCTATGAAGCGGGCCGCTTCAGTTTCAACGTCAAGGGCGGGCGCTGCGAGGCATGCCAGGGCGACGGTGTCATCAAGGTCGAAATGCACTTTCTGGCGGATGTGTATGTGCCTTGCGATGTCTGCAAGGGGAAGCGCTACAACCGCGAGACGCTGGAGATCCGCTTCAAGGGAAAGAACATTCAAGAAGTGCTGGAGATGACGGTCGAGGATGCCTTGCCGTTCTTCTCGGCGGTGCCCACGGTGCAGCCGAAGCTCAAAACGCTGCTCGATGTGGGCCTGTCCTACGTTCGCTTGGGGCAAAGCGCGACGACGTTGTCGGGAGGCGAGGCGCAGCGCGTCAAGTTGTCGAAGGAACTCTCGAAGCGCGCCACCGGGCGCACGCTGTACATTCTCGATGAGCCGACGACGGGCCTGCATTTCGCCGATATTGCCCAGCTGCTCGTGGTATTGCAGCGGCTGCGCGATGAGGGCAATACCATCATCGTGATCGAACACAACCTCGATGTCATCAAGACCGCGGACTGGGTCGTGGACTTGGGTCCGGAGGGCGGCGATAACGGCGGCCGCATCATTGCCGTGGGTACACCGGAACAGGTGGCGGCCAACAAGGCTTCTTACACGGGTCATTATCTGCGCGCCACGCTGGCGGCGCCGGGCAGTTTCGAGCGCAAACGAGCATGAGCCTTAGGGCCCATCCTAGGACAGGCTCCCGGTGCGCGTGACCGGCCAATTCGCGCCGCTGCTTGGAATACTGATTGGAGCATTGGGCGGGGCGGTCTATTGGCTGGCGGCGCAAATTTGGCCTTCCAGCGTGGCCGTGATCTTGTCGATGGCGCTCACCGCGGTGCTGACCACCGAATTCAGCGCAATGCCTGCAGCACGCCTCGATCTCCTGGGCCGCGTGCTGTGCCTGCTCATCAAGTACAACGCACTGATGGCCCTTTCCGCCGCCAAGCTCCCCTTTGCGGTTCCCGCCAACGTTCCGCTGGCATTGATCATGATCGCAGGCTTAGCCGCCAGCTTCGCGTTGCTCGTGTCCGTCATGGCAGCGCGCCCTGATAGAACGGCGCCGAAGGTTTCGCACGGGGCGTTGATTTTTGCATTGCTGATTGGATTCGCACCCGCGGCGCTGCTCGGCATCCCGGGCCTCACCGGGTTGGCCGCCGCCGTCGTCGCGGGCTTGGGCGTCATCGCCTTTCTCAGGCACAAGAGAATCAGCGGTTCGGGCGACACGCTCGACCTCACGCAGCTGCTCTCGGAGGCCAGTTTCTATCTGGGCGCTTTGGCGACCTGGAGATACGTTTGAGCCCGGCCGCGGTTCTGGCGCGCGCGGGGCTGCCGTTGCTGCGGCGTCTCGATCCCGAGGTGGCCCATGATTTGGGGTTGGCGGGATTGAATTGCCTGCGGCCTTTTTGGCCGGCACCGGCGGTTCCAGCGTCACTTTCGGTGCGCATCCTTGGACTGCGGTTTTCCCATCCCTTGGGATTGGCGGCGGGCTTCGACAAGAACGGCGACTATCTGGATGCGCTCGGTGCGCTGGGCTTCAGCCATATTGAGCTCGGCACGGTGACGCCGCGGCCGCAACCAGGCAATCCCAAGCCCCGCATGTTCAGAATTCCGGGCAGCGAGGCGCTGATCAACCGCATGGGCTTCAACAACAAGGGTGTGGACCACCTCGTTTCCCGGCTCGCG
>Ga0210384_10003799_pt1 | contig 17241 bp, 7 predicted proteins | sample IncBWH2MmetaG_FD_160574 | JGI IMG/M metagenome (GOLD analysis project Ga0210384, IMG submission 160574) | Forest soil microbial communities from Barre Woods Harvard Forest LTER site, Petersham, Massachusetts, United States - Inc-BW-H-2-M | ecosystem: Environmental > Terrestrial > Soil >...
TTTCCGGCATGAACATATTTTGAGTATCCCTCGGTGGTGCGCATGAGGCCGTAGACCAGCCAGGGTTGACGGCCGATTTCCGCCGTCATCCAGCCGGCGGTGTTGGCGATGTAGGGAAACGGCAGGCTCAGCATCAGGACCCAATGCATCCAGCGCGCCTGGAACAACTTGTTGCGCCACAACAAAAACGTAGCAACCAGCATAATGGCGACAAAGATCGTGCCCAGCCCCGCCATGATGTGATAGCTGTAATAGAGCAGAGGGATATTTGTCGGCCAATCGTCGCGTGGGTACTCATTCAACCCTTTCACCTCTGCGGTGGTGGTTCCATAGATGAGAAAGCTGAGGACCTTGTTCACTACGAACGGATTATCTATGCGCTGATTTTCCACATCGGGCTGGCCCATGATGACGATGGGCGCTCCTGTCTCGCTCTTGAACAGACCTTCCATAGCGGCCGTGGTCACGGGCTGATGTTTTGCCATGTAACGGCCATGCAGATCACCTGTCGGGAAGATTTGCACGATGCAGAAGATGAGCCCGGCGATTACACCCAACCGCAAAAAAATATACGCCTGTTCGGCGAACTTCCCTTCAATCAGGTAATAAGCCCCAACCGCCGACATTACAAAAGCCCCCGTAATCACCGCCCCGCTCATGTTGTGCGCGTATTGCAACAGCGCCCAGGGATTGAACAGCAGCCCCCAGAAGCTGATGACCTGGAACGAGCCATCGGCCGCACGCTCATAGGCAACGGGGTGTTGCATCCAGGCGTCGGTCACGATGATGAAGAAGCCGGAAAGCCACGAACCCAGGAACACCAGAACGGATGACCACCAATGTCCAATAGGGCTGAGGCGCTTTTCGCCATAAAGAAATAAACCCAGGAATGCTGACTCGAGAAAAAAAGAAAAGACGCCTTCCATCACCAGCGGCTGTCCAATGACGCCTCCGGTGACTCGGGAAAAATGCGACCAGTTTGTGCCGAACTGGAACTCCATAGGAATTCCAGTTACGACTCCCATAATGAAATTAATGCCGAAGATTCTTGCCCAAAAACGCGCTGCCTGATTGTAGGCTTCGTTCCTGGTGCGAAGGGCCAATGTTTTGAGCACAACGATCAGAGGAGCTAAACCCATCGTAAGTTGGGGAAATAAATAATGGAATGTAATCGTGAAAGCAAAATGAAGACGGTGGATAACAAGAGCATGATCCATGCTGCACTCCTTTCACCATGACAAATCTTAAATCAAAGCGTCGGCCATAACACTTTCAGTTTTGGAGTAACTCATGTCCCGAAGTTGCGTCAGAATTTCAGGGCAAATGTATGCGCTCTGCTGCACGGGTATCGCGAAGCGGCCTGCGAGAACAAGTGGTATTTGGTATTCAGGTCTACTGAGCTGGGCCCGTACTATCCACAGCAAACCGCGTGGGTTGGGGACGATAACCACTGCGTGTACGTATGTGATATTTTTTCGCAGCCTCGCCCACGAGTTTCACCTTGATGGTGCGCCAACCCCGGTTCTGATTGGCTTGTGGATAATAACTGAGCGAATAGAGATGAGCGACGTCACTGCGGATGGCAGCAAAGGCGTTCTGCTGGTCCTTCCAGCTCTTGGCAAAATAGGCCTCGCCGCCGGTGGCGGCACTCATGCGCCGGAAGACAGCAGTAGTAATAGGATCGAGTTTCGCTTCCCGCGTGCTGACTACATAGACCGGAATGCCTTCGGATTGGGCCAACTCGCTTATATCCTCGGGAGCGACCATGCTGGCCCGGTCAGGGCCGTTGGAAAACACCACCACTACTTTTCGGCCGGCATACGTGCCCGCGTCCTTAAGAGTCAGCAGCAGCGCATTGTAAAGTGCAGGATCGTCTCCGGCGACGGTGGAACGTACGCCCCGCAAAACCTGCATCCGGTCGGCGGTGAGCAAGGAGCCCCGGTAAAGGTCGCGGCTGTAAGCATAGAAAGCCACTCGTTCGGGATTATCGAGGGTCCTGACAAACTCTGCGATAGCATCCTGCGCGAAGGCAAAGCCACGGTACATATAGTTGCTGGTGTCAAAGAGGATGAAAACATTGGCACCCGACGTTGAGCCAAGCTGATCTGGCTTGGTGTCTTGATGAGCCGTAGCGTCAACCGACTCTTGTGGGCCGTTGCCTTCACCGAAAGTAGCAATTTTTTGTGGAATGTTATCTTCGTAAATGGCAAAGTCCGTAGGACGAAGACCGGTTACATAGCTTCCCTTGTGGTCGGTTACCGCCACGTTCAGCAGCACCAGGTTGACGTCAACCCGAAGGGTCTGAGCATTGGGTTGAGTGTCCTGCGCCGCGATCGAAATTGCAGAGCCGAAGAGGGTAACTCCAAAAATCAGAACATGTGAAACGTAGCGTAAAAAGTATTGTTTTCCCATAAGGTTAAGGTCCGTCCGTAGATCCTCTTTTCGGCAACGCGGCAATCTTGCCCAGCCGGAATTCGTCACCGGTTTCATGCATTGCCCGCAAAATTGCCGGCCAATCTTCGAGGTTGGTGGCAAAAAGTTTCTCGACCATACGATGCGTCAGCTCGGGCACCAGGTGGTTGAGCATCACAGGCGAATAGCCCTGCTCATCAGCCAGGCGGGCCCAGTATAAATTGTTCGAATCCCAGGACTCGGCGAGCAGGCGGCTGGAGTAATCCTGAAACGTGGGAAAAGGCTTCACGTTCAACAGCTCGCGGGCGTAACTGTGGGCCAATGCAGGATGAGGCACTCCAAAATCCTGTGACAGCCGGTCGCAGCTTGACTCCGCAGGACTGCTGTGGGAAAGGCCATCCAACTCCTTCCCTGCCGTGCCCCAGTACCCGGTCTCGGCAGGGTATCTTCGCCGGAACTCGGCCGCCAGATAGAACGTTTCCGCCGGCATCATCTCAGAGAGCACTGTTTCCGAATGCCCTGCGCGCAACGCCTTCTCAACCTGTCCCGCCCTTTGCGGAGACATGCGATCGGTAAGGATATCCATCACCATCGGGCGAAGTTTTTCATTGCCCGCGGCCGACAAAAGTTCTTCTCCAGTGCGCTGGTAAAGGGCAACAGCATGCAATTCATTGGGAGAAATACTCCACCAACGCGGGATGACGGCATCGCTCAAAAAACTGGGCGCAAGATCTTCCCAGATCAGGGACTGGACGTTTTCCGGAACAATAAAGTCCTGCTCTACCCAGGCCAAAGCGTAAGGCAGATCGGCAAGCGAGCCAGCCAGATGGGTGCCATCACCCGAAACCAGGCGCGGAGTCTTCCAGGGCTGCTCTCCACCGGTCCCAAATTCGCTGGCGTAGTCATGAGAGCGGACGAAAATCGCGTTGTTGCGAAGCACCTGAGATCCCGGCGGCTCATAGTAGGCGTAATTCAGTCCTACCAGAGTATCGCGCAGAAATGGGGCGAGCCGGCCGCGCGCTTCGCTCAACTCCTTGGGAGTACCTGCCTTGATGACCCGCGTCAAATTGGTCCGCGTCTGCAAGGTGGTATGACGGGTATCAGAAAGCTCATGCTCAAATTCACTTTTTTCGCTGACGGTAAAGATGGGGCGAGGCATCTCGAACTCGCGAAGCTCGGCCGCCAGTGGAACCAGCGTATCGCCTATGGCTTTTCCCTTGGCCATGTCATTCAGGCCGTCCCCCAGTGAAAATAGCGTGTCGAGGGAAACCAGGCGTTGAGCATCGAGAACTGAGCGAATTCTCGTGGCCAATTCCTGATGCACCCGCTGGCTGTCCGCACCGGATTGGTTGGGACCCGCGAGCAACGTGATGATTTCGTCTTGTGATTCATTCTGGGAAAGATCAGCGTTACTTGAGGCTGCCCGTAGCACTTCCCCGAACGAAGTTTTGCCGGCATCGAAAAGCTGGGGTGAGGATGAAATTTTCGCAAAAGGAGTAATGACGCGCTGCCAGGAATCGTTCAGGCTTGCGTCTGAAACTTCACCCTGCCGGGCCAGTATCTGCCAGAGCCCGACATTGGCTTGGAAGATACCTATGGCGTTAGCGCGCACCGTGGGAAGCGAAATGTGGTCAAGGGCTTCGGCCACGTTCAGGAAGCTGGCGATGGATTCATTGTTCAAACCATGAAACTCAGAAAAAATAAGATACTGGTCGCCAAAGCGTGGGAATTTATCGGCCAGCATGCGGACCGTTTGCGGAGTCAAACGCTGATTGGCGGGCCGTCCGCGGTCTATTTCACTGAGTGTCAGATAAATTTGCAGTGGACCATCGGTCGTAAATTCGCGAGAAAGAGCTATCAATCCCTCCACCAGCTCATCGGGGCTGTTCCAATGACCCGCGCGCTTGGCCCACTCCTTGCCCCGCTTGGAACCACCTCGGTGCCGAAAGATCGTCTTCCATACTTCCAGATCGCCGGGGATTTGCGGATGACCGGACTCCACTTGAAGCCGGGTCGCGAGAAGTGAGAAGCCGGCATCGGGCCGGAATACAGGTTTGGCCGGGCTGGGATAAATGTCCTGTCCACGCAGCGCTTCATAGCAACTCTTCAAGCGGCTGGGCTGGGTGAAGTAAGCCTGTTGCGACTGGCTGATGCGGGAAAGCGCATCAAAATAAGCGGCCAGCCAGCCTTCGTCTCGGGCAAGTAATCGGGTTACGAAATCCGCTGGGGAGTCTGGGCCCACTCCCACCAAATCTTTCCAGGCGGGTTCAGCAGCCGCACCTCCGGGCACGACAATCCGGCCGGAACGGATGTAAATATGGCTTCCGTAAAAATCAAGGACATTGGCGTAACGAACCAGCTTCTGCAGTCCTGGAAACTGGCGCAAAGAAGCCGCGGTTTCGGCATCCATTTGACCAAAGGCAGAATAAAGACGCGCCAAGGCAGGATCGCTCACCAGAGAGTCAACCACATCTGGGGTGTTCTCGTTCGATGTCCAATCTTTTGCAGAAAACAACACCGGCACCTGCGTGGAGTTGTATGGCAGGATGAAAGGTTTACCCCCCTGCAAGGTTGATTCGAGTTCTACCAGAGGGAACCCCGAATCAATCGTAAGAAAAGCCCTTTCCGAATTGGCAGTCTGCACAGAGGTGTTTGGCCCACAGCCCTGTTTGAGCCGATAGCCAAGAATCGTCAGCAGCGGCTCCGCCTCGACACAATTAGAAATACGGATGACGCCCTGCGGCCCAGCCAACGCCACCAACTCTCTGGATTGTTGCAGGTACCGCTTCACCAGAATCAGAAACTCAGTGGGCCTGCCATCCACGTACCCTCTTTTATCTACCTCTTGCGCCAACAGAGAGAGCACTTCATCGGGAGTGGCTTTCTGACTGACACCAGCCATCCGCAGAAATGAGCGTAGCGGACCAGCAATCGTAACCTCAGCCGTGGATGGAGATGTAGTCGGAGTGGCTGGGGAAGGTTGTGCTGCGGCAGGCACATCCGATGGGGAAGGAGTATCGGCGCTCCAGGCTTCGGTGGACAAGAACAAAACTGTGCACAGAAAAGCCGTTGGAAGAAGAGTGAAAAGGCGAAGAGGAGATTTCATGGCTTAGTCCTTCTCCGAACCCTGCAATTGCAATTGGCCAAGATACCCTATAAACGGCAGAAATTAAACAATTTTACGAATCTTTTACAACTGGTCATCTCGGTCTACTGCGCAGCTTAATGCAAAAAGAATCCGCAGAAACATGAAAAAATCAATGTATTTTTACTTAGGTATAAGTTGCGATTGGCTAAAGCTGCGTGGAGCCTTAAAATCAATGGGTTACGAGCCGGGATTGATCCGTGCCCCATAAATAATAAAGATTTCGATTCTCCACTCCAGGTTGGCTTTGTGAAGGATATTTTTCATTTCTGAATACCTTCTATCTTTAAAGATAAGCATGGGCTATTGCAGTGCACGCCGACTATCGGATTTAGGCGCTACGCTCGGACGATCCCGCTGGGAGTGGGGAGGGGGGTACTTGCTGGCTAGTGTTTTTGGACCCCAAAATCGCGTCTGCCCCCGTCATTACTGGCGAAAATCAATCTGGGGCACGAGACTTGCTGAAGTAGTCCTCAGTCTCCAGTCTCCAGTCCTCAGCAAAAGCAACCGCCAAAACCTTTCGCCGCAGACAAACGGAGATTTTTCGGAAGTTTGTGGGGGATGCCTACCCCACTTGCTGGCTAGTGTTTTTGGACCCCAAAACCGCTTTTGACTCGCGTCATTACTGGCGAAAATCGATCCAGATGGAAGGGACTTGCTGCTAGTCTGCCGGAAGCGGAGAAGAGCCACAAGAAGACAGCCTCAAGCCCGCAGCTTCACGAATTTTCAAAGACCTAAAGGGCGCAAGCCCAGCATTCTTGAATGCGTAACGTAAACACACGTCTAGCGCAATGATGGCCGGCAATTTCCAGGAAGTCAACATGTTGATATCAGAATGATACCGCTTTTGAATTAAACAAAATCCCACACCAGTTGTTGCCGGTGTGGGGCACCCAGGTGGCTTCGCGCAAGACGAATGAAGTGCTTTTTCAACATCCGCGTAAATCCGTGGAATCCGCGGTGAGCTTTTCGTTCTATCCATCTCCGGGATTGCATGGTTACTTCCGGAATTTGCCCTCGCTCTTACCATCATGAATAATGGCTGCACAGAGTATCAGATGCCGTGGTGGAGAGGTCTTCGACGAATCTGGAGTTGGCGGCGGCCGACCGTCGCTATCAGTGGTGACCATGATCCGGTCACGGGCGAGGCCTACTACCGCATGCTGCCCACCGACGACGGTGGCGAAAGCTATCAGATGGAATGTCTGCTTTGTAAAGCACAGGGAAACGTATTGGCAAGCAGATTTACGCACGAAGACAGTTGTCCTTTGTGGCGGGCAGAAAAATAGTTTCGGACGCACCATTCAGTTTCGGAGACGTAGCAAGCTACGCCATTCATTGACGACAAAGCACACAGCCGGGGACGGCTGTGCCACACGATTTAACTAATATTGAGAGGCGATCCCACACCGGCTGTGCCGGTGTGGGGCACCCGGGTTTGTCTCATAGCGGTATCATTCTGATATCAAAATGTTGACTTCCTGGAAATTGCAGGCCATCATTGGGCTAGACGTGTGTTTACGTTACGTATTCAAGAATGCGGGGCTTTATAACCCTTTAGCTCTTTGAAAATTTGCTTCGGACGAGCGTACGGACCTCGGTGGCTAACGGCCACAAGTCTAAGATTTTCGGCACAATAGGGATTCCTCCGCTCCGCGTTCGGAATGACAAGAAACCAACTTTTTCCGCAACGCCTCTGTCTGTGCCTATGTGCTATCCCACTTCCGGCAAGACTACCAGCAAGTACCCCACCCCAGATCGATTTTCGCTAGTAATGACGCGGGTCAAACGCGGTTTGGGGTACTTGCTGCAAGTGGGGTGGTGGCACGGCTCAAACAGCCCCTGGCTCCCTGGAAAGCGCCTGAAGGTTCTCAGAGAATGCCTTGCAGCGGCATGGGCAAACGAGAGATCCTCGGGGTCCTTCGCCGCAAAATACGCGGCTCAGGATGACAGTCCTTAAATGACCTGATGATTCGATGACAAATGACCTGATGATCCGATGAGCCAATGGACGCGGGTTCTGACCTCTGCGCTGATACCGACCCAAGCAAGCACGGGGGGTCCCCCTGAGACCGATCATAATCTGCGGCGAACTTTTGTTTTGGCTAAAAGCTAAGAGCTAAAGGCTAAGAGCTTCTTCTGCCCACGGAACAGAATATTAATTTCCGGTTAAGATTTCCTGGAGAAGCGGACCCTACCGTCGGTTTTTCTTCGCGAGTCGTGTTAGCATTCGAGATGGTCCTTCGCGCTATTTCTTGCAGCAACCGCAAACGGAAAGTACATCTCATCAGACAGCAAAGTTGAGGAGAGCTGCGCCATTCAGGAGTGAGGGACTCCAGCAAGACAAACTAATTCTAGGAGGGCTGACGCATGTTTAAAAGACTCGCCGCACAAATTGCCATTTTGATTTCTTTCTTATTCTTGGCTGTAACCGTGTCCCTTGCACAAGGTGGAGGAAACCAGGGGACCATCGAAGGAACAGTCACCGACCAGTCGGGCGCTGTGGTGCCGGGGGTGGAAATAACCGCCACGCTTACCACCACGGGAGCGGCTTTCAAGGCCACCAGCGGGAATGACGGTTTCTTTGTGTTCCCGATTTTGCCGGTGGGCATTTATGACCTGACGACCAAAAAAGACGGGTTCAGCAGCATCACCGAAGACGGCGTGGAGCTGACCATCGGCGCTAAGTTGAACCTGAAGCTAGTGTTGAAAGTCAGCGGCACGCAACAGACCGTGAACGTGGACGAAGGGGTCCCGGTGGTAGAGACCACGCGCACCCAGGTCAGCTCCACGGTGAATGACCGGGCGGTGGCCAACCTGCCCGCCAACGGGCGCAACTTCATTGATTTTGTGCTGCTCACTCCGGGAGTGAATCGCGACGTGCGCGGCGGCGACCTCAGCTTTGCCGGCCAGCGCGGGACTTTGAATTCGCTTACCGTAGACGGCACCGATAATAACAACTCGTTCTTCGGACAGACGCTGGGGCGCACCGGCTCGGGCCGCGCGCCTTATCAGTTCTCGCAGGATGCGGTGCAGGAGTTCCAGGTCAACACCAACGGCTACTCAGCAGAGTTTGGCCGCGCCGGCGGGGCTGTCATCAATGTTGTTACCAAATCGGGAACCAATAAATTTCATGGCACCGCGTTCGAGTTCTTCCGCGATCGCGGGATGAATGCCAACGATCCTATTTATAACCTGCAGCTCGCCTCCGCCATCGCGGGCGGCAAGCCCGCGCCGCTGCGGCCCAGCTACCACTTCCACCAGTTCGGCGGGAACATCGGCGGACCGATCATCAAGAACCGCGCTTTCTTCTTCTTTGATTACGACGGCCAGCGCAACAACACCGGCAATGCAATTCTTCTCACCTTGCCGACCCCAACCAATGCAAACCAGACGGCGGCGGTGAACTACCTCGCGGCCCGCAGCAACAACTACATCCGCACCTTCAACCAGGATGTCTACCTGGGCAAAGTGGACCTCGCCATCAATAACAGCAACCAGCTCTCGGGCCGCTACAACGCGCAGCGCTTCAAGGGACAGGGCCTGGAGAACAGCGGAACCACCAGCGCCTTCGAGCACACCGGCGCCTCCAACGTAAGCTCAGATACGTTCAACCTTCAGGAGACTGCGACCTTAACACCCAATCTGTTGAACGTCGCCAAGTTCAGCTACCAGCGCGACAGCGAGCCGGGGTTGGCCAACAGCATCAATCCCGAGGCCAACGTGCGTAATCTGGGCCAGACTCTTCTGTTTGTTGGCCGGAACTCGTTCAGTCCGCGCGAGACCACGATTCACCGCCAGCAATACGCCGATACCATCTCCTGGGTGCATGGCCACCACAGCCTCAAGTTCGGTGGAGACATTCTGCGCGACAAGATCCTGAATTTCTTCCCGGGAAATTTCTCGGGCTCGTATACCTTTGCCAGCCTCGATGACTTCGGCAAGAGCCTGCTCGGCCTTCCTGTCACCGCAGCGGGAAACTCCTTCACGGAAGCCTATCCTGGCACAGGAACTACCGGCGCCAAGACGCATCCGAATCTGTGGCAATACGCTGCCTTTGCGCAGGATGACTGGAGAGTGCTCCCGAATTTGACGATCAACCTTGGAGTCAGGTACGACGTGGAACAGGCAGCCCAGCCCCTGGTGCAGAACCCTACGGCCTTGGCGCAGGGACTCGATACCAAAAAGATCCCCAACTCCCACAACGGCGTGGCCCCGCGCTTTGGTTTTGCCTGGCAGCCATTTTCGGATTCGCAATTCGTTATCCGTGGCGGTTACGGCATCTTCTACGGAACCACGCCTTCCATCATGTACGGCACCGCCGATTCCAACAATGGAATCAATGTGCAGACGCTGACATTCAACGCATCGGTAGCCAATCCGCTTCCGGCCTCGTACCCCAACGTCACCTGCGGCGCTCCCATGGCGAACGCCGGATGCCCGGTCCCCACCGGCGCCGCGCTCCCCGCCCCGACAATTTACGTTTTCAATAGGAACTACCAGCAGCCTTACGTGCAGCAATACAACTTTGGCACGGAATATCAGGTCGGCAACAGCGTCTCTGTCTCGATCGGATATTTAGGTGTTCACGGCGTTCATGTGCAGCGCACCCGCGATATCAACGAATCGCCTGTCGAAGTTGTCAAGAGTCTTCCCGTTGCGGGAACCGGACAGGTGCTCTCGTATAACCAGTTGCAGACTGGCCTGCCTGGCTTCCCTCGTCCCTTCACTGGATTCGGCCGCATCTTCGAGTTTGAGAGCAACGCCAACTCGAGTTACAACGGGTTGATCGCTCAGGTGAACAAACGGCTCTCGCACAACTTCCAGTTGTCGGGATCGTATACCTGGAGCCACGTGATTGATGATTCCCCCGATGCCACGGCAGTCGTGCCCGGTACCGATGATGCCAAGCTGATCTACGACCCGAACAACCCCAGGCTTGACCGCGCCAACGGCAACGATGACGTGCGCCATCGCTTCGTTCTCAGCGGTGTGTGGGACTTGAACTATGCCGGCGGCATCCAGAACCCTGTACTCAGGGGGCTGGCGGAAGGCTGGCAGCTTGCCGGAATCTTCAACGCCCAGAGCGGCCAACCCTACACCGCGCTGGTTAATTCCGATCTGAATAACGACGGCAATAACCGCAACGAACGCGCGCCCAGCTTCGCACGCAATACCTTCAACCTGCCGGCCATCGTTACGCTCGATCCGCGCATAACGCGCACCGTTCGTATCACGGAAAGCGCAAAACTGCAGTTCATTGGAGAAGCATTCAACATCTTCAACCATTCGAACATTACCGGGGTGAGAACAACGTTCTATTCTCTCGCCAACAACGTAGGCGGTGGCTGTGATTCTGCAGCCGCTAGTCCCTGCCTGGTTCCGCAGGTATTCAGCAATCCAAGAGTGGGCATCAACGCCTTTGGAATACCTTCATCCGCTGCCGCCGGCGGACAAGGCAACGTTGGCCGCGTGCTCCAGATCGCTGCCAAGTTCACCTTTTAATAGATAAGCAATTCACAGCGGGGCCTCTTCGGAGGCTCCGCTTTTTTGTTTTAGGGAACAGTCAAAGCGCCGGCAGGCAGCTTGCTGTTTCTGTTGCTCATTGCACAACGACGCTCGCCAGACAAGTCAGGAAAGTCTTATTGCTCTTCACAGTCTAGCGCGTCTCTTTTCCAGCTTCTGGAGAAGCCACGCGGCTGGGTAGTGCGGGCAAATGATCGGAAATCCATTGCTCGAGCAAAGCGATCTCATTGTGAGGTACTGAAGAAAAACAAATGCCGACCCGTATGCCGCTGTCGGGAGTGATCACGTTCTTCACTGTTCCGGTTATATGAATAGGCAGCGATGTTCCCGGGAGTTTGAATGACATCGAAATCTGTTGATCGACTTGTATGTCGTGGGTACACCGAAATGCCAACCCATGGACGCTGATATCGATGATTTGACCCTCGATCGGTCCTGCTCCGGTTACAGTTGCAACTACCGGAATGTCGGCCGGACAGCGTGTTGCCCGCCGGCGTTGAAGGAGCATGTTTCCGTAGGCGGCGCGCAGAAAACGCATGGCCTGATCAACATTCATGGGCTTGAACATGATGAAGTTTGCTCCAGCACTCCTCGCAGCCCGCATTTCGGGATCTCCGCTGACCATGGCCAAGACCGTGGACTTGGCGTTTTGCTCAGAATTACGCATGGAGCCCAAGACTCGCGTGGATTCCTCGCTACCGCTCCAATCTATGATCACGGTATCCAGCTTCAAGGTGGTCACTGCATCCAATGCGGTCACAGAATCAAGACAAACCTCAGTATCAATTTCAAAATTATCCAGCACCTGGTTCATTACGGAAAGCACCTGAGCGTCGCGGGTGAACAAAAGGCCTTTCATTTTTTTCACTTCTGCCATGCATCACCTCTTGGATCGCCTTCGCAGTCAAAGGAGTACCACAGTTAAAACCCAACCCCGCATCTTGGCCATGCGCTTACTGCGCAATTCAAGCATTGGCGGGACGTCGCGCTCCACTATAAGGCATCTTTAAGATAACTTCTTTGAAAAATTGGGCATCCGCGACGAGATTCGGACCGTGTTCCCGCCATGAGAGGACCATGTACCAGGCAAGGCTGGATGGTTGCTCCGTCTATCGAGTCAGTGTGGATGGTTGCGGAACTGAACGGCCACAACTCCAGAAAACGCATGGAACTGCCTGGTTCGTCGTTGCAAAAAGAACCCACTCAGGGTTGAGTAAGTGGTTCCCTGTTCTTATCGCTCCTCAGACCTTCAAGGCAATCGTGGCGCGAGCGCTGAGCGGCAAGTGGCAGAGGATCTTTGGCGCTTCCGACGGAATTTGAGCGCGCTTTACCATTTACTTCGTTCCGGTTTGGCGTGTGTCCTTGCCAGAGATACATGGCAGCGTAGGCCCGCCACGGGCGCCAACACTCCGCCCTTTCTTCAAGCTCGCGGGGCGTCTGCGCTGAAACGGCATGCATCAGCCCCAAATCGCCGAATGGAAAGGCGTCGGGTTCGCGCAGGGCTCGCATCGCTACGTATTGCGCCGTCCATTTGCCGATGCCCGGAATCTCACACAGGCGAGCGAGAAAGTTGTTGACCTCAACAATCCCCTCAAAGCTGATGCGCCTGTCGCAAACGGCGCGGGCGAGGGCGCGAATGGTCTCGGCCCGCGCTTTGGGCATCCCGATGCTATCAACCTTGGCATCGGCGAGGACTTCCGGCGGAGGAAACAGATGCGTGAGACCTTTGGCCGCAGAGAACTGCCGGCCAAAAGTCTTCACCAGCAGCCCGGCAAGCGCTGTAGCACCTTTGACCGTGATCTGCTGCCCGAGAATGGCCCGCGTCGCGAGCTCGAATCCATTCCAGCAGCCCGGGACGCGAAGGCCGGGATCAGCTTCAACTCGCGCAAGCAATACCGGATCGATTCTTAATTTTGCCGCGATGGCCGGCCAGTCTGCCGTGAGATCAAACATGCCTCGTATGCGCTCGATAATCAGAAAGAGCAGGCGTGGATCGCCAAACTGAATACGCACTGCGAGTGCGTTATCGCTTTCTTCGAGCGAAACCTCAAAATAGCCGTGGTGCCCGTTCAGGGAAATCGAACGGCGATAACTGCCGCCTTCCACCACTTCGACTCCGGGAGTGGCACGCGGCCCGAGGAACGCCAGCATGCCGGTCCAGTGGTAGGGCGGACGAAAACGAAGGCGAAAGAGATATTGATTTTCCGGTTGGATCGCCGTCTGCCGCACCAGGCCGCGAATTTGTGTTGGGGTTCGCCGATAGGTCTTGCGGATGGCAGCGTTGAACCGTCGCACGGAACCGAATCCGGAGGCAACGGCAACATGACTCATGGGCAGCCTGGTTTCATCAATAAGCTTCTTCGCGAAATGCAGACGGCGTGTCTGGGCCACGGCACTGGGCGTCGCTCCCAGATGCTGAAGGAACAGGCGGCGAAGATGGCGCGAGCCAATTCCCAGACGCTCGGCAAGGACTTCCACTCCGCCGTCTTCAAGCGCACTTTCGTCAATCAACCGCAAAGCCCGCGAAACTGTGTTTGAAGTTCCTAACCAGGCCGGAGTTCCAGGGGAACACTCAGGACGGCAACGCAGACAAGGACGGAACCCTGCTTCAGCGGCTGCTGCCGCACTGGGAAAGTAACGGACATTTTTCTCTTTGGCGGAACGCGCGGGGCAAATCGGGCGGCAGTAGATGCGGCTGCTGAGCACAGCGATAAAGAATTTGCCGTCAAAGCGCACATCGCGCGAGACCCGCGCCTGCGAACACACCCGCCAATCCAGATCCATATTTCTCTCTTGTGATCAGGATAATTGATCTTCCAGCGAGAGATTAGACGTTTTCGGACAGCAATCCATGGCATCCGAACCCGCCATTATTTGTCAATCTGGGCTGCAGCCCGGAGCAGCGTCCGCAAACGTCCAATTCCATTGCTCTCTCTGCTCTATGTTCTATCTTTGGATCGCGCTCGCCGACAGGAGAAAGCTGATGTCTGCCGGAGCGGGCAACGGTTCAATTCACTTCCAAGGGGTTACCGATGATCACGAAGTCAGCTATCTGCAGGTCAGAATATCTTCGAATACTTTTATCCGGAATTCTCGCACTGTTGTTGGTGGTAAGCGGAACGGCCCTGAAGGCGAGTGCCGCTCCAGAAAATTCAGACGAAGCAACCATCAGGAAGCTCAACGACGGTTACATCCAGGCATTCTTGAAATCTGATGTGGGTTGGTACCGCGAGCACCTTGCCGATGACTTTATCTGCATTCTCGGGGATGGCAGCCCGATTGATAAAGCATCCTTTCTCAAAGGCACCGCGGAAGGGCCCGGCGTGGATGACTTTCACCTCGAAGACCTTCACATTCGTATCTACGGAGATACGGCGCTGGTGCAGGCGGTCTCCGTCTATCGCCGCAAAGACGGCACAATAGGAAAGACCCGCTACACCGATGTGTACGTGAAGCAAGCAGGAACGTGGAAGGCGGTCTCCGCCCAACTCACGCGAGTGACTGTGCCCAATCCGTAACCGTGCGAGCGCGTGACGCCAGTTGGCAAAGATGGGACCGGGCTGATGTTAACGTGGCTTGCGTATATGCTCGATCAAACTGGGAGCTGATGAGCTTGCCTGAAAGGTGCCATCGCCAGAATACTTCGCGACAATGCTATGGGCACCCAAACCGAGTTCTAAGGGTCCAAAGCTAACAATTTGCGTACTGCCACTGTTGGGAAGGTTCACACTGGAACCGACCTGAATGCCATTGTTGTCCAGGAGCGCCACACTTCCTGTTGGCGTTCCCGCGGCAGTTGTAACGGTTGCGGTAACAGTAATGGTTTGCCCCATGTGTACCGTGCCCGGTTTCTGTCCTGGAGTGGGATTGGGAAACACCACGATGTTGCTAATGGTGGTGCTCGTTGTTCTGGTGACGGATTGTGTTAGCGGCGCACTGGTGCTGCCGGCAAAGTTGCTGTCCCCGCTGTAGACGGCGGTGATGCTGTGCGCGCCTACAGTCAATGACGAGATGGAAGATGAGGTGGCAGTGCCACTGCTTAAAGTCACCGGTGAGCCCAGGTTTGTAACTCCATCCTTAAATTGCACCGTACCTGTCGGCGTTCCCGAACCGGGCGGTACCGCCGAAACCGTCGCTGTGAAGGTCACCGCCTGGCCGAAAGCGGACGGATTGTTGTTCGAAGTTGTTGCCGTCGCGCTGCTTGCCTGGTTGACGTTTTGGCTGAGCGCAGGACTGGTGCTGCCGGCAAAGTTGCTGTCCCCGCTGTAGACGGCGGTAATGCTGTGCGCACCTACCGATAACGATGACACGATCATTGCAGCCGTACCGCCGCTCACAGTCACTGGCGAGCCCAGGTTTGTAACTCCATCCAGAAACTGTACTGTGCCCGTGGCGCTGGCTGGGGAGAGCGTAGCTGTAAGTGTAACCGGCTGGCCAAAGACTGACGGATTGTTGCTTGAGGTAACAGTCACAGTCGGGCTTTGTTCATAGACGCGAACATAGTCCACAAGAACCATGGCGGGGTTGGGCGTTGTGCCGTCCGGATTTCCGGGAAAACCGCCGCCCATGGCGAGATTCAGCAGGATGAAAAAAGGATGATTGTAGACCCACTGCGTACCCCCAGGAATATTGGCAGGTGTCACCGTAAAGAAAGGCTGTGTGTAATCATCACGGTAGAACTGCATCTTGTTCTGGGACCAGATGACTCCGTAGGTATGGAACGCGTTATCCACTCTGCCGCCGCTGGGAAAGGTGAACTTGCTTCCGATCCCGTTGCCTCCGGAATAACCCGGCCCGTGAATCGTAGATGAAGTCGTAGTTGGCGTGTACTTGGGAACCCACTCCATGATGTCCTGCTCGCCGCAGGTCGGCCAGCCCGCGCTACCGATGTTGGTTCCCAGCATCCAGAAAGCCGGCCAAATGCCCGCGCCTACGGGCAGTTTCATTCTGGCCTCAATCCGCCCGTATTGAAACGACTCCAGCCCTTCGGTCTTCATCCGGCCTGAGGTCCACGTTCCGCTTTGGTTGATGGCCTTAATGACAAGGTTGCCGGTCCCATCCATGTAAATATTCGGGGTGGCGGTGCTGCAGGGTGGTGTGTTGTTCGTGGGCGGGCAATAGTATTCCAGCTCATTGTTGCCCCAGCCGTTGTTATTGCCGGTCTCAAACTTCCAAATACTGGGATCAGGCGCAGAGCCCGCCGGACCGTTGAATTCATCGCTCCATACTAAGGTCCAGTTTTGAGCAGTCGCGGATTGCGCCAGAAACAAAAATGCCACTATGCCTAATAACCATAGCCTGGCTCCGGCTCGCTGGGCTACCCTGAACGCGTTTAATAACTCTTTTGTCACAGCACATGGGGGTTGAGAGCGGAACCAACTGAATGCGTTGTCCGTCCCGTAAGATGAGGTTACTTGTGCCCGCTCTGCGCAGGCAACGTTACTTTAGTTTAAGCATATTTCCATTTGCACTTGACATCCTGCTTTTAGCGAGTCTTCTCTCGATCTTGTGGAAGAAGCCCCTGGGGCCGGCATCTCGGGCAAATGACGCCGGTTGACAAAGATGCGATCAAGCCGATTGAGAGCTGAAGTTAGCGTGGTCTGGGGGTGTGCTCGATCATACTGGGTGTGGATGAGCTTGTCTGAAAGGTATTATCGCCAAAATACCTCGCAACAATGCCATGCGCACCCAAACCGAACTCGAAAGGCGCGAAGGTAACGTTTAACGTATTGCCAATTCCGGCAAGGTCTTTACTGGAACCGATCTGATCGCCATTGTTGTCCAGGAGCGCGACGCTTCCCGTTGGCATTCCCGCCGCGGTTGTGACGGTTGCAGTAATAGTAATGCTTTGCGCCAAGTGTACCGTGCCGAGTTTTTGCCCCGGAGTGGGATTGGGGAGCACCACAATGTTGCTGATGGTGGTGCTCGTTGCAGTTGTTCCGTTGCTGGTGACGGATTGGGTTAGCGGGGGCGAAGTGTTGCCGAGGAAGATGGCGTCTCCACTATAAACCGCCGTGATTTTGTGCGCACCCACAGTCAACGATGAGATGGGAGATGACGCAGCCGTGCCACTGCTTAGAGTCACCGGGGAGCCCAGGTTGGTAACTCCATCCTTAAACTGCACCGTACCTGTCGGCGTTCCCGAACTGGGCATCGAC
>Ga0210384_10003802_pt1 | contig 17239 bp, 18 predicted proteins | sample IncBWH2MmetaG_FD_160574 | JGI IMG/M metagenome (GOLD analysis project Ga0210384, IMG submission 160574) | Forest soil microbial communities from Barre Woods Harvard Forest LTER site, Petersham, Massachusetts, United States - Inc-BW-H-2-M | ecosystem: Environmental > Terrestrial > Soil >...
GGAGTCTGGACGCGATTGAGATTGAACCCGGGCGCCGCCTCCACCCATTTTTTTAGCCCGTCTCCAAACGGACTTACACCATAAATGCCTTCTCCCGTGTGAATGTAGTCCGAACCTTCACCGAAAAGCAGATGTTGAAGATAACTTGCATCGATTCCGTCGGCGATGCTGGCAGCGCTGTACTGCTCTGGGTATTGAATCAGCGCGCTTTCCGCGTGGTAACACGTACGACTGAAACCGATGATTCCGACTCTAGTTCGGTCGACTAGCCCATCGGCGTCAAGTCGAGTGATCGCAGCTTCATATTCTTGAACCGCGCCCGGGGCTTCATCTGCAGTGTCCACTTGGTCGTTGCGCACGCGTGTCTCGAGCACGACAAAACCCGAGGAAGCCAGCGGCCGCGCCGCAAAAGCTGTTGTAAAGGACCCGTCAGTAATGAACTCCGCTTCGCCGCGAAACCCATGCGTCTCGATGACCAGCGGATAGCGGTTCCCTGCGATGTACCCCGTTGGCTTAATCAAGCCCCCAGTCCATTCATAGCCACTAGAGTCTTTCCACTTGTACGTCGACGCTTCACCAAGAGCCAACGTTTTTAGCTGCGGACTCGGGTTCCAGAGTTCTCTGCTTTGCCCGGTAGCCTCGTCGGTTGCCCATAGTGCCGGTGGAACATTGAGTTCCTGCTTAACCGTGACGGACAGCCCAGAGGCTAGTCTGCTCGGCTTAGACCCGAAGCCCGCGAGCGCGTCTGCCGGCTGCGGCGCGAGCGAAGCTGGTCTCCACTTCCCGTCCTCATATACATAGTGCCTCCACTCCTCGCCATGGTAACTCCACATCCGCACGCTCACCTCGCGATCCCGAGCGCCGAACGCGGCGTCGCGCAGTATCGAGACCTGATCCGATGACTCGCTGAATACTACGCAGCTGGTCTCGCGCTTGGGAACGATTACTACAGCAGCCGCGCAGGGCCGCGAGCGCCGCGCTCCTTCCGCTGTATCTACGTGGTCAAGCGGCAGGTAAGTGTTCGTGAGCAAGATCGCGTGACCCGTCGGGGACCACACCGCCTTACTGGCGTCGACAAACCCTCCTGATCTGCCAACTGGTGCGTCGACGAGCCTAGTCACCGTACGACGGCGCAGATCTACGATCGCGTACTGTGTAGGCCACACCCAGCCGCCACCCGCTCTCGTAGAATCCGCCGGTCCGGTGGCCCCCCGGAAATGGAGCCAAGATTGCGTCGTCAGGTAGGACTGCCACGATCGCGGCACCCGCTGAACAGCTAATGCTACGACTACTGCGCCCCCGTGCGGCGAAATCGCCGGGGTAAACGGTACCGACGCTGGCATTCGCAGAGGTTCCGCAGATGCGGGATCGCGGAGCCGAGACTTCCTGCCCGCCTGGTGTACCCATAACTCGGGAATCACAGTTTCCCAATCTCCTGGGAACAATATTGAACCGAGCTCCCTACCACTCAGAGATGACACAATCGCTTGTGAGAGGCCATGGCGCGAGGCAGCTGATCCTCTCAGTTGACTAGCGGCATAGACAATCGTGTCGCCGACTGCGCTGTAGCCTTGCACGTCCTGCGCTTTACCGGAGAGTGACTGAACCTTGCCGTCCTCAATCCGAACGCGATTGAGCCTGCGTATCGCGCCCGTAGTCTCGCCGAGGAAGAATATCGACCTAGAATCCGACGACCAACGCGCATCAGTGATCAACGAACCGTAAGAGTCCTGTTGCAAAACACGCGGCGTCGCGATCAGGCGTACAACACGCTTCCTGATAGGCGCAGCAACGCCATCACGAGCGTGAACAAAGGCGAGTACTCGTTCCGTACCGAACACCCACAATGACGACTCGATGTTGTTCGTTGCGACATGTCCGCGTGTAGTGACAACGAGGAAATGCCTCCCATCCGGGGCTATTTTGACTGAAGCGCCGGGATCACGTGTGAAAGGATCAGTGAATCGTGCAAGTTCTATTGAATCCCGCACTGTAAACTGCCGCAAAGGTGCGCCACCGTAGGAAGCAGACAGATGCAGCGCCACGAAAATGTACGCAACACAGCGCGGGCGCAGCCAAGCTCGCGTCGCACCTACAGACATCCGGGAAGCACTTCGGTTTTCCCGACCTGCTTTCGAGGGGCGTTGCTCAGTCAGATACCGGCCCAGGCTTGTGGGCCCACTAGAATTTGACTCCCAACTGCCCATAGATGACCCGACCTTGCAGGTCGGCTTGCTGAGGATCGTAACCAAGGAAAAAACTGAAGTTTGAATACTGCGGCTGCTTGTTCAGCACATTGACGCCCCCCACCTCCAGGTACATCCCATGCAGCCAACGGTCATTCGCAGAGAACCGTTGCCCGAGGTCGTAGCGGAAGTGCGCGTCGTACAACCAGAAATTCCCAAGTTCACGGATGCCGTCATAGTCTATGTAGTGGCCAACATAGCGCCCGTCGATATTTGCGCTAAGAGGCCCGAGCGTCCACCCGAGGGCGGCTATGCCCTTCCAGCGAGGTGCCCAGTTGCCACTCATCTGCGCCTTGCTCGCGCCGTCCACCGGCGGCAAACCAGGCTGCAGCGCTCCGTCGTAGTGCGTCGTCCGCGTCGCACTGAGCCCAGGCATCCAAGTACCGTAGGCGCTTCGGTATTGATAGTTAAGCTTGTAGTCAAAACCAGCAACGTCAATGTTCCCGAAGTTGGTGTATACGTCAAAGAGCTCGCGCACCGTACCCGGTTGACCGTTGGAACCGGGGTTGCGAATAATCAAACCGGGGAAAAGGGATTCGTTGGCAAGGATGGTTGTGGCATTGATAAAGCCGATAGCCTCACCCTCGTGGACCTTCCACCACGTCACGGCGGCCCGCAAATTCGGAATCAATCGGCTGTCATAGACGAAGCCGGAGGAAAATGAACGTCCCGTCTCCGGCTGGAGGCTGGGATTGCCTCCGCTGACCACTTCCATGTTCTCTTGCTGACCGTTTAGAGCCGGGTCGGGCAGCAGTTCCAGGGTTGTCGTTTGCGGCTGGTAAAGATTAATGAGCGGCGGCGCCTTGAATGCAGTCGCATAGGTACCGCGGATCAGCAAGCTCTCAATAGGACGCCACGCTAGACCGAACTGCGGGTTGGTAGTCTTGCCGAAATCGCTGTAGTCGTCGTACCGACCCGCCAATGTCACCGCGAGGACGTCCCCACCTTGTGGATATTGTTGACTGCTGATCAGGGGGACGCGAGCCTCAGCGAATGCGGACCAGGTACGCCGACTGAAGTACTGTGATGTGGCAGCTGGCTCGATTACTCGCGCAGAGAGATCGTCGCGGCCGTAGGTTCCACCTACGACGAGCTGGACTGGGCCCGACGGCAGGTCGAAAACACTGCCGCGCAGAACCCCGTCGAAGGATCGGTCCCGCCCGGCAAATTTCTGGAATGAACTTGAGAAGAAAGGCTGTACCAGGCTGGCTGGCCCCAATCCTCCAGGCACGAAAGGGTTGAGCGCCGTGGCCGGATTCGAGGAGTTGAGCGCGTTCTGGATCGCAGTCAGCGTGGAGGTGATCGCTGCGGAACTACTATCGGAAAACGGTGAGTGTTGCGCACTCCAGTCCGACGACTGCAGCGCAGATACCTCCCAGTGCCATGTGTTCGCGAAACTCCCCTTCGCGCCGACAAGCGGCCGAAAAAAGTTGGTATCAAGATACATGCCCTGATCAATTGCCGTTAGAACACCGCTGATGCCAACTGTAGTTCCAAACGGGTTGTAGGGATTCTTGGGCCCAGCCGTAAAGAACACAAGGCTCGGCTCGCCGTAGAGACTGTAGAGTCCGCTCTGTTGAAACTCCTGGACCCGCGAGTACATGAGTTCGGCGAAGATTTCAGTCGAGGCCCCAAGCTCCTGATTCGCCTGGACCAGAACGCCGGGTCGCCGAGTCCTCGGAAGAATGGATTCCCCGTTGATATACCCACATTCATTCAGAGTGCCGGCGGTAGGGACGAACTCTGCAATGCTGGGCGTACCAGTGAAGTTTTTCGGCACGGCTGCAAAAGTAGCACCGCCTAGGCCGGGCAAAGGCGTGACACCGTCTACCGAATAGATGTTGCCCGGATTGCACGCGTGCAGGTTGTTATCGGGTCCTCCAAGGGGCCTGAAATCCTGGCTTGCGGTAATCGCCCTATCGCTCGCGTTGAGTTCGCCACGAGCTTGATAGCTACCGAGAATAGAGAACGAACCGCCGCTCCATTGTTTTCCCCATGCCAGGCTGCTGTCAGACTCATTTGATCCGTTTACATGAGCTAGCTTCGTGTTGACCTCAAACCCGTCAAAGTTCTTTTTCAAGAGGATATTAACCACGCCCGCTATTGCGTCAGAGCCATAGATCGCGGACGACCCATCGGCGAGTACCTCGATGCGATCGACTGCAGCCAGTGGAATATTGTTCAGATCGAACACATCAAACCCGCTCTGCGCCCCGACCGTCTCGAGACGGCGACCGTTAAGAAGCACCAGGGTGGTGCCCAGCGGCAGGCCCCGCAGTTGCACGGACGTGCTTCCAAAGGGAATCCCGCTGTACTCAGTCGAGTTGACAGAGACGCTAGGAAGTGTGTTGAGAAAGTCGGCTACGGTTGCTTGACCGCTGTTTTCGATGCTTTCGCGCGTATAAAGCTGGACATCCTGCGGGCTTTCCTTAGCCACTTGCGGAATGCGCGAGCCGGTGACTACGACTACTTGAAGCTGCTCCGCCTCCTTTTCCTTCTTCTTGGACGCCTGCTCTTTCCTCTTCTCTACTGAAACATCGCTCGAAGTTTGTCCAGGAGTCGCCTGAGCCAGCCGAAGGGAGTCTCCGGTGGGTTGCGGCGGGGGCTCAGTTCCACCCGGATCATCCCCTCTGACGCTGCGGATGTCGGTCTCGTGAACGGGACGGATAGTGGCGGCGGAGTCGGAGCTGTAGATCACTTCGAGCCCGGAATTCTTCAGCAGCTGTTCAAGCGCCGCGTGTTTCTCGAGATCGCCGTTGACGGCGTTGCCCTTCGCGTTCGCCACCGTGCTGTACTGATACAGGAGCTGCATATGCGCCTGGGTTGCAAATGCCTTCAGCGCCGTCGGTAGCGGTTGGGCCGCGATGTCAAAGCGCGCGGAGTCCGCCATCGCCATCGCGGGTATGGTGAGCGAGAGTCCCGCTGCGCATAAGAATGCGGTCCACGCCATCTTCAGAAGGCTCCCGCGTGAAAGGAACGCGGCCTGATCGCTGCCCATGAACGTCTCCCCGGTTGTCGTTGTGTCCGCGCTTCGCGCAAACGAAGCGGGTTCAGAGGACTACGACTCTCAGGGAACGGAAAACCCCCACTCGATCTGCCTCGCGCGGCAGGCAAACCACGCCGCGCGGGAGTGGCTTCGGAGGTCAACGGCTCAACGGGACAGCAGATTTTGAGGGCTCTCGATGACGACGCGGCCCGACTCACGATGCACGGTGAGCCCGAAGCCCTGCTCGAGCATGGTGAGGAGGGCTTCGGTGCCCTGGGGGCTCGCCTGGAACGTGCCGCCGACGGGCAGGTGGCGGACCGAATCATCTGCAACTACGAGATGCACCGTGGTGTAGCGGCTAAGTTCCTCAACCACCTCACTCAAAGGCTGGTTCTCAAAGTAGACCGTGCCTTCGCGCCAAGTCACGGAGCGCTGCATCTCCGTCGGTGAGAGTTTGCGCGTGGCGGTCGCGGAACCGTGAAGATCCGCCTGTTCGCCCGCATTCAATACTGCGGTCGGAGTGCCCGCGAGCGCGGCGTCCGAGGGCGTACCACTCACGAGGGCTTCCGCAGAGCCGACCCGGACGGTGCCCTCGCTCACGGTCACACGAACGTCATCGGTTTTCAGATACACGTTAAAGGCGGTGCCGACCGCGCGAACCCAAGAGTCTCCGGCCACCACCCAGAAGGGCCGCTTCGTATCGTGCGCGACCTTGAAGAAGCCCTCCCCCATTTTCAGGTGAATGACGCGGGCGGCGTTCGTGTAGTCCACCGAGGCTGCACTATTGCTGTTGAGCTCCAGGGTCGAGCCGTCGGGCAGCGAGACCGTGGTGTGCTCGCCGATAGCGGTCGTATAGAGCGTGTTCGCCCCCCAGGACTTCCAGTGCAATGTGGCACTTAAAGCGAGTACGGCCAGAGCGGCCACGGCGGCGAGCGTCCATCGTCGGCGTGGGCCGCTGACAAATGAGTGCCGCGCGGACGAGGCAGCAGCCTCATTCATGGACTGGGCGAAGGAGACTGCGCGGACGAGGGGGCCGGCGCTTGTCAGCTCTTGCCAGGTTGCCAGGAGTTCTTCGTACGCGCGCGCGTGCCGGGGATGGGCAGTGCGCCACGCTTCAAAGCGTGCGCGGTCCTCAGGCGTGAACTCATCGGCGTTCAGGCGCGCGATCCACCTGGCTGCCTCGCGCTCAACCGCGTTGACTTCCGGAATATGGTGCACGTCGCTCATAGTGGCGCGGCTGAATCGCGGTAGTGGCGCTTGAGGTACTGGTGCGTGTCCCTTAAGCCTCGTCCGACGTGCTTTTCGACCGTCTTCACCGAGATCCCAAGGCGTTTGGAGATTTCCTGGTACGAGCAGTCATGAAAGACTTTGAGCACGAAGACCGTCCGACAGTGGGGCGGCAAGTGCTCGATCGCCTGCCGCAAGAGCCGCGAGCGCTCACTGCTAAGCGCCTGTTCCTCCGGACTGGCCGCTGACGATACGACTCCCGAGGCGTCCAAATCCCCCACCGAATCGGTCTTGGCGATGCGTTCGTGGCGGCGGGCGTCGATGGCAAGATTCTTGGCGGCGGAGAAGAGAAAAGCGCGCGGTGTTGTGACGGACTTGCGATGCTCGTACGTGCGCAGGAATGCTTCCTGGACGATGTCTTCCGCCTTATCGCGCGAGCCCACGAGGCCGCTCACATAGCGACGCAGCGCCCTGCGACTCTCGGAAAAGAGCCGGCTTAAGAAATCCTCCGGGTCGGACACCCTAGTATCCCCGTTATCGAACCGCTTAACGCTACGCGTGCCGGAGGGCAGGCGGCAACTTTCGAAGATCGGATGGGGGGATTTTCGCACTCAGGCGTCACGGCGGCAGGCGCCTACCTCGGGGCTAGAGCGAGAGCCGGCGGGGAGCGTAATCGGGCTCATCGCCGCCCCGCGGCCGGCACCTCCAATGCGCGACCGTGAGTAACTACGCCCGCGGCGCGCGCGTGGTTAGCTGGCGGACCAGGAAACTACTTCCTAGCCTTTGCACCAAATTAAAATGACGCCACCAGAGACGACTAAGAACCCGAATGCCGAGAGCCAGAGAAGAAGCGCAAGAACTCTGAGTTCAGGAATAGTCTGGAGACGAAGTTCATCACGAATTGAGATCATCTCGTCGCGAGTGTGCCGAAGCATTATGGCGCCATATAGAAAAAGCAGCGCAAGGCCGACGCCTAGAACAACGGGTATAAATAGTCCCGCCCGAGACATGCCGTCCGCGCGATGCGCTAGAACGTAGCTGACGATCGCGCCCGTAATGGCGTAGTACGCAGCGTTCGCTTTGAAGGTGAGTTCGAGATAGTGCTTGTAGAGCCCAACATGTAACTCGAATTGGCGCCAAAGCAACTCCGGTCGATCCACTGTGAGCCCCTGAGCAACCGCTATTCCGGATCATGCACCTAAGACGCCCGCGGGCAAGCCACGGCGTAAAGTCCCGAGCCTCATCCTCCCAAACGTCGCGCAGATCAACAGCCTGCAATCAACCAAGGTTCATCTCCACTTATTCGCCTGCCAGATCCGATTTAGTGAATCCGCTGCGCCTCGACTGACTCATTGTCCTCGGTATTTATCAACTTACCGTCGCAGACAACGATATCAGTGGTTGGAAGCCAAAGTGCGCTGTCCACAGTATCCACATCATCAACCCGCCATAGACTACCGTCTTCGAGCTTGATGATGGAACCATCACCCATAACTTCCTGTATCCAGTGCCCATCTTCGCAGGACGATCCCGAGGCGCGGCTTCCATATCGGTTTAGTTGAGAGGCCGCAGGAGGTGGTGCTATGTGCTTGACGGGCTCCGGCGGTGGCGGCGGCGCAGAGGAAGTTTCGCCGGTCGCAAGCGACCATTGACGACGTAGTTCGCCAAGAAGAAGCGACTGCCCATGGTCCATGAGCTGGGTCTGAGCGCCCAAGTAGTCCGAGCGATTCTCGTCCACCTTTTCCGGGTGACCCTTTAACTCCTGAAGTCTGAGGGTCCAGTACGTCAGAAACGTCGTCCGGATTGCCTCGTCTGTGGTGAGGCCGGCAAAGATGCTGCACCTCCTCCAGAGGCCGTAAATGGCTGCTTGCTGCACGTAGTCGCGCGAATAGTCATTTGCTCGATCCGCGCAGTCGGAAAATTTCCCCCCGGCAGCGGCATCGTACGCGGCGATGATGGCTGAAAGGCGGTCTGCGGAATTTAAGCACTGAATTGTAGCGGTTAGATGCGATTGCTTTCTCACTAACCCGAGACGCACCTTTCCAGTAGGCGGAAGCGCGTTGATCACTTTCAATGGCGAATTGCCTGTAGTCGCTTGTACGACTTGTCCGTTCACCGAGGCGATGCGATCACCCATGTGCAATAGTGGTTCGCGTGAACGCGAGATCACCACACCGACGAGCGCGTTGATGTCGCAGCCGCCCTGCTTGTAGGCCGCCAATTCCCGCAAGCGTGCGGCGGACTTAGCGGCCGATGCCTTGAACGCCTCGGTGGGCGCAGGCGAATCCGCCCCGCTCGGAAGCGCTCCGAGCACGCTTACAGCAAGCGCGACTGCGGCAACGAATAGGTGCGCCGCCCGAAACATAGGTGCCTCCTTACGCGCGGAACATTGTGCAAACTGAGCGTGGTACCGGACGCTAGTGTTGCGCCCCGCGGTTCAATGTAACGGTGATCGTCTTCCGTGCCGAGTAATTCTTTTCAAACCCGTTTACAGGGCAGCCGGTGAGTGCAAGCAGCGAGAATGCGCCGATGGTGACTTGTTTCATGGCTCCATCCTGAGCGCACTCTACTCTTACGAAGGGGGTTGCCAGTCATCCAGTCCCGAGCGCACGCCGGTGTACCGCATGGACGCGGGGCCGTCGGATGCAGGCCCAGTGGTTGCGCTCGGCAAGATGTAGGATATGGCGAGAGCGGGGGGAGGGAATGGCCGATTGCAAATACTGCAGCAAGCCTGCTGGCATCTTTCACAGTGCACACAAGGAGTGCGAGGCCGCACACGCTTCAGGCGTGGCGCGAATCACCTCGGCGATAGACCAGGCTCTTGCCGCGGACGGCTCTACTGACTCGCTGCCAGTGCTCATTGACCAGACGGCCGCGCAATCGTTTATCGCACCGTCGGAGCGCCACACGATGCTCGTCGCCGGGTGGACGCGAACCCTGGACGGTTTCCTAGGACACGGGGTGCTCGGCGAGTCCGAGCAGGCGCGCCTCGGGCACTTTATGGACAAGTTCGCGTTGTCGAGGGACGAGTTGAATGAGTCTCAAGCTTTTGACCGGATGGTTAAGGCGATAACGCTGCGCGAGGTGATGCACGGAGAAATCCCGCAGAGATGCAACTTCGTTGGACCTTTGCCAGTCAACTTGGAAAAAGGGGAGCAGGTTGTTTGGATTTTCCCTCGTACGGAGTATCTCGAAGACAGAACCCACAGGCAGTACGTTGGCGGCAGCGCTGGCGTCAGCGTGCGAGTCGTGAAGGGAGTGTACTTCCACACAAGTAGTTTCAAGGGGCAGCCAGTCGACCGAACGGTGCGACAGCTTGTCGACACAGGGCTGTTCGTTGCCACTAACAAGAACATCTACTTTGCGGGGCCTGCTAAGAGCCTGCGGTTGCCCTACGCCAAGATAGTATCTTTTCAGCCTTACTCCGACGGCATCGGCGTAGTGCGAGACTCGGCGAGTGCTAAGCCGCAGGTCTTTGTTACGCACGACGGATGGTTCACCTACAATCTCGTCACCAATCTAGCGAAGCTCTAGGGGGCGGCAATGGGTAAACTCAAGACGCTGCTATTCGCGCTCTGCGCAACTGCGCTGCTTCTTCCCGGAATCGCAGCAGCACGCGGACACACGGGGGCGCACACAACAGGAACTCACGCCACTCGCCATCACGGCCACAGCAGCGGTCGCGGTCCGTATTACGGCGGCGGGCACCACACGGCAAGCCATGGCGGACACTACGCCGGGGGTCAGGGCTCGTCGCACAAGGGCGGCAAGTACGTGAACCCGCGCACCAGCAACCACTACGGGCACCACAAGACCCCCTGAGTGCGAGTTGACGAGGAGGATGGAGAACCCCGGGATGCGCGGACCGATTGAGAACACCGCGAAGCGCGCCGCGACGCTCGCGGAGAAGTTCGAGGCGGCGAGAAAACAAGCGGGCGCTATAATTGAGTCGGTGTAAGGGCGAATGTCATTGAAAAAAAGACGCCGATCGGGTTCGCTTATTTCCGCGCATCTTGGCGGAATCCGACGCGCGCTCTTGGAAGGCGAGAAGCGCCCCGCGTTCCTAGCCTTTCTTGACAGCAGCCTGCCCGCCAAACAAGGGATATATGCCCTATACGACAAGAAAAAGCGGCTCTACTACTCCGGAAAGGCATCGGACCTGGCTGCGCGTCTTAATCAGCACCTCAAGGATAGGCACGCGGAGGACTGGGATACGATGACGCTCTTCCTCGTCGCGAAGTCGAGCAATGTTGCGCAACTTGAAGGCCTCGTCATCGCCGCGGCGCGACCGCCCGGGAACAAGCAAAAGCCAAAGATCGGACAGGATCTGCGCCGCAGTCTGAAGCGCTACCTGCGTGCCGATGCCGATCTTCAAATCAACGACGCCGTTTACCCAGAACGACAGAGCTCAGCCGACACGCTGGCGCGTCGAATAACAACAAAGAAGCTGCGCGCAGTGAGCCAGGCGCGGCTCGCGCACGTAATTGGAATTTCTCAGCCGCGGGTGAGTCAGCTCATCAAGGAAAACGCCATTAGACGGTACATACTCGGAGCTGGAAAGCGGGATGCCGTACTCCTGCTGCTTCAAAAGGCCAAGAGCTAAGTCAAGGACCATCACCATTTGACGGGAGACAACATGGGCATCGGTATGCGCGAACTGGTCATTGTTCTGATGGTTGTCGGATGCTTCTTTCTGGTCATCTGGCCCTACAGCCGCATCTTCGGAAAGGCTGGATTCTCCGGCGCATTCAGTATCCTCATGGTTGTTCCGTTGGTGAACCTGATCGCGCTGTGGGTGTTTGCGTACTCGGATTGGCCCGCGCTGCGCAAAGGCGCCGGACCCGGGGGAGCCGGTGCGGCCCAATGAAGTGGAGCAGCAGCCTCCGGCGGATCTGAACCGTCAACCCTGCTCTACCGGTCGACGGCCAGCCCCTGCTCGTAGCAGAAGTCGCGCCCACGCACGGTCATGAAGACTGACTTGGCGTCATACAGCCCCGGTGTGATGGTCACGAGTCCCATCCTCTCCAAACTCTCACAGAGCCGTTCAGCCGCCGGATACTGAAGTTGCAAAACCTCTGAGACGGCGGGCAGCGAGCTGCTCCTCGGGTAGTTGCGAATTAGCATTGAGAGCAGTCGCCGCTGGTCCCCGTTGAGGTCGTTCGCCGTCAGTTCATTTGGTGGTGGAGCCCGCGGCACCTGAACAGGCGTGCGTTGACGCCGCCACCACGCGCGGAGGGCGGCGATGGCGATGAGTGCTACGGTCAACCAAACGATCACTCGGGGGATGCCTAGCGGCGACCAGAGCCAGCACCACGTTGCCCGGATCGACAACCGCACGGCGGACCAAGCGACGCTTGGATCTACGCTGAAGTTGGACTTGCCCCACAGCCAAATTGCGACCAGGGCTCCGAGAATCACGCCCGCGCCGACCCTGACGGCTACGTCGTGCAGCACCTTCTTAAGCCACGCGGGCATGCCGTCAAGTCTACCGGAACTCCCCAGCGCGCCGCGCGGGCGGTGAAACACCTAACAGGTGTCTGCGAGCCCCTTGCCGCCTATACTGGCGATCCGGTGCGGATGCGAGAGAAGCCGTATGGATAGTGCAACATTCAAGGCGCGGGCAGAGCGACTTCAAGAAGTCGCCAAGCTCATCGAAAGTCTTCCGCCGGAAATACGGTCCCAAGCATTCGCGTTGTTGACGCCGTACATAACAGGACATGCAACGTCCGAAAGCAGCAAGTCTAAGGACCCTGCCCCAACTTCTGCGGAACGGGTCGATACCGAGGACCGCGCCGCCTTCTTCACTAAGTTTCCTCACGACAAGCCCGCTAGCAACGTATATCTTCTCGCCGCATATTGGTATGACCAACACGGCACGGCGGGCATCACTATCGATGGCGTTCGCAAGCTTGCCAATGAAGTCGGGCTAACAATCCCTGCGCGTCCAGACGTCACACTCAAAGGGGCATCAAAGAATGGGAATTCGCTCTTCACTTCCGCCGGTTATGGAGCGTACAAGCCCACCGTTCACGGCGAGGCCTATTTCAAGGCAACATACGCTGTAACAAAGGGCACGAAACCAGTTCCACGCACTGACGCGAAATGACGCTCGTCGAGTTCTTGGCCCCGATACTTCGCGAAGGGGCGCATCTAAACCGGGTGTTGGCAATACTCTACTTTGCTCAGCGCTACGAAGGCAGCGCTGGAATGACTGCGGAGCAGGTACGCGCTAAGTTGATTACCGCTCGAGTTCCGACTGCGAGGAAGGTAAACGTACCTGACGTCTTGGGCAAAAGCGGCGCGCTTGCGGACATTGCGGGTGAGGTTGGGAAGGCCAAACTATGGAAGCTCACCGATCAAGGCGCGGCGCGTGTGCGAGAGGTTTTGGGGTTGCCGGAAGCAGACGCCGAGATCGAGCACGACGTCGGCACGTTGACCCAGCTGACTGTGAAAATAACGGACGACGTCGTACGTACCTACTTGGATGAAGCAATCCGTTGTCTTCAGGTGGGTGCGCTGAAGGCGTGCGTCGTATTCACCTGGGCCGGAGCAATCCGCACCATCCAGGAGCAGCTACTGACGAAGGGCGGCGCACCCGTTACCACAGCATTGCAGCGACACGACAACCGTGCCCGGCAAGTCAGGACTATCGACGACTTCGCACTGAGCAAAGAGACCCACCATCTTCAGGTCGCGCAGGACCTTGGTTTGATCGACAAAGGTCAGAAAACGACGCTTGATGAGGCTCTCGATCTACGTAACCGCTGCGGTCACCCGAGCAAGTACCAGCCCGGCGTGAAGAAGGTTTCGAGCTTCCTAGAAGACGTCATCGGAATCGTATTCAAGTAAAACCCCGGGCCGCGAGCACCCGGGGTCGGTCAACCGCAAACGCCAGTATTTACAGGCTTTTCACGCCACCCGCCCGAGCTGCACCACCTCGGAACTTTAGGCGGGAGCGCGCCCCCGCTACCACGTTTGAAAGTCACTGAATTTACTTAGGTTCGCCGCGACCTACAGCAGCACGCCAGCATGCGTCTCGAGCTGCGCGTAGACCGCATAACCTTCCTTCCTGATCTTCACGCGACACTACCTGGCTCGGAGTTGCGACGGCGATGATGCAACTCATGACGCGCGATTCGAACATCATTCGCGCTCAGCCGCCGGCGGCCCGGACACGGCCGACGCATCGTCACGGAGTGGGCTAAGTGCGCCGCGGTGCTGGCGGAGAGGTCGAGGTGGCGCGCGCGACTACTCAAGCTTCGGCTCCGCATCAACCGCCGTGCACCCACGGTTGGAATCTGGCTGGGGGCCAACGCTGAATTGACACTGCCATGTGCGACCGTCGATCTGGTCCAACAGGATAAAGTTCCACAAGTTCTTGGTCGGCACCAGTTCGAATCGCTCACTAGGTCCGTCGGCATGCCTAACCATTGACAGCGGAATCGAGCCACGGTTGTCATCGTTGACGGCGTATTGCAGCTGCCAGATCCTGCCGTCTCGGGTGTCGAGCAAGAGTAGCGTCCAATTGTTCTCCGTCCTGTAGAGCTTGAATCGCATCCGCTCAGCCGGTGCAGGCTTGCGCAGATCGTCGGCCGCTGCTTGCTTCGGCGACGGCGCGGCATGAACCTTTGCGGCGGGAGGCGGAGTTTGCGCGTACGCAACAACGGAAAACAGAATCGCTGTGCCGAGTGTGATTTGTCGGACCAAGGCGTCACCCCCATTCAGACGACAGCATCGTGCGTCTAGCGGTTGAACGGCGTCAAATCAGACGCAGCACGACGCTGATGGCCGCGTGGGCGGCCCGACACGCTACAGTCGTCAGGCTGACGTCGGGGCCGCCTGAAGAATCGTGGCGCCGGCCGCGGACACCCTGGTCGGCGCCGCATTTCATGATCCGCACTTTTGACCATCGGTGCCGGCCACTGCGGCTGGCAGGGACGGGGACGGGACTTGAGCACCGGCGAGGTACACGAGGCGAGCGGCATCGTCGACTACGAGTGCCCAAGATGTCACGAATGGATCGCCTTCAGCTACCCGAAGCCTTAGAGCGATGCAGGGCGCCCGCCGCCGAAGCTGAGCATTGGCGGCGTATGGAAGCACATCAAGGTCATTAACGTAACTGCGGTGTCAGAGGACGATTTCACCGTCAGCCAGGCCAAACAGCTTCAGCAGTGGCGTCTTGAGCACTTGAGTCTCAGGCCGGATGCAGAATCAGCAGCTCCGCTCGGTTTGCGAGAATAAACAGATGACGGTCGGTCAGACTGATCGACGTCGACGCAGTCGCACGGAAAGGCCGTTACCCGCTAGCGACGTTTTCCGGCATCTTCAGCCGTTGGAATAGTCATTTGTGGCTCTGGCAGGGCCGCAAGCTCTTCGTATGTATGCTCCTCTAGCGATTCCGAGACTTTGTCCGCGCAAGCGTTGTACTGTGACTCGACCCATTGCGCAGCCGTTTCGATGAGGAACTTTAGTTTTCGCGAGTTCGCTTCGTCGAGTATCCAGAAACGACAATCCATGCCGTACAGCTCCTCCACTTTCTTGGGCTTCTTGCCATCGTTAAGCGCCGCCACAACGATGCATTGCGAAAATGGATTCTCGTCGTGCGCGACATTCTTGTCCCTATGGTTCTTGAAGAACCGAAAGTTTTGGAGTGCTTCGGGCGGGTGTGAAGCGTAAATCGTATCTGCATCAAGGCGTGAGCGAGCTGCAGACCTTCCGAAGCATTTGAGGAACTGCACGATGGCGGCTTGCCAAAGCGCGGTGCGCGTGATCTCGTCGGCAGCGCGATTGATCGCGTCTAGGCAGTCTTCCGCCGCTGTGAGATCGCTTCGGTGCAGACACAAATGCGCCAGCGCGATCGCATCGCCCCCACGAACTTGCACAAGTTTCACGGCTCCGTCTGGAACTCCAAATGTGAGGCCCCCCGGACCTTCTTTGACATGGACTCGTTCCATTGAATTGACCTCACTGATCTGCTGCGGCGACGCGTTCGCAGAATGCTAAGCCCGAGCCCCCGCCAGTGCTACCATTTGGCGATGGGACTGTTCGCCCGAAGGGGACGTCCATGCTGAAACGCAAGCTGCCGGTGCTGTTCTGCGCCGCCGTGATCCTCGTTGCCTGCGATAACCATCCGCCTGTTGCGAAGGCAACTCCGCCGGTCAGTGCAAACGGGGCGCAGCCGGATCCGGCGGATCCATACGCGGCGGACCGCACCAAATTGATATTTAGTTCTTACTGCACCTCTGACTCGTCCCCCGATGAATCGCTCAGCTACGTAACGCGGGCACTCTCGTACCTGAGCATAAATGTGCCGAGCGTGCCGCCAGAAGAAACTGCCTACTTAGAACGCGGGAGTAAGGCTGTGTCCGAAATCAGTCAGCAGGAATACTCCGCGAAAGGCGATCACACGGCCTCAAATCGCCGCTGGAATACCCTTCTAAATCGACGACTGTATTACGCGTGGCAAGCACACAAGGGCTTGGCCGACGCGGCAAAATTGATCGACAATGTTGACAGTAACTCAGATCCCCCATGGGACCCCTACGGCAGCGTCGAGGCAAACCGAATGTATCGAATGCTGAACGCCGTCCGAGCCGTTGATGAGGCGGCGGTGAGTGTGCAGAAGTTTCTCGATCATGAAGCGTACCGGACGGACTCTCTCCTGACACAGGCGCAATACGACGGAATCTCGATGTCGGCAAACCTGAACTTGTCGTACAACCTTCAACGCGCAATGCAGTGCCAGTTCGCCCACCTGATGTTGGACAAGAAATGAGCACAACCGTCGGAGCGATGCGAATTATTGTCGGGTGCGCTCTAGCGTTGATCGGCTCGCTCACTGCCGAACCATCCGCGGCCACGCCCGATAAAGCTGCCTACGAGCTTCAAATGCAGTGCGGGCGTGACGCTCGGGAATGGTTCACCTATGCGCGGCGCAGCGGTCAGCTTTCGCCGAAGGCGGGGATCATCAGTTCCCAATTCAAAAACCACTACAACGCGCGGCTGAACAAGTGTTTCGTGCTTGCCACCTCCGCTGTACAAGATCCGGTCTACCCGCAGGCCGTGAATACGCGCTTTGAGTTGTTCGACATCAGCGAGAATGTCACGGTCGCGCAGTTGCAGACGATGACCGATGCGACCGGCCCTAAGCCGCTAGTGGACCAAGTGATCGTGTGCGGCATCGAGCAGAAATACTGCGGAGACGGATTCTCGGCGACACAATGGCGTGTAGTGATTCGCCCTTACATGGAAGAATAGAATCCCCGGCCTGACCAAGGATCTGCGGGGTTCCCGATGGATTAGACCAACGAGACCTCTTCTCCATTTACGAGGGCTTCCTGCGGGGAAATTTAAATCCCATTAGTTCTTTGGCAAAAAGCGATCCTCAAGAGATCGTCTGGAGTTATCTAAATGGCGCTCACGCAATGCAAGGAATGCGGAGAATAGATCAGCACCAAGGCCGAGACATGCCCCAAGTGCGGCGCGAAGCCTCCGAAAAAGACGTCACTTCTAACTTGGATTGTGCTCGCATTCGTTGTCTTTGTAGTGATTGGTCAAATCCTTCAAGCGAACTGACTGCCGGACACTAGGGACAGCGCATATCCAGCCCCCGCTACCACATTCTGCCGCGCGGAAGCCGCAGCAAACAACGCCACAAGCGGGCCCCCGCTACCACATTATTTGTGTAAGGTCTCAGGACTTCGGTGACACGCTGGCAGAGGCTTTCCTTGCCAGAAGCCGCTCGTACGGGGTCTGTCCGTCGAGGGCTCCGTGGGGCCGG
>Ga0210384_10003803_pt1 | contig 17234 bp, 13 predicted proteins | sample IncBWH2MmetaG_FD_160574 | JGI IMG/M metagenome (GOLD analysis project Ga0210384, IMG submission 160574) | Forest soil microbial communities from Barre Woods Harvard Forest LTER site, Petersham, Massachusetts, United States - Inc-BW-H-2-M | ecosystem: Environmental > Terrestrial > Soil >...
GTGTGTTCCTGGCGCAGCTGTTCCATATAAGCTCCACCGGCTCCCTGGTCGTTTTCAGCGCCTACCACGTAACGGCTGCGCAAGAGGCGTTGTGGTATGCCGTCTATGCGGCAGCTCTATGGATTGTCGTCGCGATCCTAGTCAAGACTTACGGCAGACGATTGACGTTGCTAAGGGCGTGAGCACGTTCCATAAACAAGCTTTGAAGGGGCACGGCTTCAGCTGTGCCGTTCATGGCTACCAAAAATATGGGCTTTAGCCCCTGAGGGACAAAAAAAGCCCCGCTCAGGCGAGCGGGGCTGGCGCTTGCAGCGATCTATGCCGCTTGTTTCACGAATGGGTTGTCGTCCGCGCTGGGGCCGTAGATATGCGGAACGGGAACATCCAGCAGCCGCAGGTAGACGGACAATTGTCCCCGATGGTGGTAGAGGTGGTTCATCAAGAACGAGCGGTAGACGGCAATGCGCGGGAGCGTCATGAGAGGATCGCCCTCCCGCAAGACGGTCCAACCGGCATGGCAGCGGTCATCGCTGGTTTGGCCAATGATCTCTTTGGCACGCACCAACCCCTGTTCGAAGGTCTCCATGATTTCGGCGTGGGTTGTAGGCTCCGGCCGTGGCCCCGCAGCCACGTCGAAACTGTCAGAGACCGTCGCTTCCGCGAGACGTCCTTGGATCTCGGCAACATGCTGTGCGAGCCGCCCTAGCGACATGGATTTCGGATGTGGTTTCCAGGTGAGCTTATCTCCCGGGACGGCCTCCAACACGCGTCGTGTGGTGGGAGCTTCCTGATCAAATTCGGCAAGAATTGGGTCTACCAAGCGCATAGTGTTTTCTCCTAAAGGAAGTTCGTATGGCTCGAAGGGAGGGTTAGCCGGTGAGGATGCCCTGCTGGGAGGCCACGACGATCGCCTCCTTAGACGATCCCAAGTTGCAACGGGTTACATTAAATTCGGTGGTAGAGGTGAGTGTCGTATCATTGAGCGTGAACGGAGCGTATATGGCTTTCCCCACAAAAACATGTGTGGTCTGTGGAGAAGAGTTCGAGCTGAAGCCGGATAAACCCGGTTTCGCCAACCGCTGTCCGGAGTGCAGCACTCCCGATGCAACTGCCCCTGCAACTCAACGCCGCATGGACGCCGATGAGCGCAAGTCTTTGAGTGAAGCGAACGAGGCTCGTAGACAAGCAATGCGCCAACTGCTGTACCGCAAGGATAGCTAATCCCAGTCCTCTAAGGAAATCATGGCCGCACTGATCGATGCCATCGACGTAAAGCGCAAAATGTTTTTCGAGATCGAAAACACGCCATTCGTGTGTCTGGACGTGGAGGTCTCCACTCCGACCGCGAGGGGTGGCCAGACTTTGGTCCGCCTGAAGATGCGCAACCTGCTCACACGCGCCGTCTTTGACAAGACATTCAAGGCCAGTGAAAGGTTCAAGGAGCCCGACCTACAGATCGTCGAGGCATCTTACCTGTACAGCGACGGAAGTGGTTTCCACTTTATGGACCAGGAGAGCTTCGAGACCCACACTCTTTCCGGCGAGATGGTAGGAGACGCTCTGGATTTCCTCAAAGAAGGAGTGATCATCCAGTTGCATAAGTACAACGGCAACCCCATCGGATTGCAGCTCCCAGCCCAGGTCGAGCTGAGTGTGACGTATACCGAACCCGGTGCCCGTGGCGATACAGCCAGCGGCAACGTGACCAAGCCAGCGAAGCTGGAGACAGGCATCGAGATCCGGGTTCCCCTCTTCATCAAAGTAGGGGAAACGGTCAAGGTATCCACAGAAACGCGGGAGTTCGCGGGCCGCGCCTGATCTGGAGCCCTGATCTGGAACAAGGAAACTCCCCGTCTGTCCCGGATTGCCCCGGATTTCCAAAAGCCTGGCTGAGTTTACGGCGCCAACAGAGCCTTCACCTGTGTTTCGTTGTCAGTAGCTCCGTCACCCTTTCTGCCGTAAATCACAACCACGCAGTCTCCGGCATTCACGGTCACAGGAACAGGGAAAATTCTCTCTACACGTTTCTGAAGCGTTGCCACGCCGGTCCTGTCCCGCGGAATCTCATATTCCAAAGGCACGTTCTCCAGGTGCTGGGCGTTGTCCGGAAGCCAACTGTACAGCGTCGCAAGCGGCACTGGATTCGGGAAGCCCTGGCTGTTGAGGTTCTCGCCAAATTTTCCGCAGCCTCCGGGAAGCAGGTAAAAATCATTCACAGCGCCCCACGCCTCGCCTGTCGGAAGCGGCCCGAAGTTCGTTGTCCCATCAAATGTACTGTCGGAGATATTTCCGAACAGCTCAACCAGATGCCCGGCCGGCATCGTGATCGGAACTGCGAATCCTTGTGTGTCGTCGGTCGTCGCGTTCTGGCAACCCCAGTTTTGGCCAAAACAGTATTCGCCGGCCATGTCGATCACCGTGTTCGCGTTTGAGCTCGACGGTTTGTACGTCAGGTTTAGGTCGGCCGACATCGTAACCTTGCCATCGACCAACGGCCCTCCGCCGAAAACAAAACCTACGCACCCCGTCATCGGCAAGGGATGGGGGAAATTGAGGTTCACTGGAAAATTGGAGGTCGACTGCGAGGGATTTTTCAAAATGTCGCTCCAAATAAAGTTCGCCCCTGCCAAACTCTGATCATTGACTGGGCATTCGCCCTGCCAGTAGGCCAATAACCACAAGACTTCGCTGAAATTCGAACTATTGTTCGTTATCGAAATCTTCCCCGTAAGCGCCCGTGCCTCCGCCGTCGAGTTCGCCCCGCCCAGCACGTGATACATGTAGAGAAACTGCGGAAAGCCGGTTTCCGAAGTGGTCACAGAATGCCGAATATGCAGCACGGAAGGTTGCGCGGCGTTCTCCTGCCCCCACAAGTCGCACTTTCCCCATCCCATCGAAATAAGAACGGCCGCGAGAATAACCACTTTCCGGTAAACGCTCATAGATTCCCCGTTTTTTTGCACAAATATTGAAGAACGTTAGTTCTTGGCACGACAGAGAGTCTGCCAACGTTGGAAACAAACCCGATAGCGGCCGTGAAGTTGCGCCCTGCGTCGAATATTCCAATCGATCGTGACGGCGCGTCAACCTGGGAAGCGAAAAACCACGATCGTTTTCAGCGAGGAACGGGAAGAGCACTCGCCGGGTGCCCCACTCAAGCTAAAAGAGCGCTTGAATGGGCCATCTGCCTTACCTCAGCGGCTAAAGCTCAGATCCGCGATAGCACAATGCTGGCGACATAGCAGGCCAAGGAAATGCCGATGCCAGTGAGAGGCGCACTGAAAAAATAGACCTTGCAGAGCACGCCAACACCACCAAGCATTGCCAGCCCGACAACGAGCAAGAACGGTGACTGAAAGAGGAGTTGGCTGTGAGCCAATGCGAGATATCCGAAGACTAGGCTAAACAAAATGAGCCCCATGCTGTGGCTGGCATTGAAGCCCACCCAACACCGCCACATGGTTGTTTCTTCCGTGAGGACAGGTGAAATCTGGCGCATGCTGATTTGCAGCGCGGGGTCACGGGGCGTGAAGCTTGGCCCCCAAAATGTGTAGACGAGGTGGACGACTCCGAGCGTAAGGACAATGCTCGCACTAAGAACCATGAGAATTCTTGCAGCCAAGATGCTCTCCCTATCTTGCATTGCTGGGTAGCAATGCTGCTAGTACGGTAGTATCTGTTCCATTAGAGGAACGTTTCACTCTTACCTCTTCGACTTTGTTCAGGGCAGGCTCTTCGCAAAATGCACCAAGAGCCTGCCCTGAGTGTAGTCCCAGGGATGGGGATTTCATCAAGACTGAACTACAGGTTGGCCTCACATTTTCCATTCTGGCATTGCAATCAATGTATGCGGAGAAGACCTCGCGCAATACAGCCCATGTTGGAACAACCCCCCCAGGAGTCGCCCCAGCAAGATTTGCTGCTTGCGCGTTCATTCTGCCGCGCTGTTTACGGGCTGGCTTTTCGTAAGCGACGATCGGGAATGCTACGACGGAATAACGAGGTAAAACCTCTTGTTGCGTGCTAGCCGCAAAGCCGCTCTGAGCCTATCCACAGTTGAGCCAGATCTCTGAGGTTGCGTTTGTATGTACGTGTTACCAAGTATTCCTTCCCACCTTTTACACGCAGCCTGTACTCCCCCGTCGGTAAAGGTTGGATCTCCTCCACCGCCGAAATATTCACGACGACCGAGCGGTGGATGCGAATAAAACCGTAGGGTTTGAGCTTCTCCGCCATGGATGAGAGGGACTCGTGCACCAAATAGGGATTAGGCGGGTGCTGCAACGAAACGTAATTACCTTCGGCTTGTACTGCCAAGATGTCGGCTAAATCCAAGAGTAGGATGCTACCCTTTGCCTTGAACGCGATTCGTGGCTGATCCTGAATTTCGCGGGCGCTCATGATGGAACCCCTTGCTCTCTCGTTTCCACTTCCTGCTACCCGAAGGGAGAATGACGAGTGCACTGCTTCTAGATCAAATGGTCCTACCTAACCGGAGCAGCGGATCCGTCTGACCACCCGCCACGGGAACGATAAACACGTCGATTGGTTGAGCGCTTTTGAATTGTGGATTCTGTATCACCGGTGATTTCGGCTGATCGGCACCGCACGCCTTACCTTCCAGGCCCGTAGCCTACTTCTGCCCGGTGCTCACTGCCGACGGAAAGCTGGATTGCGCGCCTAAATAACACTCAATGGATTGCAACTTTCCGTTCTTGATTCGGAGATATTCCACATTCCGGAACGATTTACCGTTCTTGGTGTGGCAAAGATACTTCACAAAAGCATCCTCCGCGCCTGTGGTGATCCGCTCCAGGTCAAAGTGTTCAATGAAATTAATCTGTGTGTCCCAGCATTGCGTTTTGAAAGTGCTCTTCCTGATGTGGTCGTCGCCGGCCGCGCTCGTAAAGGTGAAGTTGTCGGCGAGCAGGAGATTGAACGTGTCCAAATCCTTCTTTTCCCACGCTGCGTACCACTTCCGGATGATCTCCTCGTTCGTTAAGTTCTGCCCTCCCAATTCGCTGGCACTTGCCGGTCCCGGCAGGCTCATGGCACCAACCAGCGCGCAGGCTCCCGTTGCGAGCAGATTCCTGCGCGACATTGTGATTCTTGTCATTGTTCGTTCTCCTTATTCATGATGTAGGTTGAAACGCTTAGCCCGATCGCGATGCACACTGTCCAGTCATACAAACCGGTTGGTATGTATTAGCGTCAACTGCTTCCGTAGAGGTCCGATGCGGTCAGCCCCGCTTGTAGTTGTCCGGCGACCGAAGAGATCTCAACCAGCCCACGATATTTCTGATCCCCATGTTCAACACCTTCGCATCCTGAGCATTCTTTGCCAACACTTCGTAGCCTTCGACCATCGCGATCAGAAAGCTCGCAGTCTGTTCCGGAACCAAGTGGCGGCGCACCGTTCCCTGCGATTGCCCCCTCCGCAAAGCCATGGCAATGGCTTCTTGCCAGGCATGGAAGATTCTCTCCAATCGTTTGCGGAATTCTTTGTCGAGCTGAGACATCTCCTGCGCCAAATTAGCCAGGGGACAACCACCCTTTACGTCTTTTGGCCGATGTGGTATCGCCCGCACAATCCGGATCAAAGTATCGATAGGGTCCTTGTCCTTGCCCCGTTGCAGAGGAAGCATCCACCTGTCACGGGTGAGTTTTGCGACGATCTCTTCGATGATGGCATAGCCCAGAGCTTCCTTGCTTTCGAAATGGTGGTAGAGCGCTCCCTTGGTGACATTGGTCGCGGCCAGAATCGCATCAATCCCCGCACTCTGGAAGCCGCATCTGTAAACCTCCCGAAAGGCCGCTTGGAGCAAGTGTTCCCGCGTGCGCTCAGAATCACGGGTCCTTCGCGGCCTGTCTTTACTGACAGACATACCGACTAGTATGTATGTTAAGGGGATCGAAAGTCAATCGAACTTGGTCGGCCTGAACTTTTGCTGCCCCGCGTCTCGAATTTCGTAACCTCCCGCCGATGTGTATGGAAAAGTGGAGAAATGTGCGCTCTCGCCGTTTCGGGTCCGTCTCAGGAGGTTGTTAGCCCGCCACTCTGGCTCGAAATCTGAAATGTTTGGACTGTTGTGTCACGTAATTCTTATGAACGTGGAACACCACATGCTCCCTCTGTTCTCACTCAGCAGGAGTTTGTGAAGTTGTGAGCCAATTCTGCTCTCAATTGCACGCTAACTGTCAGAGCGCCGGGTGGTACCTGACGTAAATCGCCAGTCATCCCGGCACCACGACTTTACCGGAGGAAAAGAGGAGATATGAGCACACTTAGACGGTTACGGAATTTCTGGATACCGTGCGTTGCGACGATTGTTCTGGGTTGCTTCGGCAATGCATTTGCCCAAGCGAGCTACAAAGTTACCGATTTAGGCGCTCTGGGGAAGGACAATTTGGGTTGTGCCATGTCCATCAATGATGAAGGCTCGACGGTGATCCAGGATGCGAGCATGGTACCGGGGCAGCAGGATAACGCGGGTGGGAAAATTCTAAAGGCACGCGATGCGATAGGCATCGACGGATTCCAGATCGACCTCGGCACGCTCGGAGGAGAGAACAGTTGGATGAACTGGGGCGAGATCAACAACCGAGGGCAGATAGTGGGTTATTCCGAAACCGCTGTCCTAGACCCGAACGGCGAAGACGTTTGCACCTTCGGCACACACAAAACGTGTCGCCCGTTTCTTTGGGAATTTTTCCACATCAGCGCTCTCCGGACACTCGGTGGAAATAACGGGCAGGCGAGCGCGATCAACAACCGTGGGCAAATTGTAGGATTTGCAGAAGACGGTAGCGTGGACTCCTCATGCGCTCCGAACAAAACTAATAATCGGACTCAGCTGCCGGTGTTGTGGGAAAACGGCAAAGCCAAACCCAAAGCTCTTCCTACAGGTAACGATCCAAGCGGGAATGCACTTTGGATCAATGATAACGGCCAAATCGTAGGCTTCACGGGATCCTGCGCTGCGACGAATCACGCTGCTGTGTGGGACAAAGACAATGTGAACACGCTTCTTGACAACGGCACTGGCGCTGAGGCTTTCGGCAATAACAACCGGGGCCAAATTGTTGGATTCGTCGGCAGTCCTGGCCCTGGCGGCGGAATCCCGAATGCCGCGCTTTGGCAGAATGACACGCTCACAAACCTCGGTCTTCTGCCGGGAGATTTTGGCGGCATAGCCAGCGGCATCAACGACAAAGGCCAAGTCGTGGGAAGCAACTTCGACTCGAACTTCAACTGGCTCCATGCTTTCATCTGGCAGAACAACGTCATGACCGACCTCAACGCGCTGTTTCCTCACAATTCCAACCTCTTGGCAGTCATGGCGAACAAGATCAACGAACGCGGACAAATCTCGGGCATGGCAATCGTGCAAAGCGGGCCGGATATGGGCAACATCCACGCCTTTATCGCAACCCCTGTAAACCAAAGCATAGGCAGGTCGGTTGCAGATGACGCACCCACACGCCCGAAATCCAATTTGCCCGCGAATGTTGGCAAACAGCTTTTGCAGAGATTCGGACCTGGCCAACTCGGCCGATAACAGGTGTTTTCGAAGCTTCCGCACCATGCATTCCAGCCACATGCTGCGCGAATGCGCAAGGCCGGAGATTGTGCGGGACAGTCTGGGTCACGCGAATATCGACGTGACCCAGACTGTTTACAGCAAGAGCTGGTGGGAAGAGCGAGTGGATGCCGGGTGCCCACGCAATCCTTTTTTGTCTTGAGTGGGGAAGTTTCAATGTCAGAGGGCGGGCAACCACCCCTTGTTCTCGATCTCATCGACCTCAGCGGGACATTTGAATCTAAGCCTTTGGGTGGAGCAGCAGTTTACTGCTGCATTTAGGTCGCTCAAATTTCTGCGGCTTTAGCCGCCGAGGTAAGGGGTGGGGCACTCTTTGTGTTGGTTGTGCCCGCGAAGTCAAAAACTAAGAATGGGCCACCCGCCTACTTGCTCTTCGGTTGGGATGCGTTCCCAGTGCCCGATTTTTCGTCCTTTGGTAAAGAGCCAAGCTTCATTCCCTCAATTGCAGATTGCAGGGCGCTCGAACTCTCTGAAGCCCAACCGACGAGCAGGAATACATATCCGTTCGCTTCCGATACGTACCCGAATTTCTTGACTGCGCCCTCAGCAGGATTGCCCACCAACAGCCGGAATCCAGGCTTTCCATCGAGTTGAATCGCAGTCTGTGCGCCGATCGGAACAAATCCGCTACGCTGCAAGCTACCCTCCATCATCACCCGGGCAAAGTTGCGCAGCGGATTGCGCTTCCGGTCCAGATACTGTGGTGCCAGCTTGTAACCGGCTATCATCACGTTGCAGGCTGGGCTTGCATGCGCTTTCGTGGCGAGGTAAACGTCGATCTCCGGGTTCCCGCACAATGGCCCTCCGCAATCGGGCGGAGGAGCGGGCGATTGTGCCACTCTCTTCTCCAGCACCTCCCAGTCTCCCGGCAATGCAAGTGTCATGCCAAGAGCAGGGTTGATGTAGACATTCTCTTTGTTAACGCTGCCACGCAGATCATCGGGAGACGGCTGGCTCTGCGAATAAGCCGAACCAGAAAGCAGCGCCGCGAACACAAAGGGCAGGAGTGCAGGGAACAACCTGGCATGAAGACGCATCGCACCATTGTACCGCCGCAACTTGAATGGGCCGCCCGCCTTACCTCAGCGGCTAAAGCCGATCATCTTCAGGCAGGTGAATGCAGGCCTGAAGGCCTGCTCCACCCAAAAGCAGTTGCGGCGTTGCCAATTCTCAACTGCTTCATGCCAGTGTGGGAGTGAGAGGCGTGTGTCCCTGATTGCTTTGAATCTAGATTGCTTTGAACTTAAGCTTTTGGGTGGAGCAGCAGTTTACTGCTGCATTCAGGTCGCCCAAATTTCTGCGGCTTTAGCCGCCGAGGTAAGGGGGCGAAGTCGAAAGGATGGGGCACCCTTTGTCTGAGTTGTGCCAGCTAGTGCAAAAGCCTGGGCCACCCGCCCCGCACTATCACTCCGCCCGTAACGCACTCAGCGGATCAACACTCGCCGCCCGGCGCGCCGGAACTATGCTGGCGATCATGGCGACCATCGCCACGCCAACAACAGCCAGCCAGTAACTCAGCGCGTCGTAGGGCGTAACCCCGTAGAGCGCCGAGGCCAACGCTTTCGCCACCAACGCTGCCAACGGCAAACCAATAACCACGCCAATAGCAGTCAGAATGAGGCTGTCCCTCAGCACCATCCAGACCACCTGTACGCGCTGCGCACCGACGGCCATGCGCACGCCAATTTCAACCGTGCGATGGTTCACGCGATATGCCAGCGTTCCGTAGAGCCCGGTTGCGACGAGCACGACCGCCAGCAGGCCAAAGAACCCTGCCAACCGCGCAAAGAGCAACTGCTGCGAGATCGTCGTCTCATACTGTGCCTGTTGTGTCATCGGCTGTATTAGAGGCAGTCCTGAGTCCATTTGCTGCACTACTTTACGTGCAGCGGGCAAAATCGCCAGCGGCTCGCCATAGACACGCAGCTCGACGTGCATTTTGCCCGTGATTGGAATCTGGGCGTACATATACCAGGCCATCGGAATTGGCTCTTCATCGATACTGCGGTATTTGTGGTCCTTCACCACACCCACAATCGTCATCTGATACTCACCATCGCCGGTTCCAATACTGTGGCCCAGCGGGTTCTGATTGGGTAGAAAACGTTTCGCGAACTGCTCATTGATGATGCCAACGTGGGGCGAGGTTGCGGTATCGGAATCGGCAAAGTCGCGGCCTGCAAGTACGGGTACTCCCAGTGTATGAAAGAAATCTGGACCCGCTATATTGCTGCGCACCCAGGAGGATCCGTTCGTCCCGTTTGGTATCTTGCCGTCTACCAGCATGTTGCCGTTGTCCGACCACCCCGACCCAAGGCGCTCCGCCATGATGGTCACCGATTCAACTCCAGGCAGCACGCGCAGGTTGCGCATCAGCTCTTGATAAAACGCGGTACCTTCGAGAACCGAATGTATGTTTTGTGGATTCACACCGAAGACGACCAACCCTTCTGTACGAAAGCCCAGCGGAATATGCTGAAGGTTACGCAATGTGCGAATGAGCAGCCCTCCACCGACGAGAAGCACCACGCACAGCGCCATTTGTAGCGCGACAATAAGTTTGCCCGTGCGCGTCTTGCCGGGGTCAGTATTCGAGGTTGCCTGAGATGTCTTCAACACCAGTCCCGGCCCGGCAGAGAGTGCAACGCGCAGCGGCGCCAATCCAAACAACAGCGCAGCCAGCACCAGGATGCTCAACGTGAAGAAGAGGACAGTGTTGTCAGGCGCGAGGCTGGACTCGATCTGCGCCCATATTCCTAGGGCCTTCGTCGCAGAAGTAGCAAACAGCCATGCCAGTCCGCCTCCCAGCGCGACCAGCAGAAGACTCTCCGTTAGCAACTGGCGAAACAACTCCGTGCGTCCTGCGCCCAGCGCCAGACGCAACGAGAATTCACGTTGCCGGGTTGTATTGCGAGCCAACAACAGCATTACCACATTGCTCAGTGCGATCAGCAGGACGAGCCCCACCATCGCCATCAGCATTCTGAGTGGCTTGCCGTACTGGTTGTCATACCCGGGAAAACCTTTCGCATCCTGAAAGCTCAGCACCGGGCGCTTTTCCCCTGGCTCAGGATTGCCTAGGCCGACGTACGCTGCAGTTTGAAATGTGGGTTGCAGTTGCGCAACTGCCTGCGCCTTCGTCACACCGGGAGCAAGACGTCCCAGCATCCGCAGACACCACCAAGTTGCATTTTCCCGGTACATCTTGCCATCCTCGAGTGGATTACCCCACGCATTCAGTTCTGCGCGGCCCTGCAATGGAATCCAAAAATCAGTTGAATCGCCTGCTTCCACGCCTTCAAAGCCTTCGCCTGCAATTCCAACAATAGTGAGGGGAACACCATTTACATAAAGCGTCTTGCCCAATGCATCCGGACTCCGTGAGAAGCGCTGCGTCCAATAGTTGTAACTGATCACGACAATGGGAGCATGGCTCGTCTCGTCTTGCTCAGTAAACCCGCGACCTCGAGCCAGCTTCACCCCCAGCCCAGAAAAGAAGTTCCCGCTTACCATGTCGCCTTCCGCTTCCTCAGGCCGCGCTGCGTAACGCACGGCGACTTTACCTGTCGAGAGCGGCACATAGGCCATTACCTCTGCCAACCCGCCCTTCTGCTGACGGAGCGCATCGTAAACTGGATAGGAGAACGTTTCATGCACATCGATTGTTCCTGTCCTGTGAGGCTGGTCCGAAGTGCGCAAGTACACTACGCGCTGAGGATCGGCAACCGGTAGCGACTTCAGCAGTACCGCATTCATCACGCTGAAGACAGCCGTGTTCGCGCCGATGCCCAAGGCTAGCGTCAGCACACAGACGAGCGTGAATCCGGGAGTCTTACGAAGCTGGCGAAGCGCATAGCGCAGGTCATTTAAGAAAGTGGGCATCAATATCCTCGTCGATTTGGCAAAGCCAATCATCTACGCACGCATTTGCCGCGCCAAAGTTGCATGGAGCTAAGTCATTCAATATCCAGAGTTTATCGAAGAGAATAGCCACTCACACTGTCCGAAATCGGACTTGCTCGTCCACAATAGGACACATCGTGAACACTGGTCGAGTTCCACGCTGTGACACGCAAAAGCAAAAAGCCCCGCTCTCCCGAGCGGGGCTTTGCTTTTGCGCCGCAGGCGCATCCGCCTGGACGGCCAGTCCTAGTACATGCCTTCCATACCGCCGCCGCCGTGTCCGCCGCCGCCCATTGGAGCTTTCTTCTCCTCTGGAATTTCGGCAACCAGGGCTTCGGTGGTGAGCATCAACGCGGCAATCGAGCCGGCGTTGGTGAGTGCGGTGCGCACTACCTTCGTCGGATCGAGCACGCCCGCCTTGACCAGGTCTTCGTACTCGCCGGTCAGAGCGTTGAAGCCGTAGTTTGGATCCTTCGCGTTTTGGACTTCGCCCAAAACCACAGCGCCTTCTTCGCCGGCGTTGCCAGCGATCTGACGCAGCGGCTCCGACAGAGCGCGCTTCACGATGTTGACGCCGATCTGCTCATCGCCTTGCAGCTTGAGCTTCTCGAGAGCCGGAATGCAGCGAACCAGCGCTACGCCGCCGCCGGGGACAATGCCTTCTTCCACGGCCGCACGGGTGGCGTGCATCGCATCTTCCACGCGGGCTTTCTTTTCCTTCATTTCGGTTTCGGTAGCCGCGCCGACTTTGATCACCGCTACGCCGCCCACGAGCTTCGCCAGACGTTCCTGGAGCTTCTCGCGGTCGTAATCGCTGGTGGTCTTCTCGACCTGGCTGCGAATTTCTTTCACGCGGCCTTCGATCTCGGAGTGCTTGCCTTTGCCTTCGACGATCGTGGTGTTGTCCTTATCCACGGTGATCTTCTTGGCTTGTCCGAGGTCCGCCATCTGGACGTTCTCGAGCTTGATGCCGAGATCTTCCGTGATGGCTTTGCCGCCGGTGAGGGTAGCAATATCCTGCAACATGGCCTTGCGGCGGTCGCCGAAACCTGGAGCCTTGACGGCGCAGACGTGCAGCGTGCCACGCAGCTTGTTGACGACGAGGGTAGCCAGCGCTTCACCTTCGACATCTTCCGCGATGATGAGCAGTGGTTTGCCTGCCTTGGCAATCTGTTCCAGGAGAGGAAGAAGATCCTTCATCGAGCTGATCTTCTTTTCGTGGATGAGGATGTAGCCGTTTTCGATGACAGCTTCCATCCGCTCCGGATCGGTAACCATGTAGGGAGACAGGTAGCCGCGGTCGAACTGCATGCCCTCGACCACATCCAACTGCGTTTCCATGGTCTTGGCTTCTTCAACGGTGATGACGCCGTCCTTGCCGACCTTCTTCATGGCTTCGGCAATGATGCGGCCAATGGTCTCATCGTTGTTGGCGGAAATCGTTCCCACCTGGCCAATCATGTCGCCGGTGACGGGCTTGGAGAACTTATCGAGTTCGCCCTTGCCGCGCTCGCCGGTCTTCTTATCCGCTTCGCCGCAAATGGTGTTGACGGCCTTTTCGATGCCGCGCTTGAGTGCCATCGGATTCGCACCGGCAGCCACGGTCTTCACGCCTTCGCGGAAGATGGCCTGCGCCAGAACGGTAGCGGAGGTGGTGCCGTCGCCGGCAACATCGGAAGTCTTGGAAGCGACTTCGCGAACCATCTGCGCGCCCATGTTTTCGAGAGGATCCTTGAGCTCGATTTCCTTCGCTACGGTGACGCCGTCCTTGGTGATGGTGGGCGAACCGAACTTCTTTTCGATGACGACGTTGCGGCCCTTAGGACCGAGCGTCACTTTCACGGCGTCAGCCAAAAGATTGACGCCGCGAAGAATCGCCTGCCGCGACTCCTCGCCATGAACAATGTGTTTTGCCATAATGCTTTTCTCCTAAAGATGATGAAATCAGTTTTTTATCAAAGCTCGGACGGCCAAACTACTTGCGGCTGCCAGCGTGCTCTTTGGATTCCTTGCGAGTGCCTGCGCCTTCAAGAATGCCGAGAACTTCTTCCTCGCGCATGATGACGAGATCTTCGTTATCAATCTTGATTTCGGTGCCAGCGTACTTGCCAAACAGGACGCGGTCTCCAGCCTTGACGTGCAGCGGGAATACCTTGCCCTCGTCGTTCGATTTGCCCGGTCCGGCGGCGATGACCTCGCCCTCCTGCGGTTTGTCCTTGGCGGTGTCGGGGATGATGATGCCGCCACGAGTGGTTTCAGCTTCTTCCACGCGACGAATCACGATGCGGTCGTGCAGTGGGGTGAATTTTGTAGCCATGTGATTGACTCCTTTCGGTCAGTTGTAGATATTGGGAGTGCTCCCAAATGCTTGAAGAATCTATGGTTTACCTGGATGTGTTAGCACTAAGTGCCTACGAGTGCTAATTCTAGAATGTGAGTGGAGTAATGTCAAGTCCTTGCGTACATGGCTCGGACGAGACGGCCAAACCATGCGAAGTTTCTTGTCAGTACTTTGACCGTAAGAAATGTCGTACAGCTCGACCTAGGAAAGACACGCGTGGGGGTCAGGCGCCCTCGCCTGCCCACGTGGGAAACTCCTTGTGGCCGCGGTTCTCCATGGAGTCACTACTTCAATAGCGGAACTTCAGACCAAACTGGATTTCGCGCGCGTCACTGGCCGCCAAAATGTGATTGAAAGTTGGTGAGCTGATATCGCTGTTGGGCAGATGGAAATTGGTGTGGTTCAGGATGTTAAACAACTCCGCCCGGAACTGAAGTTCTTTCGATTCCGTTAGATGAATGTTCTTGAAGGCGGAAAAGTCCCAATTTGCGTATCGAGGCCCCAGCCCGATGTTACGGCCTGCTGTGCCGAATTGCTGCACCGGCGAGTTGGGGTCGGGTGTGATTCGCGCAAACGCATTTGCATTCAGCCAATTGTTTACGCGGCGCGGCCCAGAGTTGGGATTCTGTCCGCCAACCAGATTTGGCCGATTGGCTGAAAATCCAGTAATTTCTGGCGCTCCGCCCTGATTGGAGACGTCTCGCGAATCGAACACGGTGAACGGTGTTCCGCTCATCATGGTTGCGATTCCGTTAAGCTGCCACCCGCCCAGGGCGTGCTGGTACCAACCCTGAGGATGCTGCCAGAAAGGAAGACTCCACTGGTAGCTGAACACCAGCCGGTGACGGGCATCGAACAGGGAAGGTCCACGCTCGGCGGCGAGGTTGGCCGGGTTCTGCGCCAGATCGTTCTCGCCAGCAACCTGAATCGAGCCCGACCCCGAGATGTTGAACGAAGAGACGTCGTCAAGAGCCTTCGAGTAAGTGTAAGAAGCCAGGAAGGAAAGGCCGTGGCTGAAGCGCTTCTTCAGGCTGGCTTCGAGGGCGTTGTAGGAAGAATTGGCGATGCCTGCGATTAGGCCAGTTGAGGAAAACTGGCATTTGCTGGGCGGGTCAGCCAGTGTGCATCCGGAATGAACGCGACGCTGGTCTGCGTTGCCCGGCGTCGATAGTGGATTGCCGCTCGAATCGAACCCCGGAATGTAGGTGGCTGGGTTGCCTTCGATGAAGCGTGGCAGCTTCGTTCCCTTGGTTCCTACGTAGCCGACCTCAAGCAAAAGATCCTTACCCAAAGACCTCTGCACGTTCAGATCCCAATCCTGCGCGTAAGGCAGCGGAAGATTCGGCGCCAGCGTCAGGTTGGTCAGAGGTGTCGCAAAGGTGTTGGCAGGCGGAGGATTGCCGTTGTAGGGATCGGCAAAATTGAGGCCGGTGGGACCAAGTCCGATCTGCTGGGTTTGCAGATAGGGCGGCGCGCTGATCGGGGACTGCAGCGGTCCGCCTTGGCCCGTGTAGTACGGCTCATAGAAAATTCCATAAGCGGAAGTCACCAGCCACTTTCCGCTTCCGGTCGGATCCCACGCCACGCCTACGCGCGGAGCGAAGCCCTTCTTGAAAGTTGGTATCAGCCCCGCGGGAACGCCCTTGTCGCCGGGATACAGCAGTCCAGGAGGAGCGTTCGCGATTACTGTCGACTGTCTTCCGGGAATCCATAACGTCTGGCGGTTCTTGATTTCGGTGTATGGGAATGGCAGTTCGTAGCGCAAGCCCAGGTTCACTGTCAGGCGCGACGAGACTTTATAAGAGTCCTGCATGTACGAGTTCAGCGATTTGCCATTAATCCCGCGGGAAAAATCGCCGCGTCCCTGGAGGAAGAAAACCGGCTGCCCAAACAGGAAGCTGGCGAACGCATCGGTGAAGGGGAAGGGTGCGAAGACAAAGAACCCGTTGGTGGCAATACCTTGCAAAACGTTGACGTGCAGGTGCTGGAAGCCGCCCCCAAATTTCAATTCGTGCCGCCCGCGAACCCAGCTCAACGATCCGGTGTAGTCATAAGCATTCTCATACGTATTACGCGGCCCGGTAATGGGATCGCCCACTGTGGTGTAACCATTGACCTGCATGAAGGGAGGACCAATAGCTACGTCCAGGCTGGGCTGGTATTGAAAGCCCAGGCTTGCGGGTGTCGTGTGGTTCGTGCGTTCGCCGAAGAGGAATTTATTCCGCAAGAATGAAAAACGGAAAACTCCGACCATGGAAGGCGAGAACGTATGGGTTTCCTGTGCAACGAAATTCTGCGAGCGTTGACTCTCTCCGATGGGAAATCCCGGCACGCTTGCTCCCGCCGGGGAGAGAGGATCGAAGCGTGTGCCGTCATTAATCATGTAACGGAAGTTGAAAATGTCGGCGGTGGAAAGGTAGTGATCCAGCCGCAATCCACCTTCATTAAAGTCGTCGCGTTTGATTTGCGTCGAGGTAAAAGTATTGAGCGATCCGTTGTTGGGCATCGGGAAGAGGCTCAAAAGATTTTGAGAAAACGTACTCATGAAGGGCGGTGGCAATTGGTTGTTCGGAATCGGAGTCGGCGGGTTGGTAAATAAGAAGAGGAGTTGATGGGCTGGGTTATTACAAAACCCGCCAGAGAACCCCTCGGGACAGAGCTCCGAAAAATCGCCACCTCTTTGTTTCAACGAAGGCACAGTTGATCCCTTCGTTTCGCCCTGTCGGTTGCGAAATCCCTCGTAAAATCCAAAGAAGAACGTCTTGTCCTTGCGAATGGGACCACCGATGCTCCCGCCGAATTGGTTCTGCTTCAGGGGTTCGACTTTCGATGCAAAGTAGTTCTTGGAATCAAAAACGTCATTGCGGAAGAATTCCCAGAGCGCGCCATGAACGTTGTTGGTGCCGGACTTGGTGATGATGTTGGTAGTCGATCCCAGGCTGTTGCCGAACTCGGCGGTGGAGTTGTGGGTAAGGATTCTGAACTCCGTGATCGCATCCACTGGCGGTTTGAGGACGAATCCTCCATCCACGCCATTGAAATTATTCGCGCCGTCGATCAGGAAATTGTTGGACTCCGGACGCTGGCCGTTGACGGCATAGCCCTGCCCCAGGCGCAAGGACGACCCAGCCTCCTTTAATCCCGGAGTGAGCGGTACGACGCCCGGTTGCAGCGTGCCCAACTGGCTAAAGTCGCGGCCATTCAGCGGCAGATCGACGATTTCCTGTTCCAGAACAACCTTGCCCAGGCTGGTGACATCTCCCTGAATCAACTGGGCATCCTCTGTAACCTGAACTTGCTGTGTTTCCTCGCCGACGACGAGCCGGGCGGGCACTGCCAGCGTCTCATTCACATTCAGCGAGATTCCGTCCTGAATGTACTTCTGAAAG
>Ga0210384_10003805_pt1 | contig 17227 bp, 18 predicted proteins | sample IncBWH2MmetaG_FD_160574 | JGI IMG/M metagenome (GOLD analysis project Ga0210384, IMG submission 160574) | Forest soil microbial communities from Barre Woods Harvard Forest LTER site, Petersham, Massachusetts, United States - Inc-BW-H-2-M | ecosystem: Environmental > Terrestrial > Soil >...
CGCCACCAGCGTCGGGTCCTATGCAGACGAGGGGTTTATGCCCGAAGCATTCCGCAATTTCCTGGCGCTGCTCGGATGGTCGCCGGGTGAGGACTTGCAATTCCTTCGCACCAACGAATTGATCCAGCGATTCTCGCTCTCGGGCATCAGCCGCACAAACGCAATATTCGACCGCGCCAAACTGGAGTGGTTCAACACACAATACCTGCAGCGGCCCCCAGTCCAAGAGTTGCTTCCCTACGTCGAAGCGGAATTGAAGCGCGCGGGATTGTGGGAACGGTCGCAAGCCAGCCGCGATCCCGCGTGGTTTGCCCACGCCGTGGATTTGATCCGCCCGCGCACCCGCCTGCTCACCGATTTCAGTGGCTGGGCGCGCGCGTTTTTTACCGATGATTTTGAGTATGATCCTGAAGCGCGCGAAAAATTCTGGAAGGACGAAAAGCTGCCCGCGCTGCTTGCAAAATTGACGGAGGCGCTTGCCGCCCTACCGGATTGGAATCACGATGCTTGCGACGCTGCGCTTCGAGGCGTTGCAGCCGCCGAAGGCATTAAAGCAGGCCTGCTCATCAACGCCACGCGCGTCGCCATCGTTGGGCGCGCCGTTGCCCCCCCGTTGTTCGAAACCATGGTTGTGCTCGGTAAGGATCGTGTGATCGCGCGCCTGCGCCGGGCATTGGAGTTTCTCTCCTCGCGCTGATTTAAGTCGCTGGTGAAATATTATTGCGTGGGATTGGCCGCTGAGAAAACTTCGGGATGGACTGCGCGGAATTTTGCTCCACTGGCCACTACCTCCAGTTTCACCTCCACTGGCACCTTCACCGGCTGCAAGCACGTTGTATCATTGCAGGCTTGGTATCGCAGCGTAATCGGAATCGTTCTAGCGCCCAGCGCCGCATCTGCACTCGCCATAAGGCGCAGGCGGAACGTGACCTTGCCGGTGTACACGTCCAGTGGTTTGTTCGGCGAGAAGGAAAATTTTTCAAGCCGCCCGTCGGGGTAGATCGTGTCTTGAAGTTCAAATCCCTTTGGGAGTTGCTCCGCCAGAGTAGTAGCAATCAGGTATTGATCGCTGGGCTTGTGCGAATTTATGTGAAAGCCCCGCGCAATCTCCGCCACCAGCGCGATTTGAAATTCTCTCCCGCGGGGCACCGGTTGGAGTGATACGTAGGCGGCGGGCTTCACGACTGCGGAAGGGCTGGGAAGAGAGGAGCCATCCTGCGGTGGGGTGCGAACATACCAAGAGGCACCAGATGGCGCGACACTGGCAAGCAAGAGAAATGCGCACAAGATCTGTTTGTAACGGGATTGCATGCCAGGCTAAACCTGTACCGACTTGCCGAGTTTTTCGCTGAGGATCCGGCTCATCACTTGATCCATCGTCTCGCCCGTCTTTTCGAGTGCAAACGCCTGCGCGGTATCCGACCACGCCAGCTTAAAGCTTGTAGCGAGCGCTGAAATCCAGACTTGCCGCACCGGTGTGTTCGGGCTGATGACGAACCGCGTTTCATCCTCATCTTCGAATTCGATTTCGAGTTTGCCGCTTCCGCCCTCGACTTCGAATTCGTTCTCGTCACCCAGATCGGCCAAGCGCTTGCTCAGGCTTTCAAAAGCCGCGCTGCATTTTTTCTGGAATTCCTGTTCATCCATCATGGTGCCGGCAGGTTACCGCAGTTGCGCTGGGTGGAGCAAGAAACCAAACTCTATCCCCAAGCCCTCGCCTGCTAAAGCAGCTCTTTGATTTCCTTTTCCAGTTCGTCGTGGCTGACAAGCCCCAGAAATCGCTTGTGGATTTTTCCATCGCGACCCACCACCACCGTTGTCGGCAGCCCAATCAGTCCTCCAAACTTCGAGGAAAGGTCGTCATTTCCGATGACGATAGGATAATTCATCGCCATTTTCTTTCCATCCACGTCAAACTGCGTCTTTTCAACAAATGGGCCTACGACGCTTTTGCCTTCATCGTCCATCGAGACACCAAGCAACGTAAATCCCTTGTCCGCATATTTCTCCTGGAAGCCGATCATCCAGGGAATCTCGATCTGGCAGGGCTCGCACCATGTCGCCCAGAAATTCACGACCACTACTTTTCCCTTCAGGTCTGCCAGCTTGACGTCCTTGCCCTGCAGATCTTTGAAAATAACGTCCGGCGCATCCTGCAACTCCTTCTTCGAAGACTTGCCATTCTCCTGCGCCGAGGCTTTGAAAAGCCCGGAGGAACCGCATCCGGAAATTCCTGTTGCCATAATCGCGAGCATGACGAGAAATAGAAATGAATTCACAAACTTCTTCATTTGCACCGCTCCTATTACAAGGAAAACTTATTCAAGAAAGTAAGCTTCCCCGAAAGCCACGTGAGCCGATTCAGAAAGACCAGTCCGCCGACACCAAGCAACAAAACTCCGCTGAACACCTCGACCGTATGCAGGTGCCGCCGAAATCTTTGATAAAACTTCAAGAAACCACCAATCCCAAGCGCCGTGACAAGAAACGGAATCGCCAGTCCCGCCGAGTAGCATGCCAAGAGAAAAACTCCCTGCCAAATTGTCTCGCGTGTAGCCGCGATCCCAAGCACACTCGCCAAGATTGGCCCGATGCAAGGCGTCCAGCCAAATGCAAACGCAAAGCCCATTAGAAATCCGCTGGTAGCCCCCGGCTTGCCGCCCAAATTGCGGAAATGCACGTCCCGATTGAGCCAGCGCGTCATCGACGGACCAATCAAGAAGATGAGTGATAGAGAATAGAGTTGAACAGCTTTGATGGAAGCGCCGGCAAGTCCGGGTCGAAGGCTGAGTATGGCTCCCAGTACGACAAGCAGCAAGCCCCCCGCCAACCCAACGCGGACGGAAATTTTTGCCAGCCAGCCGACCAGATGCAGGCCAAAAAGAATAATCAGCGCCCCGGCAAGCGGCGCAAGTAGATTCCGATTTCGGAGTAGAAATGATCCAACCGCGCTGGCCGAAGCGCCAAACGCGATGAACACCATCGAAAATCCCAAAACGAAAGCGAGCGCCGACGTAAGCAGCCCGCCGCGTGGTGTCTTTCCTTCTTTTAATTGCTCGACGCCGATTCCCGACAGCATCGAAATATAGCCAGGGACGAGCGGCAGGACGCACGGCGAGAGGAACGATACAAGTCCAGCAAGAAACGCCGCGAATATGGAAACTTCCATTAGTCTGCGTTCGCCCTTTTGCTGCTTCTTAGATGTCCGAGAATCGCTCAGGCTGCGGCTTGAATTTCAATTTTCCCACATCCCTTAGACGCACGCCCATGCTTTTTGTCCGCTGTGCGGGCAAGTCAGAATCCACCAGGTGGAGTGAATTGGCGCCTTTAAAGCCAGCGTTACCTTCCAGGACACTGCCGTAAGCAACTGAAAACACTGCTCACTGCGCGAAATGCATGTTGGCCCGCTGCATGCCTTTACACACTCTGCGGGCCCGCTCGCTGGAGCCGGGAACGGCAGAGAAATTTGCCGCAGGCGTTTGCGGGCCCGTCACTTCTGCCGTCCGGGAGTTTGAGATGACGCCGAATCAAGTCACCGCCGCCCGCGTGGTTGCAGCCTTTGCAGCGGTTGGACTATTCACAATTCCGGGGAAGGCGCTCGCCGCAGATACCGTCGCCGTTTTCTTGACCATATGCGCCATCGCACTCGATGGCGTGGACGGCTATCTGGCGCGCACGCGCAACATGGCGACACCGCTTGGAGCGCAGTTCGACATCCTCGGCGACCGTGTAGTCGAGAACCTCTTCTTTACGTTTTTCGCTGTCAGTGGCCTTATCTCGGTTTGGGTTCCAGTGCTCTTTTTCGTGCGTGGCACGCTAACAGATTTTCTCCGGGGTCTCGCAGCGCGGGCAGGCCGTACGGGCTTCGGCCGCGACTCCATGCTCGACTCCTGGTGGGGGCGGAGCCTGGTGGCTTCGCGCGCCAGCCGTGTCGCGTATGCCGTTCTAAAGTGCATTTGCTTCTGTTGCCTCGGGCTGATGCTTTCAATCGCGCATGTGCCTGCGGCATGGTTCAATTTGACAGCTCGCCATTGGCTTGCAGGCTCAGTGCAGACACTCGTCGCGGCTACAGTGATTTTTTGCCTGGCGCGCGCCATCCCCGTGATTTGGGAAGGCCGTCGTTACCTAGCTGCAGGCGAAAAAGTAACTTCACGAGTAGCCGCTCACGTGACGCGATGAACGCCTCTTCAAGAATCGGTGCGTTCTTCGATCTCGATGGGACGCTGATCGCTGCGCCATCCCTTGAGTGGCGATTTTTTGCCCACCTACTCGCCCGCGACGAAATCAGTTGTGCGAACCTGGGGCGCTGGCTCAAGCAGTTCATAAAGATGATTCTGAGCGATCGTTTCGCCGCCATCGAAGGCAACAAACTGTATCTCGCCTCACTGAGGGAATCGCTCGCTGTGGAATGGGTCGGTGCCGAAATGGTGTTGCCTTTTATCGATGGCCTAGAGCGACTTGCTTGGCACCACACGCAAGGGCATCGCGTTTTCCTCGTCAGCGGCACACTCGCCCCAATCGCCCGCGCTATGGCGCAACATTTTCCCTGTCCCGTTGAAATGGTTGCCAGCGAACTGGAGATCTTCGAGGGCCATTGGACCGGTTTTCTCGTGGACGAGCACATGAGCGGCAATGCAAAAGCCTGCGCCCTCCGCGCACTCACTGCTCGATACGGTCTCGATTTGAGCCAGTGCTACGCCTACGGCAATGACACAGCAGACCTCCCCATGCTTGAGGCCGTCGGAAACCCGGTAGCGGTTAATCCATCGAGCCTTTTAGCGCGTCTGGCGCGAACGCGCGGCTGGTGCATTTGCAGATGGCACATGTCGCAGATCTCCTCGCAGGCTGCGAGCACGAATTTACCAACGCCAATGGAAGCGCAATGAAATCTTCCGATCATCCGATCGCCTGGGAGGGCGGCCCGCAAACATTTGAAGCACCCGCTCTCCCTTGCGGCTTAGCCGAAATCTGGCGTTCTTGTGGCGCATTCGAATGGATCACCTTTGCATACCTGGCTTGGATAAACCTGGCTCTCATTGTTTTCCATCGCAATGTCGCGCACGCCGCCGTGTACATGGTGGCGCATGCGTGGCTCTGCCTGGGAATTATTTGCCTTGGCTGGTCGGCAGCGCACTCGCAGAACTCGGTCGTGCGCTTTGTTCGTTCCTGGTATCCACTCCCGCTGTACATCATATTTTTTGAGGAATTGCGGGGGCTGGTGCATATGATTTTTCCTGCGTGGTTCGACCACTGGCTGATCCAATTCGATTACGGCTTCGCAGGCGTGCACCCATACCTTTGGTTGGCGCGATTCGCCGGTCCGGTGGTGAACGAATTTATGCAATTCGCCTACATGACTTATTTTTTGTATCTCATCATCCTTCCCGGCATTCTTTACGCGCAGAAGGACCGCCTCGCTTACTGGACAGTGATGGTATCAACAGCAGTGGCGCACTATTCGGTGTACGTTCTCGCCGTTATTTTCCCTATTGAAAGTCCCCATTATTCGCTCCTGCCCCTCGCGGCGAAATCGTCTGCCGGAGGGTATTTCACCGCCACGATTGATTTCATCGAGAGTTTCGCACGCGTTCATGGCGGCGCTTTTCCGTCCGCACACGTAGCTGGATCGATGGTCGCCGTCATCGCGGCATACCGCTACCGGCGATGGCTCTTCTGGGTCTGCCTGCCATTTTTTGCGAGCATGTGCGTTGCTACGGTCTATGGCCGCTATCACTATGTTGCGGATGTGCTCGCCGGAATCGCGGTAGGCGCGGTTGCCTTTGGCTTCGGCAGTTGGCTGATGGAAAGAAAAGGCGCGCTCGCGGAGATCGCCGAAGAAAATGCACCGGCATTACCTTAGCACCGGATGCCGCTTGTGCCACTCCGTGGCGTCTTCATATGCCAAAGCGATCGCAAGTAATCTCCGTTCGCTCCAACGCGCCCCGATTAGTTGCAACCCGATCGGCAATCCTTCTCGCGTAAATCCACAAGGCACAGAGATTGCCGGATCACCGGTTAAATTCGCGGGACGGTTCATTCGCACCAGCGCCGACCGGACCGTTTCCTTCCTGCCACCGATCATAACTTCGTTCTGTCCGATCCGCGGCGCAGCAATGGGAAGCGTAGGAGCGATAATTGCATCTACTCGGGCGAAAGCCCTGTGAAACTCATGCTCGGCCTCACGCTTCACCACAAAAGCGTTCAGGTAATCTACAGCGCGCACCTCACGCCCCATCTCGAGCCGCTTACGCACATCTTCACCATACTCTCCCGCACGCGCGGGGAAATAGCCTTGCGACTCGTGGTAGCGTGTCGCTTCTGCCATCGCGATGTTGGTGCTGGGCTCAACCGATTCACTCAGATGCGGCAGTGAAACTTCCTCGATCCGCCCGCCCAGCGACTCCAGTGTTTTGGCAGCCGCGTCGATCGCGTGCCGCACTTCCGAGTCCACACGATCGAAAAAATATTCTTTCGGCCAGCCGATTCTAAACTGGCGGGGAATGCACTTTCGCAAATTCCGGAAGTCGGGCGTCCGAGAGCCCTTCGGATATTTTCCTTCAACCGCCTGGAGCATGATGCACACATCTGTCACGCTGCGCGCAACCGGCCCCGTGTGATCCAGCGTCTCCGCGAGCGGCACGACGCCCGCGACGCTTACTAACCCATACGTTGGTTTCAATCCCACAATCCCACAGAGCGACGCCGGAATTCGAATAGAGCCCCCCGTATCGGTGCCCATCGAAGCAAATCCCATCCCGGTGGCGACAGCAACAACAGAGCCCCCGCTGGAGCCTCCCGAAATCCGTTCCTGTACCCAGGGATTGCGCACGGGGCCATAATGAGGATTCTCATTCGTGATGCCGTACGCAAACTCATGCATGTTGGTTTTACCGAGAAGAATTACTCCCGCGCGCGCGAGCCGGCTTGCCACTTGGCTGTCTTCGTCGGGAACAAATTTCCCTAGAATTTTTGATCCTGCAGTGGTGCGAATGCCGCGCGTCCAATAATTATCTTTGAGCGAAATAGGAATCCCGTGCAATGGGCCATTTAAGTTTCCGCGGCGAATCGCTCGCTCGGCTGCAAGCGCTTGTCGTCGCGCCCTGTCCGCCACCACCATGAGGAACGCATTCAGTCCAGGATTCCAACGCGCGATACGCTCCAGGGCCGCGTCAGCTAATTCAACGGGTGAGATTTCTCTTTTTCGCAGAAGCTTTCCGGCGGCTTCAATCGAAAGAAACTCCGGGAGGGATTGCAAAAGCGAAGTCACACTACTCCTCTAGAAGATTTTTTCCTGACGCCGCAGATTCCCAACCGACCCCAGATTGGCGACCCGGAACACAATTCCGAACCGGTTTTCATTGCGAATCGTACCAAACGAGAATCGCCGGTACTCAAATCCGAGCCCGCAGCACGAACCGTTGTAGGCGAATTCTGCCACTTGATTTTGAAAAGCGCCCAGGGTGAAGTCATAACTCGCACCAACGGCAGCGTTCCACCCCCTACGGTTCAGGTCGCCATATCCGGCCAACGCCCGCAATTGTTCCGACCGCCCAACAAAATTAAATCCTGGCGGATTCTGCGAACTGGGGGTCGGAAGGTTGATCGTCGAAAATTGCGCCAGCGTGAGGAACGACTCTTTATATGGTTTGAGCTTCACAAGCGTGCCGATCGCCGTCACCTGGTTGCGTTTGGGGTCGAAATCGATCCGGAATTGTGTGTCGAAGCGTTTGCCGGGAGTGATCCGCAGATCACTGACGATCGGAGAATAATTCTCCGGCTGAACGGCGAAGGCAAATGGCGTGAGGGCATCGAGTGTTTGGAATACGTTTCTCTGCCCATTCACCAAGGCTCCGCCGAATGTGGGATCGAAGAAATATTTCTGCACCAGGCGCCAGCTCACCAACTCTTCGGCTTCTCCGGAATTGCTACGACGGTACAGCCTCTGTGTGATTCCATACTCAAGTTCGTTCGTGTCCGTCAACGTTTCATTTTCATCGAAACGGATGAACCGCTGGAAATCGCCAACACCAGTGACGTAGCGGTATACGATGTAGGGCTCGATCGCATGTTTCCATTTCGTCTCTGAGTCGCCCCACACTCGCTCGATCGTCGGCGGGCGCAAGTCCACGGATAATTCCTCCGTGGTCCGGAAAAATCCGTGATTGAGGAAATCATCGCCTTGCAGTTCACCTCCGTAGTAGGTAGAACGCAGCGTGAAGCTGGGCGTCACACCCAGCCACGCCCCCCAGCGGAGCGGCAGAGTCACACTCGGGGCAAATTCACTGCGCGCCACGAATCCTGGCGTCTCGAACGGCGTCACTGTCTCGCCCTTATGCACTGCTCCGATGAACGCGTCGAATGAAAAATAAAGTGGAACTTGGGAGAAGGGCGACTGGTCCACAGAGCTAAACCGGCCCTCCGGAGCAGTTCGCAACGTAATCGTTGACTGCGGCGACGCGCTTAGAAAATCTTTATAGCTGAGCGCCGCAAGGTCTGCGCTGAAGCCCCGAAAATTGTTGGTCAGAAATGCAGTGTCGCGCACTTCGGAATTCACCGCCTGCGAAAATGTTTCCGCAAACGCCAGCCTGAAAGTGAGAGAGGTAAGCTGATTCAAATCCGCAACAGCCCTCCAACCGCCCGGGAGGGGCGCAGCAAACCCGAGGTGGTCTTCGTGGCCGCCCTGCTTCAGTGGCGGCGCATTCTCCTGTTCCAATCCGCGATCCAGGACCCCAAAGTAGGTGGCTTCCAGTCGCGCATTTTCCCATGGCCGCATGCGCAGCTCCCCCTTTTGGCTCCAGCCCCGGCTGCTGTAATAGTCAGCCCCCAGTGTCGCGTCCATCCAATCCAGGGGTGCCCAGTAGAACGAATCTCCCAGCACATACCCTTTCTGCGAACTATGGCCCGGGTCCGGGATCATAAATCCGGAATCGCGGCGCTTCTCGGCGGGAAAAGTTGCGTAGGGAAGATAGACGATGGGGACTGATAGGAGGCGGAAGTTACCGTTTTCGAGATGCACTGATTTCTGCAAACGTACCGTGGCGCTCGGCGCATAAAACTTCCATGTCGGCCTGCCCGGGTCGCACACAGTCAGCCACGATTTGTGCAACCGGTAAGTTTGATCATCGATCCGCTCCACTTCTTCGGCTTCAACGTAGAGCGGATTCGGACTGCTGAGAAGTGTCGGCAGCGGCCGCCGCTGTAGCGCAAACGTCGCGCGCACGTGGTGAAACGTTCCCCGTCCGGTATGCAATTCGTAGCGAGCATCATCCGCATCAACATGCTGCGTCATGTAATCCAGCTCGACGTTCCCGCGCGCGTTCACCACTTGCGCCTCGCTGTCATATTCCACGTGATCTGCCCGGAGCCGCGCATTCGCGTAATGCACATCCACATGCCCATCAGCGTAGAACATTTTCCCGACCTGGCTCTGCTGATCGGCCTCAAGCGTAGCTTCACCCGCAGGCGCCCCACTCCTGGGAGAAGTTCTTGCAGAAAGCTGAGAAGGCTTCTTCGCCGGGGCAGTCTTCGACGGTTCGGGAGCTTCTTGCCCGAAAGTAATGCGCAAAGGTGCGACTAGGACAAGTAGCACCACTAGTCGAAGAGTGAATCTGTGGAGAACTCGCAAGAATATAGCGTTGGGCATCACCTGAAAGGACCCGAAGAGCCCCCCAAAAAGCCGTTCAAAAGAATGTCGAGCCTAACACGCGTCTCCCTGTCCGGCAATCGCCCCGCGCGCGAAGTTTATGTCAAGAATATTTCTGGTCAGCACACTGCTCGCGCACTGCGAATAACTCTCAGTAACTTGACTTTTGATAGATGAAGTGTCCTGCAGAAGCTCGAGTTCCATTTGGGTCTTCTTGTACGCGCTAATTCATTGATGTTCTTCGATGAATATGATAGATTTTTATCATGACATGCAGGAGGCGGGTCTATTGGCACGTCAACGGAGTCCGAAGGAAGACAGCGATACAGTATGCTGCCGAACGGCCACGTCGCCAAAACTAGGACGGCGACAAGCCCGCGAATACGCACGATGGTTCAAGGCGCTAGCCGATCCCACACGCATCCGAATTCTGAATTTGCTGGCTGCCAACCGCAATCCCGTGTGCGTATGCGACATCGTGAACCATTTTCCGATCGGGCAGCCAACTATCTCGCATCATTTGAAGATTTTGCGCACGACTCGGTTTGTCCTGTCGGAGCGACACGGTACTTACATGTATTACCGCGTGAACCGGAATTGCCTGAGTCAATTTCCGCTCGCGGCGCGGTTGATCATGGACGTCTAGGAAAGTGACGTTTGCATGTGGGTCAAGGTCCTTGTAAGGACCGAATAACACAAGAGAACCCTCTGAGCTTTTGGCTAGATCGACAAATTAGCGTAGGTGAGGCGGCGAACCTGAATTAATCGAAGATCGTCAATATTGTGGAATCGGACGAGGAGGGAGATATGAGAGAGAACGGCATCAAAGAAGTGGTGAAGAGTAAGTATGGCGAAGCGGCCCGGCGGGTGGCAGCGGGCGAGAGGGCCGGGTGCGGAACGCAAGCGGACGCGGTTCCCTGCTGTGATCCGATTTCTTCGAATTTGTATCAGGCGGACGAAATTGCGGGGATCCCGGCACAGGCGGTTGCCGCATCGCTTGGCTGCGGCAATCCCGCCGCGCTCGCGCAATTGAACGCTGGAGAAACTGTGCTCGACTTGGGATCGGGCGGCGGGATTGATGTTCTGCTTTCAGCAAAGCGCGTAGGACCGATGGGGAAAGCATACGGCTTGGACATGACGGACGATATGCTGGCGCTGGCGCGGGAGAACCAGCGCAAGGCAGGCGTCCTGAACGTAGAGTTCCTGAAAGGTGAAATTGAGAACATACCATTGCCGGAGAATTCCGTGGACGTAGTGATATCGAATTGCGTGATCAACCTATCAGCGGACAAATCTCGCGTGCTGAGAGAGGCGTTTCGGGTGCTGCGTCCAGGCGGGAGGTTTGCTGTTTCAGACGTAGTGGTTCGCGGACCCGTGCCTGCCGATATCCGCAGGAATGTGGAGTTATGGGTCGGATGCGTGGCCGGGGCGCTCGAGGAGACGGAGTATCGCTCGAAAATGGAGTCAGCGGGATTCGAGCAAATTGAGATAGAGCCGACGCGCATCTACAGCGTAGAAGATGCCAGGCAGTTTCTCACCACCCAGGGAATCGATGTGGACGCGATAGCGAGGCAGGTTGAAGGAAAATTTGCGAGCGCCTTCATTCGCGCAAGGAAACCACTGGAACCACCTATTAACACAGATCAACACTGATGCGGAGTGATCAACTTGCAAGGACGATACAACGTACTGTTCTTGTGCACAGGGAACCGGGCGCGATCAATACTCGCGGAAGGAATTTTGCGGCACAAGGGACGCCCGAATTTCCAGGCGTACAGTGCTGGGAGCCATCCTCATGGGCAGGTTCATCCGCTGGCGCTGCGTGAGCTTGAGCGGGCCCAGATGTCCACAGAAGGGCTGCGGAGCAAGAGTTGGGACGAATTTGCAACTCGGGGCGCACCGCAAATGGATTTTGTGATCACGTTATGCGACAGCGCCGCCCGCGAAACGTGCCCAGTGTGGCCAGGGCAGCCGATGACTGCTCACTGGGGCATTCCAGATCCCGGGAATGCCGGGGAAAAAGCGGAGGAACTCGACCGGGCGTTCCGGGACGCGTTTATTACTCTCGACCGCCGGATCGGACTCTTCCTGAGCTTGCCATTGGCGAGCCTCGACAAACTGGCAATCAAGAAGGGAATCGACCGGATCGGGCAAGAATGAAATTTTCGCTTGCGAGACGAGTTGCTGCAGAATTCCTCGGCACGGATTTCTGATGGCCGCCGGCTGAAGCGTCCAAATTGTGAGAATCTGGTCCACTATGAGCCGGGGGACGGATTCTCCATTTTCTTCTGTTTGATCGCCTTCACCTTGTCAACAAGGTCATCGGCCAGCTTGGTATCCGCGTCTCGGGCAGCGGGGGTCGCCTCGGTATCAGCCTTTTGGCGATATAGAAGATTCAGATAGGCCATGGCGTCGTCATAATCCGTACGAAGCTCCATGGCTTTTTGAAGATTCTTTACGCCCTCCTCAATTAGCGCGCCAAACTTCTGCTGGAATTGAGTGGCGAGAGCCGGAGGCATGGGATCAGTGTCCTTGATCGTCTTCTTGGCTGTCTTGTTGTACTCCTCGCGCAAGTCCTTATTGCCCCGATAAGCTTGCGACCAATCAATCACGCCGATCCAGTAATATGGCTCAGGATCCTCCGGCTTAATCTGAATGTGTTTGCGGTGATAATTCTTCGACTCTTCCATCTTAGCGGGATCGAAAGGAGGGCCGCCGGCCATGTTGTAATAGATCGAACCGATCCCATCTATAGCCGAAAGATTATTGGCATCTTTCTCCAGCACTTGCTGAAATTCCTGAATGGCCTGATTGCCCAGCCGGATATTTTCAGGCGAGGGCGCGCCCGGGATGTACTGGTTGGCGTAGGCCGTAGCCAAGTAGAGGCGGGCATTCAGGAGAGACGGGTCGAGGTCTTTGGATTCCTTGAAATCTTCCACCGCGGTGTCGTACTGACCGGCTTTGAAGGCCTGCACGCCCTTGTTGAGCTTATCGCGAGCCCGAAGCTTGTCGCAGCCTGCTCCAGCAGCAAGCGAGGCGAAAACAACGGCCAAAAGAAATCGCATGTGGGGCTTCCGCTGCATTCCTGCTCTCCTTGATGATGGCTGCGCCAGCCATTTAGAAAATCCCCAAGCCGGCGGAAAACGAGACGTTCTAGACCCCTGATTTACTGGCCTGCTTCGACCTTCGCGGTGATGAGCCCTACTTTGTCGATACCGGAGCCGCGCATGATATCAATCGCGCGAGCCACTTCGGCAAACTCCACCGCGTCATCGCCTTTCACGAAGGCCACTTTCTCGGCGCGCGTCTTGAAAATATCTTCCAGCCGGGGACCAAGATCATCCCAGGTGGCCGGATCCTGGTTGATCAGAACCTTGCCGCTGGCAGTGACCTGAACCACGATGGTCTTAGCGAGCAGCTCCGGGTTTTCCTTCGCGTTGGGCGGAGCCGGTTGTGGAACCAGCGCATCGAGCCCTTTCGGCGTGGTCGGCGTGATGACCATGAAAATAATGATCAGCACCAGCAGCACGTCAATGAGCGGAACGACGTTTGGCTCCGACATCGAGCCTTTGCCTGTACCAACTGCCATCCCCATGGGAGAACTCCTTTAGTACAGCGCTTTGCTAATCGGAGCCGCCGGTTGGCGGCGGAGGAGCAGGCGCCTCGCCCTTCTTCTGATTCTTTTCCGTCAACAAGCCGAGATTGTCCACCCCAGCGGCGCGAACTTCATCCACGGCCTTCACCACCTCGCCGTATTTGGCACGCGCGTCGGAGCGGACAAATACCGTCTTGTCGATCCGGTTCGCGAGCAGGTCCTTAACGGAGGTGGTGATTTGGTCGAGGGTGATCGCCTTGCTGCCGAGATACATCTTGCCGTCGCGGGTGACCGCCAGAATAATGGCGTCATCTTTGTCGGCATTTTGCATATCCTCGGCGTTCGTTGCCTTGGCCATATCCACCGAAACGCCCTTCTGCAACATGGGCGTCACCACCATGAAAATGATAAGCAATACCAGCATGATGTCCGCCATAGGAATCACGTTGGGAGAAGCCATCACCGGCGGTGCTTTTGGTTTGTAGGCCATGGGTTACTTCTTTCCGCCTCGACGCGTAATGAAGTAGTTGATCAGCTCCATCGAGGAGTTGTCCATTTCTACGTCAAAGGCTTCCACCTTGTTCGTGAAATAGTTGAAGGTCCACACGGCGGGCACGGCCACGAGCAAGCCGAGCGCGGTGGTGATGAGAGCTTCCGAAATACCTCCGGCCACGGCCGACAAACCGGTGGCCTTGCTGGAAGCGATTCCTTTAAATGCGTTGATGATGCCGACGACCGTTCCGAACAAGCCGACGAATGGAGCCGTGGAGCCGATGGTGGCGAGACCGGAAAGGCCGCGCTTCATTTCGGCGTGCACGATCGCGACGGAGCGCTCGAGACCGCGCTTGGCCGCTTCGATTACTTCCTCATCGCTCACCTGTGCCGAGGCTGCCTGGAACTCGGAGAGGCCCGTCGCCACAACCTTGGCAATATGGCTCTTCTTGTTCCGCTCGGCGATGGAGATGGCTTCGTCGAGCTTGTTGTCCTTCAACGCGCCGGCCACTTGCTGCACAAACACGCGGGACTGCTTGCGCGCCGCGCTGTACATCAATGCCCGGTCGATCATGATGCCCACGGACCACGCAGACATGATGAATAGAATGATCACGACCGATTTGGCCGGGTAGCCCATGTTGTGCCACATGGTCACTAGATCCCAGCCGACCTCGCCGCTCTGCTGCTGAAACATCACCACGCTGGCCAAAAGTAAATTCGAAAGCATAGAGTTTGCTCCTCCTCCATTCCCACCGAACGATTACGGCAGCGAGATTCTGCCGGTCGGACCTTCTTCCCCTAGTAACCAGCACCGGGCCCGCGAACGGGCCCGGGCCGCGCCCAGCTTAACCGCCGAGACTAAAGACGACGGAAATCGTAGTATCCACTTCCACCGGCTCGCCATTGAGCATAGTGGGCTTGTAACGCCACTGCTTGATGGCGTCCATTGCGGACTTCATCAGCAACCCCGGCCCGCTGATGTATTCAAGATTCTGCACTGATCCGTCCTTGCCGATTATTGCGTGCAGAACCACGGTGCCGGAAACGTGCGCCGTCTTGGCGATCGGCGGATATGCCGGATCCACTTTGCGAACTAGAGCTGCGGCCTGTACGTTGCCGCCAACGCGGATGCGCGCTGGTGCGGCCTTCGGCGGCGGTGGCATACCCGATCCTGCACCACCAATGATACCGCCCAACACTCCACCTGCTGACCCGCCCGCAATACCGCCCGGGACGCCGCCTACAACTCCTACGTTGCCGATGTCCGGTGGGAGTTCCTCTTCCTTAATCATTTCGACTTTCTTCGGGATGACGGTGGGTGCCATCATCTGGCCATTGTGAATCAGGCGCGCCACGGGCTTTACAATTCGCTGCACAGCAACCGGAGGCGGCGGCGGTGGCGGTGGGGGAGCCGGAGCGACCAGGAAGGTGGTGAGCATCTGCTTGGGCAGAGCTTCCGTGTAAATCAGTGGAATCAAGATCATCACGATCACGATTCCGATCTGGATGATGGTCGAGAGTGCCACCGTCCAGACACTGTTGGTTCGCTTCGGATTTGCCGACGATACGACAAGATCATCGAACATGGTTACCTCCTTGCAGTCGCCACGCGCTTTTCGGCTGCGGATCCGGCGCTAATGGCGGCTCCCTGACCACGATATTTGTGCCAAACCACCACGATGGGGGCGGCAATACCGAAACTGGAGTATGTTCCTACCACAACTCCCACCACCATGGCAAAAGAGAACGCGCGAAGAACCTCTCCTCCCATCAGGTAGAGTACCAGGACGGTCAGGAAGGTCAGACCGCTTGTGAGAATGGTGCGCGACAAAGTCTGATTGATCGAGCGGTTTACGATTTCCGGAAATGGTTCACGGCGCATCAGCCGCAGGTTTTCCCGGACGCGATCGAAAATGACGATTGTATCGTTCATCGAATAGCCAACCAGAGTAAGCAGAGCAGCTATCACGGTCAGCGAAATTTCGTAATGGAAGAGCGAGAAGAAGCCGAGCGTGATCAGCACGTCGTGGAACACTGCGATGACGGCTGCGGCCCCGTACACCCACTCAAACCGAAACGCAATATATACCAACATGCCCGCCAGAGCATAGAGCGTGGCAAGGATGGCCTGCCTTCGGAGCTGCGCGCCAACTTTTGGCCCCACCACCTCGACATTGCGGATCGTAAAATTGCCGAGCGAGAAATTGCTGGCCAAAGTGCTGATTACTGCTGGTGTCACACCCTCCACGTCCTTCAGTTGATCGAAGCTGGTAACGATCCCGCCATGGTCCTTGTCGCGCGAAGCAGTCAGCTTGATCGCCAGTTGATTGTAGCGATCGCCGGCCGCAGTGCCTAGATTGAGCGGGTCCTTCTGTGTTAGGAAGGAAGCGAGCGCGGATGGCGTCACGGAATTGAAATCCGACTTCCCTCCAGCGTCGGGTGTACTGAAGGTCTTGTGCAGGACGTCGAGAATGGCCTGCTTCCCTGCATCCAGCGCTTCATCCCCTTGACCATGCTGTTCCAGGCCGATCACAACATCGCTCTGCGGGCCACGATTGGAAATGTCACTGATGCTCTGAATCGAGCTGTTGGCCAGGCCGGCTGCTTTGAGGCCGTCGCGAATCTTGTCAACCGGGGGCGGGCCAGAGAAGCGCACATAAACGAGAGTGCCCCCGCGGAAGTCGATTCCGTATCGCAGCCCGCCGTTACGAAATATCGATATCCAGCCCAGGGCTAGTAGGATCAGAGAAAGCGTGACGAAGTACTTCGCCTTCCCCATCCAATCAACGTTTACGTTCTTGAAAAGTTCCATCGAGTCCTATCCGCTTCTATTTGACACCGCCGGGTCAACGTTTGTTCCCGGCCACTTATGCTAGATACTCAGCTCCGCCTGTCGCTCCATGTGCGACAGGTGATAGTCGAAAATGGCCCTGGAAACATAAATCGAAGTAAACACATTAGCGAGCAAACCGATCACCAGGGTGACGGCAAAGCCGCGCACGGGTCCAGTTCCGAAGAGGAACAGGAAAACGGCCGAAACGATGGTAGTTACGTGAGTGTCAATAATTGTTAGAAAGGCGCGGTCGAAACCGACAGAGACGGCCGACGCTGGAGCCTTGCCGCTGCGCAATTCCTCGCGAATGCGCTCGAACACCAGCACGTTCGAATCCACGCCCATACCGATGGTCAGAATCACGCCGGCAATCCCCGGCAGCGTTAGTACCGCCCCGGCATACGCCATAAAGGCGACGAGGATAATCAAATTGAGCATCAGCGCCACAACCGCATTGACACCGCTTAACCGGTAATAGATCACCAGAAAAATCATCACCACAATCAGGCTCACCAGCGAGGCGCGCACGCCCTCGCGGATCGAGTCCGCGCCAAGCGACGGGCCCACGGTGCGCTCCTCTAGATATTTGATGGATGCGGGCAGTGCACCGGCGCGCAAAACTAGCGCCAAATCCTGTGCCGACTCCTGCGTGAAACTTCCT
>Ga0210384_10003806_pt1 | contig 17224 bp, 15 predicted proteins | sample IncBWH2MmetaG_FD_160574 | JGI IMG/M metagenome (GOLD analysis project Ga0210384, IMG submission 160574) | Forest soil microbial communities from Barre Woods Harvard Forest LTER site, Petersham, Massachusetts, United States - Inc-BW-H-2-M | ecosystem: Environmental > Terrestrial > Soil >...
GGATGGCTATTGCCATCAGCACGGAGGCCTGCACCAGCACGGGCGTCGCGGCGTTGGGCAGGATGTGCCGCAGTACCAGCCGCGGCACGGGGGCGCCCAGCGCGCGTGCGCCGTCCACGTAGACCTCCACCTTCACCGCCAGGATCGCCGCGCGGACCACGCGCGCCACGATCGGCGTGTAGACCACCGCGAGCGACAGGGCGACCAGCAGCACGCCGGTGCCGAAGACACTCGTCAGCGCGATGGCGAGCAGGATGGCGGGGAACGACATCAGCACGTCGAGCGGCCGCATGATGAGCTGGTCGAGCGCGCCCTCCGCGTAGCCCGCGACCAGCCCCAGGGGCACGCCGACCAGCAGCGCCAGCGCGACCGAGGCCACCGCGACCGCGAGCGAGACGCGATAGGCGTGCACCACCCGGCTCAAGATGCTGCGGCCGAGGTCGTCCATGCCGAAGGGCTGCGTCCAGGTCGGCGGGCGCAGCGCGCGGTCCTTGGCGATATCGGTCGGGCTCCCCGGCACGACGTGGGAGGCGAGCAGCGCGGCGAGGCCGAGCGCCGCCACCAGCAGCAGGCCCGCGATCGTGACGCCGCGGTGGCCCGCGGCCCGCACCCGGGGCAGTGCGGGCCGGCTCATCGGCGGCGCGCCCGCGGGTCGATCGCCCCGTAGAGGACGTCGGTCGCGAGGTTCACCAGCATGAACATCGCGCCGATCACCAGCACCGCGCTCTGCACCACCGGGTAGTTCCGCTCGAGGACCGCGTCCATGGTCATCCGTCCCAGGCCCGGTAGCGTGAAGATCATCTCGACCACGATGGCGCCGCCCAGCATGTAGCCCACCTGCAGGCCGACCACCGTGACGATCGGAATGGCCGCGTTGGGCAGCACGTGACGGAAGAGGATGGCCCGCTCGCCGAGTCCCTTGGCGCGCGCGTACTGCACGAAGCTGCGGTGCATGATATCGAGCACCGCGGCGCGGGTGAGCCGGCCGAGCACCGCCGCCCGGCTCACCGCGAGCGTCAGCGCGGGCAGCGTGAGGTGGATGAGGTTGTCCATCGGACTCTCGGCGAACGGGACCCACCCGCCCGACGGCAGGAGCCCGGCGCCCAGCGACAGCACGAGAATGAGCATGATGCCGAGCCAGAAGTCGGGAATCGACACGCCGACGAGCCCGACCGCCAGCGCCGCGCGGTCGGCCGCGCCGCCCCGGCGCCCGCCCGCCAGCAGGCCGAGCGGCACGCCGATCAGCGTGGTGCAGAGGGCCGCGAGCAGGGTCAGCTCGAGCGTCACCGGCAGCCGGTCGAGGATCATGCGGCCGATCGGCTCGTTCTGGCGGAAGTCGTGGCCGAGGTCGCCGCGGGCGGCCGCCCCGAGCCAGCGCAGGTACTGCTGCGGCACCGGCTCGTCGAGATGGAAGGCCTCGCGCAGCGCCCGGATGCCCTCGGGGGTGGCCTTGTAGCCGAGTACGGCGATCGCGGGGTCGCCGGGAACCAGGCGCATGAGCGCGAAGATCAGCACGCTCATGCCGAGCAGCAGCGGCACCGCCAGGGCCAGCCGCCGCACTCCGTACAGGATCATCTCGCCCGCGTTCGGAAGCGGTGGGGGGGCCTGGGGGAGGAGCGGCGCCCGCTCCCCTCCAGTTCAATCAATTCAGCCAGGTGTCCTCGAAGCGCAGCTCGAGCGAGGAGAGCGGGGCGGAGCCCTGGACGTTGGGCTTCATCCAGTAGCGCTGCAGCTCGTTGCTGAACACGACCAGCGAGCCCTCTTCCTGGAACCAGCGCACCAGCTCCGGGTACATCTTCTTGCGTGCGGCCGGGCTCGACGTGAAGCGGAACGCGTCGAGCCGTCGGTCGGCCTCCTCCGACTTGAACCCGCAGAAGTTCCAGGCCGAGGAGGAGTGCTGCATCGGGTAGTAGAACATGTCGGGATCGACGGTGACGCTCCAGTACCCTCCCGCGACGTCGAACTTCTTGCCGACCAGCTCCTCGAAGTACTGCCCCGACTCGAGCGGCCGGACGTCGAGCGTGATCCCCACCTTCTTGAGCTGCTCGCGCAGGATCTCGCCGGTCTTCACGAGCACCGGCACCTGCGACTTCACCAGATAGGTCAGGTTGAGGCCGCCGCTCTTGCCCGCGTCCGCGAGGAGCTGCTTCGCCCGGGCCAGATCGGGCCCGCCCTTGTGGGCGTTCACGCCGGTGGCCCAGGGGCTCGGCTCCGGGGTGGGCTCCGCGGTCACCACGTGGGTGTCGAAGTAGACGAGCTTCACGATCTCGGACCGGTCGATCGTCCACGCGATGGCCTGCCGCAGCCGCTTGTCGTTGAACGGCGGGCGGCTCGCGTTGAGCATCAGATAGAACGGGAAGTAGGGCCGGCCGGGCGAGGACTTCATCTCCCGCGGCAACCGCTCCAGCTCGGGGATGCGCTGGGGCGGCACGGTCTGGATCCAGTTGTAGCGCCCGGTCTGCAGTCCGGTGAGCCGCACCGTGTCGTCGGCCGGCGCCTGGAAGATGATCCGGTCGAGATAGGGCCGGCCGGGTCGGAAGTACTTGTCCCAGCGCTCCAGCGTGATGTGGTCATCCTTCACCCACTCCGCGAACCGATAGGGCCCGGTGCCGATCGGGAAGAGCTTCGGGTCCTTCTCCGCGAGGGCCTTCTCGTTGACGATCTCGGTCGCCTGCGACAGCATCGCGAAGAGCGGGCCGAACGGCCGGCTCAGGCTGAAGCGCACCTGGTGCGAGCCGATCGCCTCGACGCCCTCCACCGGCGAGAAGAATACCCGCATCGGGAGCTTGTTCTTGGCGTCGAGCAGCCGGTTGAAGGTGAAGGCCACGTCCTTGGCGGTGAAGGGCTCCCCGTTGTGAAAGACCGCGTTGTCCACCAGGTCGAAGACCCAGGCCTTCTCCCCGTCGGCCTTCCACGACTTGGCGAGCCCCGGCACGAACTGGCCGGTCTCGTCGACGTAGACGAGCTTGTTGTAGACGTTCTGGTAGACCTGGAGCGAGGAGTAGAGCTGCGCGAAGCCGGGATCCATGTTCACCGGCTTGTCCACGGTGGCCACCCGGAGGATCCCACCCCGCTTGGGCTGCCCCTGCGCCCACGCCGGGCGCGCGGCGGGGCCCCCGAGCGCCGCGAGCCCCGCGCCCGCCGCGAGTCCGCCCACCCGTGTGAGCCACTCTCGCCGCGTGCTCTGGCCGAAGCCAGTCGGCCGGTCCCGATCGGTCATCGCCCGTTCCTCCCCTGGTTGTCCGACATCACGTCCTGGAGCACGCCGTCCTTCATCACCGCGCGCACTCGCCGGAGGGCCTCGATGCTCGCCAGCGGATCGCCGGCCACCGCGATCAGGTCCGCGCGCCGGCTCGGCCGGATGGTCCCGACCTCCTCGTCTACCCGACAGGCCTCGGCGGCCCAGCGCGTGCCGGACAGGAGCGCATCCTGGGTCGAGACCCCGAAGCGCACCAGGGTCTCGAGCTCGAACGGCATGCAGCCGTGCACGCCGTCGGTGCCGGAGGCGAAGCGCACCCCGGAGGCCAGGTGACGCGGGAAGCGCTCCGTGATCACCTCTCGCGCCGCGCGCAGCTTCTCCATGATCGCCCCGTGGCGACCGTCCCCGCCTTCGATCCCGCGCTCGTGCATGAAGATCGCGAAGGTGCAGATCAGCCAGGCGCCGTGCTCCTTCATGAGCACCACGTCGTCGTCGGTGGCGAGCCCGGCGTGCTCGATCGTGGAGACGCCCTCCTCGACGCACATCCGGAGCCCGGGTCCGCCGTGGGCGTGGGCCGCCGCGTACTTGCCCACCCTCAGCGCCTCCTCGACCGCGGCCCGGATCTCTTCTCGAGAATAGACGCTGGCCTGGAGCGTGGTGCCGGGCGAGCTGACCCCGCCGGTGGCGAAGATCTTCACGTGGTCCGCGCCGCGCTGGAAGTTCTCGCGCACCCCGCGGCGAATCTCGTCCACCCCGTCGAACGAAGCGTGCGCGCGCCCGTGGCCGTTGCTCGCGGTGATGCCGCGGGTGCCGCAGAGCAGGCGCGGGCCCGGGATCACCCCCGCGTCGATGGCGTCGCGCACCTGGACGTCGAGGAAGCGCTCCTCGGTCATGACCCGCAGCGTGGTGGTGCCCGAGGCGAGGTCGCGGCGAAGGTTGGCGGTCGCCCGCAGGGCCTGGGGCACCGGCTCCTGGCGGAGCTGCCCGATCTGGTCGCCGTCACCCGGCACGATCGAGATGTGACTGTGTGCGTCCACCAAACCGGGCATCACGAAGCGATCGCTCCAGTCGAGCACCTCGGCCTCCGGAGCGACCGGCGTCGAGGCGGCCGGGCCCACCGCGGTGATGCGTCCGCCGGCCACCAGGATCACCGCCGACCGGATGGGCGGCGCGCCGGTGGCGTCGAAGAGCGTGCCGCAGCGGATTGCTCGGATCGGCGCCAAGGCGGGCGCGCTCGGCTAGGCGCCGCCGGGTGCGGCAGCGCCGTAGTCGCGCCGGGCCGCCTCGGCGGACACGTAGCCCTCGCTCACGTCGCGCCGTACCGCCTCCGGATCCCGCTCGGCGGGCGGCCCGTAGCCACCCCCGCCGCCGGTCAAGATGCGCACGAGGTCGCCGGCCGCGATCGGATGCTGGGTGGCCTTCCGGACGTGGCGCACCGTCCCGCTCGGCGCGGTGATCTCGACATCGTTCACCACCCCGTCGTGGCCACCGCGCAATCCCCAGGGCGGCGTGACCTTGCGCTCCAGGCTGAACGTGATGAACGCGGGGGCGAGGAACTCGTACAGCCGCTCGATGCCCAGCCCTCCGCGCTGGCGCCCGGCGCCGCCCGAGTCCGGGCGCAGACCGTAACGCAGGATCCGGATGGACGGGTTGCGCGACTCCACGACCTCGACCGGATTGTTCCGCGCGGTCGATCCCGCGAAGATGATCATCCCGGACTCGCCGTCGTAGGCCGGCCGGGCCCCGGTGCCGCCCGCGTTGAGGTCGCCCTGGATGAAGAGCCGCCCGGTCTCGGAGTGGGTGCCGAACGCGATGGTCGGCATCTGGTCGCCGTAGGAGCCGGCCGGAATGCGATCCGGCATCGCGTCGGAGAGCGCGCGGAGCCCCAGATCGATCAGGAGGTTGATCGGCACGTAGTAGCGCGCGGTGGGCGCGGGCTCCTCGCAGGCCAGCACCGACCGCGGCGGGATGATCACGGCGAGCGGACGGAAGCAGCCCTCGTCCACCGGGGTGAGCGGCGTGCTCAGGCACTTGATCAGCAGCCGGCACGCACTGATCGTGATCGCGTCGCCGCAGTTGAAGGGGCCGACCACCTGCGGGCTCGAGCCGGTGAAGTCGACCGTCATCGCGCCCTCGTCGAGGGTGATCGCCATCTCGATGCGCACCGGCTGGTCGAGGCTGATACCGTCGTTGTCGAAGTGGGCCACCGCCCGGTAGGTCCCGGACGGAATGCGAGCCAGCTCGGCCCGGGTCCGCCGCTCGGACTGCTCGAGGTAGACCCGCGTGGACTCGAGCACGGTGTCGCGGCCGTACTTGCCCAGGATCTCCTGGAAGTAGGTGAGCCCCGCGCGGCAGACCGCGATCATGGCCTGGATGTCCTTCATCGTTCCGCTCTCGGTGCGGATGTTGCCCCGGATCATCCGCATCACCTCGTCGTTGCACTCACCCCGGCTGAAGAGCCGCACCGACTGGAAGCGCAACCCTTCCTGGCGAAACTCGCGCGACCCGATCTGCATCGAGCTCGGCACCGGGCCGCCCACGTCGCTCCAGTGGGCCTTCACCGAGACGAACCCGCTGAGCTCCCCCTCCCAGAACACCGGCGCGTACATCGCCACGTCGTTGAGGTGGTTGCCGTTGCCCGCGTAGGGATCGTTGTGGATGAAGACGTCGCCCTCGCGGAAGTCCTCGAGGCCGCGGTCGGCGATGGTGGCCTGGATGGGGAAGCCCAGGTGTCCCTGGAAGACCGGTAACCCGATCCCCTGGGCGATCATCTGCACGTCGGGGTCGAAGATGGCGCAGCCGAAGTCGAGGCTCTCGCTGATGATGTGGTTGTAGGCGGTCTTGATCATGGTGATCCGCATGCGCTCGGCGGCCGCGTTGAGCGCGGCGCGGACCACCTCGACGGTCACCGCGTCGAGCGGGACGTTTCCCATGGCTCAGACTCCTTTCGCCACGTCGATCACCAGGCACGCGTTGCTGTCGACTTGGGCGCGGTCCCCCGGCTCGAGCAGGGTGGTGGTGCCCGCCTCCTCGATCGCGGCCGGTCCTTCGACGACGTCGCCGGCGCGCAGCGGTTCTCGCGGAAAGACCCGGTACTCGAGCAGGTCCCGGAGCAGCGTGGAGTAGACCTTGCGCGTCTCGAAGGCGGGCGTCCGCCCCGTCCCCCGCGCGAGCGTCGGCAGCGGAGCCCGCGGGAGCGGGTAGACCACGGCCAGGCGCAGGTTGAGGAGCTGCACCTCGACGTCGGGCGCGGCGTAGCCGTAGGCGCGCTGGTGGGCCGCGTCGAACCGACCGCGGAGCGACGCCCAGTCGGCGAGACTCTCCACGGCCACCGTGACGGTGTGCTCCTGGCCCAGGTAGCGCAGGTCCGCAGCGCGATGCCGGGTCGCCGTGCCGACCGGGGGCAGCATGGTCTCGATCTCGCGCTCCATCTCATGGTAGCGCGCCTCGGCCCAGTCCCCGCCGGTCCGCTCGAGCGGCTCGAGCACGGTGCGGACCAGGTCGTGACGCAGGTCGGTGGCGAGCATGCCCCACGCCGAGAAGGTAGAGGGTGCGGGCGGGATGATGACCCGCGGGATCCCGAGCTCGCGCGCGATCGCCACCGCGTGGAGCGGCCCGCCGCCCCCGTAGGCCACCAGGGAGTAGTCCCGCGGATCGAGGCCGCGCTCGGTGGTGATGCTGCGCACCGCCAGCGCCATCTTCACGTCGGCCAGCCGCACGACCCCGGCCGCCGCGTTGTCCCGCGCGAGCCCGAGCGGCAGCCCGAGCCGCTCCTCGATGGCGCGCGCCGCCGCCGCGTGGTCGAGCGGCATGGTGCCGCCGAGGAAGCGGCCGGCCGCGATGCGCCCCAGCACCAGGTTCGCGTCGGTGACGGTGGGCTCGACGCCGCCGCGCCCGTAGCAGACCGGGCCCGGCGCCGCGCCCGCGCTCTGGGGCCCGAGCGCGAGCGCCCCGCCCGCGTCGATCCAGGCGATGGTGCCTCCGCCCGCGCTCACCTCGGTGATGTCGATCACCGGAATGCGGAGCGGGTGGCCGTCAACGTGGTACTCGTCGGTGGTCTGCACGAGCCCGCGCTCGACGATCGCGCACTTCGCGGTCGTCCCGCCCATGTCGAAGGAGATGAGCCGATCCGCGCCGAGCGCCTGCGCGAGGCTCGCACAGCCGATGGCGCCCGCCGCCGGCCCGGACTCGATCGTGTGCACCGGCTTGGCGGCGGCCGCCGCGAGCCCGAACGCACCCCCGTTGGACTGGGTGATCAAGAGCTGACCGCCGAAGCCCCGGCCCGCGAGCCTCCGCTCGAAGGCGCCCAGGTACCGGTCCATGATCGGGCGGATGTAGGCGTTGACCACGGTGGTGCTGGTGCGCTCGTACTCGCGCCACTCTTGGGTGATCCGGTGGGAGACCGACACCGAGGCCGCGGGCATCGCCTCGGCCACCAGCTCGGCCGCCCGGCGCTCGTGCTCGGGATTGCGGAACGAGAAGAGGAAGGACACCGCGACCGACTCGACACCCTCCGCGGCGAGCTGCCGGACGGCCGCGCGCACCGCGCCCTCGTCCAGCGGGGCGAGGATCTCCCCGCGAGCCGTCACGCGCTCGGGCACCTCCAGGCGGCGGCCGCGCGGCACGAGCGCGGGCGGGCGGCGGTAGAGCACGTCGTACATCCGCAGGAAGTTGCCGCGCCCGATCTCGAGCACGTCCCGGAAGCCCTCGGTCGTGATCAGTCCGGTCCGCGCGCCCTTGCGCTCGAGGAGGGCGTTGATGCCGATGGTCGTGCCGTGGATCACCAGCCGGCAGTCGTCGAGCCGCACCCCCGCCTGATCCACGCAGCGCAGGATGCCCTCGAGGAGGTCGTGCGGGGTCGAGAGCGCCTTGGTGTCCACCACGACGCCGGTCGCCTCGTCGAGCGCGACCAGGTCCGTGAAAGTGCCGCCGATGTCGATGCCGATGCGCAGGGCCACGTCGGCCGGAGTATAGGGTGCGCGCCGCCGGGTCGCAAGCGGGGGCGGAGCGCGATCTCCAGCCTAGGCCGCGACCAGGGTCAGGTTGCCATGGCACGCGGGACAGTCGAGGCTACGCCCGCTGACGAAGCGCCCTCCGGGCGTGAGCTCCTCCGGCGTGCCGCAGCGCGGGCACGTCCCGCGAATCCGGAGCAGGCGGCGATCCTCCCGGGAGCGCCGGATCGCCACGATCACGCCGCCGATCAGGAAGGTCGGCACCAGGACGAAGTGGGCCACCGGGATGAAGAGGCCGCCCAGGGCGAGCCCCCACCAGGTGGCGAGGCCCGCCGCGGTGCGCCCGAAGCGCTGCCCGGGTGTCTGCTCCACGACGACCGCGGAGGCCGGTCGCGGCGCGTATCCGAACGCGGTGAGCGACGCGGGCACCTCGGCTTCCGCCATCACGCGACCACCGGCGACCAGGAGGTCCGACCGTTCATCGCGTTCATCGTCCGGAGCGCGCGGGCGGGGCTTCCGAGGTCGCGCCAGGTCAGCCCCGAGACCTTGGAGACGGCCAGCGGCCGCGAGCACGATTCCAGGACCGACCGCGAGAAGCTGACCGTCGGCGCGCTGGCGTAGGCATGACGCATCGCCCACTGCTGCCGCTCTCCGTCCCAGCACGCGGCCAGCCCCGCCAGCCTGTCGGCCAGGATCGGCGCACACTCGCGCCCCGCCGCGAGCAGTCCGGTGCTGGTCGACGCGAACACGAAGGTGTTCCAGAGGCATCCGTCCCGGAGCAGGGTCTGCGCGGCCTGTCGCGACGGCTTCTCGAGGAAGCGGCGGACCCGATAGAGCGGCCACTGAGCCCGACTCGCCACGTACGTCCCCGGCTCGATCCAGCCGTATTCGGTCTCCGCTTCGTCCGGCTGCACCCCGAGCAGAACGGTCCACCGCGGCTGTTCCTGCACGAATCCGGCGACCTCGGCCACCTGCCTCATGAAGGCGGCGTCCTCCGAAACGAACTGGTCGGAGGGAAAGAACACCACCGTCGCGCCCGGATCGTGCCCCTCGATCCACTGCGCGGCCAGGAGCACCGCGGCGGCGGTGCCACGGCTCTCCGGCTGCATCAGCACGATCGGCCCGGAATGGTCCCCGAGCTCACGGGCCAGGAACTGGGTGTGGCTCTCGAGACCGATCACGAGCGTGCGCTCCGGCGGAATCGCCAGCCCGACCCGGTCGAGAGTCTGGCGGAGCAGCGTGCGCCTGCCCAGCAGCACGCAGAACTGCTTGGGTCGGTCCTCGCCGTACAGCCACCGGACGAGAGGCTGCAGCCTCACCCCTTCCCCTCCGGCCAGCACCACCGCCCACGGGCTCCGGGACCGCCCCTCGTCGATCGCCCTCGTCATGATCTGGTCCTCCCCCTGCTCGACCCGCTTCACGTCGAGCGGCCCACTCACATCGAGTTGAACGGCGCCGGCCCGTAGTAGCGGGCCAGACGCGCCTTGTAGTCCGGACCGATTCCCGCCGCGTGGTCGTACTCGGGCGCGAGCCGGATCGGCTCCATCGGCAAGCCGACCTCCACCGCGCTCGCCCCCCAGCTGATCTCGGCGATCCACCCCACCGGGACCAGGACCTTGCGGGTCGGCCACCAGTTGCCCACCGAGACGACGAGGTAGCGGACCACCCACGCCTCGTCGTCGATCAGGAAGTCCGCCGCGTGGCCGACGTCCCCGTCGCGCGCGTGCACGTAGTAGCCGGTGATCGCCCGCACGCTCCGGAGGTGCAGGTCGGAGCCGGAGCGCGGCCTCCAGTCCATGATGGGTGGCACCAGCACCACCCCCGCGCCCACGGACACCGCGTACGACGGGAAGCCGTAGTAGTGGGCCAGCTCATGCTCGTGCTGGCGCGACACCGGCTTGGCGAGATCGATGTCGGGGCTCTGGGCGACCTGGCGCCGCGTCAAGCTGGTCCGCAGCCGCCGGCGGCCCGGGTCCACACTCGTGATCGCCTGCGGGGGGAGCAGGACGCGACGGCCGCCCAGCCAGTGCCCGGTCTCGACCACGAGATGCCGGATCCCCCAGTGGCGGTCCTCGAAGTACGTATCGTGGAGCCGGCCGACCTCGCCGTCCACGGTCCCGATCGCCCACCCGTGCATCGCCCGCGTGCTCTGCTGGCCGGCCACCGTGGTCTTCATGAGGTCACCCTATCGCCGGCGGATGAGAGCAGCATGAGAGGAGGATGAGAAGCGGCCACCGCGTCCCGGACGGCGTCCGCGGCCCGATTGACTCTCGGCCGCGCCCTGTGACACCGTACGCGGCGGGAGCCTGCCGATGACCGCCCCTACTCCGGTGCTGGACGCGCTCGTGGGCTTCGTGCTGGAGCTGGAGCCGGGCTCACTGCCGCCCGCGGTCGTGGACGCAGCCGAGCGGTCGGTGACCGACTGGCTCGGTACCGCGCTCCGCGGGGCCGCGGAGCCCCTCGCGGACGCCCTGGCCGCGGTCATCGACGTCACCGGTGGCGCGCCGCAGGCTACGGTGATTGGGCGGCGCCGGCGCACGAGCGCGCTCCTCACGGTGCTCGCGAACGGAGCGCAGGCCCACGCGCTCGACTTCGACGACACCCACCTGCCCTCGATCGTTCACGGCGCGGCCCCGGTGGCGCCGGTCGTGCTGGCCCTGAGCGAGTGGGCGCATCGATCGGGCGTCGACCTGCTCACCGCCTTCGTCGCCGGCTTCGAGGTCGAGACCCGGATCGGGCGAGTCATCGGTCGCCGGCTGACCGATCGCGGCTGGCACGTGACCGGGACGCTGGGCCACTTCGGGGCCGCGGCCGCCGCCGGCAAGCTGCTCGGGCTCGACCGGACCCGCCTCGCGCATGCGCTCGGCATCGCGGGTACCCAGGCGGCCGGCCTCACCCAGGCCTTCGGGACCATGTCGAAGCCGCTCCACCCGGGCAAGGCGGCGATGAACGGACTGCTGGCCGCACTCCTCGCGCGTGAGGGCTTCACCGGCCCGACCGCGGTGCTCGATGGGCCCGGCTCGCTGCCCGAGACGTTCCTCGGCGTGGCCGACATCGGCGACGCGGTCGACGACCTCGGCAAGCGCTTCGAGATCATCGACAACAGCACGAAGCTCTACGCGGCCTGCCATCTCACCCACGCGACCATCGACGCCGCCCGTCTGCTCCGTCAGCGCTCGGCGCCGGCCCTCGAGACGGTCGAGGCGGTCCGCTGCCGCGTGCATCCCCTCGTGCTCAAGGTCGCCAACCACACGTCGCCTCGGACCCCGCTCGAGGCGAAGTTCAGCGTGGCCTTCTGCGCCGCGCTGGGCCTCGTCCACGGCGAGGCCGGCGAGACCGAGTTCGTGGAGCGGACGCTGCACGATCCTAGCATCGCCCGCGTCATGGCCCGGCTCACCGCCGAGGCCGACGGCGGGCTCGACGTCGGGGCCGCCCACCTGACGGTGCGCCTCGCGGACGGGCGGCAGCTCGCCGAGCACGTGACCGCCGCGCGGGGCACCCCCGAGAACCCGGCGACCCGCGACGACGTCGAAGCCAAGTTCCGCCGCCTGGCCGGAGTCGTCCTGCCCGGCGACCGCGTCGACCGGCTGATCGACACTCTCCGCGGCCTGCGGCACGTGCCCGACGTGGCCGAGATCGCCACCCTCGCCGCCGGATGATCCGGCCGAGGAACTTCATGCGATTCGACGGCAAGGTCGCGCTGATCTCGGGTGCCGGATCGGGGATCGGCCGCGCGACCGCGCTGGCGTTCGGCGCGCACGGCGCGCGAGTGGCGGTGGCGGACATCGATGGCGCGAAGGCCGGCGCGGTCGCCGACGAGATCACGAAATCGGGCGGGGCCGCGCGCGCGATCGCGGCCGACGCCGGAACGCCGGCGGGAATCGAGGCGATGATCGCCGGCACGGTGCACGCCTTCGGCGGCCTCGACATCCTGCACAACAACGCCTTCGGCCAGCCCGCGCGGCCCGGCGGACAGCGCCGCCTCGCCTTCACCGCCGATCTCGACGAGGCGGTGTGGACGCATACCATCGATCTCGGCCTCACCGGCGTCTTCCGGGCCATGAAGCGGGCGATCCCGGAGCTGCTCGCCCGCGGCGGCGGCGTCATCGTCAACACCGCTTCGATCTCCGGCCTCTTCGCCGACTTCGCGATCGGCGCCTACAACGCGGCGAAGGCCGGGGTGATCAATCTCACCCGCGTGACCGCGATCGAGTACGCGGGGCGCGGCATCCGGGTCAACTGCGTCTGTCCCGGGGCGATCGACACGCCGCTGCTCCGCCCGTCGCTGGCCATCCCCGGATTCGCCCAGACGACCGAGGCGATGATCCCGATGCGACGGCTGGGCCGGCCGGAAGAGATCGCGGGGGTGGTACTCTTCCTCGCCTCCGACCTCGCCTCCTACGTGACCGGCGCCGCGGTGGTGGCGGACGGGGGCCTCACCGCTCAGACCGGATTGCCGACCCGCATCCCGCTCCCGTAGCCGCGCCGCGCGCCGGGCCGGTGGTGCCCAAGACGTGAGCGCGCGCCCATCGCGGCGCTCCGCCCAATCGATTTGCAATCACCGCGCGCTGCTCAGTAAGCCGCCACCGCCGACCGAGCGCCACCGGCCGCCGGCGCGGTGAAACGCAGGCCGAGAGCCCGATTCCTCGCCCATTCCTCGGGCGACCAGCTGGCCCACTCCTTGCCTCAGGGCTCCGCATGACCCACCGGGGCTCGCCTCGTCGATGCCGCAGACGTGGGCATCCCCTCTGCGAACCCATCTCGATCGGAAAGGAGCCAGCACGATGAGCGAACGTCGGCCGACCTGGATCTCGGAGTGGAATCCGGAGGACGAGGCGTTCTGGGAGTCGAAGGGGAAATTCATCGCGGTGCGCAACCTCGTCTGGTCCATCCTCGCCGAGCATCTCGGGTTCTCGATCTGGCTCATCTGGAGCATCGTGGCCACCAAGCTGCCGCAGGCCGGCTTCCCCTACGCCACCGATCAGCTCTTTCAGCTGGTGGCCCTGCCCGGTCTGGTGGGCTCGCTCATGCGCTTCCCCTACACGTTCGCGGTGCCGAAGTTCGGGGGGCGCAACTGGACGATCGTGAGCGCACTGCTGCTCTTCATCCCGACGATCGCCCTCGCGGTATTCGTCACTCGCCCCGACACGCCGTTCTGGCTGATGGCAGTGGTCGCGGCCACCGCGGGCCTGGGCGGCGGCAACTTCGCCTCCAGCATGGCCAACATCTCGTTCTTCTACCCGGATCGCAGGAAGGGCTGGGCGCTGGGGCTGAACGCGGCTGGCGGCAACATCGGGGTCAGCACGGTGCAGCTCCTCGTTCCGATCCTGATCGGGTCCGGCTGGGTGAGCCTCTACCTGGCCAGGCCGCTCGGCGCCTCGAAGCTCTACCTGCAGAACGCCGGGCTCATGTGGCTCGGGCTCATCGCCCTCGCGGCGGTGGGGGCCTGGCGCTACATGGACAATCTGACGTCGGCGCGCTCGACGTTCAAGGATCAGCTCGTGATCACCGGACGGAAGCACACCTGGGTGATGTCCTGGCTCTACATCGGCACGTTCGGCTCCTTCATCGGCTACTCGGCCGCGTTCCCGCTGCTGCTCAAGAACCAGTTCCCCGACGTCAGCGTGAATCTCGCCTTCCTCGGCCCGCTGGTCGGCTCACTGTCGCGGCCGCTCGGGGGCCTCCTCGCCGACACGATCGGCGGAGCGCGCGTGACCTTCTGGAACTTCGTCGCGATGGGCGCCGCGACGATCGGCGTCATGTACTTCGTCGACGCCCGGAGCTTCGCGGGCTTCCTGACGATGTTTCTGGTTCTCTTCGTCACCACGGGTGTCGGCAACGGCTCGACCTTCCGCATGATCCCGGTCATCTTCCGTCAGGAGAAGATGCGGGAGGCCCAGGGACGAGGCAGCGCGGTCGCGGCCCTGGCGCTCCAGGCCGCGCGGATCGAGAGCGCGGCGGTGCTCGGCTTCACCTCCGCGATCGGGGCGTGCGGCGGCTACCTCATCCCGCGCAGCTTCGGTGCCTCGATCAAGGCCACCGGCGGGCCCCATCTCGCGCTCGAGGTCTTCCTGGCCTTCTACGTGACCTGCGTCGCCCTGACCTGGTGGTACTACATGCGCCCGGCGACGGTGCCCGTTCCGCTGACCGCGACCTTCGGCGGCGCCGGCTCGCCGCGGCGCGAAGTCGGGATCTGAGTCGAGATCGGGGCCGGGGCTCAGTAGACGCCGGGGACGAAGCGCCGCGTGCGGGCCCGGTAGGCCTCGTAGGCCTCCCCGAACGTCGCGCGGAGCAACCGCTCCTCCGCGCGGGCCCGCAGATCGCTCCCCCCGACCATCAGGACGACCGCCACCCACAGCGTGGGCGTCGAAATCCAGATCGCGCTGCCCAGCGCGAGCAGGTCGAAGCCGAGATAGATCGGGTGGCGCACGTAGCGGAACGGGCCGCCGGTGGCCAGCTCGTGGCCCGCGTCGACCTGCGCGCGAACACGCCAGGAGCGGAAGACGGTGAGGGCCGACACCACGAGGGCGCCACCACCGAGGATGATCGCGCACCCGACGAGGCGCCGCCCGGGCAGGCCGACCGGGACGCGACCGGCGCGCACCGCCTGGGTGATGCCGAAGTACATCACGCCGAAGGCGAGCATGTGGAGCACGAGGAACGCGTGCGAGAAAGGCGCGCTCCCGGCTCGCCGGGCGGCCGGCGCCGGCGCCCCCGGCCCGGACCGCGCGAGCGCCACGATCATGCGCGTGACGCCGAAGGCCCCCCAGAAGAGGGCGTGCACGGCATAGAGCGCGACGTCGCCGTGAACGCTCACGCGGTGGAGCGCGCCTCCCCGCTCATCGGAGGCGGCGGCCCGTGGCGGGCACGAGCTGGCCATAGCGCACGCCCTTGATCGACAGCAGCCGGTTGGCGATCTGGCGGATGCGCTTCGCCGCGCCCCGCAGCGGGATCACCTCGAGACACGTGTGGGCGTCGAGGTGCACGTGGAGCGCGGCGGTGATCGCCCCGTGATGCTCGTGCTGGATGTCGGTGAGCTTGTCGGCGAGCGCCCGGGTATCGTGGTCGTACACGAGCACGAGCACGCCGACCGTCTCGCCGGTCTGCTCCTGCCACTCCTCCTTGACCAGCTCGGCCCGGAGCAGGTCCCGTACGAATTCGCTCCGGTTGGAATACGCGCGGCCGGACCGCAGCCGGTCCAGGGTCTGCATGAGCGCGCTCGGCAACGACACCGTGAACCGCGTGGCACGCTCCGCGGTCTTTCGCTGAGCCACGGGTCAGCCTCCGTAGCCCCAGTTCCAGCACGGCAGGCGATCCCGCCAGAACCAATCGTCGCACGCCGCCTCGTCGCACTGCCGTCGGCAGTCGCGCTCGGTGAGGTCGGCGGTGCACTGGAGCGCCGCGCCGGCGCGGCAGTAGCACGCCCCGCGCGGCACGGGGACCTCCGCGGCGGGGGCGAGCGCCTCGGCGGCGGGCCTGGCCGCCGCGGTCGTTCCGAGCACCGCCGGGCCGAGCACCGCCGGGCCGAGCACCGCCGGGCCGAGCACGGCTAGGCCGAGCAGGGCCCGGCCCAGGAGGACGGTGCGAGCGATCCCGGTCATTGCGGCGGTCTCCCTCATTGCGGGGTTCTCGAGTTGTTTCTATACTCGCGCGGTATGCCGTCCCGCCCACGCTGGCCCGTGACCGGCGGTCTTCTGCTCACGCTGATCGCGTCGAGCGCGGGCAGTCCCGCGCGCGCCGCCGAGACGTACATGGTACGCCCGGTGGCGCGTACCGGGGAGGCCGCGCCCGGCGGCGGCACCTTCGATCGCTTCGGCCAGGAGACGCTGCCGATCGTCGCGCCGGTCAACGCGGCGGGCGACGTGGCGTTCTTCGCCACGCTCAACCGCGGCGGCGCGGACGAAGGCCTCTTCCTGCGACGCGGCGGCCGGCTGCTGATCGTGGCCCGGGAGGGGGACCGCGTGCCCGGGGTCGGGCGCCTGTCGGGATTCGGCAAGCATCCGACCCCGGGGTTGAACGACGCGGGAACCGTGGTCTTCGCAGCCGCGGTGACGGGCGGCCGCGCCGTCGAGGGAATCTTCACGTGGGCCGCGGGCCGGGTCCGGCTCATCGCGGCCACCGGCGCGTCGGCCCCCGCCATGGGGGCGAGCGTGCTGGCTGCGCTGGACGCCCCCGCGATCAACGCGCGCGGCGACGTGGTGTTCCTCGCCACCGTCCGCCGCGGCCGGGAATCGGTGGAGGCGATCTTCATCAGCGCGGGCGGCACGCTGCACAAGGTCGTGGCACAGGGCGATCCCGCGCCCGCGGGCGGCGTCTTCGTGGCCTTCGGTCCGCCGACGATCAACGCGCGCGGGGCCGTCGCCTTCGGCGCGGTGATCGAGGGCAAGGCGGTGCCGGGGGGAATCTTCGTGGCGAGCGGCGACCAGGTCCAGATGATGGTGGGCGCTGGCGAGGAGACCCCCATCGGCGGAATTTTCGCCAAGTTCTCGGAGCGCATCAGCTTCAACGACGCGGGGGTGATCGCCTTCCACGGCATGCTCAAATTCGCTCCCGTGGCCGCCGCGATCTTCGCGGTGGACAACGGCCGGATCCTCCCGGTGGCGCGTCTCGGCGATGCCGCGCCGGGCGGCGGCACCATCTCGCAGTTCGGCCTCTGGCCCACCGTGAGCGCCGCCGGCGTCATCGGCTTCGCGGCCTCCATCGAAGGTGGGCCGACCTCGATGGCGATCCTGCTGGCCGACGCGGGTGGGCTCCGGCGCGTCGTCGCGGTCGGCGACGCGCTGCCCGAGACGGATCGGATCGCCTCGCTCACCCTCTTCCCGGTGGTCGGCGTCGGGCCGCGTGGCCACGTGACCTTTGCGGTGGCGCCCACCGCCACCGGAGAAGGCCCCGAAGGCCTCTTCATCGCCGAGCCCGCGAGGGCCCCGTAGAGGGGCGGGCCCCCGAAAGCCGCACGGCTCTCAGTTCATATCGTAGGGGGGATACTCGACGAACACGTTGGCGGCGGTGACGAGGACGTGGCGGGTCGCGACGCGCGCGGGTATCGCCTCGCCACGGAGCATGCGCATCGCCA
>Ga0210384_10003813_pt1 | contig 17205 bp, 10 predicted proteins | sample IncBWH2MmetaG_FD_160574 | JGI IMG/M metagenome (GOLD analysis project Ga0210384, IMG submission 160574) | Forest soil microbial communities from Barre Woods Harvard Forest LTER site, Petersham, Massachusetts, United States - Inc-BW-H-2-M | ecosystem: Environmental > Terrestrial > Soil >...
TCGTAAGGCCCGCGAGCACAGACCGCATGTCGTGCTACTGGAAATCACGATCCTGTGATGATTGGCTTCGACGCTGCTCGTCGCATCAAGTGAATTCCCCTCGACGCTGATTCTCGTCGTGAGCCAATTCGACTCCGTGCCATTTGCGTGAGAGGAAATTGCGACTGGTGCGAGCGGACACGTCGTAGAGAGCAACGCCAGCACCGAGTTGATTCCAACGTTTCGAAGGATCGTGTCTGACACATGCGACAGTGATGCCCGCAGTTTGCGCGACACCTGTGTCCCATCCGCCTCGGTACGGCAATTTCGAACTAAGTTTTGCGGTCGAGAGAACTAGGAAAATCAGTATCAGGTCGCACTCAGAATTCCGATTATCGGAAACTTTCGCTCGATCCCACCGCCTAGATTACTTTGCCTATATACCCGGTAGACTTCCCTCTCCGTTCTTGCTAGCATCCCTCGCACTGATACCCGATTTGCTGCGAATCATCTCTTGAAACGAAACATGCGACAAGCGTCAGCCGCCCCTTGTATTTGTGAAAAAGCGTGAGGTTAATTGAAATGCTATTCAAAGCCGATCCAACTTTCTATCCTTCGCCGAAACTTGCGATGCAGGCCCCCAAAGAAACACTGGCTTACGTCGCCGCTTTGAATGCCAACGGGAGCGAGAAACCGGATGCACTGGTCGTGGTGGATGTGGACCCGACCTCGAAGGGCTATGGGGAGATAGTGGGGCGAGTAGACATGCCCAACGTCGGCGACGAACTCCATCATTTCGGGTGGAATGCCTGCAGTTCAGCACTGTGTCCGTATTCCGCGCATCCGCACGTTGAGCGGCGCTATCTGGTGGTGCCGGGACTTCGTTCATCGCGCATTCACATCGTTGACACAAAGCCGGATCCCCGGCAACCCAAAATCGTGAAGGTGATCGAGCCGAAGGAACTGGCCGACCGCACCGGATACAGCCGCCCGCATACACTGCACTGCGGTCCGGACGGAATCTATGTCAGTGCCTTGGGCTCTCCGAGTGGCGATGGTCCTGGCGGTATTTTCGCGCTCGACCATTACACTTTTGAACCGCTCGGGCGATGGGAAGTCGATCGCGGCCCACAATACTTCGGATACGACTTCGCCTGGCACCTTGGATATGACGCGGCCGTCACCAGTGAGTGGGGCACGCCCAACATGGTCGAGGACGGCGTAAATCCGGAATTGCTCTTAGCGGGCAAGTACGGACACAGTCTTCACTTCTGGGATCTCCGCAAGCGTCGTCACCTTCAGTCCGTCGATCTTGGGGCCGAACAACAGATGGTGCTGGAGCTCCGTCCGGCGCACGATCCGACAAAAGCCTGGGGCTTTGTGGGTGTGGTTGTTTCTTTGAAAGATTTGTCGAGCTCAATCTGGCTGTGGTATCGCGACAAGGAAACCTGGGCCGTTAAGAAGGTCATCGAGATCCCTGCAGAGCCCGCGGACCCCGAATCGCTCCCGCCTCTGCTGAAAGGCTTCAAAGCGGTCCCGCCGCTCCTCACTGACATTAACCTTTCCGTGGACGACCGCCATCTCTACGCTTCCTGCTGGGGGACGGGGGAGATCCTGCAGTACGACGTTTCCGATCCATTCCATCCGAAGCAGACCGGTTCCGTGCGGCTGGGCGGCATCGTGAAGCGTAGTTCCCACCCAGCGAATTCAAAGCAGCCGTTGAACGGTGGTCCGCAAATGGTGGAGGTCAGTCGCGACGGACGACGCGTTTACTTCACCAATTCGCTCTACGCCGCGTGGGACAAGCAGTTCTATCCCGACGGAATTGACGGCTGGATGGTGAAGCTGGACGTCGGGGCGAACGGCGGAATCCAGCCCGATCCCAAGTTCTTTGTGAAGTTCGGCGATCTGCGCAGTCACCAAGTACGGCTCGAAGGCGGCGACGCTTCGTCGGATTTCTACTGCTATCCATGAGCAGGGCCTGGCCCTGGGTTCCGTTGATCCTGCTGGGCGCCTACCACGGAATCAATCCCGGGATGGGATGGCTGTTTGCGCTAGCACGCGGACTTCAGGAGAAGAGTCGATCCGCAGTGCTATCGTCGCTCGTTCCCATCGCCTTCGGACACGCCGTCGCGATCGCAGTCGCACTACTCATCCTGCGGCTCGTGCAAGGCATTGTGCCGTTTTCATATCTCAGATTACTCATTGCTGGACTCTTGTTTGCATTGGCCATCCGTCGTCTGGTCCGTGCGCGGCACCCCAAGGGTGGCGGAATACGCGTGGGGTGGTGGGGGCTCGGCTGGTGGTCCTTTTTAATGGCTTCTTCCCACGGAGCGGGCCTGATGGTGATTCCAGTCTTGCTCGCGCACACCGGGCACGACATGGCGCACTTTGCGATGCCCGATCAACCGGGGTTGCTCGGGACGCCGTTTCTTGTCGCCGCCATCCTCGTCCATACGGCTAGTCTGTTAGCCGTTGCCGGCATTCTCGCTCTGCTCTCCTATGAGAGCTACGAAACAAGCGGACTTACGCTTTTGCGACGCGCCTGGTTCAACTTTGATCTGCTTTGGGGCTGCGCACTCTTGGTTGCCGGGGTAGCAGCGCTGCTGATGTGAAAGTGATGGTAGTCAAATAGAGGTTCCGCACGAGCATCGGACTCCTCGGTGGGACCGGGAGGTCCCACCGAGTTTAGAGTCGATACCGCCTAACTGCCCTTTTTCTCGTCCTTATCTTCTTTATCTTCGCGGTCCTTGATTACGGGAGCGGACGTTCCCTTCAGGCCTTCCCACAAGATTTTGTTGTAGAGCTCGGCCGGCACGCGATCCTCTTCTGAGAAGTCGAAGCCGCGGGTTTTCTCCGCCCAGTAATTGACGTCATGAGTCGGTTTCAAGTCAGGACCGGGTATGAACTCCACCGTCGTCGGATTCAGTCCAAGTGTGGTGAGTTTCAGAAGTGTCGAGGCTACAGCGTGATAGGTCCACTTGCCCGACGAGGTGATGTCGAAAACATCTGCCATCGGCCTCGCGTAATAAGTGTTCAAGTTGAGGTGCTCCGCGCCGAAAATGTCCTCGATCGTGCGGAGAACGTTGGGTTGACTGTAGCGGGTGCTCACGACTGCATGCTTCTTCACATAGGGGCCAACGAAGTAGGTCGTGGCGCGATGTGAATCCACATGGTCCGCCCCGTCCTGAGAGTCATCTTCGATGATGATGATCAGAGTGTTTTTCGCATACGGGCTGTTCGCCACAGCTTGAACCAGCAGGCCGACAGCGTAGTCGTTATCCGCTTGCTGCAGTTCCGGAGTGTTCACTCCTCCCAGCGCCTGTGCGAAATTGCCAGTGTGATCGTGACTGAGCCCGCGGATCATTTCGAGCGTCGGCAGATTGCCGTTAGCTACGAACTGCTGGAACTCGCGGTTCCATTCGTTGAAGCGCCAATAGTCCGGGTAGGACTGATCGTAAGCGCGGAAGTACGGATCGTAGAATCCGTTCTGATAGAGAAGCTGGTTGGCTGTCGTGGTCTGAATGATGCCGGCTGCGAAAGGATCGGTGATCGGGTTGGCGATGGTGCCGATGCTGCCCGGAGTGTTGGCCATCCAACCGTAGTTGCGAACCGTTCCACCGGCGTTCAACACGGCGTTGAAGATGTATCCCTGCTGATAACCGGTTGGACCGTCGGTAGCTGCGTGGTCGCCGTCGCCAGCAAGAATGTTGGCCGTGCCTCCGCTCATTGACGAGGTGGCGCTGGTATAGGGTGTCGTCGCTCCGGTCGGGTCAAAGAAGAAGTCGCGGGTAGCCGTAGTATTCAGGTTGCTCGGAATGTTCCGGTTCTGGCCCTCGCCCTCATAAGAGAGGCCACGGTTAACGCGTGCGTAGTTGATCTGCTGCGTGAGTGTTTCGGTGTTGGTTACGCGGCCACGCATGGACCACGACCAGCCGTCCATCGATCCGTCGCCGGGATCCATGAAGTTGTCGAGGGTCACGAAATTCCGCGCCATGCGATGGAAGCTGGGCGTCACCTGCTCGCCAAACAGAGCCAGCGAAGGCTCGCCGTTGGAACCGTTGCCAAGATCACCGAGTATCTGATCGAAGGTGCGGTTTTCTTTCACGACATAGATGATGTGCTTGATTTTGGAACGGAGGAACGCCATGACTTCCGCGTCTGATTCGGAGGGTTGGATCTGGTACCCGTTGTTGGCTGCGACGGTGGACGTCAGATCCCACAGGGACCCACTGCCCGGAACCTTGGCGCTGAGAAGCGATGCGTGCTCGAACTGAAACTGATACTGATTGTTGGCCCTCAGAATCGCGGATTCAGCCGCATTGCCGCCTGGGAAGGGTCCTCCCGGCGGGGTGATGTACTGGATGTTGGCAAAGTTGCCGTATCCATAGCCCGGATTCGGACCTGTGTCGCTCTTGCCGTTGATGACGTACATCCAGTTGCCATCGGCGCTGAATGCAACATCTGTCGGATCGTAAGCAGTGGGAATCAAGCCAATCGTGGTGAAGGCATGTGGTCCGCTGAGCGGGATCACCGCGATCGAGTTTGAGCCGGCATTGACAGCGTAAAGGATTTTTCCTCCAGGAACGATCGCGACAGAAGTGGGCGCCGCGCCAGTCGTGTTCGCGGGGAAACCCAGAAAGGCAGGTCCGCGCGTGTCGATCTTGTGGGTGACCCTGTTGGTTGCGGTGTTAATGACTGCAACCTGGTCCTGATTGTCCTGCGCAACATAGAGAACTGAGCCATCGGCACCCAGCGTCATTCCGTTCGGATTGCCATCCAATCGGATTCGGGCGACGAAAGAGCCCGCAGTTGGGCTGGACACATTGACAGCCACCACTTCACGATCTCGGTCGGCGCCCACATAGGCGATGGTGCCGTTCAAAACGACGGAGTAAGGAAAGGTGCCGCCCTTCGTACCATTCGAAGCGCCTGACGTCGCAAAGGGCCGCAGATCGTATTCATAGCGCACCGTTCCGCTCGCGGTATCGATGACGCTAATCGAATCGTTGTAGTTGTTGGCCGCAACGAGTGTTTTTCCATCGGCAGAAATAGCAAGCCCGGCAACGTTGGGTTCCACACCAAGGCCGAGGCCGGTACGATTGGCGGAGTTGGAGACGCAGCCACCAGGAGCATGGCCAAGGTTGATCTTGGTGCTTAGCGCAAAACTGCTGCCGTTGCTGCTGTAGGCGTACACCGCGTCGTCACAGCCGCCCGATGCATATACAGTCTGGCTGTTGGGCGCCCATACGAGGCCAACGTGCGCATTGGGCTGCTGGATGACTTGTTTCAGGACAGGGCTGGTCTTATTTCCGCCGGAGACGTCGTAAAGAAAAAGAAACTGTGTTGACGCAGCTGTGTCAACGTTGCCGGAGGAGTCGTAAAGAGAGTTCATCCCAGCAGTCAAGATGGCTAGGGTCTTGCTATCGGGGCTTAGGACGACCTTCACCGCCTCACCTGCAATGAAGTTCGGATGGTTGGCGAGACCTGGGTTCAATGGCTGCTGAACGGCGTTCGCCAAAGCCGTTGGCGTTATGTAGAGACCCGGCGGCGTCGGCGACTTCTTGTCATCATCATCTTGCGCGTTTGCAAACCCCGCGAGGAGCAGAATCATCCCGGCGAGAACTATCGGCTTGCGCAGCTCACGGAACCTCAACCGTCTCATGTTGCAATTCCTTCCCTTCGAAGATTTCCTTACATCCTCGGTGAGGCAAGCGCGACTGGACGTTGAACATCGTTTGCGAGGCCTCACAAAAGACCTCGCGAAAGTAAGGGAGCAATGTTGAGGGTGGGTTAAGGGAAGATAAAAAGTTGCGCACAACGGAGTGGCTTATGCGGTGCGCGACAGGCTGGTTCGTCGCGAGGAAGCAGGACGGCATGCGAACGTACGGTCCGCACACCAGTCCTGATTCAGCCCGTGCCAGGTTAGTCCCGGGCTGTGGAGGAGTCCTCGCGGGACACGAGTTTCTTTACGTTCAGTCTCCGAGCGGTTCGCCGGTTGTTGGGTTGAGGAACAGCCGGCCATTTTCCCTCGGAGCGGTAAAGTCGAACATCTGATTGAGCGGGCTGGCGATCGAATCAAACGAGCCTTGACCGATTCGCTGACCCGCGAGCCAGTTGTCCTCGACAAATCGCAGTACCGAGGTCTGATCGGTTACGGTATGGTCGACGAAGTTCTCTTTCGCCCACGGTGAAATGATTAGCAGCGGTTGCCGCGGACCGTAACCGCACCGTCCGAGCGCGTGAGTATTTCCAGGATCGACTCCGGGCAGGGCGCTTGCAGCTGTACCACAGAAACCTGCCCCCGTCAGGGCGTCGTCCGCGCCTGTGGATTGATTCACGATCGGGCCCATCTGGTGGTCGTACCAACCATCGGAATCGTCATACAGGACGACGATTGCCGTGCTCTTCCACGTCGGCTGTTTCTCGAGAAAATTCGTCAGGTTCACAAGAAAGGTCTGTTCATCCAGAGGATTAGAGTAGCCCGCGTGGCCGTCTTGAATGGCTTGCGCTTTGAGGAAGCTGACGGCTGGGAAATTTCCGGCGGAAACGGCTGCGAAGAAATCGGTCAGATCGTATTCGTGATTGGCTGGCCCGCTGTTGCCAATTTCATTGATCGAAGCCGAGCGCGTGTGACTCGGGTTCGACGTCGATGCGTAGTACTGGAACCACGCGTGGTGTGGAATGTAATCAGCCGTGGTACCGGAGAGGCCGGTGGAACTGCGCGCGCAGCCAGTCGTGCCATTCGTATTCACCGCGGACAAGTTGAACCCGCCCATGAACGAACCCCACGAGACTCCTGCCGCGTTCAGCAAGTCCCCGATGTTCTGTCCGCCCATCTGCACCTGGTTTCTTGTGGGATTGGAACAGGCATCGCCGGTCGGATCAGCGTCACTGATCAGCGTGAGTGAGCCACTGCCACCATCTACTTCGAACGTGGTGCCGTTCAACGTCTTTGCGACGCCATTGGTCTGGCCAGAGATCAGGTTGATGGCTCCGGGGCTTGAGGGCCCGAAGGTCGTGCTGTAGGAGTTATCGCTCATTGCGAAGTGCTGGGCGTAATTCCAGAGCGCAGTGACGGTGTTCCCGTCGTAGTAGCCGAGATTGGTCGCGGTGTCGGTCGAGGGGGAACCTACGTGCAAAGGGAACAGGTCCATCAATCCGTTATCGAATGCCTTCTGCTCGTCGGTGTAGCCGTGGTCCTGATCCGCGGTCACGGCTTGCGTGCGATCCAGACGAAACGGATTCGAAGCGCCAGCGCCGTTCAGAGGATTCAGGTTGGGATTGTTCGTAAGTATGGCAGGAGTGTATCCGTTTACTGTTGGAGTTCCCCTCCTGGCGAAGAATGATGGTTCTCCCGAGGGATTGGTGGCCTTCGGATACGTTCCGAAGTAGTGATCGAACGATACGTTCTCCTGAAAAACAACGACCAGGTGCTTGATAGGCGTTGCGGTTTTCCCTCCCGCCGGTGCTGCCAGCACCGGCGACACGCCTGGCCCGAACGCAACCAACACTGCGGTCGATAGGGCCGCTGCCTTTCTGAAAATCGTGGATGCTTTCAACGTCATAGACATCTGCTCCTCCATAGTGAATGTGGGCAGGGCTCCCCACGTTTCAGACGAAAGTAGAGGAAGGTTATTTCAGCAGTTTGACGATCAGATTAAAGGTGCGTGAATCAGGCACTCGGCAAGGGCGTTGTCTGTGGATTTCCTGCTATGGAGCGTGGCTCAGGATCGGAAAGCGCACAGCACGAAACACTCATCAGCCGTGTCTAGAAACTCAACTTCGCAGCAAACTGGAAGACGCGTGGCCCGTTGAGCGCGTTGATGACCTGGAGGGTTCCGAATCCTCCGAGGCCGGAATTCGGAACCAGGAAACAGGTCTGATTGAGCGTATGACCGTCGCCGCAGGTTCCTCCAAACGGACTGTACTGAATGGGGTTTACGCCGGTGCCGTTTTGGACGTAGAAGTTCGAGTGATTCAGAACATTGAAGGCTTGTGCGCGGATGGCGAGCACATGACGCTCGCTCAAATGAAACCGACGAGACAGGCCAAGATCGATTTGTTGCGTCCAAGGTCCATAAAATGCATTCAAACCCGAAAATGGGCTTGGGCTCCCTGCGTTGATCCCCAGCGCGGAGTTGGCGGTGCTCTGCAGGGCTGCGGTGTTGTTGATTGCATTCTGCGGTGCGCCATCAGGACACCCGTTTGAGATGTCCGCTGCAGCACAGGAAATGTCGATGAGGGCAGCATACGGGCGCCCGGAGGCGAACTGCATCACCGTGCTGATGGTCCAGTCGGACAACACGCTGCGGAATACCCCTGATTGAAGTCGGGACTCTACCTGCGGTTCGAACACTCCGGCGATGGACAGGCGGTGGCGTTGATCCAACAGGTAGGGCGCGTGCGTATTGCGGAAGTCGAACTGGTTATTGAAGTCGACGCCGCGCGACATCATGTTCTTGGAAAACGTATAAGCAGCCTGGAAAGCAAGCCCAGCGCGGAGCCGTCTTTGGGCCTGGACGAAGAGGGCATCGTAGTTGTTGACGCCGGGGCTAATCAGCGCATTGATCTGACCAAAGCTGGTTGTCAGGCGATGATCATTCTCCGCAAGCAACTGTGAGTCGAGATTCGGAAGCGTGACGCTTGGGCCTTGGCACCCGCCGGGATCGGTCGCACCGGGAGCGCACTGCACATAGGTCGTCGTTCCGACTGGAGCCGACTGATTCAGATCGTAGGCGCTCGAAGAGAGCAAGTGAACACCGTGCGTCCACGTTGTTCCCACCGTGATGACGGTGTCGCGCGCCACCTCGCGTTCGATCTGTAAACTTCCCTGCAAGACGTAGGGAAAACGAAGGTTTGGGCTGACGAGTGAAATATCCGATGCAGAGAATTGCGAGAGATCGGCAATCTGATTTGGGAAAACTGCGGTCTGCTGGGTCGGGATGAGCGAGCCGTCATCTCCGTAGTTATAGGATACCGATGCCTGTTGCGAAAGCAGGCCGTTCGAGACGACCGAATTACGGTAGTTCAGACCGTTGAGATTCTCATAGAAGGTTCCGAAGCCGCCGCGAATCACAGTCCGCTCCAATGGCTGCCATGCGAAGCCAAAACGCGGAGCAATTCTCTGATACTGATTCGGAAATTGACCGGTCCATGGGAATGCAGGATTTTCGTTTGGCTGCGGGTAAATCTGAAAATCCTCACGCACACCCATATCCAAGGTCAGCCGCGGATGAATCCGAAATGTATCGTGGAAATAGAACCCGAGATACGGCACGTTGAAAGAGAATTTTGGCTGACCGGTACTCTGAAAGAAGTTGTCGTAAATGCCGAGGGCAAAGTTGGGCAGGCTCGAAAAGCTATAGGTTCCCCGAAACGTTCCGAATTGTGCCTGTGCATCGGGATCGAACCCACCGAATGCCAGATCCGTTACATGTGCGTGGTTGAATTCCACGCCAAACTTGAAGGTGTGTTTTCCGCGTAAATAACTCACATGATCTGAGATCTGCCAGGTCGCCTCGTTCGTGCGCCCTCCAGCGAATCCAGCATTTCCCAATTGCAAGTTGCTTCCAGCAACAGATTCGCCGCCCGCCGGGGTCAATAGTACGGTGGGCTGCGCCGGACTAACGAACCCGGTTGGAGTGGAGAATTGGTCATCGCGCGAAAAGCTGGCGTGAATTTCGTTGAGGAGATTGCTGCCGTAGGCATGACTCCATCCCAGGCTGGCGTGATAATCACGAACAAAAGCATTCGCCAGCGCGCTCTTTCCAAAAAGTGGCGTCTGACTGTTCACGATGAATCCGTTGGGCGAGGCGAAACGATTCCAGTTCAGACTGAGGTAGAAGCGGTCGTCCTTCGCATCGCGGTAGTCAATTTTCGAGAATAGCGCCCAATCGTTGCGAAAGCGTGGTTGCAGTCCGAGATTCGATTGGATGGCGTGGAGCGCGTTGGCAACATCCTGCAAATAAACCGGGTTTGAAGGGTCCGGAGAAGACAAGTTACTTGGGACTGGAAGATCGGCGTTGAAGGCAGGAAGTTGGGTGCTAGTCGGAACTCCAAAGTCTGTTTGGTCGAGTCCTTCGAAACTGGGATTGATCGCCGTAATCGGATTCTTTTCGTGCTGCTGCTCATAATCCGCGAAGAACCATGCCCGACGCGGAACGACCGGGCCGCCGAATGATCCACCAAATTGCTGTAAAGCATCAACGGGGCGCGGAAACCCGTTCGCCTTGCTGATGGCATCCTTCGCTCCCGTAGCTGAGTTTCTGTTGTAGTAAAACGCGTTTCCGTGAAAGGTGTCGCTGCCAGAGCGAGTGACAACGTTTACGAAGCCGGTCGCTGCCCCGCCGTATTCCGCGCGGTAGGGAGACACCGCTACTTGAAACTCTTCGATTGCGTTCTCGCCGAAGATGTACGGCACTTTCTCACCACCGCGCGCATTGCCAAAATAGTTGCTACTGGCACTTGCGCCGTCGACGGTGAAAGAGTTCGCTCCGTTGCTGTTCGCGTAGCCGCTGTCTTCCCCGCCTTGCTCCCCTGCAAAACTCACCAGCCCCGACTGGCCGTCCGGAGTCGCGTTCGGTACCAGTAAGGAGAAGTCGAGGAATCGCCGTCCGCTGAGCGGCAACCCGTCGAGCAAATTGCGTGTGATGACGGAACTCTGGTCGGAATCGTCACCACGCAGCAGCGGAGACTCGCCGGTCACGGTTATCGATTCGCCTCCTGCCCCGGGTTTCATCTGGACGTGTACCGTTGTTGTCTGACCAATCTGTACCAGCACGTTTTCCACGATCTGTTTCCGAAACCCGGCAGCTGTGACCTCAAGTGCGTATTGTCCAACCGGCTGCGAAAGAAAGACGAATATTCCAGTATCGTTGGTGGTTTTCTTAACCTCTTGGCCTGTGTTCCGCGATATCAGCGCCGTGGTGGCATGAGGCACGACCGCGCCTGATCCATCACGCACCGTGCCGTGAATCGATCCTGATGGCGTCCCCTGCCCGTAGAGAAAAGGTGTGGCCACCACAATGCAGAAAACGACAGTCGCTAAGCTTGCTGTCACGGTATCAATGTATTTTCGTTGCATATCAAGGAACCGTTTTGGTGTGTGATCAGGATCGAAATTCGAGAAGTATTCGATACTCAAGAGCAACATGACGGCAGAAGAACTGCTTCCAAACGGGCTCCGGCGCTCTCATGCCCAGCTAACCGCCCGAGGCGGAGAAGGCCAGCAATTGGAAGAACATTTAGCAGTGCATTGTTACTTAACGATTACGCAGAGATAAATTCTCAATGAATCGGACCTGGAGGAAAAACGGTTCGCAATCTTAACCGTCGTTACCAGGGCGACACTACGACTTACCTTCATGCGCCGGATGGAGAACGATCACTTGCGCGGCCGGCTGATGCTCGAACAGGGCAGCGTGATGCCCATCCCACTTGCTTCTCCCCAGTTCCGAGGAGTCGGGAAAATGACGGAATTGAACGAGAGCGGCGCCGATTCCTGACATCGGAAATGGATTGACAGGGCGGATCCGTTTAACCTAGGCTAGTAAACGTTTACTCAAGGCAAACATAGGACTGCCCTTCATGTGGCACGTGCGCCATCAACGGCTCTTCGCCCTCTGTCTCGTAGTCGTCGCTGCAAGTGTCAGCCATCCTCGATTCGTTTACGCGGACGATCAGCCCCAAGCCCTAAAGCTCGAAGGCGATGTCGAGTACATGCACGATCCTTCGATCATCAAGGATGGTGACACCTGGTATGTGTTTGGGACCAACAACGGCCCCGAGCGCTCGGGCGAACTGCCTATCCGATGCTCGCAAGATCTTCATCACTGGAAACGTTGCGGCTACGTTTTTCAAAGCATCCCCGAGTGGATCAAAAAGGAGAGTCCTCAGACCAAGGAACTCTGGGCGCCCGATCCTTCTTATTTCAACGGAGAGTTTCACATCTATTACGCATTCTCAGTCTTCGGGAAGAACACCTCAGGGATCGCGCTGGTCACGAACAAAACTCTGAACCCGAAGAGTCCTGATTTCCATTGGGTCGACCGTGGGCTCGTGCTTCGTTCCAAACTCGAAGACGACTTTAACGCAATCGACCCGAACCTTGTCGTCGACGATCAAGGACACGCGTGGTTGAGCTTTGGGAGCTTCTGGTCGGGAATCAAGATGCGCGGCATCGATCCGAAAACGGGCCTGCTCTCCGGCGAGGACACCAAACTCTACTCGCTTGCCACCCGCAAGCGCCCGGCCAATCCGCCGCCCAATCCTCCCGGCCTTCCCGGCGACTGGCAGGCAGTGGAAGCTCCAAACATTGTCCATCACGATGGCTATTATTACCTGTTCGTGTCGTGGGATCTCTGTTGCCGCGGGACGAAGAGCAATTACAAAACGATGGTGGGACGCTCAAAGAACGTCACCGGGCCCTACGTGGACGCAAGCGGCACGCCCATGCTGGAGGGTGGCGGAACTCCATTGCTCGTCGGCAACAAGCGTTGGATTGGTCCGGGCGGCGAGTCCGTCCTTCCGCAAAAGGATGGCGACATCATCGTGTACCACGCTTACGACGGAAAGACCGGACAAGCCTGGCTACAGATTTCTACGCTCACCTGGCAGGATGGGTGGCCGCACGCCGCCATTGAAGGAGTACAGGGCTCCGGACAGTGATTCGGAAGTTTAGTTCGCAGGAGTTGACGCCGGCGATTCCTCGAGACCCAGAATCTTGAGCGCGTGCTGGTGTTGCTCGACCTCCGCATGCTCCAGGCGCGTCGCGATTTCCAATTCCTTTGCCGACTCTTCTTTCAGTCCCAGCCGCGCCAGATCCAATCCCAGGTAGTAGTGCGCCTCCCGAATCGTGAAATCGCTCGCGATGGCACGCCGCAAAAACTCGGCCGCCTGCTCGTAGTTTTTTCTCTGGTACGCGACCTGCCCCATCCCCGTAAGGGCCCCCGCATGCTTCTCGTCTCGCTTCAGGGTCGTTCGGAAATTGTTTTCGGCGCTGTCCAGCTGGTTTTCCGCCAAGTCCAGCAGACCGAGCCGAAAATAAGATTCTGTCTGTACGGGACGTAACGCTATCGAGCGTTCGAATTGCTCACGTGCGGCAAGATTCTCCTGCAGGGTTTGAAGTGCGAGTCCGACCGCGTAGTGTCCAGACGGATCGTTGGGGTGCAGCTGCACATAGCGCGAGAAAGAATCCCTCGCGTCCGCGTACTTCGCAGCTCCCATCTGCGCCCGCCCCAGCCCGTAAAGAGCCGCGCCGTCATCTGGCTTCGATGCGAGCAGCGTATGAAACGCTTCCGTCGCGTCGGCGAACAACGACATCTGCAGTTCGACCATGCCCAGCCGGTATTGCACCTCGAGATCGGACGGGTTGAGTTTTCGTGCCTGCAGCATCGCCGCCAGAGCCTGTTCCGGATTATTCTCGTCCAGGGCTGCAGACGCCTCCTCTATCCGCAGGCGCACAAGCGAATCACGAGCGTCGGTTCGCGAAGGATCGAGACGCAGCGTTTCGCCTAACTGCGCGATCGCGTCTTCGCGCCTCCCCATCTGTATATAGAGGAAACCCAGTCCTGAGTGCCCTCCGGCAAAATCCGGCTTGATCCTGATTACGTGCTTGAAGAAGTCCTCAGCGTCGGATTCGCGCTTCTGTTGCGCCCGCAGAATGCCCATGAAGTTCAGCGCATGATAATCCTCGGGATCTGCTTGCAGGATGGTCTGTAACTCGATTTCCGCCAACTTCAGATCTCCGGCAGCAAATGCCTTCGCAGCTTCCCGGAGCAATGCAGGGTTGCTGGAGTTCCTTTGAGTTCCGTTCTGAGGGGATGAGGGCTGGATCGCTTGAGGCTGACTTGCGCTTGAACAGAGAAGTGCCAATGCAGTACACACAGAAAAATGTTTGACGAAGGACCCGCTCATGGCGATCACCAAAGGCACTTTTATTTGCGCACCATCCCTGACGCCATACCGCTGCCCGCTTCTTGCCTCTGCCGCAGTTCTTCGGTCAGTTGGAATTCCTTCGCCGACAAGTCCGGCTTGTTCAGGCGCTGATAAATTCTGCCGAGAAGGTAGTGCGTCGCCGAATCTTTCGAATCGAGTTTCGCCGCCTCCTCCGCGGCGGCCTGAGCGTCCGAATAACGATGCAGATCGAAATAGGCTTTGCCCAATTGATAGCGAACCTGGCTCGACTTGGGATCGATCTCAGCAGCTTTCAGTAGATGAGCAACACCCTCGTCGGGCTGATTCGTCTTCACCAGCAAGGCGCCTAAATCAAGATGAGGCTGAGCCGATTGCGGCAAATTGTTTTTATCCATTTCGATGGCCTGCTGATAGGCCGCGATAGCATCTTCCATCTGATTCTTGGCCTCGAGGCACAGACCCAGATTGTCCTGAGCCTTGACACTCTTCGGATCGAGGCGCAGAACCTCCCGAAACGAAGCGATCGCATCGTCGAAGCGATTCTGTTGATAGCGCAATCGGCCCAGGTGATAACGAGCCTCAGCATTGTCCGGCGCAATACGGACGGCCTCCTCCAGGTAGCGACCCGCGTCCGTGTAATCGCCCATCAACACGTAATCCAACGCGCCAATCTTTAGATCATCGGCAGACGGAGGTTTCAATGACGACGCCTCATGCATCAGCTCCAGCGACTCTTGCGGACGATCCTGCCTGAAGCGCACATACGCCAAAAGATAATCGGCATCATCGGATTTCGGATGCGCCTTCCGATACACTTGCAGCACCTCGGCCGCATCGTCGAACCGGTTCAGGTTAACCAGGCTCTTCCCCTGAAACAGCAGCGCGTCGGTCTGATTTGGTTGCTGGCGCTCCACCTCGGCAAACGCGGCGGCGGCCTGTTCCCACTGGCGTTGCTGAAACAGAGCGGTGGCCTTTTCAAATTCCGTCTGTGCCGAGGCTGTCGACGGACACACGCTCGCCAACCCAAAAATGATGCTCAGAACCACAAGCCTGTACGACATTTCCATGCTAGTTATTGGACGGTGCTTCTTCCTTGATCGTCAGAATCTGGTCACCTTTCGTTTCGGGCAGAGCCTGGACCATTCCACTCGGCCAGCGGATCCGGATCGATTTCACGCTTACCGCGTTGCCCAGTCCGAAGTGTAAGCGCGGATCGCTCGATGATTGATAACTGCTGGCTGTGGTCACGCTGGCGTACTGTTTGCCCGATTCCGTCGCAATCTCCACCTGCGCGCCGATCGCGTCGCGGTTACTCTTCACGCCGACCAGTTTCAAGGTCAGCCAGTGATTGTCCGTCGGCGTCTCGTTTTTTAACACCCGTGCAGGCCCGTTGTTCGATGTAACAATCACATCGACCTTGCCATCGTTGTCGATATCTCCCGAGGCCAGACCACGCCCAGCCCAACGTTTGTGGAAGACTTCGCCGGAGCTGGAGGAAACGTCAGTGAATTTCCTCCCCCGTTCGTTATGCAGCAGCATCGGCGGTTCCAGGTAGTGCAGGTGAGGCTCGTTGACTTCGATATTGTCCATCACATGCGCCTGTACGATGAACAAATCCTTCCAGCCGTCGTTATCGTAGTCCAGAAACCGCACGCCCCACCCGGAATGGAGCAGAGTGATCGCGCCCAACCCCGACGAATTCGTCGCGTAATCAAAGGTTCCGTCACCACCATTGGTGTAAAGGCTGTAGCGCTGGTTGGCCAAGTCTGTCACGATGACGTCGGGCCAGCCGTCATTATTGTAGTCTTCGAAGTCGACACCCATTCCTGCGAACGTTGCTCCACCGCCGTCGAGAGCGATTCCCGAAACCAGGGCAACTTCCTCAAAAGTGCCGTCTCGCTTGTTGTGATAGAGCGCCTCCGGAATCGAGTCATTCGCGATGAAAAAGTCCGGCCAACCGTCTTTATCGTAATCAGCGACGGCCACGCCCAAGCCCTTCATCGGCTTGTCGACCCCCGCTTTGTGCGACACCTCGATAAACTTGCCGTTCCCTTCATTGTGGTAAAGCAGGACGGAGACCGGCTTGAAAATGTCGGGATGACAGTACGACCGATAGCCCTCGCGCCGCTCCCCGCAATAAATGTCGTCAAACTTCCACTCCATGTAGCGCGCCACGACCAAATCCAGCCGTCCGTCGTGGTCGTAATCGAACCACGCTGCGCTCGTCGCCCAGCCAGAACCGGCGACGCCAGCCTTATCGGTCACGTCGGTAAAAGTCCCGTTGCCGTTGTTGTGGTAGAGAGTGCTTCGCCCATAACCTGTGACAAACAAGTCTTCGTATCCGTCATTGTCGAAGTCGCCGACGGCGACGCCGGTGCAATAACCAATCCCGGCGAGGCCTGCTTTTTCCGTAACGTCCTCAAACGACCCATCTACCTTCTGGTGATAAAGCCGGTTCCAGTACTGTGGCCCGTCTTTCTGAGGGATTGCGTCCGGCTGCATGGGATCGTCGATTCGCGCTCCGTTCGCGAAAAAGATATCCAGGCGGCCGTCGTTGTCGTAGTCAAAGACCGCGACCCCAGATCCCATCGTCTCCAGCAGATATTTCCGCGACGTCGGCGACGCCTTTTGGACGAAGCGAATGCCGAGCCTTTCCGTGACGTCGACAAAGCGGCCGGAAATTCTGCTGATATCACTTCCTGATGAGTTCTGTGATTGAGCTGAGATCCCGGGATAAGACACGAAATAGAACAGGCCTACGAAAGCGAGCCATGCCATGAGCCCCTTGTAGGGATTTATCATCTGCAGAAGAAACGCCCAATGCCGGGAAGCCCTTACAGTTTACCTCCCACCGCCCGCCAGTCGACCTCCTGCATTTCGGTCACAGACCGCACGCACGCCGTACTACAGCGAAAAAATTGGGCCGTCTGGCGACGGCCCGAGCGTGGGTGGTCAGTAGTACGGCTAGAACTCAAATTTCAATTGCAGCTGAATCTTGCGCGGCAGGAGTAGATAACTTCCCCCACCGGTATTACTGAAGTTGGTGATTTGCATCAGGCCGAAGGAATTGTTGACGGTGGTTGAATCATAAGGATTCAGATCCTCCGGACGATTCCAAATGTGCCGGTTGAATGCGTTAATCATGGTCAACTGGAAGTTGAGATCGGTCGCCTCGGTGATTTTCGTTCGCTTGATGAAGCTGAAATCCTCTGAAAGGTAAGGTCGCATTCGGACGTCACCGAAGACGCGGGGTGTTGTGCCGAACACATAGGTGTTGCGAGCGGCCAGGTTTGCTGCCGAATTCGGGTC
>Ga0210384_10003815_pt1 | contig 17200 bp, 12 predicted proteins | sample IncBWH2MmetaG_FD_160574 | JGI IMG/M metagenome (GOLD analysis project Ga0210384, IMG submission 160574) | Forest soil microbial communities from Barre Woods Harvard Forest LTER site, Petersham, Massachusetts, United States - Inc-BW-H-2-M | ecosystem: Environmental > Terrestrial > Soil >...
AGTACCGGTTGTGGACAACCTGCCGTCGCGTGACGACGGGTCGCCGACGCGTGCTAAGTGTACCCCCACTTCCTCCACTCCGACGCGGGGGTCGACGGGATCCCTTCTCGGAGCGTGGAGAAGAAGCCTTGCTATCGGGACCTGAAAAAGGGGGGCGCCGGGCCTCCTCGGGGTGGCGGGGACGGCATGCGGAAAAGGCGCCTAGGCGTCCCTTGCAGGGCAGAACGCTTCTTTGGTAGGATCGTAATGGTCATTCCGTGAACAGTTTGCAGAAAGGGGCGGCCTGAATTTGAATGCCGCGGTCGCGGCCGCCCGCCGGTGCGCCCCGCCTCTAGCCGCCGCGGGCCGTGCATCGGGGCCAACGCCCGGCCGCCCCTCAACCCCGTTTCGAAGGGTCGTCGGCATGGGCTTGGCCTTTGTCCTCTTCCCGGTGGTCCTGGCGCAGATCCTCCTCGCCGATGCCCTTCCCTTGGGCGGGCGGGCTGCGGGGGCGGCCGAGTCCCCGCCGCCCCCCCTCGACACGGGCCGGAGGCCGCGGCTGGCCTGGCTAGTGGACCTGGGTGCCGAGTCTTTCCGGGCCTCGCCCCCCGCGGCGGGGGCGAGTGGACGGGCGGTTGGAGTCACGGTCCCGGGTGCGGCCTACATCTTCAAGCTGGGCCCCGACGGATCACTTCAGAGGCAAAAGCGGCTGGCCGTGGACGCATCGGATCCCTATGGGGTCGCTTTCACGGGCTCGGGCGTGGCCCTGGCGAGCAAAGAGGGCTCGGTCGGCCTCTGGACGTTTCCCCCGAGTGGGGAGCCCTCCTTGCGGTGGAGGCGGGAGCTCGGCGAGCGGGCCAGTTCCGTGGGTTGGGAGGGGGGCGATACGGTCTTCGTGTCCACCTGGCGGAACCGGCTCCTGGGCTTGGCGGCCGCGGATGGTCGGTTGCTGTGGACGGTCGACATCGGGGGCCGGGCGGAGGCTCCCGCGGTGGTGGAAGGCGGTGATGCCTTCGTTGTCACCAGGGCCAAAGCCCTTCTTCGCATCGACGCCGCCACCGGCCGCGTCCGCTGGAAGGTGGGCCTGCCCGGGCTCGCCGTGCATCCCCCGGTGCTCTTTGGCGAGAAGCCGCGTCTGGCACTCTGCGGAACCGGGGACGGCCAGCTGCTCGCCTACGACACGGCGACGGGCGGCGTCCATTGGTCCTTGGCCCTGCCCGCAAAGCTCGCCGGGGCTCCGTTTGTCGGCCCGGAGTCTGTGGCGGCCGTCACCGCAGACGGGGCGGTCCTTGCCTATTCTCCATCTGGGCAACCGCGCTGGACTCAGCCCGGCTCCTCCGAGGGCCCGGCGGCGCTCCTGCTGCAGTCGCCCGGCGGCGTGGCGCCGAGGCTCTTGGCGGTCTCGAAGATGCTGGTGGGCCTAGACCTCGGCACGGGCACCCGGCTAGCGGACTATCCCAAGGCGGCGGCGGAGGAGCTCAAGCGGCGGTTCGCCGACGCCATGCTTGAAGGCGTGAAAACCTACTCGGAAGGGGAGAAGCACGCTCTGATGGAGCAGGAGGCCTTCGATATCTCCGGTCCCCTCTTCGGGCCTGCTCATCTGTTCGGACCGCATTTGGCCTTCGGCACCGAAGACGGTTGGGCCTACGTCTTCGACGCCACGACCCTGCGTCCCCGCGCGCGGTATCGGGCCGGGCAAGGGTGCTCAGGGTTTCCCCTACTGGCATCCGGGCGCGTCCTGGCCATGTCGGGGGAGGAGCTTTTCGGGCTCGATCCGTCGACGGGCCGCGTGCTCTGGAGGAGAGTCCTCGGGGGCGATGCCGGTCCCGTCACGGGAGAAGGGACTCTGGGGGTGGTGGCGGGCGGACGCGTTCACGCCCTGAATCCCGTGGACGGTGTCCTCCAGTGGAGCCTGCGGGGTCGCTTTCGGTCGGTGGCCCCGCCCGCCGCGGGCGGGGACCCCAAGGCGACGCCCTGGCTGGTTGACGATGGGGAGGGGAGCCTGCGGGCCGTGTGGCCCCCGGGAATCCTCGGGAGCGAGCCGCTCCCGGCGGGGGGGGACCTCCTACCCGTTCGGGGGGCGTCGGCGCGCTCCTGGGTGGCGGCGACCCGCGAGGGAAGCGTGTTCGAAGTGACCTGGGAGCCCACGACAGGGGGTTCCCGCCCCTCCGAGGGTCGCCTCGTCAAGACCTGGGAAAAGGACCTGGACGAGCGCCTGGTGGAGATCCAGGTCGCGCGGGGCCGCATGGTGGTGCGCTCCGAATCCGGTTATTTGGTGGGGCTGGACGAATACGGCCACGAGTCATGGCGGCTGCGCGTTTCGGGCGACGATCGCTACGAGGTCATTCCGCAGTCGGCGTACCTCGTGATCCTGGGCGCGGTGGACGTGAGAGTCTACGATTGGGTCTCGGGGGAGATGAAGTTCCAGGGGAAGGTCGAATCACCGGCCTTGGGAGCGGACATCAGGGGGAAGTCCCTCCTGTGGCTCGACCGCTCCGGCTTGGCCCACCGGGCCGACCTTCTGGAAGGCCGCCTCTTGGAGAGCGTGGACCTCGGCGAGCCCCTGGCCTCGGCCACCCGGGCCGGGAGCGGCTTCCTCGTGACCACGACCGCGGGCGAGCTGGGGCTGGTGGAGGTAGGGGACGGTGCGACCAGCCCCTCTCTCGGCGGGGGACAAGCTGGTGTCAAGAGAGGAGAAGGACAATGAGGCATAGGCTCCTGCGCGTGGGCTGCGTTCTCACGATCCTCGTGGGAAGCGGGGGTTGTGCGGCGCCACGCATCCTGGGGAGGACGTCCCTCGTTGACGAGGCCGGCGCCCCTCTGCCACCCCCCCCTGCCCCCGGGGTCACCCTCAATTTCATCAACCTCGGTGGAAAGATCGAGGAGTCGGTGGTCTCGGTCCAGACCGACGTTCAGGGGAAGTACCGTTCGCCGGAGCTCCTGCCCGGCAAGTACACGGTGGAGGCGGTTCTCCCCGGGTTCGTGATCGGGAGGACAACGGTTCTGCTGGGAAAGCATGGGACTAAGGAAGCGCCCTTCGTTCTTAAGAAGATCAGGGAGTCCAAGGGTAAGTCGGTCAAGGAGAGTCAGGAGGAGAACATCCCTACCCCCGGCGAGGTGAAGATCAAGCCGCCCCTCTAGCGTCCGGGGCCCGGGCCCCGGAAAGAGGGGGTTGATCTCGCGCCGCGAGCTCGATTTGTTATCGACCTCGGTAGGCGATCACTGACGGTCCTATGGTCCCGAAGAGAGGGGTCACTCCATGAAGAATTGGATGCGCGTGGCCGGTGCGGCGGTTGGGGTCTTGGCTCTTGGCCTGGCTTGGTCGGGCTGTCGGAAGGAGCCCCCTACCCTCACCCTCAAGTTCAAGGCCGTCACGCCGCAGGGCGATGCCCTGGCCGGGGTCTCCGTGGAGGCCCTGGGGAAGGTCCAGGGCCAGACCGACGCGGAGGGGAAGCTCTCCTTCACGTTCACGAAGGAGGTCGGGGAGGAGGTCGCCCTCTCCGCCACCCTCGACCGTCCGGGGATGCAATTCAAGCAGTGGCGGCAGACGGTGGTGGTGCGCAAGTGGGAAGAGGAGCGGCCGGAGACCCGAGAGTACTCCATCGAGGCGAAGCTCGAGCCGGCGGCCCTCTCGGCCACGATCGACCTTCAGTCGGGGGGCGCACCCGCCACGGGGGCGGAGATCCGGATCGACGGAAAGCCGGCGAAACTGGACCCCAGTGGTCATGTGAGCGTGGACTTGGGGACGAGCATGTCCCGCTCCGCGAAGGTCTCCGTGAGGATGAAGGACTTCCAGCCCTTTGAGCAGACGGCCTCCCTCCGCGCGGGGGAGACGTTTGTCGTCCCCCTGGTGAAGATCGGGGCCGTCTACGGAAAGATCCTCGTGGCGTACGAAGCCATGGAACGCACGGTCCCCGTACCGGGGGCCGACGTGGTCCTGGGAGGGAAGCCCATCGGCAAGACGGACGCGACCGGTACCCTGAAATACCAGGCCCCCGACAAGGAGGGGGATCTGGAGGTGAAGAAAGACGGCTTCCTGCCCCAGCCCGCCACGGCCAAGGTCCCCCCCAAGAGGGCGGCGCAGATCGTGGTCGAACTGGTTCCCCGCGAGGCTCCCGTGTACCGCCTCGCGCTTCTCCCGCCCAAGAGCGGCACGCCGGGGGACGCCGAGATCGACGCCGCCTTGCCGGAGATCGGCGACAAGCTCTCGGACCAGCTGTTTGCGCACGCTTGCTTCGAGAAGGCGGAGAGCGAGAAGACGGCCGACGCCGTGGTCTCCGTCTTGGCCACCCACTCCGAGGGCGGTCTCCTGCTCTCGGTGAAGCTGGCCTGGGTGAAGGGCCGGCCCATCGGCGGCTTCGCGGAGACAGGCAAGTCCGCGCGGATCAAGGCCCTGGCGGAGGCCGTTTCCTCCAAGATCCTGGAGGTCTTTCCCTTCGAGGGCCACGTCCTGGGCTTTGAGGAAGGCCGCGTCATCACCAGCCTGGGCTCGGGGAAGGACCGGCGGGTGAACAAAGGCCACGGGGTGGCCCTCTATCACTGGGACGGCAGCATTCCGCCCAAGCTCGCCCCCCTGGGACGCGCGGTGGTGCGGCGGGTGGACCCCGAGTTCTCCCGCGTGGAGCTGCAGAAGGGTGGGCAGCCGCCGGTGGTGGGGGACACCGTGGTCCTGCTTCCCCGCGCGGCGGAGGCGGCTTTCGACTCCGCGGTGGCGCTCACGGTCAAGGCCGGGAGGGAGGGCTCCGAGCGGCCTTTTGCGGACGTCAGCGTGTACCGGGACGGCACCTGGGTCGGCGTGACCTCGTCCACGGGCGAAATCCGGGTTCCCGTCGGGTCGGGGGAGAAGCACGTGTTCCTCTTTGTCCGGGGAGGGATCAAGCCCTATCAGGAGGAGATCAAGGTGGGCCCGGCCCCGGAGGAGAAGACGGTCTTGCTGCCCCAGACCTTGGCGCGCCTGAAGATGGAGTCCCAACCCTCCGGGGCGCGCGTCCTCGTGGACGACGCCGAGGTCGGCATGACGCCGCTGGAGACCGACGTTCTCCTGGGCTTCCATCGGGTCAAGCTGGAGGTGGCGGGGGAGGAGTGGCGCACCTATGACAAGGTCATGGAGTTCAAGGCCCTCGAGGAGGACTACACGGGCGCCCGTCGCATCACGCTCCAGAAGAACGTGCTGTCGCAGAGCGATGCCCTCCTCCAGAAGGGGGACGTCGAGGGGGCCATCGCGCTCCTCGCCCAGGTCCAGCCCGGGCACCCCGACTACTCGGCCGCGCATCACCGCCTGGCCGGCATCTACCTGGATGAGAAGCAGGACCCCGCGAAGGCCATCGCGGAGTACCAGAAGGTCCTTGATCTCCCGGAGAACCGGGAGCTGGTCAACAAGCGTTTCGCGGTGACGTTCCTGAATCTGGGCCGGGCCTACTACCTGCTGGGGACACCCGAGGGCTACCAGAAAGCCATCGATGAGCTGCTCATCGCCCGCAGCAACAAGCGGTTCTTCCCCCAGGACAAGCACGATCAGGCCACCCACGACACCCTGTACTTTCTCGCCCTCTCCTCCCACAAGCTCTACCACGCCCGCGGGGAGGAGGGCTTGCTCCAGGAGACGTCGGCGCGCTGGAAGGAGTACTTCGACTTCTTCCCCGCCTCGCTCCAGAGCCACGAGGACGTGAAGCAGGCCCGGGCGGGGGCGGAGCACTACTACGAGGAGGTCCGAAGGAAGCTCAAGGAGGTGGAGTGAACCGGTCCCGGCTCCTTCCGGTGCTGGTCGGACTCGGGCTGTGGCTGGGCGGGATTTCCGCGGCGTCCGCCGTCTGGGGGGCCCGCCCCGCCGGGCCGCACTCCGACGACGCCGCGGGCACGTCCGGCCTCGGGGTTCTCTCCCGGACCCTGACCACGATCCCGCGTCAGGTCTTGCCCAAGAACGTAACCGCCACGCCGGATCAGAACGAGTGGAACCCCCGCTTCTCCCCCAACGGGCGCTACCTGAGCTTCGAGCGCAGGAACGGTTCGGCCCAGGCCATCTTCGTGGTGGACACCCTGGCCCCGGGCGGGGCGGCGGAGCGCATCAGCTCGCAGCCGACGCGGGCGGCGGCTTCGGCGGAGGAGGCGCTTCTAGGCGGCAGCCGGTCCGACGACTCCTTCAACGCCCAGATCTCTTTCTACCCCGACGCCAAGAGCTTCGTGTTCACGGGGAACGCTGGGACGGGGATCTACCGGCTCTATGAGGGGACGCTGGGGGGCGCCCCCCCGAAGGCCTTGACCGCTCAATCGAAGGAAGATGGTCACCCGGCGGTCTCACCGGACGGGCGTTGGCTGGTCTACGTCTCCGCCCGCGCGGGCATCGGCAAGCTGTTCCTCCGGGACCTCACGACCGGCGCTGAGCGGCAGCTCACCACAGGGGACAAGGTCGACCTGTATCCCGCTTGGTCCCCGGACTCGCGGACCGTGGCCTACACCTCCGGAGACAACGACAACCACGACGTCTTCGTCATCGATGCCCTCGCACCCTCCGCGACGCCGCGGCAGCTCAGCGCCTGGAAGTACGACGACCTGCGCCCCACCTTCTCGCCGGACGGAAGCCTGGTGGCCTTCTACTCGAACTACAGCCCCACCGGCGAGGAGAAAGAGTGGTCGATCCTTGCCGTCCCCGCCGACGGCTCCGGTCCCAGCAAGGGCGCGGCCCTGGCCAAGCTCGTGGTGGCCGTCAACGTGGTGACCGATCTCGAGGTGGGCCCGGCCTGGCTTCCCTGGGGGCGAACCATCGTCTACGCCCGGAACCTCAAGGCGGAATGGAATCCGATCTACATCGTGGATACGGAGACCCGCGAGGAGCTCCGGCTGGAGACCCAGACCCGCATGAACCACGACCTGACCTGCTCCCGCACCGGGCTACTGGCCTTTCGGGCCCAAGTCGCGAGCTGGGATGACATCTTCGTGGCGGCTCTGGGGAGAACGCCTTGAAGAAGCGGCATCTCGGCTTCGTCCTCTTGGCGCTCTCGCCGGGGGCGGCGCAGGCCGCGGTCAAGCCGGGCCTCGAGGGGGCTCAGGAGCTCTTCCGACAAAGCCACTGGGAGGAGGCTCGGGGTCACCTGCGCTCCCAGTGGGGCGCGATCCCCGAAAAGGACCGCCCCGCGGCGACCTTCCTCATCGGGCGGTCATACGTCCGGGAGGCCGAGTTCTACCGCGCCCTGCGCCGATTCGGAAGCGAGGTGGGGCTGGCCTACCTGGAGGAGCTCGAGGCGGCGAAGGCGAATCGGAGCGTGGTGTGGATTCCGCTCTTCAAGGGGCTGTATCAGATCGAAGTCGATCGAAACGTCGAGGCGGAGCGGCTGCTCCTGGCCGCCGCCCAGTCCCCCCTTCCTCCGGAATGGAAGGCGACCGCCCGCCTCCGGCGGGCCCTCGCCCTCCAGCGCCTGGGACGCGCCTCGGAGGCGGCGGCCGCCCTCCAGGACCAATCTCCGGAGGGCCGATTCTGCCGGCTGCTCTCGAGCGGCATGGCCGAGCCGCAGTCGGGCCCCCCCCGGGAGGGTCGCAAGGACAAGCTCCTGCTGGGGGCCATCCTCTACCGGGCCGGTCGGGCGACGGAAGCGGAGGCCCTCCTCTCCGGAGTCAACCTCGATCTCCCCGACGTGGAGGAGAACGCCGACCCGAAGAAGGTCCTGCGCTTTCACGATCCGCTGCTCGGCATCGCCTGGGAGCGCATCTGCTGGGAGCGGGCGGTGGTGGGCCTGAAGCCGTTGGCGGTGGGGGGAGCCGGCATCGAAAAAGGCCTGGCCGCCTACTACCTGGGCTTGAGTCTCTTTAATCTGGGCGCCCTGGGCGAGGCGGCCACGTTCCTGAAGGAGGCCAGCGGGTCTTCGCTGAGCCCCGAGCTGGACGCGGCCGCGCGCCTCCTGCTCGCGGCCCTGGCCTGGAACGGCCGCTCTCCGACGGCCCCCGAGCTAGCGCCCCTCTGGGAGAACACCCGGGCCGAGCCGGAGGCGGTTCTGCTGTGGGCCGAGCTCAAGCACGGGGATGTGTCGAAGGTCGAGCCCTTCGTTTCCAAGCTCGAGCCGCGACTGCGGGACTTGCTGGCCGCTTCCCCCGAACGCCCGCCCGGTTCCCTGGTGGGGAAGTGGGGTCTGGCCCGCTTGCGCCAAGGCGACGATCCCGCGGCCCTCCTGGCCGCTCTCTCCGAACACCGCGACAAGTCCAACAAGAACAAGCTGGAATGGAACGACCCCCTCTTGCTCGTGGCCCTCGCCGCCACGAGCTATCGCGATCACGAGTACCCGCAGTCACTGGAGACCCTGTTCGAGCTGGCGAAGACGTTCCCCGGGCTGCGGCCGCTCCAGTGGAATTTGCAGGGGATCTATGCCGCGCGGCAAAGGGCCGGCGGCGAGGCCCGAATCAGCCAGTGAGCACTGTTACGTGGAGGTGTCTATGAAGTGCGCAATGGTCGCCGGCGTCGTGGCTGGAGTCCTGGCTCTTTCCGCCTCCGGGATCGCGGGCGGCCGCGACGACGGCTTCCCCGATGGGGGGAAGCTCGTCTACGGGGAGTACGGGCGTCCGGCCACCCTGGACCCCATCACGACCAATGACATGGTCGGGCTGCGCCTCACCGAGCTCCTGTTCAACGGCCTGGTGAGCTTCTCCCCCAAGAACGAGGTCGTGCCCGACCTGGCGGAGAAATGGAGCGTCTCCCCGGACAACCGCGTCTACACGTTCACGCTACGGAGCGACGTCAAGTGGCACTCCAAGGCGGGGGCGGGTGACCGGACCGTGACCGCGGACGATGTCGTGGGGACCCTGGATGTGATCCGCCAACCCAAGACCCTCACGCCCTTGAAGGCCGCTTACGAGCTCGTGGCCGAGGCCCGCAAGCTGGACGGCCAGACGCTGGAGATCACCCTGAAGCGGCCCATCGTGAACGCGCTCGGTCGGCTCTCCTTCAAGGTGGTGCCGACCTTCGCCCTCAAGAACCCCGACTTCCTGTCCCGCGACGACCCCTTCGTCCAGAACCCCGTGGGAAGCGGCCCCTTCCAGCTCAGCCAGCTGACGGACGAGGGCGATGTGGTGATGGAGGCCAACCCCTCCTACTACAAGGGCCGTCCCCACCTCGACCGCGTCATCCTGAAGCCCTTCGCGGACAAGAACGTCCTCACCCAGGCCCTGCTCTTCAACTCCGCGGACATGGTAGTGGAGGTGAACTCCCGGGATATCGCCCAGATACAGGGGGACAAGCGCTTTAACCTCTACCCCTACAACGCCCTCTCCTACGCCTTTCTCGGCCACAACTACCGAAACCCGCACCTGGCGAAGAAGGAGGTGCGCCAAGCCATCACCTTCGCCACCAACCGGCAGGAAATGCTCGATTCGTTCTACTCGGGACGCGGAGCCCTGATCTCGGGTCCCTTCGCGCCCGGAAGCTGGGCCTACAACCTGGACGTCAAGCCGATCCCCTTCAACCCCGCCCGGGCCAAGGAGCTTCTCACTCAAGCCGGGTACACGAAAACGGGCTCCGACGGCTACCTCCTGACCGACGAGGGAAAGCCGCTGCAGTTCACCCTCAAGATCCCCATCGAGAAGGAGAACGAGACCGTCAAGCGCGTGGCCCTGGCCTTCCAGAACTACTTGAAGCAGGTGGGGATCAAGATCAACCTTGAGTTCCGGGAGTGGCAGGCCTGGAAGCAAGACGTCTTTGTGGACCACGACTTCGACATCGTCATCGCGAACTGGGCCTTCGATGACTCCGCGGACATCTCGACCCTCTTCCACTCCGGGGAGACGGGAGCTTGGCGGAACAACTTCGTGGGCTACTCGAACCCGGAGATCGACGGGATGATCGTGGAGGCCAAGACCACTCTGGACCGGGAGAAGCAGCGCACCATCAACCAGCGGCTGCACGCCCTCCTTTCCGACGAGCAGCCTTACACGTTCCTCTGGACCCTGACCAACTACGCGGCCATCCACAAGAAGGTCCGCCATGTGGAGCTGCATCCGTTCAAGCTCTTCACGTTCGCGGACACCTGGTACATAGCGAAAAAGGACCAATGAGGCGCCACGCTCGGGAGGGGCTCCCTCCGAGCGGAGGACTCCGGTGCTGAAGCGGATCAGAGGGGCGCTCCTGCGCGAGGGGACGCGGACGGCGGTCCTTTTCCTGCTCGTGACCATGGCCATGTTCGTCCTCTTGAACCTGGCTCCCGGGGACCCGGTCGCGCTCTACGTCAACGTGCAGAGCCTCTCCCCCCCGGAGATCGAAGCCGTGCGCCACGAGTTGGGCCTCGATCGGAGCCTGCCCGTGCGCTACGGCGTCTGGCTCGGCCGCATGATCCAGGGGGACCTGGGACATTCGCTGCGCAGCGGGCGCCCGGTCACGCTGGAGCTGTGGCGGACGGGCTGGCGCACGCTCCTCCTCGCGGGGAGCGCCATGACCCTGACGCTTCTCTTCGCCGCCGTCACCGCCTACCTGGTGGCCATGGGGCAGCATCCCGTGTGGGCTTCCGGTCTCACCGCCCTCGGCTACGTTTTGTCCGGGCTGCCCGTGTTCTGGCTGGGGTACCTCGCGATCTATCTCGCCACCACCCGCTTCCACGTGCTTCCCCTGATGATGGGGGCGGGGGCTCCCCCCGGAAACTGGGCGTTCTTCCTTGTTCCCGTGGTGGTGCTGGGGCTGGGGAACGGCACCGTCTCCGAGGTGACCCGGCACCTCCGGACCCACCTCCAGGGCGTTCTGGGGGAGGACTACATCCGGACGGCACGGGCCAAGGGCGCTAGCCTGTGGCGGCACCTCTACAAGGACGGCTTCGTCATGCCTCTCTCCTCCCTTCTGGCCAACAAGATCCCCTACGTGCTCGGGGGGGCCATCGTGGTGGAGCAGGTCTTCAACTGGCCGGGCATGGGACGCCTCACCTGGCAGGCGGCGGCGGACCGCGACTACCCGACCCTCCTCGGGGTGACGCTACTGGCCTCCCTGATCGTCCGCGCCGGGCACATCGTCAAGGAGGCGGTGCAGGTAGCGGTCAACCCCCAGCTCGCGGACTAAAGGGGCGGTGTGATCCACAGGCTTCGGGGGCGGGAGGCGCGGAGGGCGTGAGCCGCTTCCTGGAGCTCGCCTTAGAGCCCTCGGCCTGGCAGCGGGTCCGATCCTGGCCGCTTCATCGGACCGTGGCCACCGTGTTCGGGACGGGCATGGCGACCGTGGTGGTGGCCGTCTACCTGGCGTCGGTCTTGAAGATCCTGCCCCACGATCCCGACGCCATGGACCTGGGAGCGGTCAATGCCCTCCCCAGCGCCGCCCACCTGCTGGGGACGGACTTTGTTGGCCGCGACCTCCTGACGCGCATCATGGTCGGGACCCAGGCCTTCTTCCTGCCCGGGCTTCTCTCCGTCTCGGTGAGCCTCCTCTTCGGCACGTTCCTCGGGATCCTGGCCGGCTTCTGGCCCGTGCGCTTCGACACTCTCGTGGGCTTGCTGTTGCAGCTCTTGGAGTCCCTTCCCAAGCTGGTGCTCATCCTTCTTGTCGTCGCCCTTTTTCGCGCCGATATCTACTTGATCCTTCTGGTGGTGGGAATCACGAATATCCCCGCGGCCGCGGAGCTCCTCCGGGCCCGGATCGCGGTCCTCCGGCGCAAGAGCTACATCGAGGCCGCCATTGCCCTGGGCTTGCCCCCCTCCCGCGTCATCCTCAAGCATGTCCTTTGGCTCCATGGTCGGGGTCTGGTCCTCATCCAGGCCACGATCGGGATGGGAGAGGCCATCCTTATTGAGACCTCGCTCTCCTACCTGGGCTTTGGGGTCCAAGAGCCGACTCCCTCGTGGGGCAACATGGTCGCCCTGGGCAAGGACTATTTCTTTCGGGGGGAGCTCTGGCTCTCCACCGTTCCCGCGGCGGCTATTCTCCTGACCGTCCTCGGTTTCCATCTGCTGGGCGATGCCCTGCTGGAACGCCTCGAGGCGAGCGGAGCGTAGGTGACAGAACCACCCGCCGTGCGCGCTCGTCCCGCCCGCCGAGAGGGAGAGGGCGCCGTCCTCTTCGTCCGCGACCTGCGGACCTACTTTTATCTCCCCGCCCGGGGCCGCTTCCTGCGCGCGGTCGACGGCGTGAGGCTCGCGGTCAGGGAAGGCGAGACCCTCGTGCTGGTGGGGGAATCGGGATCGGGGAAGAGCGTCACCGTGCTCTCCGTCATGGGCCTCGTGACCGCCGCGCCCGGGGTGGTGTCGGGTCGGATCTGGTACCGGCCGCCCGGCCACGAAGACCAGGTCAACCTCCTGGAGGGGCTGGAGCGCTTTGCCCGTTTCACGCCCGGGCCGCCCGTGAGCGTGGAGAAGGACAACCGACGGTGGCTGAAATGGCACGAGGCCGGGATGCGCGAGCGGCGGGGCCGCGACTTCGCCATGATCTTCCAGAACCCGCGGAACGCGCTGCACCCCTACTTCACGGTAGGCCAGCAGGTCAGCGAAGTGATCCGCCGCCGATCGCCCGAGCTCTCGGGGGGAGAGGCGGTCGCCGAGGCACGGGCGTGGCTGGCCAAGGTCCACCTCGACGCCCCCGCCAAGCGCCTCGGGGACTACCCCCACAACCTCTCGGGAGGGATGTGCCAGCGGGTCATGATCGCCATGGCCCTGGCTGCCCGCCCCACCGTACTCATTGCCGACGAGCCCACCACTGGTCTCGACGCTACGATCCAGAGCCGCGTTTTGGACCTGCTGGAGGAGATGAAGGCGACGCTGAAGACCACCACCATCGTCATTACCCACGACATGGGGGTGGCCCGCCGGCTGGCCGACCGGGTGGCGGTGATGTACGCCGGGCGGGTGGTGGAGGAGGGGCCGGCGCGGGAAGTCCTCAACGGTCGCTACGAGACCAAGCATCCCTACACCCACGGCCTCCTCTACGCCATCCCGAGCGCGGGGGACATTCGGGAGAAGAGGAGGCTGGGGACCATCGAGGGGGACGTGCCGGACCTCTCCCGCCTCCCCGCGGGCTGCCAGTTCGCGGAGCGCTGCGGGATGAAGCCTCCGGGGCGCGAGTATCTCTGCGACCGGGAGGAGCCGGGTCTCGACGCGCCCGTCCCCGGGCACCGGGTACGGTGCTGGCGGCATCTCCGTCATCCCTCTGAGGGAGGGGCCCCGCAATGAGCTCCGCGCCCGGTCGGGAGGGGGTGGGGGGGGCCTTCCTCGAAGTCCACGACCTCCGGACGTACTTCTATCGGCGAGGGCGTTTCGGCGCGGTCCGCCCCGACGACTACGTGGCCGCCGTGGACGGCGTGAGCTTCAGTGTCGAGGAGGGCGAGTCGCTGGGCATCGTGGGGGAGAGCGGTTGCGGCAAGACCACGCTGGGCCGGACCGTCCTGCGCGTGATCCCGGCGACCTCGGGCTCTGTCCGCTACCGTGGCGAGGAGATCCTCGGCCTCGGCGGGGCCGCCCTCCGGGCGAAGCGGCGCGACATGCAGATGATCTTCCAAGACCTCGATGCCGCCCTGAACCCCAAGATGCGGGTGGGGGATCTCTTGGCCGAGGCCCTGACCCTCCACAAGAAACTGTCCCCTCCCGAGGTCCGCCGGCACTCCGAGGAGCTCCTGGGACTGGTGAAGCTCAAACCGGCAAAGCTCTCGGCCTTCCCGCCCGAGCTCTCGGGAGGGGAAAAGCGACGGGTCTCTATAGCCCGGGTCCTTGCCGTCGAGCCCCGGCTCATCGTCGCCGACGAGCCGCTCTCGGCCCTGGACGTGTCGATCGCGGCTCAGGTCGCCAACCTCATGCGCGACCTCCAGGAGAGCCTGAAGCTGACCTACCTTTTCATCTCCCACGATCTGAGGATGGTGGAGCTCATTGCGCATCGGGTCATGGTCATGTACTTGGGCCGGGTGGTGGAAATGGCGCCCGCGCGCTTTCTCGCCGCTGGAGCCGCGCACCCCTACTCGAGGCTCCTCTGGGCGGCGGTGGACCCCTACACCGGCCTACGGATCGAGCCGGCCACGGCGACCGGACGGTGGGAGATCTCCGAGGCCGAACGGCCCAAGGCCGGCTGCCGGTTCCGAGACCGCTGCCCGGTCTATCACGCGAAGGGCGAGCCCGCCATCTGCAGCGACGCGGAGACAGAGCCGCAGCTCACCGAGGTCTCTCCCGGCCACCTCGTGGCTTGCCACTTCCCGCAGGGGCGTGGAGAGGCCCCCGAGCTAGCCTGAGAGCGGACTCCACGGGTTGCGGGGGAGTGGCTTCAGGTGACCCAGCCCCCGCCGTTTGACGGGTTCGATCAGACTCGCCTATCCTGCCCTGCGGGGTTCGGTGTCCTCAGGCAGAGGCGCCTCTTTTCGGGGCACCGGCTGCCCGGGGAGGTCATGAAAGGACCGTCCTCGAGGGGCCCTTCATTCAGGCAATCACTGACGGCGTCCCGGGCAGCGCTTGTTTCCTGGCCGCGGCCGCCACACGGGCAGTTCCTTCGGAGGTTTCGGTACTCGCGGCGCTCCGAGTCGCCGAGGAAGCCGCGCTTGTCGACCAAGGGGCTCGGGAGAGAGAGCGTGTGCTTGTCCCCCGATCTTCCCTTCCGGTAGCCAACAGACGAAGGTGTCCTAACCGGCGGTTCCTGGGCGGTTCCGGCCGGTTCTCGCTGGCAGCGCCGCTCGGCGATCGATGGCGACGAATGAGGAGGGGTGTATGCGGCACGCGGTTGCAGTTCCAGTCTTCCTAGCCCTGGTTCTGGTCGCCTTCTCTCCGCATCCGGCCCGCGGCCAGTCACCTCCCCCTTCGCCGCCCACACGGGAGGAGCTCGAGCGCCTCGCGAGCGAGATCCAGGCCCTGCGCCGGGACTATTCGGAGCGCCTCGCGGCCCTCGAGGCCCGAGTGAATGCGCTCCAAGCGGCCGCCCCGGCCGCCCCGGCCGCACCATCACCCGCCGCTTCTGCGGCGGGGGCCGCCTCCGGCGTGCCCGCCCCGACGGCGGCGGCGCCCCCGCAAGCCACGGTTCCGGCCGGCGCGGCCGGCGGCTCGGAGGGGGGAGCCCTTCCCGTCTACGGCGGGCTTGCCGCGGCATCGAAGGTCTTCAATCCAGATATCTCCGCGATCGGGGATTTCCTCGGCGCGGTGGGAAAGAGCCCGGGCGGGGGTGAACCTTCCCTCCAGATGCACGAGGCGGAACTGGGCTTCCAGGCGGTGGTCGACCCCTACGCCCGAGCGGACTTCTTCCTGACCTTCAGCCCGGATTCAGTGGGGGTCGAAGAGGCCTACCTCACGTTTCCCAGCCTTCCGGGAGGACTCCTGATGAAGGTCGGTAAGATGCGGGACGTGTTCGGGAAAGTGAACGGCATGCACAATCACGTTCTTCCCTGGACGGACCGCCCCCTCGTCACTCAGAACCTCGCCGGCGGCGAGGATGGGCTCGCCGACGCCGGCATCTCGCTCTCGAGGCTGATCCCGAATCCTTGGGTATTCCTCGAGGCTACGGGCCAGGTCTATCGAGGCGAGTCGAACATCTTCCGGGCCCCCAAGCGTGGGGACCTGGCCTACCTGGGTCACGTCCGCCTCTATCAGGACCTGAGCGAGTCCTCCAACATCGACCTCGGGGGATCGGTGGCCCACGGCTACAACGGCGTGGGCCCGGACACCACCACCCGGCTGTTCGGGGTTGACGCCACCTTCCGCTACAAGCCCCTTCGCCGTGCCATCTACACCCACGTCCTGGTCCGCGGGGAGCTCGTGTGGAGCCGTCGGGAGGCCGTAGGATCTGTCCAGAGGGCCATCGGTGGCTACGGCTACCTGGAGTACCAGTTCGCGCGGAGGTGGTTCGCGGGAGCCCGCTACGATTACTCCGATCGGGCTGATGATTCCACCCTCACCGACAAGGGTGGGTCCTTTCTTCTGACCTACTGGCCCAGTGAATTCAGCCAGGTCCGGGGACAACTCCGGCACACCCATTTCGGCGAGGGACGGACCGCAAACGAGCTCCTTTTCCAATTCCAGTTCTCCATCGGCGCCCACGGCGCCCATCCCTTCTAGCGAGGCCTCGATGCCCAGCCACTCCTTGGTAGGACTCGTCTCCGTCGGTTTCCTGGCCCTGGCCGGCAGCCGGTTGGAAGCCACCGTCAATGTCGTGACCAGCACGGAGGACCTTGGCTCCCTCACGCGGGAGGTGGGCGGCGACAAGGTCAAGGTCGAGGCTCTCGGGAAGGGGTATCAGGATCCCCATTTCGTCGAAGCCAAGCCGAGCTTCATTCTCAAGCTCAACAAGGCCGACTTGCTCGTGGTCGTCGGTCGGGAACTGGAGATCGGCTGGCTGCCTCCCCTCATCGATCAGAGCCGCAACGCCCGCATCCGGCCGGGTGCGGACTACTATCTCGATGCTTCCTTGACCGCCCGAATTCTGGAGATGCCCACGGGCCAGATCACCCGTGCCATGGGCGACGTGCATCCCCTTGGCAATCCCCATTACTGGCTCGATCCCGACAATGGTCGAAGGATAGCCCAGGCCATCCAGGGCAAGCTCGCCCAGATCAGCCCCGCCGACGCCTCCTACTTCTCGGAGCGGTACGCGGACTTCGACAAGCGGCTATCGGAGGCCGAGAAGCGGTGGGATGCGATGGTGGCCCCCTACCGTGGGCTCAAGATCGTGACCTACCATCGCTCCTGGCCCAATTTCGCGGAACGGTTTGGGTTCGAAGTAGTGGGCTACGTGGAGCCGCGCCCGGGCATACCCCCCTCGCCGAGCCACACCCTGGAGCTGATCCAAGAAGTGAAGCGACTCGGCGTCAAGATCCTTCTCGTAGAGCCCTACTTCGATCTCAAGACCCCGCAATCCATCGGTCGGGAGACGGGGGCGAAGGTTCTTGTCATGACGCCCTCGGTGGGGGGGGTGCCGGAGGTGACGGACTACATCAAGCTCTTCGACTATGACCTGAACCTCTTGCTCTCGGCAATCAAGGAAATGGGGGGCAAGTAGGTGGCCATGGACCTAGAGATCCTGCAATTCCTGGCCGCCCCCTTTGCCATCAGCCTGATCCTCACGGGCATTCACGCGTATCTGGGGGTGCACGTTGTGGAGCGGGGGGTCATTTTTGTGGACCTTTCGCTCGCCCAGATTGCCGCCCTGGGCGCTACCGTCGCCCTCCTCCTGCCCTTTACGGGGCGGGATCCCCATGGGCTCGCAACGTACTGGCTCAGCTTAGGCTTCACTTTCATAGGGGCCGCGATATTCGCCACCATCCGGGTCCGCCGGGCCCGGATCCCCCAAGAAGCGATCATCGGCATC
>Ga0210384_10003817_pt1 | contig 17197 bp, 13 predicted proteins | sample IncBWH2MmetaG_FD_160574 | JGI IMG/M metagenome (GOLD analysis project Ga0210384, IMG submission 160574) | Forest soil microbial communities from Barre Woods Harvard Forest LTER site, Petersham, Massachusetts, United States - Inc-BW-H-2-M | ecosystem: Environmental > Terrestrial > Soil >...
TTCGGAGCCGGAGCTTGCGTGTTCTTGAATTGCCTTTAGCAGGCCGCCGTTGGCCGGAGTGGCGCGGCCATCGTGCAAGAAGAATAGGCGTTGACCTACTCCCCACAACGGAGCGGTGCGAAATTCATCGGGGCCTGCCGAGCCTTGAGAAATACGATCGGCGAGACCGGCGCCCATGTGGTGGACCAATAGGTCGGAAAAAAGGGCTGCGCTCTGATTGTTCAGCCCCGGCGAGAGCGAGGAAGTTGCGGTCTGCAAGGCCGGGGTATGGCACATGTCGCAGTGAATTTGGCTGAACACGGCGCGGCCATCGGCGATGGATGCTGCCGACGGACTATTCGGAATGCCTCGCGAGGATGGTGCGGGTGGCGCGAGGAAACGCATGAAGGCAGCGAAGCCGACCAGGTCGCTGGGAATGCCCGCACCGGAAGCGGCGAAATTGGTTTTGTCTTCCGGAGTTGGATTTGGGTGACAGGCAGCAGGGCCGGCGGAACGTTCTTCAGGGAAGAGTTCGTTGGTTACGCCCATTTCGACGTTGTAGGCTTCACCGGCAAAAACTTCGAGTGATTTGTTCTGCGCTTTCCAGCCAAAGCGCGTGATGGTACCGTCGTTGCCGCTGAAGTTGGGATGGCCAGAGATTCCAAGCCTTTGCTTCCGCTCGGAGTTCGCATTCATGTTGACGAGAATGGTGGCATCGGAAATATTTTCGATCAGCCCGGCGCCGAAAACGGGTGTGGGGATGCGGAAAATGATGTTGTTGAGCCGCTCCATCTGCGCGAAGTTGGGTTGCGACATGGAGCATCCGGGCGCGTCATTTCTTCCGGCGATAGTGAACAAACCGTGCACGCCGCCATCGGGGATTTGGGTGACATTGCCGTTGGCGCTGACCACGAAGGGGAAACGTACTTCGAGCACCGGCCCGTCGGGTGTAATGAATGATGGAATGGAATTGCTTGCGCCATAATCTGCGGCCACCTGCATCTGTGGATTCGCAGCGGGACTGCTTCCGCCGACGGCCGGCTGCGCGTGGCAGCTTGCACAACTGTTGGAGTTGAACGTGGGCCCGAGGCCTTTGCCTTGTTCACCGGGGGCGGTACCCGCTACGGAGTCTGTCTCCATGAAGCGAGACTGGCCGTCGACGAAGTATTCGGTTTCCTGCGGATCGAGGGGAGAAATAGCGAGGCCTGTTCCGTTGTCACCGACGCGCGCTCCAGGATCTCGCGCGGTGGTGCGCGATGGTAGTTCATGGCCTTGGCTGCCGCCGCTGAAGGCTGTTGTGGTGACTGGAGTGGACGAGGCCTGTGGTTGTTGAGCGGAGCCGGACTTTTCGCCGGCCGCTCCTGGTTTGGTGGTGATACTCGCCGAGACGAGCAGTGCGCAAGCGCACGGAACACCCACGCACACCGCGAGCTTGGTGATTTCTCTCCTAATACCCATCTGACACTTCTCCTTTGGAAGAAAGCGGCAGATTCAAGGAGCTGGAAAACTGCGCGAGCGACCACTCGAACGACTGGGTACCACTTCGATTACGTAAACTCACTGCCTGGGTGTAAGTTTTGCGCGAGCACGTTTCTTGTTCTGACAAATTCTCCGACGCACAAGTCAACTGCTTGCGGAACGTTATGGAGAGGCGAGGAACGCGTCAAGTGGCCACTGGTACAGGGTCGGTTCAGTGTGCGGGAACAGCATCTATGTTGCACGACCTACACTTGTTTTCCACCGGTGACTTGCGCGTGTCCGAGAGCGGCGACCAGCGAGACTCCGCCGACGACATTGCCGAGCAAAGTGGGCCGCATGAAATTTGTGAAGTCTGTGGTTAGAGAAAGCCAACCGGACGCCACCAGATAAAACAAGGTGGTTGAACCAGCGATAATGTGATTGAGATGTCTGATGCCGACTAGATAGGTGACGATAATGATGATCAAGATGCGCGAAGTTTCCGCAGCGGGAAGCAGCCACACCATCAGCCCGATCAGCCATCCGGCGAATATTGCGCGGACGGAGACCAACCAGAATGCCTGGCCGGTGTGGGCGTGGCTCGTGCAGCCAGGCGCTCATCGCAGGAAGCGCAGGTGGAAGAATGGCGCTTGAAGCTTGCGCGGACCGCTCTGGGGCCGGCGGTGAATCGCGCGTCAGAGCACGCGAACTAGGGCGCAGCGGGGGTCTGACACCCTTGGCACCGTTCCATTGACACGTTCTTACATTCTGTTGACCCGCTGCAACATGCGGCGTGGTATTTTTTCTGGCATGTGACCAGCAATAAATAATCAGGAGATCGACGCATGCCACTTGTTCGCATAGACCTTCGTCAAGGCACTACGGCCGAATATCGCAAGGCTTTGGGAGACGGCGTTCATCGCGCCATGCTGGAGGCATTTGCCATTCCTCCCGAAGATCATTTCCAGGTGATCACGGAACATTCCGCTTCGGGGCTGATCTACGACCCGCAGTATCTCGGCGTACATCGGACCGATCGCGTGGTATTCGTGCAAATCACCATGAGTTTTGGACGGAAGCCGCAGCAGAAGAGGAAGCTTTTCCAGCGCATGGCGGAAATTCTGGCGGAAGCTCCGGGGCTTGCGCCGGAAGATTTACTTATTAATTTGGTGGAAACGTCTTGGGAGAATTGGTCGTTTGGCAAGGGGCAGGCGCAGTATATGGATAGTTGAGGTGAAGAGAAAAAGCCCGCCTAGCGCGCAGGAGCCGTCACCAGGCTAACTTGCGAGACCGGCCTTACAAGTGACTGAGGAATTCCTCATCGTGCACCTCACCCCTTTACCGCGGCGCGAATTTTTGGCGTGCCGGCGATTCCGCTGGCCAATTTTTCGTCGGCGTTGATGGCCCGCACCAGCGAGCGGGTAATCTTGTCGTCCAATTCGGAGGCCCTGCGCAAATCCACCGGGTAACGCGCTACCAGCTCGAGCCCGGAATCGGCGAACTGCAATTTCTGATAGGGTTCTGGCGGTGTGACCTGGATTTCCATTTCTGCTGTTCCGGAGCGAGAATCCAACGCCACTCCGTAGTCTTTGTGGACGCTTTCCACTGTGGTTTGCAGAGTTTTCTGCAGCAATTCGTAGTCGGCCTGTGGAGATAGCGGCAGCACTACCTCATGCCAGACGTATTGCGATCCGGGGAGCTGCTTAAAAAGAGGCGTGGTGGCCTGGAATAGGACGGAATTGGAGAACACCACAATTCGGCCGGTGGAGTAGAGATCAACTCCTGTTCCGGCAAGCTCCATCAAATAGAAACGCACCAAGCCAACTTCGATTACGTCACCCGTTACGCCCGCAACGGAGATGCGGTCGCCCACGCGAATTCCGTAGCGGCCGACCACGAAAAAATAGGCAGCCACGGACAGAAGCACGGTTTGCAGGCCGACGGCGATTCCGGCGGTGACAAATCCCGCGAACGTGGCCAGGGAGCTGAACTCGCTGATAAACCCAAGAACGACTACCACACTGACGAGAAAGCCGACGGCAAAGCGGCGGATGCCCAGGAGTTGGCGCCGCCTGCGCGCGTCGTGAACATAGCGGAAGGTCAATCGCCGCCAGATTTCGGAAATCCCCAGCACGACCAGCAGCGCCACCGCGATAGCGCCGAGGCGGAAAAACAGCGAACGCAAGGTTGAGGCGGATTCGCTGGACAAGGCGTTCTTCCATTCCAACAGATTGGCACGGCTTTGATCGAGCGTTAGGATTTCCTGGCTGAGGGGAAGCATGCCCGCGGACAGTTGATTGAACTGATGGGTAAGCAGGTCGTAATCCTTTTTCTGTGTGTTCGGCTGGTTGGCCAGATCCTGGCCGCGTTTCAGCGTGGCCAGCAGTTCGTTCCGCAACGGCTGCCGCAAATCGGTGGCGATCTTTCGGACGTTGGCCGTTTCGTTTACCAGGCTGTCGATGTCGCGAATGTCCTGCATCTGGCCGTACAGGAGCAGCAGTTCTCCGAAGAGTCCGGTCGTTGGTGGTTGCGTTTTTGCTGGAGTTATCAATGGGTTTGCCGCAACTGTATTGGCCTGCGCCATATTTGGAGTTGTCGGCGGCGTCACGCTCTTTGTCGCTGCAGACGTGCCGAACGCTTCCTGCACGGACTGCGCCAGTTCATTGATAGTTCCTTCGAGCCCGCTGCCGCCGGTGTTGGTGCTCTCCACGAACTTTTTCATTTTCTGGATAGCGTCGAGTGTGGATTTATCCAGCCCCAATTTCCCTTCGAGCGCTTGTTGTTGCTGCACGGTTGCGGCGGCTTTGCGTGACGTTCCTTGCCGCTTGAGTTTTTCGATGGCGGTTTGATCGTCGGCGATGCGCTGGCTTACGTCGCTTTCCATCTGCTCGTACTTCTGGGCGCTTTGCGCTGGGTTGCTGGAATTCTCCTGCTGCAAACCGTTTGCCGCGGCAGTTGCTGGGGTACTCAAACTCACCTGAGACCTGGCAGATTGGAAGGCCAGCCGCACTGCTTCCTTGCCCAAGGTTTGCGCGGTGCTCAGATAGATGGCATCGCTCGTTTGCTGTCCTGGCTCAACCTTGGTTGTGGAATCCTTGTACCAGCGAATCACTGCGTTCAGGTGGTTCAAGGTGTCGTCACGGCTTAGCACTGGTTGGGTTGTCTGCGAGTCCGCCCGTAAGACAAAGCCGCACAACACCGAGAAGCTCAAGAGCCATGCGATCGCCTTTATGCATTTGTTCATTGTCATGATCAGATGTGGGGACACCGGTCACCTTTCTGGGATTTTGTTCGGCTGAGGTTCGTTTTGGCTGGAGGAGTAAGTTGTCTTACCACGTTAGCGAAGAGGTGCGATCGTGACAACCTGTGAAGAACCGTAATTTTATCGGGTAAGTGATGTAGGAAAAATTGGGACCAATGCCTGCACTGGGCTTAGGTGCGGCGGACTACCATGCAGGTGATGTCATCGTGCTGGGGCGCAGAGCCCACGAACTGGTCCAGGGTGCGCATGATGTTCGAGAGAGTCAGCGCGGCGCGTTCCTCTCCGACGACTTCCAATACTCTCAGAAGCCTCTTTTCTCCGAAGGCGTCGCGGTCCTCGTTTCTGGCTTCGGTCACTCCATCGGTATAAATGACTAGCAGGTCGCGTGCTTCCAGACGTGTGAAACCGGTCTGATAACTTTCTTTCAGCTCAATGCCGAGCGGAATATTGTCGGACTTCAGGCGTTCGAACCTTCCGTCCTCGCGTTTCAGAATTGGCGGGTGGTGACCAGCGCAAAGATAACTGAGGTCGCCCATGGCCGGATTCAGTTCGGCAAGGAACGCGGTGGTGAATCGTCCGCTCTGGCTGTTGGCATATACCTGGCGGTTCAACCCGCCGACCAGATCGGAAAGGGAACCGCTGGCACTCGCCAGTGCGCGGAGGCTCGCTTGAAACGTGGCCATCAACATAGCTGCGGGCACGCTTTTACCCGCGACGTCGGCTACCGCGATCAGCAGTGGTCCGTCGTTGGTGCGCAAAAACGCGTCGTAATAATCGCCCCCAATGGTTTTCGCCGGCCTAGTGGCGAAGGCAATATCGATTCCCGGGACATCCGGCGCGCGCCGCGGCACCAGCCATCTCTGGATATCGCGAGCAATCTCGATATCGCGCTTCATGGAGATGTGATCGCTGAGCACCAGCGCCAACAAAATCAGCAGGCCACCGAACGCCAGAACGAATTCAATTTCCTGGGTAAAAAACAAAAAGTGAAACCCGATAACCGCGAGAACTGCCAGGATCATAGTCAGCAGCAGAAACAGCCGACGCGCAGGCGAAAGTTTTTTCAGGACACTCCAGAACAGCGCCGCGAAAACCTTGAAAGGCCGCTTCCAGCTCCGCTCTTGCGCTGCGGCGCGGTGGGTTACATCCTGTTTGTACAGCCGCGAACTCTCTCCGGCTTCGACCTTGAATTGCGTCCAAAGTTCCTCCAGTTCCATTCCCGCGGTGAGGCGTCGCCAGCCATCCTTCGAATGCCAGAGCGCGCGGCGGGCCAGCAATCTAAGATCGTGCCACCGCTGCTTAATTTTGGTTTGAAAGGAGTTCTGCGCAGGCGGTGCTTCCTGCAAGATGGGGGTCGGCTCTGGGGAATTCACGCGTTCAGTGTACGTCACAGCTCCGTGTGCGACGCATACAGCACTCACTTGAGTTTTGGGCGACAGATTGCGAACCTTAGGGGTCAAAGCCCTGTTGAATCGGGTACGGCGACTGAATTCGTGCCCTGTCTTTTCCTATAGTCAACAGACGGGACCGCAGCGGACTTGCTACCATCAAAAATGTAAAAGCTGAACGGAGTTGCCAGGTGCGTGCTCTCAATCGAACAATACTCCGGAGAGAGTGCAATGCACGACAGCGTTGATGATGCCGTGAAATCCAGGCGGGAGTTTCTGAAGGTGACTGCGCTTTCTGCTGCGTCGGCCCTGATTGTTCCGAAGCATGGGCTCGCCAGCGCGGCGATCGACACTGCGCAGCCTGAAGCTTACGGTCCGGCCGCCGCCGCCGACTATACCCTGCGCATCAAATCGTCGGCCATCGAAATTGCGCCGAAGCGCATTATTTCCGTGACGACCTACAACGGCGAATTCCCGGGCCCGCTGCTGCGTTTCCACGAAGGACAACAAGTCGCGATAGACATCTTCAACGACACGGACAGTCCGGAACAGCTTCACTGGCATGGCCAAAAAGTTTCCACCGATGTGGATGGCGCCGCTGAGGAGGGCACTCCTTACATTCCGGCGCATGGGCAGCGCCGCGTCATGTTCACGCCGCAACCTTCGGGCTTTCGCTTCTATCACACGCACAATCGTGCCGGAGCAAACCTCGCCGCGGGACAGTATTCCGGCCAGGTCGGCCTCGTCTACATTCAACCGAAAAGCGACCCCGGCAGATACGATCGCGAAGTGTTCCTGACGCTAAAAGAATTTGAGCCTACCTTCAGCCGCGGCGGAGACATGGCGCAGGATTTTCTGTCTCCAGTTACGCGGGTCAAGTCTCTCGAAGAAAAGGGAGAGTCCGCGATGAAAGCCTCGTTGGCCAAGGGAGTTCCACATGGTTTCGAGGTCGGCTACGCATCGTTCACCATCAACGGCCGGATGCTCGGACACGGCGAGCCGATTCGTGTAAAGCAGGGCGAACGCATCCTTTTTCATATTTTGAATGGCAGCGCCACGGAAATTCGCAGCCTGGCGCTGCCCGGCCACCAGTTCGAAGTCGTGGCACTCGATGGCAATCCGGTCCCCAATACACAACGGGTTCCGGTGCTGTGGCTGGGAACGGCCGAGCGAATATCCGCGATCGTGCAAATGAATCATCCCGGTGTTTGGATTTTGGGCGATCTGGACAATGACGATCGCCGCCACGGCATGGGCATCGTTGTGGAATATGCAAGCAGTTCCGGCAAAGCGCAATGGATTGCACCGCCACCGTTTCGCTGGGACTACATGCGTTTCGCCAGACCGGTGTCCGCTGCGAGTGGTGGCGACGGCGGCTCGACGGTGAACCCCGCGGCGGCCGACGGAACCTTCGAGATGTTATTCGAAAAGGATAATGCCGCCGAAGAAGGATTCAACCGGTGGACCATCAACGCGGTCGCCTTTCCTTACGGGAGTTCTGCGACAGATTCGTCGGCCAAAAATATATCCAGCGAAATGGTCCCAGCGCAGTTTCATATAAAGCAAGGCAGGCGTTATCGAATCCGCATGCGTAACGCCAGCGATGATATACACCCCATCCATCTTCACCGGCACAGTTTCGTACTGAGCGGTTATGCCGGAAAGCCTACCGCCGGAATCTGGAAGGATGTTCTTATGCTGGGCGGTTACCAGGAAGCCGAGATTCAATTTGTCGCGGACAATCCCGGCCTCACTCTGTTCCATTGTCACCAGCAGCTGCATATGGACTTCGGCTTCATGACGCTGTTCGATTATCAACTCTAACGTGAATCCTGTCGGAGCCATCCCCCCGTGGCGGGACTGGCCACTACAAACCAGAGGGCTCGTTATATCGCTAGAATTGTTCCCTGATGTGCTACCGATTCTTTGGTGCCATCGTCTACATGTTCGAGTCTTGAGAGAAATCGGACGCTCGGCGAGAGGGTGACGACAGCTAGATGATTAGTCGACGAGAACTGGTGCGACGGTTAACTTCGGCTTCGGTGGGAGCTTGGTTGGCGACGCGGATGAGTCGCGGTTTTGCGAGTCTGCTAAATGAGTGCGCGGCCGCAGGAAAGGACGATTCCACCCCCGCACTAGCACCAGGAAAGCCGACGTCACCGGAGCGGCTGGCGTTGATTGAGGCGTTCAAGAATCAGTCCGAGGGTCTGGAGAAAAAGTTCGAAGCGCGCACGCACAAGAGCGACTGGACGATGCCATACCGGTTGTTCCGGCCCGAGGCAGCGGGGAAAGTTCCACTGGTGATGTATCTTCACGGCAGCGGCGGGCTGGGCGACGACAATTTGAAGCAGTTGGGGCTCGGAAATATTTTCGGAACGCGCGTGTGGCTGCTTCCCGAGAATCAAAAACGCTTTCCGTGCTACGTGGTGGTGCCGCAGACCGATCGCGGATGGATCAAATACGATTTTTCGCAACAGGACGCGGCGCCGGCGAAGGAGCTGCCTGGCTTCGGAGACGGCGCGAGGCTGGCGGTAGAAATTGTCGACCATTTGCTCTCCGAGTTCGCCGTCGATGAGCGCCACATTTACGTTATTGGGCAATCCATGGGCGGCGCCGGAACGTGGAATGCAATCGCCAATCGCCCGCGATTGTTTGCGGCAGCGGTAATCTGCTGTGGAAGCGTCTCAAGCGAGCATGGCAGCGAAGCGATCGAGACTCCGCTTTGGAATTTTCATGGAGACTCCGACAAGACCGTTCCGGTTTCGTTGTCGCGCGAGCGTATCGCAGCGCGACGCAATGCGGGGGGCCGGCCGCTGTACACGGAGTATGCCGGCGTAGACCACAATGTGTGGCAGTGGGCTTTCACAGAGCCGGCTGTGGTGGACTGGATGTTCGCTCAACGTCGCGGCTGACGCTGCAACACGCCCGGGAGCCATTTCCGCGTTACACTGTGGCGGAAATGGCTGATGCCCAGAGAGCGCCGCAGATGGTTCCCGTGCTGGAAACAGAGCGGCTACGCTTGCGCCCACACCGCCCTGGGGATTTTGATTTCAGCGCGGCGTTGTGGGCCGATCCTATCGTGACGCGATATATTGGGGGCCGTGCTCTCACCCGCGAAGAGGTATGGGGACGGCTACTTCGATATGACGGGCATTGGGCCATGCTGGGGTTCGGTTACTGGGCGCTGGAAGACAAGGTGAGCGGGGCGTTCCTGGGTGAGCTGGGATTCGCCGATCTACAGCGGGAGATCGAGCCGCGCCTGGATGGCATGGCGGAGATCGGATGGATGCTGACGCCGCAACACCACGGAAAGGGTTACGCCACGGAGGCGGTGCGGGCCGTTGTGGCCTGGGGCGATGCGCATCTCTCGACTAGATGCATGGTCGCGCTGATCCATCCGGAGAATGTGGCGTCGCTTCGGGTGGCGGAAAAATTTGGTTTTCGCGAATTGTGCCGCAGCAGGTATCATGACGAACCTACGGTTCAGCTTGTGCGCGAGCTACCGAGCCAGCGCGGTTCCGGAAGCATTCTTCAGGGGCTTAAACCCATTTAGACGGGGTATGGAATGTCGCAGCTGAAGCTCCGACCCCCCGTAGAGAAGCGCCCGCGTTCCTTCCTGCATCAGGGCAAGCGGAGGCGGCCGCTAACAAAGAAAGGGCTGAGGGCTGCCTGAGTGTCAATCGGGACAGTGGCCTAGAAGGCCCTGTGTTTGCAGGACTTTCCCGGGCCACTTTTTGGATAGAATTTGCAAAAAAACCGGGACCGACGGACGTCTGGGACATCAAATGGCGAAACTATCCGGGCTAGGTGCGTTCTCGTCGGCTTCCGTCGGGCGCTTGCGGGTGCGCCGGCTAGGATGATTTTTTCGGCAAAGTACCATTGACGTGGGCGCCGCGTGTGGCTAATTTCATCTTTGCCCTCCCCGGAAGGAATCCTTTTCTGCGAGGTTTTCCATGACTGTGGGAACATTGAACTCCGCAATACCAAGCAACAAAGAATTGCAAGAACGCTGGGCGCGCCTGCGCTCCCACAAACGCGCCACCGCCAGCGTCAAGCTGCTGGTGGAATGGGAAGACGGCGACACACGCCAGCAAGCCAACGGCGTGACCGTGGACATCAGCAACTCGGGTTGCATGGCCATTGTTGCGGGCGATCTTCCACTACGCCGCCACGTGCGGGTGATTCATCCGGAAAGCGGCCGTTGCACCGAAGGCGAAGTGGTATGGCGTGGACATGAGGCTTGGGATTTGGGAATTGCGTTTACCAAACCTGATGACCATTTCTGGGGCAGACTGCTTTAGTCGCTATTCGCAAAGAGAAGTATTCACCAAGAAAAACTGGTGCCACACAAGTTCCTCAGGTCTAGAGCCCTGCCTGGAAAAGCGACTTATATCGCGACTGGAGTCGTGTCGGGCAGGAACGGCCAGCGCTAGCAACTTTGTTATCGCCGCTTGGAAGACTCCGAGAACCCAAGAGCACAGCGTTGACCTGCTTTACTTCCGGCGAACCGAGGCGCTGGATTTCGCGGTTCTGAATTGCGCGCAAAAGCTTGGCTTGCATGGCAGGGAAGTTTCGCCGATTTCATCGTGGACCCTGCTTGAAAGTTAGTTGTTCGGCGCTACCGTTTTAGAAAAGGAGCCGGGTGGCGAAGTTCTCAACGACGGGATAGATGTATTGAAAGATGACCAGGCCTACGAGGAGGCCGGCCATGGCGAAGCTATTGCCGCGGAGCCAGTCGAGATACCGCTGCGCTCTGCTTTCGCTCATGAACAACATGATGCCTGCACTGCCATCCAGTGGAGGCACGGGGAGCAAATTAAAAGTGCCGAGAAGGAGATTGAGACTAAAGACTGCGAACAAACACATGGCCACGAAGCTCGGCGAGCCGGTGACGGGATCGCGATGGAAGAGTTGCATGGAACTGCCGATGCGCAGAGCCAAGGCGCCGAGAAGCATCAACGTAAAATTTGCAGCGGGACCCGCCAGGGCCATGCGGGCGGCGCGATGAGGATAGCGGCGCTCCCAAAGGGGATCGTATGGAGCGCTGGCCCAGCCGATCATGCCGCCAAAGAAAAAGAAGCTGACCAGCGGCATAACTACCATGCCGAAGGGCGAGCGGCGAATATGGGGAATGGGGTTCAGCGTGATCTGGCCGCCGAGCGCTGCCGTGCTGTCGCCGCCGAGTTTGGCAACGAGGGCATGGGAAGCTTCGTGGCAAGTCGTGGAGAAGAGAAAGACCATGTAGTAGATGAAGCCGACGGTCAGATGCTGCGGCGAGAGGTCAGACATAGCAAAAGAGGTTAGAGTCTAGGCACATAGATTGCAAGCCGTGAGGTAACCCGGAACTCGGCGATCAACCGAATCCCACCCTATTTCTTCTCAGTAAAATCACACCTTTTGATTCTCTTGATGCACCAACGAGGCTGGGGCCGGTTCTCGCCGTCCAACAGCGTGGCACGGAGACCGGACATCAAGCGCATAGATGTTGTGAGGAAGATGACCCGCGGGTCTCGCTCAGGTATGTGATTTACCGAAAACGTCCTTCAGCAGAGATGTGGTGCGTGCCGCCGGGTCCTTGCGGATCTGCCGTTCTTGGTCAGCCAATTCATAGAACAAGCCATCGAGCGCTTTTGTAACCACATACTTGTTGATGTCGAAGGTCTGGCTCTTTGCAAATGGAATGGACTGGAACTGATCGGTCAGTGTTTTGTATTGCTGCGTGACTCCGTTTTCGGCCATGGTTTTTTCCACGATGGGTTGAAATGCGGCGGTAAGTTGATCGGTGGTTTTACCCTTGAAATAGTCGGTAGCCGCAGTGTCTCCTTCGGAAAGGATTTTCTTGGCATCTTCGAAGCTCATAGCCATGATCGCATCGCCAAAGATCTTTCTGGCCTGCGGTGCCGCGGCTTCCGCGGAACGGTTCATGCTCAGAACAAACTCATCGATCTTCGGACCGCCACCTATCGCCCTTAGGCCCTTTTCAAGGGAACGAAGGTTGCTGGGCATTAAGATCTTGATGGCCTCATTACCAAAGTAGCCGTCGGTTTTTCCAGTTATCTTTACGGAATTGTCCGCACCAATCCGAAGCGCTTCCTTCAAACCGGAAGCTACCTTCGAGTTACTTAATGCATTGGGATCGCCAATACCAACGCGCTTCTCAAGCTGGTCAAGTTGAGCGTACACCCCGGATGAGCACAAAAACACGCCAACTAAAAATGTAAATGTACGGACCATATGGTGTTTCTCCTTTACGCCAACGTGGAACGGAAGACCTGTTGAGGGGCGGGACTGAATATTGGCATCCTACACGACTTAGCGGAGATGGGAAATGACTTCCAGAAGATTCGGCTGGAAAATGTCGAGGGCCGTCGCACCGTCGTGCGGAGCTAAGTCCGCATCACCGCCGTACTAATTCAGTCGAGATCGACGGGGTTTGTGTCGTTGGAGATGCTGACAGGATTTTTCGGCCGCTCGTCGACGTACAATTGGAAAATATCGGGACGGGAGTAGTGGCCGACGACATCGAGGTCGTACTTGCCGCGGATGATCTGCCCGAGATCAATTTCTGCGATGAGGATTGCTTCGCCATCGGTGTTGGGTCCGGCGAGGAAATTGCCGAAGGGATCGACGATGCAACTGCCGCCACGACAGATCACGGTTTCTGGGTCGTCGCCGCTGTGGGAGGGGTAGTCGATCGGAAAGTCGCGGCGACGCTGGAACTGATTGCAGGAGAGGACGAAGCAACGCCCTTCCACGGCGATGTGGCGGACGGTTGCGAGCCAAGAGTCGCGCGGATCGGCGGTTGGTGCGCAATAAACTTCGATGCCCTTGGAATACATCGTCGTGCGGAGCAGAGGCATATAATTTTCCCAACAGATAACTGCTCCGAGTTTACCGAGTGGCGTCGTAAATACGGGCAGCGTGGAGCCGTCGCCGTAACCCCAAACGAGGCGCTCAGAAGCGGTCGGCATGAGCTTGCGATGCTTGCCGAGAAAAGAGCCGTTCGGCGCGAAAAACAGGACCGTGCAATACAAAGTACCTGCGTCGCGCTCAATGACACCAACCACGAGATAGATGCCGTTGGATTGCGCAGTCTGAGAGAGGCGATCGAATGCAGGACCAGGAACGTCAACGCTGCTTTCCCAGTACCGACGAAACTGTTCCCGACCGGCATCCGTGCGCGATCCGACAACCGCACCGAAGTCGAGACCCCGAGGATAAGCGGAGATAAAGGCTTCCGGGAACAAAACAAGTCCTGCACCTCGCTGTGCAGCTTCCTGCGCTAGGACCGCGAGTTTGTCGATGGTACGTCCACGATCGAAAACTACGGGTGAAGCTTGCACGACGGCTACTTTTGAGATCATAGAGATAAGGATTTCCTTTGTGACTGGGGAAGGCTGAAACGGAGTATGTTCATGCATCATATCACGCGAGGTCGGCTGGGAGTTGCACCGCCGATAGTCATTCTCCGTAAGGTCTGCACTGCAATTTGCTCAATTAACGAAGTTGTGTGTTTGACGTTGAAAGCGGACAAGAGTGTACCGAGAGTGGTTGACGGGGAAAGGCCTAAATTTCCCCGCCAGATCTAACTGGCGCGGCTTTCTGCGGACGGCGAGCGTAGCCCCTTATGGCACCCTAACGATACGCAGGCGAGAGGCGTTCAAACCTTTCAAATCGGGAGGCTACTCCGTGATCAACTTCAGTACCACGCTTTTCTTGACTCCTTCACCCAACTCCACCTTTTCCCCTTTTCCTTGGTACTTCTTGGCAAATTCCGGCGCGCGGTAGTTGCCCCGCAATTCCTCAAAGGCGAGAACGATAAATTGTCCGGGATTCATGCCGCGTATCACGAAGCGCCCGCTGTCGTCGGCTTTTGCGTACTGGTAGGCGTCCGGGCGCCCGAGTTTTCCGGAAGCTGGTAAAGTCAGCACGCTCGCACCACCAGCGGGCTTTCCTTCTCCATCAACCACGGTTCCTTCAACTCCCGTGCCCTTGGCGTTTACCACAACGTCCAGCACCGTGCCCGGATTCATGGCAAATCCCGTATCCACCACGTCGCGTCCCGTCAGCAGTACAGACTTCGTGTAGTAGTCGCGAAATTGCTCTGAACGTGTGCCCACAGCCAGTTGATAGTTTCCTCCAGGCGCGTTTTTGATCTCGAACGAGCCGTCTTCCTGCACCTCTGATGGTTGTGTGTACGATATAGGTAGTTCTGCGGTGTCCTCTTCGTCCTCAGGCACCGGAACCAAGGTGACATTCAGCTCCGACCAGTTGATTTTGTCGCCGCCTTCCACGCGGAACTTTCCAACTACATCTCCGCCAGCATCCATCTGAAGGTGCAACCCAACCACGTCCGATCCATTCACCTCAATTGGCGCACGGATTCTCTGCATCTTCATAGAAGGGCTTTGTCCATTCGCGAACGAAACCATCATCACCTGCGCATGGTATTTTCCAGGCAAGACGTTCGGAAAATCAAACTTCCCGCCTTCAACCAAAGTCTGCTCTTCTCCTTGTCCGTTTTTGGCCACCAACATGAGCTGGGCCATTCCTTGCGCACCGACTCCGGCGATTGTTCCGCTCACTCGATACGCATGGCTCACTTGCAACGCAAAGTTGGTGATCTCCGTTCCGCCAGGAGTAACCTCCACGGTGGCGGCCTGCCGCTCGTCCCGGGTTCCGGGGAAATAGGTCTTCACATAGACCAGCCGATCATTGGTAGCGTTCTTCTCATCCGCGCTAGGTGCCTGAATTTTTGGCGGAATCGCTTGGACAACATATTTTCCAGGTGACAAATCCGCGATCCGATATTCTCCCAAATCGTTGGTTGCTCCCCTCTTTGGCACACCCTCATTGCTTGTCGCTGCCGCGCCGGTGCTCGTACTTGCCATAACCTCCACGTTGGGCACGGGATCCCCCTCTAAATCAACAATTTTTCCCGAAATTACGGCAGCCGCAAGCATCCCAAATACAAGGTCGTTGGTTTCCTGTCCGGCAATTACCCTGACCATCTTGTCTCGTTTCGTCTTCAGATCCGCAGTGTATCCTGGCCGCTCCAGTTGCACCGCATACTCTCCCGGCTCTACGTTTTCCAACTTGAACTCGCCGGCTTGATCCGTTATCGCTTCATACATCGGAGTTGTTTGGCTCACTATAGCTATGAGTGTCAGTTTCACCTTGCGGATTCCTTGCCCTCCGGGCTCCTGCACTATCTTCCCTTCGACGATGTTTTTCCTTTCACTCGCCGCCGTGGGCGTTGCTGCGCCCGACGCCGGCTCTGCCTGCTGTCCAAGACAAGCACCAGTGGACAGTCCCGTCCAGAGGACTGCCATAACAATTCGACTCAAAAATCTCATGACGACCTCCGCAGGGTCTCCCACCATGTAGCAATGCGTCAGGTCATTTTATAACTACCTTTCTCTGGCGCTGGCAAGGGCTTTGAGTCAGATACTGATAAACATGCTGATCTGATACCGGCTCCGTTTTCTATGTCGTCCCAAAATAGAACCGGACCCGCCGTAACGACAAATGGACACAATAGCGGTAAAAGTGGCAGGCGCACGTCGCATGAAAAGGGCTCCCTATTGGGTATAACGAGATTGGAACAGCTGGCTAGAATGGGCTGATAGTGCTTAGGCATCGTGATTCGAGGCGCCGCCCAATGGAGGGGGCATCCGAATTCCGAGTCGACACACCTAAGTTTACAAAAGGGAATCTTCTCAGGCAGAAGGAGTGACTGGATGCAGTTTTGGCGTTTCAACCTTGCCGCGGCTCTGCTTTTCGCGATAGTTGGAGCGGCTTCGACCTTTGCGCAGGGTTTGCCGGGTAGCTCCGAATTTGATTCCTTGGGACGGCAGGCCAGCGTGGCGCCTCGGCCAAGGAAACATTTTTGCTTTGAGCAAAAGGATAAGGCGCGGTTGGCGTTAAAGCAATTGCCTGTGAATGCGCGTTCCTGGCTGGACGAGGACGCTGCCTATATCATCTCGCCAGAAGAGCGCTGCGCGTTTCTGCATCTACAGACCGACGAGGAGCGCGAACATTTCGTGGAACAGTTTTGGTACCGGCGTTCCGTTGATCCGGATTCACCGGACGACGATTTCAAGGTTGAACATTATCGTCGTATCGCTTTTGCGAATGAGAATTACGCCGACAGTTTTGCGGAGGGCGGGGGAATTGCTGGCTGGAAAATGGACCGCGGGCGAATCTATGTATTGTTTGGAACACCCGACTCTGTAGAGGTGTCTTCTAGTCGAAGAGTATCAGCTGCCGTGGCAGGGCAGCGTTCGGAGGGTTTGTGTCGCTCGGAAAAGTGGCACTACCAGCATTTGCAGGGGATCGGCGAAACTCCCGGGATGGACCTTGATTTCGCGGCTTGCCGGGGAAACGCCTATCGTCTGGTGATTCCTGAAGGTAATGAACCTCCGTTTGTTGATGCCATTACCAGGAATGTTTTAAGAAACTCCCCCCGTTCCGATGCGAAAAATTCAAGCAACATCCAGATATATGTCGGCGCTGTACCTTCTCCCAAGGTGACGTTCAAGGACTTAGAAGCGATGGTGGTTTCTCGATTCGTGCGTGATGAGGTCAAGTTCAGCCATACAATCGATTTCGCCAAGGCTACGCAAGTTACTACTCTGGTGCGAATCCATATTCGAATAACGCGGACTGGGCTCGGCTCGGATGGCGACCTACCTTCGGCTCAGTATCAATTGTTAGTGCGCGTGAGCAAGACTTCCGGTCGGGTGATGGATACGTCGGAGCTAACTGTGGATCAGGCCACGCAGGATAAGCTAGATTCCACACTTGGTCTGGACGCTCGTTTCAATGTGCCGCTGCCACCCGGCAGGTATCAACTTGCGGTGACGGCCAAAAACGTAGCGAACGGCGACGTGGAGATAGAGCGAACAATGTTCGTGGTGCCAACCTACGAGACACTCGAACTGCCAAAGCACTCAGGTCCGAGTGACGAGGCTGGCAACAAAAAACGCCAGCCGCTTTAATTGCGGCTGGCTTTTTTGTTGACGAGGCGTCGTTGTTGTGGCGTTGCGACGCATTAGTTGCGGCGGCCGCTGTTGTCGTGGCTAATCGTCGTGCGCGTCTTTGACCAGCC
>Ga0210384_10003818_pt1 | contig 17194 bp, 13 predicted proteins | sample IncBWH2MmetaG_FD_160574 | JGI IMG/M metagenome (GOLD analysis project Ga0210384, IMG submission 160574) | Forest soil microbial communities from Barre Woods Harvard Forest LTER site, Petersham, Massachusetts, United States - Inc-BW-H-2-M | ecosystem: Environmental > Terrestrial > Soil >...
GAAAGGCGACTGCGCAAGTTGTACCGCCAAGCCTTGCCGCAACGTGTCGTCGAAGACCGGATCGCCCGTCGAGTTCGCGAAATCGGCAAGGACGATTGTGTCTTTGTCAGTGAGTTTTGGCGCGCGGTGAAAATAGAGGTAACCCGCCAGTGCAAGCGCGGCCACAGCCACGGTAGCACCAACAAGCAACGCCCAGCGCTTTCGAGGGTCCGTTCCGGTTGCCGGCTCCTCTGTCTTTGCGGCGCGCGCTGAATCTGTTTCCCGTTCCTGAGCTACCTCCTTAGGCCCGGGTTCGGTGATGGGCGCGATGAAGCGATATCCCTTCCCAGTTATCGTTTGAACGAACCGAGGCTGTTCGGGATCGTCCTTAAGGACTTGGCGGATTTTCCGAATCGCAGTATTGATTGCATTATCGGTATCGAGAAAGACGTCCTTGCCCCAGAGCTTTTCAATGATCTCTTCCCTCGTCACCAACTGGCCCCGTCGCTCCGCCAGCAGCAGCAAGACCTCCATAGGGATTCGTTCCAGCTTCAGCGTGCGGCCTGAACGTCGCACTTGGTAGGCGCGAAGATCTAGTTCAAAATCCTCAAATCTGACGAGGTCTCGAGTCAAGGTTGATCACTCCACCAACTCGGCTGCGATTCTACATCCCTTCCTGAGCTCAATAAGCCAAGGCTATTCAGCCGTTCTGGGTAGAGAAAAATGCGGATGAATACACGACTCTCCAGACCGTCTCCATGGCCTGCTCGATCGAACTTGAAACATTATGCGCCCCTGTGTCAGGACCAGCCGAGCACTATCCGCGTACAGTTCTTGATGAGGGTGACTTCTAAAGCGATCTTACCTTGAACTGTATGCACGCCGAAGAGCCCGAAAGCGATGTCCAAAGACGCATGCATCTTCGATGGATCCACAAAGGAGAACCACAGTGAAGATACGGCAATTTTTTAGAATGACAGCGGGACCTGTTGTAGCCCCGGCGGCGATTGTACTGGCGGGAACGATGAACACCTCGCATCGCGTGCAAGCGCTGGACAATGGAAACAACAACGAGGAGCAGCTTGTCCACATCGGCTACGCGATAGCCCCCGAACGGGTAACTTCCGTGAACCCGGACATAACCGGAACGCATCCGGGTTCCACAGTGCGGATTAGCGCTGAGCGCATCTCATCAGGTAATCAAGCACTCATGAGATCGGCGTTTAGCGGCACAGTCTGTTAGACCGCTACGGTGACCGTTAGCAGGTTGCAAGTACCCTCAACGACATAGCAGAGCGCGGACAGCACTGCAAGCCATTGAAGCTACATTACAGGCGACATTGTCCCAGCACGTGTCGGCAGGTTACGTGCGAGGACCTACCGACTAGAAGCCTTTCGATCTGAAGGAAATCTTCGACCCATTGGATTACTTGTTGAGAGTCGCAGTTGTTGATCGCAGTGCCTCGCGCAGCCACACGTGACGCGGATCGCTGTTGAGTCTTGGATGCCAAGCCATCAGGAAATGAAATGGATGCAATTCGTGCGGTGCTTTCACAATGCGTAATGCGCGATTCCCTGTGACAACTGAACTCATGCCACTGGTTACCGTGAGCACAAGTTCTGTGCCGGGAAGGCATTCGAGGGCCACCCCGAAGTATGGCAGTCGAATACAAGAACTGCGTTTGGCTCCGACAGCCGCCAACTGCTTGTCCGGGATCGTCTGCACACCGGCATACGTAGCTACAACGATGTGGCTCGCCGCCAGGTACTGCTTAAGCGACAACCGGTCGCCAAAGCGGCTGCCACGCGCCACGGCGCAAATCCAATCCTCCCGATAGAGCCTTTCCGATTGAAAGTGCGACGGCAGGAGTCCGTCATCGATGTGTAGAACAAGATCGACTTGTCCGTGCTCCACTAATTCCGCGATGCCACCCTGCCATGGAAGGAATTCAAACTGCACTTGGTAGCGTCCATTCGCATATTGCCGGCACAACCGGGGGAGCACAACTGTGCAGACGTTGTCGGGACCGGAGATGCGGAAGTGGCTCTTCTCCCGCGCTGGATCGAACAGGTTCGGCGTAACCAGAGTCTCCATCCTGGGTAGCAATCCCTCAAGCTCTTGGAGAATCTTGCGGCCCCGCAAGGTGAGTTCGAAGCCTTGTGGCGACCGGACCAGAAGGTCATCTTGAAACATCGCCCGGGCGCGCTGCAACGCGCGGCTCACCGCAGGCTGGCTCAGAAACAGCCGGACTGCGGCCGCCGTAACGCTCTTCTCCTCGGCAATCGCAGCAAATGTAATCAGGAGGTTCAAGTCGACTTGTCGTAGTTTCTCTAGGCGCATGGCGACCATAACTATTATGCATGAACCGCATGAAGTTGCCCGGTCATCTGTGACTATGTAAGTCAGACAGTGTACAAGGAGAATTCCATGCAACGAGGAAACGATTTGCAACAGAAGCGTGTGGTCGTGGTGGGCGGGTCGTCGGGGATTGGTTTGGCAGTGGCCCAACAGGCGGCCTCGCAGGGGGCCAAGGTCGTTATCGTCTCCAGCAATGCGGAACGAGTTCAGAAGGCGGTTGATGGTATCAGTGGCGAAGCAGAGGGGCAGGCGGTGGACGTCTCGGACGAAGGAGCCGTTGCAAGCTTCTTTTCGAAGCTTGGCACTTTCGATCATTTGGTATTCACCGCCGGCGATAGCCTCAATTTGCACGACCTTGCCGCTACGGATCTCCAACCGGCCAGACGCGCGTTTGAGCTGCGCTATTGGGCCGCACTCGCCGCGGTCAAATACGGAAGCCCACATATTCGCAAGGAAGGCTCGATCGTGCTCACAACCGGAATCGCCGGCCAGCGCCCTCAAAAGGGATGGGTAATCGCCGCCAGTGTCTGCGGGACTATCGAAGCCCTAACACGTGCCCTAGCGGTCGAGCTGGCACCTATAAGGGTTAACGCAGTATCTCCCAGAGTCGTTCGTACGAACCTCTGGCAGAACATGAGTGCACCGGAGCGGGAACGTTTATACGAAAGCGTGGGCAACCGTCTTCCAGTTGGCCGGGTCGGCGAGGCTCCCGAGATCGCGCAAGCCTATCTGTTTTTGATGCAGGAAGGATTCGGTACGGGCCAGACCATTGTGGTTGATGGCGGCACGGTCCTGGTTTAGCGCCGCGCTGGTTCGCGATTGGCTGATATGAATGGAACGTGACCGAACCGGACGCCCACATCAGCGGCAACACCGCTTGGATCGCCTACGTCAATAAAGGCAGCATCTCCGACGCCTCCGGCACGGTGAACCAGAACTGGTTGGAATCGGCCTTCTTGGAAACTTACAAGACACGCGGGGACTGCCAAACGCCGCGCAAGTCCTATAAGACATACCAGACTGCGGATTGGGTTGTGGGTTGGGAATTTTTAGGGAAAACCGCTCTGACGCTACCTTGCACGGACTCAGAACGAGACTCTACGCGCCAACCGCGCTATGGTGGCCATACTTTCGAGTGCGGTCTTCGGCGGTCCGAACTCGTGTTCGTAACTGTGAAGACAATCCAGCAGCGTCAAGCACCATGGTCAGGCAGTCCCGCAAACAGGACTAGTGAGAAAAAACCGTAGTTCCATCACTTCTTACTCTTACGAACTTTCGCTCGGGTACCCGCAGGCGCTTTCCTCTTCAATTTCATCTGATTGTAGTCAACGGCGGCACGAACGAGATTTTTTAGAGCACGCTCATTAATCTTATCGCCCACGAAAAAATCGATCGCTCGCCACGTGTTGCCTCCGAGGCCCGCATTGAACACCTTGTCAGGATCTGGGAGGCTCGCCCCGTGGGAGAAGGTAAGCTTCACCTTATCTTTGTGCGCGTTGCCGACCGCGATCATTCCGTCGTGAGACCACACCGGGCTTCCCATCCACTTCCATTCCTCAATTATCTCCCGGTCGGTCTCAAGGATGCTCTTGCGGATGCTGGCGAGCGTTTTGCCACGCCAGTCTGTGAGTCCTGCGATCAGCTGGTCAATACGTTCCGATGGATTCATTGGATCTTTAAGCCTCCAATTCTCGTGCCGTTTTCGTTCTCTTCGAAAGAAGTCGTCGAACAGCGTGGCCTTTCCACATCCACAATCCTGAAATCAGCAATACGGGGAAAAGGACATAGCGAATAGACCAAGCGTAGTTTGGAGTATCCGTCGGCGAATCATAAATGTAACCGATTATCGGAATGCCACAGATAATGTGAATCCATCGAAAAATCGAACGTTTGGTGGCCTCTTTCATGATTAATTTGTCCTCCCTTTCTGAGACGGCCCGTCGGGCGTCTCGATACCGAACTTCTTGGCGTACTCCGCGTGCAGCCGCTGCCAGCCGAACTTCATGGCCTCGGGGCCGACGATGCGTCCAATCGGCTCACCGGCGAGGAACCGCTCAAGGACGTCGAAGCAAATGTGCCACCCGGCCGCACCCATTGCGACAAAGCGGCGGCCGATGTTGGTCCACAGCGTCAGGCGCGTGCCGCCACCAAGGGCTTCGAGTTCCCACCGCATATCGTGGTCTCCCCAGGTGTACTCAAGCGCTTTGGGAGCGTCGGCTCGCGTCACTCTTGCGTCGGAAACATGCGGCTTGGGCGCTGCCACCGTGGTCAGCTTCACCGTGGCTCCAACCGTGCCCAGGCTCCCATCGGCTTCAAAGGGAGCCCACTCGCGCAGATGCGCTGGATCGGTAATCGCCTGCCAGACTTTTTCCGGTGAGTGACGCAGTTCCCTGGTGAGAATGAGCGTCCACTTCTCTCCGTCCTTTCGTATCTGCGCCCCGCTGGCCGCACCCGGTGTGTACTGCTCGCGATCGGTCACCTTACTCTCCTTAGCTTTAATAGCGTGCCAGCTGGGTGAGCTGGATGAGGTTGCCGCAGGTGTCGTTCAGCATCGTAATGGTCGAGCCGGTCACCTCGGTGGGCGGCATCGTGAACTCGGCGCCGCGACCCTTGATCCGCTCGTAGTCACCCTTGACGTCGTCGGTGAAGAACATGGCCGCGGGCTGGCGCTGTTGAAATATCGCCTGTTGATACGCTTTGGCTGCGGGGTTGTTGTTCAGCGCCAACTGTAGCTCCGTGCCGTCCGGCTCCTCGGGCGAAGCCACGGTCAGCCAGCGATATGGGCCCTGACTGAAATCGGTCTTCTTGGCAAAGCCCAGTACTTCGGTATAGAAGCGCAGGGCCTTGTTCTGGTCGTCCACGTATACGCTGGTCACTTTGATTTTCATTTCGTTTCTCCTTTGTCACGTTCGCGGTTTGCGCCGCGTCGTGTTCTGCTTGTCTTGCTTTTCGCTGGTGCTGCCCTCGTTGGTGATGAACGTTCCATGCGGTCGAGGTGCCGTTCGAGAGCATCCACGTGATCGGACCAGAACCGGCGGAACGGATCCAGCCAGGCATCCACCTCCTGAAATGGTTCAGGTTTCAGCCGGTAGAGACGGCGCTGTGCGTCCACCGTGGCCTCCACGAAACCGGCCTCGCGCAGCACTCGCAGGTGCTTTGACACGGTAGGCTGCGGCATACGAAGCTCACGCTCGATCTCTCCAACCGACTGTTGTGACGAGACCAGGAGGCTCAGTATCGCCCGCCGGTTCGGCTCCGCAAGGATGTCGAATACAGATTCCATTCCCTTAATATACTCCACGGAGCATATACGTGTCAAGGTATATTTTGTGGGAAGGCCCAGGCAACGGTTTCAGTCAGCAGAGCGCTGTGCGCTCCGGTGGCTGGGAACGCTACAGTGGAGTTCCGTTCCCTTTTTCTAGGAAGCGAAAACCAGGAGTGAACCGGCTCACGCGAATACACTCTTCACGCTAACTGGGATGTTTGGGGAAGGGCTTTTCCAGAAATCAGGGGCCTGCTCATCAATTCCTTGGTCCACTTTGCCCGCCGTTTTCGCTTATGAGGGTAGCGAACTAGATCGGCAGTTCCCGGCGGTGGCCTGGATTCCCAAAACGCTGACAGTCGTGGTGTGCCTACTAACGGGAATGTGCAGAGTCACGCGGGCTTTCGCTCGGCCCGAACGTCGGGCGAGCAAGCTGAATGTCACTCGAAGAAAAAGGAGCAGCTATGAGCAAGAAGAACTGGAGCAACGTTCTGAGCGTGCTAGCCCGCACCGCGTTGGCCTTTGTGTTCGTCTTCGGGCAGACGGCGTGGGCCATGCAGGGCCAGAATGGAAAGGACCAACCTGGCGTACGCACCGCGGGCAAATCACAACATGCAGCACTAAACCCCGCTATGGCTGCTGGGGCGAAAGCGCAACGGGCTGCAGAGGACACTACCAGAGCGGAAAACCCGTCGGTACAAGAAAACACGCACCGTGGTGGTCAGCACGAAGGGATCAAGGTTCACGGCCACTGGACCATCGAGGTCCTCAACCCCGACGGCACTTTGGTCACGCACCGTGAGTTTGAGAACTCGCTCGCTGATGCTCCTTTCAGTCTGCTGCCGCCAATTCTTTCCCGCACCCTTACGGTGGGCTTTTGGGCAGTGCTTTTGGATGGAACAGGTAGTGGTCCGTGCGCGTCGGCTGGCTGCCAGGTTTCGGAGGGCGGCGCGCCCAATTTTTCAGGCTACGTACCGTACAACAACCTCCAAGTGTCCACGGCAGGCGTGCCTCCCAATGGTAACGTGCTTCGGGCGCAGCTCGTCTTGAGTGGGACTGCGACGGCCCTTGCCTCTAGCGCGGTCAACCAAGTACAAACCATTTTGACCTACTGCCCCAACACGATAGCTCCGGGCGCCATTGCCGCCAACGTCTCATCCTGCCAGCTGGGCTTCGCTTTCACCTCGGCTGCTTTGGCCGCGCCGGTCCAGGTTTCAAGCGGTCAGAGTATTGCAGTCACAGTCAATATTAGCTTCTCGTAGTCGCCTGCATCGGGCCTGTACAAGAACTGCGCGGATTCGGAGAGAAAGAGCAGTCATGAGCAAGAAGAATGGGAGCAAGATTCTAAGAGCCTTAGCCCGCATTCTGCTGTCCTTCAGCTTCGTTTTTGGCCAAACGGCGTGGGCCCTGCAGGGCCAGAACGGAAACGATAAACCGGCCTCAATCGCCGCGACTAAATTACAACGAGCACCAACGAACGCCCCTACGACCGCAGGGGCAAAAGAGCAGTCGACCGTCCCAGCAGAGAACCCCTCGACGGAACAACATTCGCCGCGTGAAGGTCAGCACGAAGGCATCAGAGTTCACGGCCACTGGACCATCGAGGTTCGCAACCCGGATGGCTTGGTCGTGACTCACCGCGAGTTTGAAAACGCGCTGAGTCCAGATGGTGCGAATGTTCTCAGTTCGTTGCTGTCCGGGAATTCGGTGCCTGGTGCCTGGAAAATAAACCTTGCGGGTTCGCCGGAGCCCTGCTTCGAGTCTGTAACACAACCTGGCGGCCCCTCCGCGTGCGGGATCGTTCCAAGCGGCGCGAGCCCCTTCTCCCGATTTGCTGGCCAGAGTTCCATATTCTTCAGTTTGACAACCAGTGCCGCGTCGGGCCAATTCGTGTTGTCGGGAACGGCCATAGCGGGAGAGCTCGGGAATGTGTTCATCGTTAACACTCAGGTGATTTTATGCCCTGCAACGAATACCCCGCCCTCATGTTTCAGTGGAGCCTTCTCAGGCAGCGGTGGCGACACCATTCCCCTTTTTACGAACGCGAACCTAGCGCAACCGCTCCAGGTGAGCGCCGGTCAGACCATTGCTGTCACGGTGAAGATCAGCTTCTCGTAGCGGGAGTTTCGCAGCCGACCCTCGTTTGGGAGACGTGGCATGACAACGTACGTACTCAGGAGAATCCAGCTTGCACTGCTCGCCGCGGTCTGTTGCTCGAGGCTTGCCGCGCAAAGCGTGCCACCAGCTCAAACTGACGTTCGCCAGTCAACCACCGCTCAAGACCAGCAGCTGCGATCGGGGGCGTATGGCCGGTTGCCCTTAGGTTTCGAGGCAAATCGAGGGCAAGCCGACGAGCGAGTGAAGTTCCTGTCGCACGGTCAGGGCTATACGCTCTTCCTGAGCCCAACGGAAGTGCTCTTTGCGCTGCGGGGCTCACAGACAGAAAAGGCAGGCACAGAAGTCGAGGGAATTGGCCTGAGGCTGGTAGGCGCGGATCCGGGATCCCAAATCGTCGGCGCCGGCGAGCTCTCGGGCAAGGTCAGCTACTTTGTCGGCAACGAAGCCGGCAAGTGGATTACGGGTGTCCCTACCTACGCGAAGGCCCGCTATCAGCAGATTTATCCCGGAATCGATCTGGTCTTTTATGGCAAGGAGCAGCGACTTGAAAGCGATTTCGTGATTGCACCGGGCTCTGATCCAAATCAGATTCGCTTGCAATTCGAAGGTGGAAAAGGGCTGACGGTTTCGCGCGAGGGCGACCTAATCCTGAAAACCTCAGAAGGCGAGCTGCGGCTGCTGGAACCTCACGTTTACCAGGACGTCGCGGGGGGCCGGCGACAGGTTAGCGGGCGCTACGTCGTGCACGGAACGCGGACGCTGTCCTTCTCCGTGGGAGCCTATGACCACGCAGCGCCGCTGGTGATTGACCCCATTCTGGTCTACTCAACCGCCCTGAATGGCGCGAATTTTGCGGTTGGAACTGGTGGAGGACACGGCATCGCCGTGGATGCGGCTGGCAACGCCTACGTCACGGGCTACACGGACCGCAGCAATTTTCTTCCGACGCCCGGTGCGTTTACAACGGCGAACGGACGCCTCTTCATTACCAAGATCAACCCGGCTGGCACGGGAGTGCTCTATACCGCGGTGTTCGGCGGTACGGGCAGCGATGTGGCAATGGCGATCGCCTTGGACACACAAGACGAGCCTGTCATCGCGGGCTTCACCTCGTCCGCGGACTTCCCCACTATGAACCCCATACAAGCCACGCTGGCGGCTGGGACGCACGGCTTCGTGACGAAGCTGAACGCCGCGGGGTCGAGCGTATTGTATTCGACTCTTCTAGGGGGAAGCGGAGCCAGCGGCGCTGGCAACGCCAACGAGGCAGCCAAGGCCGTGGCGACCGGCGCGAACGGCGCTGTATACGTCACGGGCTACACGAACTCGGTGGATTTTCCCACGAAGAATGGCGTTCAGCCAGCGTGTCCTGATCTCCAGCTAAACGGATATTGCAACTCCCAAGGTTTTGTCGCCAAGCTGGATCCCACGCAGTCCGGTACCGCCTCGATCATCTACTCCACGTATCTTGGGGGAAAGTTCCCAACTGCCGGCCAAGGCATTGCGGTGGATGCCTCAGGGAACGCCTACGTCACCGGGAGCACAAACGCGACTGACTTCGCAACAACTCCGGGCGCCTTCCAAACAACGTTAGTCGGTGGCTCGGACGCCTTCGTGTCCGTTTTGAATCCCGGCGGAAGCGGCTTTGTGTACTCCACATTTCTGGGCTACGGCCAGGGATGGGGTATAGCAGCGGATGGTCAGGGCAACGCGTATGTAACTGGGAGCACAAACGCATTTGGCGGAAGCTTTCCCGTTACCGCGGGAGCTTTTCAAACCTCGCTCGGAGGGAGCACCACTTCCGATCACGCGTTCGTGACCAAGCTAAATCCCTCAGGCACAGCTCTGGTTTACTCGACATTTCTTGGCGGAAGCGGCAGCGAAAACAGCAGCACCGGCAACATCGAAATCGACGCGGCCGGAAATGCGTACATCTCCGGCCTTACCTCTTCAACCGACTTTCCCACGACAGCGAACGCGATCCAGCCAGCGTTCGGCGGAGCACCGTCCGACGCGTTCGTCACGGAGTTGAATGCCAGTGGAAGTGGTCTGATTTACTCGACGTATCTGGGCGGCGCCGCGGGCGATCAGGCGTATGGTCTCGCGCTGGATGGCGCGGGCAGCGCCTACGTGATGGGCACGACAAGCTCGGCCAATTTCCCCACAACGCCGAGCTCCTTCGAGCCAGCCGTGAACACCGGCACTGGCAGCATTTTTGTCGCAAAAATCGGAGCGCCACCTACAACTACTACTTTGAGCGCGTCCGCGAATCCGGCGGTATTCGGCCAGCCGATCGGCTTTACGGCCACAGTCAGCCCGGTAGCGTCTTCAGCGCTGACTCCAACAGGGACAGTGACGTTCAGCGACCAGGGATCGATTCTTGGAACTGCGACGCTCAGCTCGGGGACAGCAGTTTTCAACACCGCGTCTTTGGTTGTGGGCAGCCATAGCATCGCCGCCGCGTATGGAGGCGACAGCAATTTTGCGCCGAGTACGTCTGTTATGTTAACGCAAGGTGTGAGCCAAGCAGGAACGGCAACAACCTTATCCGCATCGCCCAGCCCTGCGATCCTCGGACAGTCAGTGATGCTCACAGCGAACGTGGGTGCAGTTGCGCCCGGAGCAGGCACGCGAACCGGTACCGTGACTTTCCTGGATGGCCCAACCAATCTCGGGACAGGCGCGGTGAACGGAGCCGGGAGCGCGACGTTCAGCACTTCATCGCTGTCGTCGGGGAGCCACAGCCTGACCGCTTCTTATGGCGGAGATGCGAATTTCAATGCCAGCACTTCGACTTCGGTAACGTTGACCGTGCAAAGTTCCGCGCCGCCACCGACAGGACCAGTATTCGTGGCCGTTAATTCCGGCGGACCACATATCGAGCAGTACACAACCGCAGGTGTGCTCCAGAGGTCATTGAGCGGCGGGCCGGCTTCGAATTCGTACAGCGGCTTGGCTTTCGGAGCTGACGGCTTTCTGTACGTCGCCAGCACCTTCGTTTGCGGACCGGGCAGCTGCAATGAGCTCGAAGAATTTGACCCAGTGGCAGGCACGTGGGTAAGTTCGGTGGGCTCCATCACGCCCAACACAAATCCGTTCTCGGGGGTCACCGATAACGCGGTTTCGTTGAACGGACTGGCGCTCGGGCCGGGGAATGATCTGTACGTCACAACCAACCAGCTTGGCCTCTACAAGATTGATCCGCTCGCCAACACGACCACTCCGATCGCCACGGCCGATTGTTGCACTTTCGGAGCGGCCTTCCTTGCCGATGGCGCTCCGCTCTCCATTATCAGCAGCCAAAACGCTGTGAAAAACGACATGACTGGCGTTTCATTCAACAGCGGCTTCTTTACAAGCGCTCAGGCACTTGCGTTTGGTCCCGATGGACGTCTCTATGTTCTGCAATACCACGAAATCGATACGGTCCCTGGTGGTGGCGGAGCGTTCACGCCGTTGACAGCTTCCAATGCCGTGAGCCGCGGCTTTTTTATGACCTTCGACTCGCAAGGCCACATCTGGGTGACAGACATTAACTTCGGAGTGCTCGAATTCGACAGCGTCACGGGCCAGCAAATCAACTCCTTCGCCAGCAACACTGCTTCGGGATTCGAGGGTATCGCAATCGCCCCACTGACCGCACCCGCCACGCACTTGGCTGTGAGCGCGCCGGCATCGGCGACTGCGGGTGCGCCGTTCAGCCTTACGGTAACGGCTCTCGATGCCTCCAATAACCAGGCGACGAGTTACACGGGCACAGTCCAGTTCACCAGCACCGACGGGCAAGCGGTTTTGCCCATGACCTACACCTTTACCGCAGGGGATCACGGCACACACGTGTTCACCGCTGTCACCCTGAATACTTCCGGCAACCAAACTATCACCGCCGCCGATGCCGCGAGCGCCGCCATCACAGGAACCTCCGGTCCAATTAGCGTGGCTGTGCTGACAGCCACGCACTTCAGTGTCTCAGCGCCGGCGTCAGCCACTGTCGGCACCGCTTTCAGCGTGACGGTGACGGCTTTGAACGCCGCGAACCAGACATCGACCAACTACACCGGCACAGTGCTCCTCAGCAGCACGGATGCGCAGGCTGCCTTGCCCGCGGACTACACGTTCCCCGCAGCGGATCACGGCACGCACATCTTCAGCAGTGTCACGCTGAACACGGCAGGCAACCAAACCATCTCCGTCACAGACACCCTCAACGCAAGCATCACTGGCAGCAGCGGGCCGATCAGCGTCGCTTCACCGCCTCCGCCCGTTGTGCAGATCACCGACAACGAAACCATCACGGTGAGTGACGCGGAGTCGTTTCCAGATGTGCTCGACGCTGAGGCTGTTCATGTGACCGACGCCGTTTTCGTGACCCCGCTTATCGCGGTGACTGCGCCGGTCGCGGAATTCTCTGCAGGAGGCCTCGGCTTTGGAGGACAGAGCGGAACGCAGACCATTACCGTGTCGGATATTGGAGAGGCTTCGTTGACGCTTGCTTCGGCCGCGGTTTCTGGCGGCCCTCAGTTTGTCATTACCAAGACTTCCTGCTCCAACGGCGCGACATCGCTCTCCACGGTGCTTCCTGTGGGTGGAGCCTGCATTTTAACGATTGGCTACACAGCTTCGGCAACGCCATCCAACGATAGCGCCACGCTTGTGTTCAACGACAACGCTGCACTGAGCAACCTCCCGAGCACGTCATCGGGCGCAAGCTATATGCAGTCAGTTCCGCTGAGCGGCGGGGGAACGAACATCGCGCCGCCGCCTCCGCCGGTTTCGGTAATAGACAACGAGAGCATTCATCTAACGGATGCCGCGTCCTTCCACGATATCTTTGAGGGCGAGACCATTCACGTTCAGGATCAAGTCACCGTCGCGACGTTGCAGGCGATAAAGGTTGCGCCCGCGAATTCCACGATTGCGAACGGTGCGACGGAACCATTCGTCGCCATCGGGGCTTTCAGCGACGGAAGCACTCAGGACCTGACCGCTCTGGTGAATTGGTCTTCTTCTAACCTTACGGTGGCCACCATGAACGGCCATACCGCCACCGCGGTCGGCCTCGGCCAAACTACCATTATGGCGGCCCTTGGCAGCGCCACAGGCTCGACGACCCTGACCGTCCGTATTCCCTTCCTCCGAATAAGCGCGGCCCTTTCTTCAATCACGAGGGCCACGAATGGCGGTTACAACGTCACAATTTCTGTGACCAACACCGGTGACATTGCAGCGAACAGCGTAACGCCTGTGTTGAGTATCTTGGGCGGCGCAATTACAGGAGCCTCCACACCTGCCACCAATCTTCCGCCCGGCGCGACGGCCACAGTAACTGTGGCATTCCCCAGTTCCGCAGGGACATCGGGTTCCACCCAACTGCTGACGGTCCTCGGACTCGCGACTGGAACCGACCCGAATGGGGCGACTGCTCCACCGGCCCTATGGCTGTTGCGGCCGAGGCAGGTAACACTGCCCTAGACTAGGAGTGGGATTCATCCCGGGGCTGATAGCAGCGGCAGGCAAGCTAGAAAGAGGACTGTATGAATTGCAAGAGTCTGACACGAGGAAGGCCAGCATTACTGCTTCTCGGGTTGGCCGCAGCACTGCTGCTGCCCCGAAGCGCCCGCGGGCAATCCACGCCTGGATCCGGCAATCCGCCGGGAGCGCTTGTTCGCATGGACATGCACAGCGCCGTGGGGGTCGAGTTGGACGAAATCCCCTTCGGTCCTCAGCGCGAAACCGCGGCGGCTTGGGCCCTTTCACAAGACAAGAACTTTTGGGTAAAGCGTGCCACAGAGCAGGTCAATTTGACCTACTATCGCCTCGTTTTCCGCCAATTCTTCTACACCGCGCCTCCGGCGCGCGGCGACCTGCCCCTTCCGCCGCAGGCAGCCTGGAGGTTTGAATTCCCAGACGAACCGCGTCGTGTACAGATTGGCATGCACGACTATGTCGCGATTCCCTATCATTTCCAGACCTACATAGTCACCGACCCGGCTTCTCCAGGGGCCAGCGAGCCAGCACTGAGCTCGGTCGGCGGAACCTGGGACGAACCGTTTGACCTGCCCGCGGATCCCGAGTTGGTGATGGAACGAACTGGGTACGCGTGCCTCGACGAGTTCGGCTTTCCGCCGAACAGCGTCTTTGAAGAGAGTGTCTATTATTTCTACGACCAGACGTGCCAAGTGGAAACGCCGGCGACTTCCGCGTGTCACGTCACGCAATTTCCGAGGGAGGCGTGCACTCAAGCGCTCACGAATCATGTGGGCATGCTGCAGCCCAAGATGCATTTCACGCGCGTGGCCTACGCCCCGGAGATTGCAGCGGATTTCCGCCAGGGCCAGTTCACCAACAACAATGGGCCCGACCTCGCCGCCATTGAAGAAGCCTTGGTTGACGAGAACCGCGTGTACTACCGGTTTTTTACGCCGGATTCCTGTGACATTAAGTACGGCACAATTTCGCAGCCCGGCTGGCGCAGGCTCTGGACCTTTTCGACGAATACACGGAATGATGGTACCAAGCCGATTCACATCGGCGACCTAACGAATCCAAACAACCCTTGGTTGCTCAGCAACGTCTTTGAATTCGGGAATTGCGACCAGGAATGGGACTTCCACTACTACGTCAATTTCGCTTACAACACCGCAGCCGGCATCAAGCGTGCTTTCTGTATTGAAGATACGAACCGCTATCACAACGATGAGTCCACGCCATTGGCAGGCACCTATCAGACCTGCAACTACCAGGGAATTTCTTCCGGTTGGGGCGACGAATATCAGTTCGGAATCAGCGGGCAATGGGTGGACATCACCAACGTGGACACTAGGCAGCCTCATGATTTGAGCTATGTGCTGAATCCACAGCAGTTTCTCTGTGAAGGACAGACTCTCGACAAGAACAACCAGCCTGTTGATCCAACGAATCTGTTAGCACTGGTGTTCGACCCAACGTCGCTCACGGACGCTAACGGGAATCCGATTTCGCGCATTCGCTGCAATTTCTCGTCGAACTATGCAGCAAACAACGTCGGACAAGTTTCGGTGTCACAAGGAACAGGCAGTTTTGTCAACGATCCATGCGACCGCGGCCAAGTTGGGCCACTCCGCGATTGTGGTTTCACGCCTCCGAGCAAGACTTATTCCTGTCCTGCAGGATCGAAAATCAAGCTGAGCTGCAAAACCGGCGGATCGAAACAGGTGCTCCGCGTTTGCGAGGTGAGCCAGATGCTTGGAGTCGGTATCCCTTGCACCTACTTGGACTCCGCCTCCAACACGATTATCGATGGGGATTCAGAGACCGTTACGTTCAGTTGTCCCGCTGTCCGCGACGCGACGGTGGCCGGAACCGGTGGCTATTCGCTGTCTAATGCGCCCTTGGTTCCATCGGGTGCTGCAGAACCCATTGCCTGCAAGCAAAACTGAGTTCGGCATTAAGATTGCGCCAGACCTCTTATGAGGACAGCAGCAACCGGACGTCGGCGGGTTTCTTGCCAAACGACACGGCGTGCTCCGCCAGTTGTATCGCTATTCCTTGAAGCGAACAACGGTGCGATTGTCGCCGACCAAATCGGGACGCAACGATCCCTGTCCCTGTGGAAGCGGCAAGAAATTCAAGAAGTGTTGCGGGGCGTGACAAGGGCGGGGCGCGGCTGCCTAGACCGTTGGGCTGCTTCTGCTGCGACGTCTAATCACGTCTCGGTAACGGTGAACAGGGCGGCAAGTGACCGAGCAAGGCTCTCGAGCGCGGCTTCGTTTGGGAGTGTGACCGTGAGTCGAGGGCGGCCCTGCTCGTCGCGCTCCAGACACTCGTCGAGACGAGCTTTGAACTCGCTTGCCTTTTGCTCTGCACCGTTCGTAGGCTGACGCTGCGGGATCACTTCGCCGAGGAATGCGAATGCGGCAGCGACGAGTTGGCCTCCAGCCTCTGCCACACGCGAGCGGCGAGCCAGCCGCTCTGCCTCTTGCTGCTGGCGCTGCTTTTCCGTCTCGTCTACCGCGGCGTGTGTCCTCGCGCCGAGCAGCACTTCGAGGCGCCGCTTCAGCTCTTCAATGCCGGACGCGAGTGCGACCTCTCGCACATTAGATTCCATATCCAGCGCGGCGAGAGCCAGGTCATGTTTGGCTGAGAGCGTCGCCAGCAGCTTCTCCTCAATCGTCCCTTCCGTTACGAGCAAATAGACCTGCACAGGGTTCTTCTGCCCCATCCGGTGCGCCCGTGAGATGCGCTGTTCGAGAACGGCCGGATTCCACGGCAGATCGACATTGATGACGGTATTCGCCGCCTGGAGGTTGAGCCCCGTCGAGCCCGCGTTGGTGGTGAGGAACACGCGACAGGTCGGATCGCGCTGAAACTGGTGCACCAGCTGCTGCCGCTTCTTCTGCGGGACGGATCCGTCCAACCTTACGTAATCGAGCTTGAGTCGCTTGATCTGCTCCTCGATCAAAGTGAGCATCGTTGTCCATTCGGAGAAGAGCACGATCTTGCGCTCGTTCTCCGCGGCCAGCTCTTCCAACAGCTCCTGCAGCCGCTCCAGCTTGCTCGAGAAGCCCGGCGCGTGTTTGTCCACGAGAAAGGTGCTGTCGGCATTCATCCGTGCGAGCAGCAATGCTTTCTGCAGACGCAATAGATCCATCTCCGAGATATACGATTTGCGGACGATGGAGCTCACGATCTGCATCTGCGCGAGTTCGATGCCCGCCTGCTCATCCGTGGGCGCAATCCGGACAATTTCCGTCGTGCGCGGGGGCAAATCCTTCATCACCGCGCTGCGCGTCCGGCGCAGCAGTACCGGCTTGAGTCTTTCACGCAGCAGGTCGAGATCCTTGTAACCCAGGACCTTGCCGCTCTCGTCGGTGACGCGGTGACGGTTGAAGAATCGAAATGCAGGCCCGAGACGCCGGTCGTCGATGAACTCGACGACGGAGAAAAGATCGTCGAGCCGGTTCTCTAGCGGCGTGCCGGAGAGCACGAGCGCGAACGGCGAACGCAGGCCCTTGATGGTCTGAGCCGTCTTCGCTTCCCAGTTCTTGATGCGCTGGCCCTCATCCAGAACGATCAGATCCCACCTCACGCGCTCGATCGCGATAATGTCGCGCAATACCTGCTCGTAGTTGCAGATGGTGAAAAAGCAATCGTTCTCGTACTGACCGCTCCGCCCCGCAGCGCTCCCTAAAACGATCTGGCAATCGCGCCCTGAGAAGCGGAGAACCTCGCTGCGCCATTGGGCCTTGACGGACGCAGGACAAACGACCAGGACTTTGCGGATGTCCGCTTCGCGCGCCAGCACCTCCGCCATACCGATACCCTGAAGGGTCTTCCCGAGTCCCATGTCATCCGCCAGAATCGCGCGCCCAGCGCCTGCTGCGAAAGCGATGCCGTCCAGCTGATAGGGAAGGATCTCCACCTTCAGCAGCGTCGTGCGCAGTGGATGAGATTTCGGATTGCGCCGAATCTCGGCGACCTTTGCTGCGATGCGCTGC
>Ga0210384_10003819_pt1 | contig 17192 bp, 7 predicted proteins | sample IncBWH2MmetaG_FD_160574 | JGI IMG/M metagenome (GOLD analysis project Ga0210384, IMG submission 160574) | Forest soil microbial communities from Barre Woods Harvard Forest LTER site, Petersham, Massachusetts, United States - Inc-BW-H-2-M | ecosystem: Environmental > Terrestrial > Soil >...
CTGCAGATTGATGGATTTGTGGCCGCCTTCTTTTGAGCCGATGGCCCAGGGGCTGCCGGGGTCTTCTGGCGTTGAGGTCACGCTGTTGTTGCGACCTTTGCGAAAGGCGGTGCCGATGGGGTGGATGGGCGGGAGATAGAGCACGTCGAAGCCCATGGCGGCGATGCTGGGGAGGAGCGCTTTGACGTCGGCGAAAGTGCCGGGACGAGTGGGGTCGGGAGAGGTGGATCGAGGGAAGAGCTCGTACCAGGTGGAGTAGCGGGCTCGTTCCCGGTCGACCCAGAGATGAAGGTCCTGGCGGGAGCGGGTGGCGTAGGTGAGATCGGGATACTGGGCGGCGAGGGCGATGATTTTTTCGCTTAGTGGAAACTCGTAGGTTGCGCGGTGTTCGTCCGCGAGGCGGATTAGCTCGGCCGCCGCTTCGGCGAGGAGCTTGCTGTCGGGGCCCTTGGCGCGATGCGCGGCTTGACTCAGGAGCAATGCACCGGAGCGTAGAGCGAGTGGAATGTCCTGCGATTCCGTGGAGGCACTGGGTTTGTCTGGCGTTGGCTGAGCGGCGAGACGCTTTCGTAGATCAGCGCACCAGGTGTCGAAGTGATCGACCCAGGCCTCGATGGTGTAGAGCCAGTGGCCGAGTTTGTCGGTGGTAAAGGGGGCGGTCCAGCGATCGTTAGTGAGAGGTATCAGCGGAGTCAAGTGCCAGTCAGCTTCGCTGGAATGCCGGTACAACAATCGGCCGGAGACGTGATCGTGACCGTCGCCGAAGACGGCTACGGTGATTGTCACTGCGTCGCCGAGAATTCGCTTAGCCGGGTAGCGACCACAGTCGACCTGTGGTTGAACTTCCTCGATAATGACGCGTCTGCGTCCTTCAACAGGTTTCATATCACCCAGATTCTCAGATGCGACTTTAGGATTCCGTGGTATTCCCGTAGACCACACTTTACGTGCGTTTGTTGAAAAGCTAAAGGCCCGCTCTTTAGAGATGCGTCCCAGGCTTCGGGCGTTTGCTGGACGCGGGGCCCAGAGGGCGCGATATCGCAAAGATGGTCGCGGTGCGGTCACCTTTTTATGTCGAGAGAATGTGCGGCGCTATGTTGGTGTGCTCAACAAAGGATGGAGATGTCTGCCATGTCCGGGTTGACAACATCTGCATAGAATTATGTACTAATTTAAATCGTGTTAACTCGTTCCGTGTCGGCAGTGTGAACGCTGCTGCGTCAGAGTCTGGCCTCCGAACGCAGCCAGTCCGCCGACAAATTGCAAACTAATATTTTGATTTAAGCCGACAGAGTTCGGCCATCATTTAGGTTTTTCTGGAGAGGCAGATGATGAGCAGATTGGGACTTCGTATACCTGTTTTGGCGTGGGCGGTTTTGGCGGTTGTGCTTTCGGTTGTGGCTAACGCCCAGGAGACCACAGGAAGCATTAGCGGAACGATCAGCGATTCCAGCGGCGCGAGTGTGAAGGGTGCCGTGGTTACGCTGACGAATACGGATCGTGGGCAGGATGTTCGCACAGTTACGACGAACTCCTCGGGCTTTTATACGGCGACTTCTTTGCCGCTGGGCACTTACACGGTGAAGGTGACCGCCGGCGGATTCAAAGGCGAAGAAGTGACCGGGCTGGTGCTGCATGTAAACGATGCATTGACCGTGAATCGCACTCTGGTAGTCGGAAACGCAAGTGAAGTCGTGACGGTCACCGCAGACCAGGTGCAACTGAATCTCGAGAACGGCATGAGCCAGGGCCTGATCAACGGAACTCAGGTTCGCGAGCTTGTCTTGAATAATCGCAACTACGAGCAGTTAGTCCAGTTGCAGCCCGGTGTTGCTTACGGCGGCGCGAACGATCAACTTTACATCGGCGTATCGCTGCCTGCGGGCACCTCGAACCAGGTCGCATTCGCCATCAATGGGCAGCGCGCCACCGCGAACAACTGGACGATTGATGGTGCGGACAATGTGGACCGCGGCGCAAATTTGACGCTTCTTGCGTTTCCTTCGGTGGATGCGATCGCTGAGTTCAAGACCCTCCGAGGCACGTATACGGCCGAGTTTGGCCGCAGCGCGTCCGGAGCGGTCAATGTCGTGACTCGATCGGGAACGAACGCGTTTCACGGCAGCGCGTATGAGTTCTTCCGCAACAACGTTTTCAACGCGAATAATTACTTCAATAAACTCACTACGGTGACCGCGCGGCCTTTACTGCGCTACAACGACTTCGGTTACACGATTGGCGGACCAGTGTGGATTCCCAAGGTGTACGACGGCCGCAACAAGACATTTTTCTTCTTCTCGCAGGAGTTCCGGCGGGTGATCAACTACTCGACCACGACGGTGTTGGTTCCGACAGCGGCAGAGCGTGCCGGCGACTTTACCAACTCGTATCTGACGGCGGCGAACGGAACCTACACAGGAGCAACCGGCCCTGTGGCAGTCTGCGCCGCGTTCAGTTCGGCTGGCACTTGTACCAGCTACACGACCAAGATCACAAAGATTTCACCGCTCGCGCAGCAGTATCTTACGGACATTTACTCGAAGTCTCCACTGCCTCCTAGCGCTGCAGATTTGGCGGCCGGGCTGGATCCGCACACCTACATCTACAATCAACGCAATGTTTTCAATGACACGCAGGAGTTCGTTCGAATCGATCAGACTTTCGGCCAGAAATTGAATCTTTTCTATCGATATCTGCATGATAGTTTGCCCTCGCAGGAGGCGGGCGGGTTGTTTGTGGGCGCTGGGCTACCTGGCGTCCAGAACACCAATACCAAAGCTCCGGGAACGCAGCAGTTGGGCCACGTCACTTATACGTTCAACCCGACACTGCTGGTGGATGGTGGCTATGCCTACTCCTCTGGCGCGGTGATCAGTACCCCGGTAGGTTTTGTCGCGACGGCGAACTCTCCGGACATCAAACCACAGTTGCCTTACTCGGGCCAGCAACTGGGTATTATCCCGGCTATCAGCTTAGCCTCGAGTGCTACGGGCGTCAGCAGTGCCGGCATCTACAACGACTTCAACCGCAATCACAATGCCTTTGGGGACATTACAAAGACGATCGGCGTGCATACGTTGAAGGCAGGGATCACCTACAACCACTACCAGAAGACTGAGAATGTTACGGGGAACGCGTCTCCTTTTCCGCAAGGGTCTTTTGCGTTCAATCTTGCAAATGCGCCAACGGCAGGGCAGTTGGCTGCAGCGGGCGGGGTCGCCCCAAGCAACTTCGACTCGACGTTTGGCAACTTCCTGGTCGGCAACGCAAACAATGGCTTCACTCAAGGTTCGATCGCGGCGACTCCGAATATTATGGAGAACCTTTATGAGGCCTATGTTCAGGATGACTGGAAGGCGACGCGGCGATTGACGCTGAATCTTGGAGTTCGGTACAGCTACTTCAGTCAGCCGACGGATGGAAATAACCAACTCAGCAACTTTGATCCGGCGACGTTCGTTGCGGGTAACGCACCAGTTGTTGACAGCAACGGAGCTCTTTGCCGTACGGGGACTTGCGCCAATGCGAACAACCTGAATCCAGGCGCGCCGAATCCTAACTCCGATTATCTGAATGGAATCATTCTTGGCACACCGGGCTCCTTCGGGCATGCTTCACCGTTTGGGTCGCAGGTCGGCAGCACAGACTCGAAGAACTTTGCTCCGCGCCTGGGTTTCGCGATGGACGTTTTTGGCGACGGCAGGACAGCGCTTCGCGGTGGGTACGGTATCGCGTACGACGAGTCCTCTGCTAATCCTTACGAGACGAACATCTTCAACAATCTTCCGTATGTAACGATCGCGAGCTTTTCGAGCGCTTCGTTTGATAATCCTGCCGGGGGTGTAACACCGGCTATCATCGCGGCGCCGACTCCGGTTGGTACTCCGGTGAACTATCACACGCCGTATGCTCAGCAATACTCGCTGGACGTTCAGCAGGCAATCACACCGACCCTGATGTTGGACGTGGGCTACTTCGGTGATCATGGGACGCACCTGCTGGGTCGCCTCGACCTAAATCAATTGAAACCAGCGGCGTTTCTTTCGGCAGGTATATCTTCCGGCAGCGGCTTCACAAGTCAGACGGCGGAGCGGCCGCTTAACCAAATTCGTCCCTACCGCGGCTACACCTCGATTAACGTTGCAGAGACCATCTTCAACTCCAACTACAACAGCCTGCAGGTTAAGGTGCAGAAGAAGTTCAGCGGCAAGAGTTATATTGACGCGAACTACACCTGGAGCCGTGCGCTCACAAACGCACAGCAGGATGGCTCCGCCCCGCAGAATATTTACAACATCGCAGCGGAGTATGGCCGTTCCACGATTGACCGCACCAACATTCTTACCGTCGACGGTATCTGGGATCTTCCCTGGTACCGCGATCAAAAGGGCGTGGTGGGGCACATCGTCGGCGGATGGGAGATATCGGGCGTCTACGCGCTCAATTCTGGCCTTCCACTCACGGCCACGATGTCAGGTGGAGGGACTGTCTTCTACGGTACCCAGGCGAGCGCGAGCGGGCCGGCGAGTGGTGGTCTGGCAACGGATGCCGCCGGTCTGGGTATCCTGGGGCCGAGCGTGCAGGGTCTGCGGCCGAATATGATTGCGAACCCTAATAACGGCTCCGGTAGTTTTCAGATTCACAACCGCCTCAACTGGTTCAATCGCACCGCCTTTGCAGCACCGCTGGTCAGTAGCTACAGCGTTGGTAACGAGAAACGTGGCGTCATTGAAGGGCCGGGCTTCAACCATCTTGATGTCGGCTTGTTCCGGAACTTCAAGATCTACGAAGGACTCGTCTTCCAGCTACGTGGAGAGGCCTATAACGTGTTGAACCACACGAACTGGCAGGCTGTTGGAACTACGGCCACGACAGCCCAGAGCTTCGGCCAGGTAACATCAACTCGCGATCCTCGCATCCTGCAGGTTGCTGGAAAGCTAACCTTCTAAATCCTCGGTAGCCTGCTGGGTCTGTTCGTTGGATGGACCCAGAAGGCGCGAGGTATCTGGTGCTCGTGATGGAGGGAAATGAGAGATCCTGCGTGGCTTAGAATCGTGGGCATGCGCTCCGTTCCGTTTAGGCCACTCCTTTGGTTGTTGTGCGTTGTCTTCTGCGCGGTGGGTGTCGAGGCGCAGAGCGCATCGAGTTCGCTCGGGGAGCAAGTTCGTGCGATCGCGACGGCACACCATGGGGACGTTGCGCTGTTTGCGGAGAACCTGAAGACTCATGAGACGGTGGCGATCTCGCCGGATACTCCAGTGCAGACGGCGTCGGTGATCAAGCTGGCGATTCTGTATGAGGCGCTCGAGCAGGTGCGCAGCGGCAAAGCTCACTTCGAGGACAAGATTGCGTTGACGAAAGCGGACCAGGTGCAGGGGTCCGGCGTGCTGCTGTTTTTCGATGTGCCGATTTCGCTGACGCTGAAAGATGTGCTGACGATGATGATTGTGATGAGCGATAACACCGCGACGAACCTGGTGATCGATCACCTGGGACTGGAGAATATCGATACCCGAATTGCGAAGTTGGGATTGAAGGATACGTATCTGTACAAAAAAGTTTTTACGCCGGTGCCGGCGGGGGTGGTGATGCCTGCCGATCAGAAGAAGTTTGGCCTCGGCAAGACAACGGCGCGCGAGATAGCGATGGTGATGACGAAGATTGCGCGGTGCGAGCTTGCAGAGCCGGGTGGCCAAGTGCAAGCTGACGATGCAAAGCTGTGCCAGGTGGCTCTGAAAATGCTGCACGCGCAGTTTTACCGGAGCGCCATACCGCGGTATCTGGATGGGATGCAGGGAGCGACGAGCGACTCGATTGCGAACAAGACGGGGTCGCTGGATGCGGTGCGGAACGATGTTGCGGCGGTTTCGACGAAGAATGGGATGGTGGTTATTTCGGTCTTCACGTTCAACAACAAAGACCACTCGTGGGGAGCGGAGCAGGAGGGCGAGTTGACTATTGCGAAGATGGCGCGCGCGATTATTCAGAGTTGGTCGCCGGAGGGTTTGTCCGCGTGGCCTGATGCGTCGGGCAAAGACGTGCCTGCGGGTAACTGACGACGATCGTTTTACTCTGTCTGTTGCAATTTGGATCGATTCGACAGATCCTTCAATGTCTCTTTGCTTAAGGGTTTTTCGTGTAAGAGAAGCTCGGCCGCCCGGACGCGAGCCGTGGCGTGGAACCACTGTTGAACGATGTTGTTCTTTAGCAGGTTGGTCAGGGCGAGCAGGCACATCCCCTGATGATGCGCCATCCAGGATCGTACCAACTCCGGTTGCTTGCTCTGCGTGTAGTCGGCGGCTTCGTAGAAACCGTAGGGTCCCATCCAATTCATTGCGGCCATGCGTCGAAGGTTGGCGATAGCTTCTTTGCGCAGCACGGAAAGGGCGAGGAAGGTCGAATAAGGCGAGATGACGGGACCATCTTCCGCTCCATACTTCAGGGCCAGCGCGGGAATTCCCCAAGCCTGATAGCCATACCTGCCATTAGGGTCCATCTTGGCGAAACCTGACTCGGAGATGCCCCAGGGGATGTTCCGCACGTGGTTGCGCTGGATGATAACAGCAGATTCGAGAGAGCGCGAGATGAGCGTGTTGGGAAAGGTGCGCATCCACAGGGCAGGCATCATGTACTCGAACATGGTTCCCGTCCAGGAGAGAAGAGCAGGATGACCGTTGACCATGACATGGGAGCGATCGAGCCGGAACCATGATTGTTGTGGGATGTCTCCCTTGGCGACAGCGATGAAGGAGGCGATGCGCGCCTCAGAGGCGACCAGGTCGTAGCAGGCCGAATGCAATTCGTGTGCGGCTCCGTCGTAGCCGATGGAGAGGAGCTGGCGCGATTCGACGAAGAGGAAGTCGTAGTGCATGGCGTCGGCATGACGCTCGGCCTCGGTGGCGATCATATCGATATCCATTGCCAATTGCTTGAGGCGCTGTGCGGCTTCGATCAGCAGGCACCGCAAAGAAGCAGCAGAGGTCGCGAGTGGGGAGTCCGATGGCAGCGAAGGAAGCACCTCTGCAATTCTCGCGTCCAACTCAGTGGCATAGACGGCGGCCTGCGGCACGGCAGGGATCTGCTGATCTTCGGTTTGGCGGAATTGCGGCAGGGCGAAGATAGCCTCGAACTGAGGAAGAAACCAGGGTGCGTAGTTCTGTACGAAGATCGACATGGCCGATCGACGGTTCGATAGTTCGTGGGCAAGCCAGATTTCCCTGCTCGCACTGGACAGGTCGGTCTCTACTGGAGGGGTAGGAGCGGGCGCCGCTGTCTGCTGGATAAGAAAGCGAACGTGGGCTCGCATTGCTGCAGCGTCTGAGCCTTCCGCGCCGGCACTTGTCTCCGCTGTGATCTTCGGTGGATTGGGCAGAGTCTGTTCCAAACCTGTGAGGGTATCGATCTCGAGTAGCGGACGCTGAAGTAGATCGAGGGTTCCGCTGTGCAGCGTGTAGAGCGATGCGGTCAGATTGCCGCTGTCTACCGTGGAGATGGTGAAGGGGGGTATCGGCTTTAGGGTTTCAATGTCGTACCAGTTGTAGATATGGCCGCGCTGCTTTTCGAGACGGTCGTAGGTGTTGAGGGTGCCCAACGTTGCCCTGGCGAACTCTGGAAGGGTGAGGAAGCCGAATTCGTATGCGGCCTGGCGAGCGTTGAAGAGCATGCCGAGATTTGTCGGGGACAGCTTGAGCACTTGCAGCATGTCCTTTTCTTCCACATTGTCGGGAATGAGCCAGTGATTTTCTTCGTTGCCGAACTCGTGGAAGTAGCGCCAGACGTGGAGCGCCTGCTGAAGCAGGAAGAGCCTGTCGGCTGAGGTGAGTGGACCTTCTTCCTGTTGTGGAGGCGAATTGAGCCAGATCGCGACGAGCGGGGCAAACGCCCAGAGCAGCAGGACGGGAGCGGCCGCGAAGAGGGAGTGGATGTTCGTTACGGCGAGGAGAAGCGCAATGACAATAGCCAGGATAGGGGAGAGCTGCAGATAGACGTCCAGGGAATTTTTTGAGCGGCCGAATTCAACCTGTGCCGCAGTCTCCCATTCGAGCAGATGTTTCCCGGATACCCATCTGCGGCTCAATGAGCGGATGATCGCATCGAGGGAGAGGAACATGTGGTGGGGTAGAAAGGTGAGATTCAGCAGCGTGAAACCGAACGTAGCTGCGAACGTGGTGACGCCTTCGCGGGCTCCGACAAAGCTGAGTTTCAATAAGGCCCGACCAAGATTGAAGCCCAGTTGGACAAACGTGGGGAGAAGCAAAAGGACGAGACTGGCAACAGTCCAATAGAGTGCTCCGCCTGGAAGAATGAGCCATCCGAGTAGGAACAGAAGAAACGTGACGGGTTCAACGAGGCTGCGGCGCAGATTGTCGAGGATCTTCCATCGGGAGACGGTGCTGATCGGGTTCGGGACCAAGTTACCGGACTCGTCCGGCACCTTGCCGAAGAGCCATTGCGCAATCTGCCAGTCGCCACGGACCCAACGGTGCTTGCGGCGAGTGTGGGCGGAGTAGTGTGACGGGTAATCGTCGATGATCTCTATATCGGTGACGAGGCCGGCGCGAGCGTAGGAGCCCTCGATGAGATCGTGAGACAGGAGCGCGTTTCGCGGAAAGCGGCGATCCAGCACTTCCTGCAGGATGCTGACTTCATAGATGCCCTTGCCGGCGAAGATTCCTTCCCCGAAGAGATCCTGGTAGACGTCGGAGACCGCGCGCGTGTATATGTCAAAACCGGTTTCACCGGAGTAGAGAGAGGCGAGACGCGAGCGTGACGCGGAGGAGACGCTGACGCCTACGCGGGGCTGCAGGATGCCGTACCCCTCGGTGACGATGCGCAGTTTCGGATTGATGATGGCTTGATTGAGGGGATGGGCCATCGTGCCGGTCATGCGAGCGGCGGTGCCACGCGGAAGCTGCGTGTCGGAGTCAAGCGTGATGACGTAACGGACGCGCTCCAAAGCTTCCAGAGGCCCTGCCTTTATCGGAAAGGCATCGTGTCGATGCAGCAGAAAATTGTTGAGGTCAAGCAGCTTGCCGCGCTTTCTCTCCCATCCCATCCAAACGCCCTGGCGAGCATTGAAGATGCGATGACGATGCAGTAGAAAGAAGTAGCCGCCCTTCTCTTTGACGTACTTGGCGTTCAAATCATTGACACACTGCACTGCGAAGGCTGCCAGGGGATTTGAATCCTCGTCGAGGGGCCGTGTCTTTATGTCTGGAAGATCGGTTAAGAGGCCAAAGTGGATGTTCGGGTCCTGGTTGGAGAGATAGCGAGCTTCCAACTCGTCGAATAGCTCGCGAACTTGTTCCTTGTTGAACAACAACGTTGGCACGACGACGAAGCTGGTCGCCTCTTCAGGAACAGCCTTCGAGAAATCGATTTTTGGCAGCGAATGCGCTTTCATCAGAGCGGTGACCGTGTTGTTCACCAGATCGACACCGCCCTGGCTTGCCGGCAATAACGCAAGCAACAGCGCGCCCATGATCGGCCAGAACGCGTAGTGGGGAACCAGCGGGGCGATGATCGCGACGATCAAAAAACAGGAGAGCGTGAAGATGCCGAGGATGTAGAAATCTTCCTTCCATCGGCGAAGGAAGTTGCGCAGCCGTTCGATGGGCGGAGGGTTATAGTCGATGCGCTGGCTCAGTTGGGGCAGGCCCTCAGCAAAGAGGTAATAGCCGATGTGCATGGTGCGGCGCGCGTGACGGGGATCTCTGTCGGGAATGCGGCCGGCTTCACGCGCAAGCTCGAGGGCGAACTGAGCGGTTTCGACTTCGCTTGCGTCTGCGTGTTTTGCGAGTTCGGCGACGCGCAGATGGTAGTGATGCCGGGTCTCATCTTCCATCTCGGCGAAGACAGCACAGGGGTCCTGGCGAAGAATGGAGTCAAAAGCGATCAACGGCTCGAGAACAGTGCGCCATTCGAACTGGTTCAGCCGGCGCATGCTGTGGAGGATCGCGGAGAACGGCGACTGCTCGATGGGAGGCAGATTGCCTGCCTTGAAGGCCTCCTCGGCGCGATCGAGGATGTACTCCAGTTGCGCGAGCTTGAGAGCCTGGGGCAGGACCGTGATCTCTTCGAGCTGGAGTGCGTCGCGTTTCTGCGCCTGCTGAACGTAGCAGGTGAGCGATTCTGGCGACCAGATGCCGCCAGCTGCTGAGAGATATCCTTCGGCCAAATTAACTACGCGCGGCAACTGCTTGTCGCCGTCGACGCGGACGTGGGGAAGCGATCCGAAGGTGGCAGTGCCCTCGTCACCGACCATCAAGGCCGACTCCAGCATACGGGTGCTTTCGAGCAGCTCGAGTTGTGGCGTGAGTTCCTCAAGGGAAGCTGTCTTACGACAGGCGCGCAGGATTTCAGTGAGTCTTTCTTTCAGCCGGACGAGCCGGACAGGCAGGCCGTTCGCCGTTGTGTCGGCCGATACCATCTGCCATTGCCTGCTAAGGGCCTCGGCCTGCTCCTGCAACTCTGCATTGGAAACCGACGGCTTCTCAGGCAAGCCGGTGGCGGGCAGCTCCGCTCCTGGAGCAGTTAGCGGCAGAGCCGGTTCTGAAGCGATTGGGTCCTCTGAAAGCGGTGCCATGATGCCTTTCTCGGTATCGTTCTCCCACTTCGAGCAGGAGTTGGTTCCATCCGGGTCTGTTCTTATGCCCTTGGGTAAGATGCGCGGCCGGCGCTACCTGTAGCTTGCGGCCTGCATCTCAAACATGCCGGCGTAAAGTCCGCCTCTGGCCATCAATTCCTGATGACTGCCTTCCTCAATGAGGCGGCCGCCTGAGAGTACTACGATGCGATCTGCCATACGCACCGTAGAGAAGCGGTGGGAGATCAGCAGAGCCATCTTTCCTTCGGTCAACTCGGCGAAGCGCTCAAACACTTCGAGCTCACTGCGCGCGTCCAGGGCCGCGGTTGGTTCGTCCAGAATAAGCAATTGCGCGTCGCGGAGATAGGCGCGGGCAAGCGCCATCTTCTGCCACTCGCCACCGGAGAGCTCGACTCCTCCCTCAAAGCGGCGGCCGAGCATCTGATCGTAGCTATTGGGCAGCTTGCTTACGACGGTGTCGGCGAGGCTCTTGTGAGCGGCCAATTCGATTTCGTCCTGCTCCTGCAGACGGTCGACACTGCCTACCCCGATGTTCTCTCGAGCGGTCATCTCGTAGCGCATGAAGTCCTGAAAGATGACACCGATGTTGCGATGGAGATCTTCGAGGGAGTACTCGCGAAGGTCGATGCCGTCCAACAAAATTTGTCCCTCGGTAGGATCGTAGAGTCGCGTGATGAGTTTGACTACGGTTGTCTTGCCCTGGCCGTTCTCTCCTATCAACGCGATTCGTTCTCCAGGCGAGAGGGTGAGGTTGAAGTTCTTCAACACCGTCCGCTCAGTTCCGGGATAGGCGAAAGAGACATTGCGAAACTCGAAACCGCGGGTGATTGGCCTTGGCGTCGGGAGCCCGCCGGGGTTGGAGTTTACGGTTGGCTGCATGTCGAAGAATGCGATGAGATCGGTGAGAAAAAGCGCCTGATCGGCGATGCCGGACGCGGTTGAAAAGACCTGCTGGAGATTGGAGCTTGCCTGCTGAATGGCCGCCGTCAGAAAAGTGAACTGGCCAATGTCGTAGGCGCCTCGAAGGGTACGCCAGATGACGTACACGTAAGCGCCGTAATAGCCCAACGTGCCGATGATGCCTAGCAATCCGCCGATGATTAGTTTCGATCGCGAGAGGGCAACGTCTTCGACATAGATCTGGTGGGCCAGAGACTGGAATCTGTCGGTGAAGAATTTGTGTAGGCCAAAGAGCTTTACTTCCTTTGCGCCTTCACGGCTGCCGGCCACCTGTCGCAGATAGTCCATCTGCCGTTTGGCGGGCGTTTGGCGGAAGTTTTTCGCGTAGCCCAGGAAGGCGTAGTGGGTTTCTCCGAGGAACGACGGAAGGACGCCGGCTGCGAGCAAAAGCACCAGCCAGGGGGAGGCCCATGCCAGGGCTGCTGAGAATACCAGTGTCGTGATGATCTGCTGGATCAGACGGCCGATCTGTTGGATCATCGCCAGGCGGTCAGTTGCCTGTACACGAGCCCGCTCGAGGCGGTCATAGAAGAGGGGGTCTTCGTACGTGGTCAGGTCGAGCCGGGCGGCCTGTTCCATGACGCGGACACTGACGTATTGGGTATAGCGGTTGGCGAGGAGCGAGTCGGAATAATCGATGGCCCGGGTAATCAGCCCGAGAAAGACGTTGAGGGCTACTTCGGTTGCGACCAGGATCCAGAAATTGGAGGGCAACGCTGTGCCGCGCAGGACGCCCGCGATGTCGGTGATGATGTACTGCGCTACTTTGGCTATAGCGAAGGGAAGAACGGCTACGATGACTCGCAGCCCGAGTCCCCAGGACACAACTGTCCGGCCCGACTCCCACAGGATTCGGAGGACGGGAGGCATATTCCGAAGCGCTCGGAGCCGGTCGCGCCATGGGCTCTCAGCATTCACAAGGTCTTTCAAATCGCTCCTAAAGTGAGACTGCAAAGAGAAAGGGAGGTCACATAGAATGCGGTTTTATGTGCTCTCGTGTAATGGATGCACGAACGCGATCAGGTGTTGGATTGGCGGGTCAGAGCGGGTCGCCGACATTGCCTGCTCTGGCTTCAATCTAACGTTTTTAGACCAATTGCCGCAGACTCCCCCTGCTATTCTCTAAAGTGTTTGAGCTGAAAGGTTACGCGCTCAAGAAATTCTAAGGCAAGTCTGACTCCTGGAAGCGGTCATGTGATGGTAGAGCCGGTTGTGTGGATGAGTTTGTCTGTTTTTATGGGTTTCGTTTTCTGGCCGCCGCAGGGCAGCCTTACCTCCTTCAATCAGGCCGACGATGATGCGCGTTGCAATTGATACTGGCGGCACTTTCACGGACTGTGTGTATCTGCGGGATGGGCAGTTTGTCGTATTGAAAGTTTTTTCTACGCCGCAAGACCCAGGTATCGCGGTCCTGAATGGATTGCAGCAAATCGCCGCGGGACCGGAGGTTGTGGTTCGCCACGGAACAACGGTTGGGACGAACACGATGCTGGAACGCAAAGGTGCGCGCGTCGCTTTTGTAACGACCAAGGGATTCGAGGACACGATTGCGATTGGCCGACAGGCGCGGCCGAAACTCTATGACTGGTTTCAGCCAGCTCCGGAGTGCCTGGTGCGGGAGGGGCTTCGCTTTGGAATAGCAGAGCGGACCAGCGCGGAGGGTGAAGTAGTCCGCGGGGTTGATGGGGCTGAACTGGATGAGCTGGTATCCGTAATTCAGAATGCTGGCGTCGATGCTGTGGCGCTCTCGCTTTTATTCTCCTTTGCGAATTCGAAGAATGAAAGAGAAGTAGCTGCAGCGCTGGACCGGCTTGGGCTGCCGCTCTCGATCTCGCACCGCATCCTGCCTGAGTTTCGCGAGTATGAACGGGCATCGACCGTGGTGGCTAATGCGTATCTTGCTCCGACGATGGGAACGTATTTGACTCGCCTGGCGCAAGGCGTGGAGAGCGGATATGAGAAGGCGCGCTTGGAGGTGATGCAGTCGTCGGGCGGCATCATCTCGGCCAAGCTGGCAGCGGCAGAGCCGGTAAGGACAGTTCTCTCGGGGCCTGCGGGAGGGGTGATTGGGGCCTACAAGCTGGCGTCACTTGCGGGTTTTGATCGCATCATCGGCTTCGACATGGGGGGTACTTCAACCGACGTGTGCCTGGTGGACGCGAGCGCAGGAGGGTTGCACATCAGCAATGAGTCCGTGGTGTCGGGGATTCCGATTGGTGTTCCGATGCTGGATATTCACACTGCCGGCGCTGGGGGTGGATCGATTGCGCGTTTTGATGCGGGCGGAATGTTGCGTGTAGGGCCGGAGTCCGCGGGGGCGATGCCGGGGCCAATCTGCTTCGGTCGAGGGGAACAGCCGACCGTGACCGACGCGAACCTTGCGCTGGGGCGGCTCGACACAGAGCGATTTCTCGGTGGCTCGGTGAAGCTGGATCGCGAGCGCATGATGCTTTGGATGGAGAAGGCGAAAGGCACTATCGCGACGGTGGAGGGCTTTGCTGCAGGAATCCTGCAGGTGATTGAGACATCCATGGCTAAAGCTATCCGGGTCATATCAGTGGATCGCGGATACGATCCGCTTGACTTCACGCTGGTGGCGTTCGGTGGCGGAGGGCCGCTGCATGCCTGTTCGTTGGCGCGTGTTTTGCGAGTGCCGCGCGTCCTGGTGCCTGCTTTGCCTGGAGCGCTCTCGGCGGTGGGAATTCTGTTGGCGGATACGATGCGGGAATACTCGCGTACGGTGATGCTTCCGATCGATGCGTCGGTTGAGGGAGTCTTTGCCGAATTAGAAGAGCTGGGGACGGAAGAATTCCGAGTGGAGAACCTGACCGGGCAGTCGTTTCAATCAGTGGACTTGCGTTATAAAGGGCAGGGATATGAGTTGAATGTGCCATTCGGGCCGGAGATGGCGGCTCAGTTTCACGAGCTGCACCAGCGCCGCTACGGATTTTCGAATGAGATGCGAGCTCTGGAAGTGGTGAATGTACGGGTGCGGATGGTGAGCGCTGCCGAGGCTTTTGAGCCTGTTGTACAGCCTCTGCGGGAGGGAGATGGATCGCATGCGCTGGCCGAAACCCGGCCGGTTTACTTTGACGGCAGATTTCACGAGACACGTGTCTACGATCGCGAGCTGCTGCGTCCGGGCGACACCTTTGCAGGTCCGGCCATCGTTTCCGAGTACAGTTCGGCCACTGTACTGCCGCCGGGAGACGTTCTGCGCGTGGACGGTTTGGGCAATCTGGTTATCGAGGTGCATTGATGGAGCGGATCAGAGACGTCCGGGACGACATTCAGGACCCCATTGAGCTGGCGATCTTTCAAAGCAGCGTCCATTCGATTGCCGAAGAGATGGGGGCAGCGCTGCGGCGCACGGCTATTTCGCCGAACGTTAAGGAGAGGCGCGACTATTCCTGCGCGCTCTTTGATGGCCGGGAGCGGGTGATTGCCATGGGCGACCACATGCCGGTTCACCTGGGTGCGATGCCGATGTCGGTGAAGGCGGTCGTGGATTCCATGACGTTGGAAGAGGGCGATGTTGCGATTTTGAATGATCCGTACGCGGGGGGAACGCATCTGCCGGACATCACTCTGGTTCTCCCGATCTTCATCGGAGGCGGCAGCAAACCGGCGTTCTATGCGGCGTCGCGCGCCCATCATGCTGATGTTGGTGGAATGTATGCGGGGTCCATGGGTCCGGCGCGGGAGATATATCAGGAAGGTATCCGTATTCCGCCGATTCACCTGATCCGCAAGGGCGCGATGTGTGGAGATATTCTGGCGCTGTTTTTGGCCAATGTGAGAACCCCGGTAGAGCGAGAGGGTGATCTGGCGGCGCAGATCGGCGCATGCCGCGTGGGCGAACGCAGGATCAAGGAAGTTGTCGCAAAGTATGGTCTGGCAAAAGTAAATGGCCTTGTTGAGGAGCTGCTTGCCTACTCGGAACGACTGATGCGCGCGGAGTTGCGCAAGATGCCTGCGGGAGTGTTTGCGGCGGAAGACTATCTCGATGGCGATGGAGTTACGGACGATCCGATTCGCATTGCGGTTGCAATCAGGTTTACTCCATCGGAGGGTTCGGCGGAGATCGACTTCGCCGGTTCGTCGCCGCAGGTGAGGGGAAGCGTGAATGCCGTCTACCCCATCACCTACTCCGCATGCTTCTATATGTTGCGCTGCCTGCTGGGCGAAGACGCACCGGCTACGGCGGGGTTGATGAACTCGGTGACGGTGTTCGCACCCAGGGGAACTATTGTGAATGCTCAGCTGCCCGCACCGGTGGCGGCTGGGAATGTGGAGACAAGCCAGCGCATCGTGGATACGTTGCTGCGCGCGTTGGCACAGGCTGCGCCGGATCGCGTACCTGCGGCAAGCTATGGGACGATGAGCAACCTGACGGTGGGCGGCGTAGACCATCGTACGAATGCCCCGTTTACCTACTATGAAACCACTGCAGGCGGCATGGGCGCTCGTCCTAATATGGATGGAATCGACGGCATTCACTGTCATATGACCAACTCGCTGAACACTCCGATAGAGGCGCTGGAGTATGCGTATCCATTTCGTGTGCGGTCGTATGGGTACCGTCGAGGATCGGGTGGGAGAGGAGAGTTTCGCGGGGGTGATGGACTGGTGCGCGAGATCGAACTCCTGGTACCCGCGCAGGTAACTTTTCTTTGCGACCGGAGGAAGTCTGCTCCTTACGGCCTCGCAGGCGGAGAGAATGGAGCGACGGGAATGACGCTGCTCATCCGTCCTGAGGGAGAGGCAACGGAGTTACCGGCCAAGGGCACTCTGCATGTCGGAACGAATGACTTGATTCGTATGGAGACGCCGGGCGGCGGCGGGTGGGGAGTGCCAGCAACAAAAAAGTAGAAGAGAGAAAGTTGCGGGACAAATGAGTGGATCACAACTTCGGCATGGGGTGGAAGGTGGCAGCAAGACCTGGATCACTCAACTCAGCGTCAATGAGCGGTCGACGCTGGTGGCAACGTTCGCAGGTTGGATGCTGGACGGGATGGACGTCATGGTCTACAGCCTGGTGCTGCCCACGCTGATCTCTCTGTGGCACATCAGCAAAGGCGAGGCGGGATTGCTGGGAACTTCTGCGCTTCTGTTGTCGTCGTTGGGAGGATGGCTCGCGGGGTTGGCGGCGGATCGATTTGGCCGAGTGAAGGTTCTGCAAGTCACGATTCTCTGGTTTGCGTTCTTTACGTTTCTTAGCGGATTTGCAAACGGCTTCACGCAGTTGCTCATCTTCCGCGGTTTGCAAGGGCTGGGATTTGGTGGGGAGTGGGCGGTGGGTTCGGTTTTGATCGGCGAAACGATTCGCAGCGAGTATCGGGGTCGTGCTGTTGGAACAGTGCAGGGCGGTTGGGCGATAGGGTGGGGGATCTCCGCCTTGTTCTACACGTTGTTTTTCGCCGTGTTGCCGTCGCAGTTGGCGTGGCGCGCGATGTTCTGGGTTGGCATTCTGCCGGCGTTGCTGGTGGTGTGGATTCGCATGCATGTCTCCGAATCCGACGTCTTTGAGCACAGCGTCGCGATGAAGAAGACAAAATCTGCCGGCCATCTTCTTCGGATTTTTTCTCCTGCTCTGCTCAGGACGACGCTGCTTGCATCGCTTGTG
>Ga0210384_10003821_pt1 | contig 17185 bp, 10 predicted proteins | sample IncBWH2MmetaG_FD_160574 | JGI IMG/M metagenome (GOLD analysis project Ga0210384, IMG submission 160574) | Forest soil microbial communities from Barre Woods Harvard Forest LTER site, Petersham, Massachusetts, United States - Inc-BW-H-2-M | ecosystem: Environmental > Terrestrial > Soil >...
GCCGACGGAGGATGCGCTGTGGGTGGGCGAGAACCTGAAGCGGCGCTTCGGCCTGCCGTTCTGGCAATTCACGCTGACGGCGACGGATGCCAACCGCTTCACGATTCGCATCGCGCGCGAAATCACGAAACGCGGAAAGATTCTGGTATTTCATTATTGCTACCACGGAACCGTGGATGAGTCGTTCGCGTCGCTGCGCGAGGGCGTGGTGAGTCCCCGGCGAGGAAATATCGGTCCGCCGGTGGATCCCGCGGAAACCACTCGAGTCGTGGAGTTCAACGACCTCAATGCCCTGGAATCGGCGCTCCAGCATGGCGACGTGGCGTGCGTCCTGGCTGAGCCGGCGATGACCAACGCCGGGATCATCTTGCCGGACGAAGGATATTGGACGGCGGCACAGGGCTTAGCGCGCCGACACGGCGCGCTTCTGATCACCGACGAAACGCACACGATCTGCGCGGGCCCAGGCGGCTGCACGCGGGAGTGGAAGCTCAAGCCGGACATGCTGGTGTTTGGGAAAACGATCGGAAGCGGGATTCCCGGCGCAGCCTACGGATGCACGGAAGAAGTGGCGCAACGCATCGCGGCGCGGATCGAGCTCGAAGATTGCGACGTGGGCGGCATCGGCGGAACGCTGGCGGGGAATGCGCTATCCATGGCAGCGATGCGCGCGACGCTGGAACACGTCTTGACCAAGAGCGACTATGACAAAATGATCCCGCTGGCGAAACGCTTCGCGGATGGAGTAGCAGGAGAAATTCACAAGCAGGGATTGCCGTGGAACGTGGCGCGCCTGGGCTGCCGAGCCGAATACACATTCTCACCCCGCGCGCCGCGAAACGGCGGCGAAGCCGCTGCAGCAACTGATTTTGAACTGGAGCGTTTCCTGCATCTGTTCGCGCTGAATCGCGGCGTGCTGCTCACGCCGTTTCACAATATGGCGCTGATGTGTCCGGCAACCACGGCTGCGGACATCGATCTGCACACTGGCATTTTCTCAGACGCGCTTCGCGAGTTAGTGAACTGAGGCGATCCCCGACAATAAGAACGTGGGGCAGGGAGAACACCTGCCCCACGTTGCTCGCTCGAGCTGCGAGCGCTAGAGCGATTTGAGGAAGCTGAGCAGCTGTTGCCGCTCCTGATCGCTGAGGTTACGGAAGTTGCCGACCACGTGCGATGCTTCGTCCGAGTGGTGCAGGATGGCTTCCGTGAAGGTAAGCGCTCTGCCGTCATGCAGCAGCCGGCTGCGCAAGCGGACGCCCCAAAGCGGCGGCGTGCGCATCTTGTTAGCTGTGGACGGCCCTCCGTTCTGCACGATGCCGTCTCCGGTACCGACGTCATGCAGCAGGAAGTCGCTGTAGGGATGAATGATTTTGTTGCCGAGCGAGTCCGGCACGGTGAATTGTCCGCCGTTGATAACGGAGCCCGGCGGAGCGGTGACGATCGAGGAAACATGGCAGGTGTCGCAGCCGAGGCGCTCGAAAATCTGCGCGCCTGCTTGTGCATCCAGCGTGTTTGCGAGATTCACATCCCGCGCCGGTGCTTTGCTGAAACGTATGAAGCGGGCAAAGCGGTCGATGTCGCTCAGATTGTCGGTCGGATCGACGGTGTCTTCTGGATCGGTAGTGGTCTTGCAAAGTGTGGTTACGTCCTGGGGCTGCAAACGGTTGGTGATTCCGATTTCGTTGAGATAAGCATCGGCGGAAAACGACAGCAAGCTGGCGTGCTGATTCTTCCAACCGAAGCGGGCTACGCGGGTTTGGCCTGGCGCTTCTCCTACCGGGACAAAGATCACCTGGCCGCAGATTTGGCCTTCGGACCGGCGGCATTGTTTGTCGGCGATCTCCATGAGCGTCGAACTCGAAACGCTTTCAATAAAGCCGTCGCCGAGGGTATTGAGTGATGTTCGCAAGGTGCGCACGTTCATGTGGTCCGGCACAAGTTCCTGGACCTCCTTGTCCGTGACAGTCCCGCTGGGGCAAATACCGCGGTCATTGATGAGCGAGCGGTTGGGGATAGTGACGGTGCCGTTGCCGATCATGACGTTCGGGTTGGTGAACCGGCCGGAGTTATCCACGTGGCCGACACGGAGTTCCGTGACCTGACTGATGCCACCGGTGGTCGGACTCTGGTGGCACTCCCGGCAGGACTGCGCGTTGTAGACCGGACCCAAACCTTTCTGGATGGTGTCGACTTCCTCAAATGTGGTCATGTCGGCGGAATGGGTGGTGTCATTGGGGTCGATGGAAGCATTGTCAAATCCAGTCGGCGCTTCCTGCGGCGCGGATGTGGTTCGTGCAATTATGTCGAGTGAAGCGGGGCCGGATCCTCGAAAGTTCTGACCCACTCCCGTGGTTCCCGCCTCTCCGATCGCCAGAGTCGCTGCGATGAACAGGGCGCACAGACCCCATAGAATTACGAGACGCGGTAGGGAACGATCTCGAGCGAAACGGACCACTCGAGAAGTGAACAAACTACCCAGACGATTGCTCATGATAGATTTGGCTCACCTTGGGCAAAGGCGAAACCCTCCCCTTGTTGGATTCCGTCGGGGGCAAAGAACCGAGAAAAACCGGTCAAGGAGTGGGTAGTGGCCGGCCGAAAAATGCCTGCAGGCTGGAAGACGGTTGCGCGGGATTCTAGTGATGCCGGGAGTTGCGCGCAACGTACGGAAGGCCAGTAGCGTGGTGGCTAAATGGACAGGTCCTTGCACAGGTCGGCGGCAAGGGCCGTCGCATAGCCTCGCGGTGGGTCAGCACTTCACCTTGTCCGCAACTTTGTCAGCGAAGTAGAATGGAGTGTTGGGAATGCGCGAAGGAGACTCACCTTGGCTACTGCCGAATCAACGCTGCGTCTGACGGACTTCACGAACGAGCCATTCGTGGATTTCTCGAAGCCGGAAAACCGCAAGGCTATGGAAGAAGCGCTCAAGAACGTGGCGGCGGAGTTCGGCCGCGAGTATCCGCTGTATATCGGCGGTCAGAAAGTGACCACCACCGCAAAGATGACCTCCACCAATCCGTCGCACCCTTCGCAAGTGCTGGGCGTGTTTCAGTCCGCGGGCGCGGACCTGGCGAATCAAGCGGTGGAAGCAGCGGCGAAAGCGTTTGAGTCCTGGAAGCGAGTGCCAGCAGAACAACGCGCCGAATGCCTCTTTCGGGCTGCGAACATCATTCGCAAGCGAAAGTTCGAGATCTCGGCGTGGATTTGCTATGAGGTCGGCAAGTCGTGGGCAGAGGCGGACGCGGACACGGCGGAGACGATCGACTTCTGTGAATTTTATGGGCGCGAGATGCTGCGCCTGGCCGGGCCGCAGCCGGTAACACCGATGAAAGGCGAAAAGAATTTCCTCGTGTATATCCCGCTGGGCGTCGGCGCGGTGATCCCACCCTGGAATTTTCCGGCAGCGATTGCTACGGGCATGGCGGTAGCCGCGCTGGTAACCGGCAACACGGTGGTGCTAAAGCCGTCTGAAGAATCGCCGACGATTGCGGCGAAGATGGTGGAAGTATTGTACGAAGCGGGCTTCCCGAAAGAGACGCTGAATTTCATCACCGGCCCTGGGGAAATAGCAGGCGTAGCGATTGTGAAGCATCCGAAGACGAGATTCATCGCGTTCACTGGTTCCAAGGAAGTGGGACTGCAGATTAGTGAAGCGGCCGCGCGGAAGGCGCCTGGACAAATCTGGATCAAGCGCGCCGTACTGGAAATGGGCGGCAAGGATTCGACGATCGTGGACGAAGAAGCGGATATCGACGCTGCCGTGGAAGGGGTGGCGCAGGCGGCGTTCGGCTATCAAGGGCAGAAGTGCTCGGCGTGTTCGCGCGCGATTGTTTCAGAGAAGGTGTACGACTCTTTTTTGCAAAAACTCGTCGAACGCGGCAAGAAAATCACCATTGGGCCAAGCGAAGATCCGGGCAACTATATGGGGCCAGTGGTGAGCAAGACCGCGATGGAAGGGATTCTCGGTTACATCGATCTTGGCAAGAGGGAAGGCAAGTTGATGCTCGGAGGCGAGCGCGCGCCCGGAGACGGCTACTTCGTCAAGCCGACGATCATCGCGGATGTCGATCCAAAGGCAAGAATCGCGCAAGAAGAGATTTTCGGACCGGTTCTGGCGGTGATCAAGGCGCGCGATTTCGATCAAGCGCTGGAAATCGCCAACGATACGGAGTTTGGCCTGACTGGTGCGGTGTATTCACGAAATAAAGAGAAGCTGGAGAAAGCGGAAGAATCCTTCCATGTTGGGAATCTCTATTTGAATCGCAAGTGCACCGGCGCGATGGTTGGAGCGCATCCCTTCGGCGGATTCAATATGTCCGGAACGGACTCGAAAACGGGCGGCAAGGATTACCTGCTGCACTTCCTGCAGGCGAAGTCGATCGCTGAAAAGATCAGCTAGCGCTCTAGGCGGAAGCCGCCTGCGCGGGTCGCGAAGCCCACTTCATGACCCGAAAAATCGGATAGCTGGCGATCAAGAGTGCCAGCGCCCACGGTGTGTTCTCGCGGTCGGCAAACACCGCGCCTACCAAGAATAAAATGGAACTGATCAGCGCGACTGCGGTCGTCCACGGATAGCCCCACGCGCGATACGGCCGTTCCATTTGCGGCTCCTTGAACCGCAGCCGGAACAGCGAAATGAAAGACAGCGTGTAGTTGGCCACAAAGAAAAAAGCCAGCATGTCGATTACCTGGCTGAATTTCTTGGACACGGTGAATAGAATCGCGACACCCGTACTAAGGGCCAGGGCCACAACCGGTGTTCCACCCTTGTTGACACGAGACGCCACACGAAAGAAAAGCCGGTCGCAACTCATGGCATAGAGCACTCGCGTGGCGAACATCTGGCAGGCGTTGATGCAGCTGAGCAGCGAAATAATCATGATGGAGCGGATGACCGTATCGCCATAGGATCCGAAAACGCGCTCTGCCGCGGTCCCCAGCGCGAAGTTATTTCCTGCGATTTCGTTCATGGGGAGCACGTAGGCCACTGCCCCACTTAGAAGCAGGTAAATTCCGATGATGGAAAAGACGCTTCCGAAAATGGCGCGCGGAACATCCCGGCCGGGATCGCGCACTTCTTCACCGAAATAAATGACGCCGTCCCATCCGTCCACGGTGTAAATCACTTTTTGCAGCGCGAACATGAACCCCAGAGCAAGCGTCCAGCCGGCGGCCATGGCGGGCGGCGCAGAAGCAACAATTTCCGCTGAGTGGCGAGCCTTTCCGCCCAGCAGGAAGCAAGCGAGCACCAGGACGACAAATGCTCCCGACTTGAGCGCCGCCGTAATTAACTGCGCGGCGCTTCCCCACTTCACACCGCGCCATTGCAGCAACGCGAATCCCAGCAATACACTCAGCGCAATGGTTTTGTCATATCCCGCGAGAGCGGGAACCAGCACGCCGGTGTATTCACCGATGACCAGACCAACCGCTGCGTTGGTGCCGCACGTTGAAAGCCAGTCGCTCCAGCCCACGATGAAGCCGGCGTACTCGCCAAGCGCGCGCCGCGAATAGTTATATTGTCCGCCGCTCCGCGGAATGGCCGCTCCAAGTTCGGCCAGCGATGAAGCTCCCACGAGAGCGTAAATGCCGCCGACCACCCACACGCCAAGAAACATCCAAACGTTCGGAAGGAAGCTGGCGATGTAACCCTGCGCCCGAACGATACCCGCAGCAATCGTGTTTCCGATGGCCGCCGCAACGCCAAACCACACGCCAAGTACCTGCAGCAGCCGGCCGCGGCCAGGCTGTCCTCGCAGTGACTCCACTTTTTCGCTGTTCAATGGTTCCCGCTCGGAATGTTTCCAGACTTCACAGGCAAGCGGCCATCATAGCCGCCGAGTTTCAAATTGCAAGCCGAATTCAGAACACGCTCCCGCAATCTCTGGTTTTTTCCAGCGGCAACTTCTACTATTCTTTCGACACAAAATGTCCCCGGAAATCCTGAAGCTACCGGCCTCGCATTTTAATCGAGCGGGCCTTTCGGCTGCCAGCAAATCCTTCTCTGCGTTGCTGAACTCGGCTGACGAAGGGGAGTGGACTCCCGTCACGATCGTTGCGCTATTTGCGCTAGTTTTGCTCTGGGCGACGCAGGTAGCCACGACATGGGCCTCATGGGGCAACCTGACGGTCGATTGCGGACGTGAAATGTATGTTCCCTGGGCTCTGGCGCAAGGCAAGCAGCTCTACCGCGACGTATGGTTCCTAAATGGACCAGTTGCCCCTTACTTTAACAGCTACTTGTTCCGCCTATTCGGTTTTCATTTGAATGTCCTTTACTGGGCTGGCTCGCTCGCGGCCTTTGGCTCCGGGCTCTTTCTCTATCTTGCGGGAATGCGCGTCGGCTCCTGGCTGTCGGGCTGGGTCGCAGCGGCAGTCATCTTTCTGGAAGCGTTCCAACCCTCGCTTTTTTGCTTTCCCCTGCCCTATAGTTTTTCCACCGTCTACGGCTGTTTGATCGCGTGCTGTCTTCTTTGGGTATCTGTAAGAGCCGCGACTTCCCCTGGCCGGCTCTGGATATTCGCAGCGGGGCTCGCTGCGGCTGTTGCTCTACTGGATAAGCTCGAGATGGGCGCGACGTGCTATGCCGCTCTGGCGCTGCTGATGGCAGGCAGGGCTCTGATGCAGCGATCCTGGACGTCATTCCTCAAGGATTGTGCCGTTACTCTCCCCGGCGTGATTTTGTTCGCGCTCATTACCGGGTGGATGATCTCGATCAAAGGGTTCGATTTCATCACTCAGGAAAACTTCTTGAGCTGGCCCACCGCCTACTTCATGAAGAACTATGGCAAGTTCTGGCTGGCGTCCACCGGCTTCAGTTTCGACGGCCAAGCATTTGCCGAGGGTGCTTGGCGCACGGCGATTCTGCTCGGCGTGCTGCAGGGAGGCCATCTATTCGTCACTTGGAAGCGTACCAGGGCGAGATGGAAGGCGATGCGGTTGGCCGTTCTGGTCACGGCGATAGCATTGCTCGTGGCAGCTCTCCCCGGGCGTGACTGGTTGCGTTCGGTTTTCTTCCCGCAAGACATGGTGCTATACGCCGCAACCGCCGCCCCGGTCGCCTGGTGGTATTTCTGGCGAGACCGCAGCGCGCATCAGTCACTCCGATTAGCGCTAGTATTCAGCTTCGCATTTCTTCTCGCGTTCAGGATCTTGTTCAGAACGCTCCCTTCCGGCTACCCCATTTATTACAACGGCCCTGCGGTGCTCTCGTTTTTTCTCCTTCTTCGGATGGCCATACGCCATTCCGTCGAATCACGCCGCCTTGCACTGGCGACGCAGTTGGTCTTTTCCTTGGCAGCTCTGATCTCCATTTTCCTTTACGTCGGCCAGCAAAGCCGCCACTCCAAGGACTACCAACCGATGATTACAGACCGGGGGATGATTCGCACCTGGCCAGACATGGCCAACAACTATGGGGACGCCATAGCATTCATTAAAGCGAAAAATGCCTTGGGCGAACTAGTTTTGTCGGTGCCTGAGGATACCAGCTTGTATTTTCTCGCTGGCGTTGAATGTCCGCTTCGCGTGTACCAGTTTACGCCGGGAGCCGTGGCTCCGGGGAAAATGACGAACGAAGTGATTGCCGAGATCGAACGCAAGAACATCCGCTATCTCCTGTGGTCGAGTCGGATCTTTCCGGAATACGGCGTTCCCCGGTTTGGAATAGACTTCAACCAAGACCTCGGCAGCTACCTGAGATCTCACTATCGTCTTGTGGGATCGGTGGTGCGCGATCCGATCACGCCCGGAGAATGGACCGCATTCGTTTGGGAGCGGCAGGCCGACGCAAAGAATCCCTAGAAGGTCCTGCATCTAAGGTTTCGAAGCTCCCTCAATAAAGCTCGCCACATTGTTCTTCAGCTTGGTCCGGTCCTCGTCGCGCACATACATCATGTGCCCTGCGCCGTAGTATTGCAGATGAATGTTGCCGCGCAGCTTCTCCGGCAGCAGCAGGTGGTCCATGGTGTACTCCGTCGCGTAGAACGGCGTCGCCAGGTCATACAGCCCGTTCTCGACTTCCACTTGCAGCCGCGGATTCGTTAGCAGCGCCTGGATCAAATCGCCTTCCACGTTGGGCGATCCCGGAAATCCAAAGTTCTCTCCGGGCCCGTGATGTTTCCAGTCCCACTGCGTCCCAGCTTCGTCGGATCCCGGCAGATAGGTTTTGTCTTGCCCGAATTTCAGTTCATCGCGCATGTACGAATTAAGCGCCGCGACAAAAGCTCCGGTGGTGAACGCGTCCTGCGGGTCGTATTCCGCGTACTCACCCAGCATGTCGTAGGTCGGGCCGGAATATCGCGCATCGAAGCGCCCGGTCGTCAGCCCTTTGCTGCGTTGCAGCTCTTTCATGAATTGCGGCAGATTCACGCGCAGATTCGCCTTGAGCAAGAAATCTTCGCTGAGCCCGGTGAACCGCGCCAACTTCTTCGCCATGTCGGACTTTTCCGCTTCGCCGAGCCGGTCGCCCTTCATCAGCGCCGCCGCATATTCGGTCGAAGCAAAGCGCCGTGCTTCGTTCAGAAACGTCTCCAGATTGTCCGGTCGATCCTTCAAGATCTTCTGATACCACGCGCTCGCCGCATAGCTAGGTACATAAAACACGTACGTCAGATCTTCGCCCGGATTGAACGAGATGGTGCCCAGATTGAGCACCGAAGACATCAGCACGATCCCGTTAAGGTAGATTCCTTCGTGAGACTGCAAATAATTCCCCAGCGCCGCCGAGCGAAATGTCCCATAGCTCTCGCCGATCAAAAACTTCGGCGAGTTCCACCGGTTGTTGCGGCTCACATAAATATGAATAAACTGGGCCAGCGACTTCATGTCCTGGTCCACGCCCCAGAAATCCTTGTCCTGCGCTTTACCCGCCGCGTGGCTGAAACCCGTTCCGATCGGATCGATGAACACCAGATCCGCGCGATCCAGCAGCGACTCGCTGTTGTCCACAATCTTGTACGGCGGCGCAATCGCTCCGCCAACGTCCACCGACGCCACCCGCCTCGGCCCGTACGCTCCCATATGCACCCACACGGACGCCGCACCCGGCCCGCCGTTGTACAGAAACGCGAGCGGCCGCTGGCTCAGTTCCTTCACATCCGTTCGCGTATATGCGGTCGAGTACAGCAGCGCCGTCGGCTCACCCTTCTCATTCTTTAACAGCGTGGTCGATGCCGTCGCCTTATAAGCAATCGTCTGCCCGCCGAGCTTGATCGAGTGCTCCGTGACCGATGACTCTTCCTTCGGCGCGGGTGCAGGCGCCGCCGCATCAGCCGGTTTTGCGTCTTTGTCTTGCGCGCGCGCTCCAGCGGCGAGCAATCCGGTAGCAAGCAACCCAGCAGCAACGGGCCGCAGCCAATTGGTGGTCATCGTTTCGCTCCTCTTCGCAATACCATCTATGGGCGACTTGTTCTGTAAGGACGAGCATTCTAGGCACGCCCACCAACCTAAGTCAAAACAAACGGCCCGGCATCGCCTTAGTTCGCCAGACTCGCGAAGCCTTGCCCTGCACGAAGGTCCAGCTTACTTCTCCGCAGCACACCTGCTCGCCCGCCCTCCGTCACGCTCTCCATCCCGCTATCATGATTTCAGCTGCCCTTGCCGAGGTCTCTTTGCGAAAAAACTTCTTGCTCGGATATCCCTTGCTAGCATCGCTGGTTCTGGCCGCTTGCGTCTGGCTTTTGCTTGCGGGCATCGTCCGCTCCGGCGCGCTCAATTCCGCCGAACTAGATGGCTACGACCTGCTTCTCTTCCGGCGCGGCGAAGAGCCTCCCCCTTCGAATCTGGTCATCGTCGATTTCGATGACGCCAGCGTCGGCGCCTTCGCTTGCTACCCCATTCCCCGCCCCTCCGTCGACGCTATCCTCGAGAAGATCGAATCCGGCCAGCCCAAATACGTCGGCTTGGACGTTTGGCTGACCGATCGCCATTGCGGCGAGCCGGACAACGGCCGCTTGCCGCGAGATGTCGCGCGCTCTCACAACGTCATCCTCACCGATAGTTTCCCCGCTCAGGATCGCGTGCCCGCAGGACTCCCTCCCGAACTCCGCGATCACGCCCTGCAAGTTGCCTTCGGCGATGTTCCCGTCGATTCCGACGGCAAAATTCGCCGCATGTTTCTCGGCCGCCAGAGTCAGAAGCCCGCGGAAGCTTCTTTCGCCGCCGCCATCGCCAGCTTCTACACCGGCGAGTCCTTCCGCAACTGTGGTCCGCACGTCCTGTGCCTCGGCAAGAATCATGTTCCGCTCGGCGGTCCTCGCGGCGACACTTTTCTCATCGGCTTCTGGGGCGCCACTCCGGCTAACGAAATCTCCGCCGCACATCTTCTTCAGCCCGGCTTCGATCCATCCATCTTCCGCGGCAAAATCGTCCTCGTCGGCCAGAGCAATTCGCAAAGCGGCGACCTTTACGCTACTCCTGAATTTCGCTTTCGCGCTCCGGAGTCCGGCCGCGCCATGATGTCCGGCGTGGAAATCCAGGCGGCCGCCATCGAAACGCTAATGAACGGTCCCACCGTTCGCGTGCTCGACCGCGCGCCGCAGTGGGCGCTCAACTTTGCGCTCATCTGGCTGGTTGTCGCGCTGATGATCACCGTGCGCCCGACTTACAGCGTCCCCGCCGTCTTAGTCGGTGTTTTCGGCGGCTATCTGCTGGCCCAATCGCTTTTTTCCAATCATCAGCTCTGGGTCCATTTCGTCGCCATGGAAGCTGGCATCATCCTCGCTATCCCAGCCGGAGTCGGCTACCGCTTTCTCGATGAGCGCCGCCTCAAATCTCTCGCCGAAGCCGAGCAACGCGAAGTGATGGACCTTTTCCGCCGCTACGTGTCGCCGGACGTCGCTGCGGAGATCTGGAGCCGCCGCAGCGAAATCGTTCTGGCCGGCCAGCAAAAAACCGCCACAGTACTTTTCTCCGATATTCGCAATTTCACCGCTCTCACCGCCGGCAAGCCTTCCGCCGAAGTGCTCGCCTGGCTCAATAACTATTTAACCGCCATGAGTGAAGTGGTCGGCGCCAACCGCGGCTTTCTCAATAAATTTATCGGTGATGGCATCATGGTGGTCTTCGGCGTGCCCCTCAGCGACACCGTCGAGCAAGACGCCTGCCGCGCCGTCAACACGGCGTTGCAAATGATTCAGCGCGTCGACCAACTCAACAAGACGCGTCGCCCAGGCACTCCCGAACTCCGCATCGGCATCGGCTTGCACACCGGAGTTCTCACAGCCGGCAATGTCGGCGCTCCCGACCGCCTCGAGTATTCCGTGATCGGCGAAACCGTCAATCTCGCGTCGCGCCTCGAATCCCTAACCAAAGTTTTCAAGACCGATATCGTGATGAGCCCCGCCACTCAACAACTCGTCGCTTCCCATTTCGTGACCGCGCCCCTCGGCGAAACCGAAGCCCGCGGCTTCGCCGGAAAAATCCTGGTGCACGGCGTAACATCCCGCCGCCCCACCGCAAAGCATCTCCATCCAGTCCAACCCGAATTCATAATCCGTTAACTGGTGGCGCCGGCATCTTGCCGGCCCGTTCTGCCATTGTAGCGGCCCCGCGTGCTTTGCGCGGGCGCCTTTCTAAACGTGGATCAAACTAGGTGTGCGGGCGTGACTCCGTCACTAGCCGGCCCGCGCGCTACCCCTGCGGCTCTCCCACCGCGTCCGGCTGCGCATCGGTGCGCTCCGCTGCGCCTATTTCCGGCGCAAGCTCTTGCCCACCATTCAAAGTAAGCTCCAACCCATCCTCATGCACCACCGCCGACACCGCGCACAAATCGTCCACAATCCAATTCGCGCCCGCTTTCTTCAACTCCTCATCCTTCGCCGTCGTCCGCACCGCAATCACCCGCGCACCCGCCGCTCGCCCCGATCGCACCCCAGCCGGCGCATCTTCCACCACCACGCAATCGGCCGCCGCAAATTCCAAATTCTCCACGCCCAGCAAATACGGCTCCGGGTCAGGCTTCCCTAGCCGAATATCCGACGCCGTAACAAAATGTTTCGGCACCGGTAGCCCCGCATGGTGCAGTCGCTTAGTCGCCAGCGTCCGCGTTCCGGACGTCACCACTCCCCAACGGTCCTCCGGCAATACGCTCAACAGTTCCACCGCACCTGGCAGCGCCACCATTCCATCCATATCTTCCATCTCGGCGTGCTCGACCTTCGCGTCCTCTTCCTCTGCATCAGCTTCGGGCAGCAGTTCGCGAATCGTGGCGATGCTCGGCCGGCCGTGCGCCCGCCGCACCGTTTCCTCCGGGTCCAATCCGTGCTCCCGCGCCCAGGCCGCCCACACTCGGGCCACCGCCGGCGTCGAATCCACCAGCACGCCATCCAGATCAAACAAAATGCCCTGACAAGCGATTCGAGTCATATCCAATAATACCGAATGGCCCTCCGCCAGCAGCCCAAAAAGAATACGGCCAGGCTTGAACCCCGGCCGTATCTTTCTGCTCGTAAACTACCACAAATACTGCTTGCCATCACTGCGCAACGATTGCCCGCGATTACTGCGGTGTGCAGTCCTGCGCCGGCGGCAACGCCGTTGTAACACCGGTGTCCGCCGATGGCGCACCGTCGAAGTCAAAGAGGTCTTCGAGAGTGTGCGCATGCTGGTCCCGTTTCGTCAGGTGCAGGCGGGTCACTGGCGCGAAGTCGTCTTCGTCCTCGTCGCCGTCGTTGTCTGCCGGACTCGCAATCGTCAGAAAGCGCTTCTCGATAAACGCCAGCAACGAGGTGTGATCTCCGGTCGTGTGCGAAACGTAGTGCGGCTTCGCGAACGGCGAAACCGCCAGGAACGGCACGCGCACTCCCAACTGATCAAACGACGCGCACTCTTCCGGATACGGTCCTGTCGGATTCGCGGCGAAGTCCGGGCACAGTTTCCCGGCGTCGATCACCGTTGTGTCCGCCTTGCTCAGCAGGTTCTGGCTGCACTCCGCGCCGCCGCCGGGTTGCAAGCTCAACGGTGTGTTAGACAAATCGGCGCACTGCCCGGGCGAGATTCCGTCCGGTGTCCGCGCATGACCTTGCCGCGCGCGTGGCGGCGCCACGTGGTCGTAGTATCCGCCGTGCTCATCGTAGGTGATGAAAATCACCGAGTCTTGCCAGAACGGCCCGTTGCGCACCGCGTTCACCACTTGTGCGACGAACGCTTGCCCGCGTTGGATGTCCGTCGGCGGGTGTTCATCGTTTTCGAATTTCGTCCCGAAGATTCCGAAGTTTGGGTCGATGAACGAAACGCTCGGCAATTCGCCTACACCCGGCACGCCGCCCGCTTGTGCCAGGAACAGCTTCAGCGGGAAAAAGTGCGGATCCACCCCTTTCGCGCCAAATGGCCGGAAGCTGCCTCCCTGCGGCGCATCCTGGAAATAGTCCGCCCAGCTCACGCTGTTCTTCTCGAGCAGGTCGAAGATCGTTCCCGTTATCGGCTTGTATCCGCCCGCCGGAGGAAACGTGTCGCTCGTGGTCAAGTGCCCAAACGAAGTCGCTGCCAGCAGGTAAGAACGATTCGGAAACGTCGGCCCCGGCACCGAGGCAAAATACCGGTCGCTGATCGCGAAGTTTGCCGCCAGGTGGTAATAAAACGGAATGTCGTTCTGGTTGTAGAACCCCATCGTCTGGTCTTCCGTAGCGCTCTCCACTCCGTTGTCCAACTGTTCGGTCGCATCGTTCACCCGCACGAATCCGTTGTTGTCCGAATCCCGCAGCGTGTTGTTCGGGTGCAGGAAGTTCAGCTCTTCGTGGACCTCGAACCAGCTGTGGTTCAAGTCCGGTCCCGCGCACCGCTTCGGATCGTGAAACGCCGCCACCACCTTCCCATTGTCCTCGCGGTTTGTGTTGTTGCACGTCAGGCTGCCGTCCTTTTCCACCCGGCAGATCAATCCGTCCACGCAATCATGATCGTCCTTCCGGCATCCCTCGCGCCCGTTGCGGTACGGACTTCCCGGCGCATACGCTAGCGCCCCGAAGTAGTTATCGAACGAATGGTTCTCCTGCATGATCACGATCACGTGCTTCACCTTGTGGATATCGCCGTCGCCCTTCGCCGGCTGGACGGCCACCAGGCCAAATACCAGCGGCACCAGCAACGCCATCCCCAAAATTCTCTGAACTCTCATGCATCGCACTCCCTTGCAGTTGGATTTGTAGGCTTGCCCGCCCTTCCGGGCACACCCACCTACAAGACCAGAGCCACCAACAAAAAGCCGTGAATGTTCGAAAAAGAATCTGTGACCATCCGCCACGCGCACTAGCCCCATTTCGGTAGGGGCTCAGCACTGCTGCGCCCCACCCAGCAACGCGCTAAACTTGAATGCAAAATGTGAGTTGTTTTGATTTGGGGTGGGAGACGGGGATTGAACCCGCGACATTCGGTGCCACAGACCGACGCTCTACCAGCTGAGCTACTCCCACCGTTCCCCGCCAGTTTATCACGCCTCAAGTCACCCCGAAAGACGCCTCTCATCTCCCCCTCTTCCGTTGCAGCCTGAGAACCCACCCGCTCCATCGCCCATTTCCCCCGCTCCCCACTTGCTAGACTACTTCCCAGCGAGACGCTTCCCCGCGCATGAGCCAAAATCAGATCGATCGCCACCATTTCGAGCGGCAGATTTCCTATGCGCGCCCTATTATCATTTTCCTTTCCATCCTCGCTCTTCTCGAGCAGCCGCCTTCTCACGAAGTCCGCCGCTCCATGTCTTTCCTCATCTCCTGGCTCATCCTCGCCACCATCGTCGTCGAAGTACAGCAGCTCCTTCGCCGCCGTCCCTGGCATCTCCCGCTCGCCTGCGACATCCTCGCCCTCGCCTTCTTCATGTATATCAGCCCTTCCCCCGTCGCCGTCTGGTTTCCGTATCTTTTCATCTGTTACGTCGCCGGCACTCGCTGGGGCATCGACGCAGCTCTCCCCGTCGCCGGCATCCTCGCTCTCCTTCTCGTAGCTCTGACCGCCGTCCGCGGCGAAATCCACTGGATGCGGGTGCTTGCCTGGATTGGCCTCACCGGCGGCACATTCGCCGCAGGCACCGGCCTAGCCTTCCTAGGTGACCGCAGCCGCCTCTTCGCCGCCGAAAGCGACTTCCTTGCCAGCATCACTTCCACCATGCAAGTCGATCAGGGCCTTGCCGAGTCCCTCCGCCTGCTCCTCGACGACCTCGCTGTTGTCTTCCGCGCCGAGCACGCCCTCCTCGCCTACCGCGACGCCGACCTCGAGCGCATTTTCCTCTGGCACCTCAAACATGGCGAAAGCGAGCGTCTCGTCCCCGAAAACCTCCCGCTCTCCCGCGCTGACGGCTTCCTCCTCGACGACATGGACGCCGCCATCTGCTGGAACAGTCTCATCGGCGCCGGCTCCGCCTTTGGCTGGGATCGCCGCAACGGCCGCCCGCTCAGCAACATTCCCCGCCTTCCCGGCACCACCCAGCAGGAGTTCAAAATCCGCTCCCTCATGACCGTCCCCTTCGACCAAAGTGGCCAGCCCGCCGGCCGCTTATTTCTCCTTAACGGCCACAAGCCCGGCAAGCCTTTCGAGCGTTCCGACCTGGCCTGGTTTGAGCGCCTCTCCCGTCATGTTGGTCCCGGCCTCGAGAACCTCTTTCTTCTCCGTCACTTACGCGCACGCGCCATCGAAGGCGAGCGCTCCCGCATCTCCCGCGACCTCCACGACGGCATCCTGCAGACCCTCCTCAGCATCGAGATTCAGCTCGACGTTCTCCGCCGCAAAGTCCCCGCCTCCCCCGACCAGGCGGCCTCCGGCCTAGCCAACCTCCAGCAAACCGTCCGCAACGAAGGCGCCGACCTCCGCGCTTTCGTCACCGACCTCAAGCCCGTTCGCGTCCAATCCGCCGATCTGGTCGACCTCATGCGCGGTTTCGCCGAGCGTTACCGCAACGAATCCCCCCTCGCCCTCGACCTCCTCATCGATTCTGCCGACCTTCGCGCCCCCGACCGCGTCTGCCGCGAGCTTTTCCAGATTTACCGAGAAGCACTCAACAACATAAAAAAACATGCCAAGGCTACCCATGTCGTGGTAAAACTTTCGCAGGACGATAGCCGTCTAGTACTCGTAATTGATGACAACGGCGAAGGCTTCAGTTTTGCCGGGAAATTCTCCGGTGATGAACTTGACCGCCTGCGGCTGGGTCCGATCTCCATCAAGGAGCGTACGCGTACTGTGGGGGGCGTGTTGACCGTCGAGTCGAATCCTGGCCATGGCGCGCGTCTAACCATCGAAATCCCACTCGGTTGACGGTTTCAGGGTTGTACTTACAAACCCTGAGCTGACAAGGTTTCAGGGCTAGTACTTACAGGCCCTCACTTAAAACATGGCCAAAGCTAAACAACAAATCAGAGTCCTCCTCGCGGATGACCACGCGATTTTCCGCGACGGCCTCCGCAAACTTCTCGACGCCGACGACGAAATGTCCATCGTTGGCGAAGCGCAGAACGGCGCCGAGTGCATCAAGCTTCTCGCCAAACTCAAGCCCGATATTCTGCTGCTCGATCTCCGCATGCCCGACAAGGACGGCCTCGCCGTCCTCGAAGAAGTCAATTTCGATCAACTGCCCACCCGCGTAATCGTCCTGACCGCCGCCGAAGACGATCGCGACGTAGTCCGCGCCATGCGCCTCGGCGCACGCGGCGTCGTACTCAAACAATCCGCCACCGATCTCCTCGTCAAAAGCATTCATCGCGTCCACGCCGGAGAAATCTGGCTCGACAATCGCATGACCGCCGAAGTCATGAAAGCCTTCGCCAAATCCTCCGAATCCGGCCCCCGCCGCGAAAAGCCCCTGCTCAGCGACCGCGAAAAAGAAATCGTCCAGCTCGTCGCCCAAGGCTTCCGCAACAAAGAAATCGGCGAAAAACTCTTCATCTCCGAACAAACCGTAAAAAACCACCTCCACAACATCTTCGACAAACTAGGCGTCTCCGACCGCCTAGAACTAGCCCTCTACGCGATTCACCATCGCCTAATCGATCAATCCTAGCCGCATGCTCGGTCCGCACCGGGACGCCATAAACCACCGCCTAATCGATCAGTCCTAATGGCATTCGCTTTTTTTCCATGGTCATCCCGAACTCGGCGAGGGATCTGCTTTTCTCTTACGTCTCGGACAGCCCGCTTAGCGACATCGATCCGTCTGGACTCTGCGGCGAAACTCCCTTCGGCCCTTATGATAACAACG
>Ga0210384_10003822_pt1 | contig 17184 bp, 10 predicted proteins | sample IncBWH2MmetaG_FD_160574 | JGI IMG/M metagenome (GOLD analysis project Ga0210384, IMG submission 160574) | Forest soil microbial communities from Barre Woods Harvard Forest LTER site, Petersham, Massachusetts, United States - Inc-BW-H-2-M | ecosystem: Environmental > Terrestrial > Soil >...
AACCGACGGCGCGGGCATACAGCAGCCGTTAATCTGCCCATAAGGCCGCGCGAATCCGAGCGCGCTGATCGGATTGCCTTTCGCGTCCGTGCCGGCTACGCCCTGCATCCCGCTATCCGTGGAGGTAACCGAGCGGGGACGGTGGTAAACCCAGATCTGGTCATGCTTATCGACGGCTATTCCGCCGACATCGCCGATTACCCAGTGGTGGGGCAGCGGCTGGGGCCAAGCAGGATCGAGCACAAAGCCCGGCGCGGTTCCTTTGTGCTCAACCGACATCCCCTCAGCGAGTCGATCCAAAACGTGAGCCTTCTGCAGAGCGTCCGCAGCGCTTGTGGCGGACTGCTGAGCGTGCAACGAAGGAACGAGGCGCGACGCACTCAACGCGCCGGCGAGCATTCCCACACAAATAGCATAATGGATCATTCTCAAAGTCATCTTGGCCCTCCTATAATGACAATGGCGCTTGGTTGTGGTTTAGCACAGTATTTCCGTTTTGACGTCTGGGATCAGTGCTGGCTGTTCAGGGTTGCGCCTGATAAATCTGGACTTCCACTTTGGATCCCGGCTCGGGGGCTACCAGCTTGCCTCCAGCACGCTTACCTCTGCTGGAGACGGCAAGGTATAGTCGATTCAGCTCCGGGACAAAGATGGACGTCTTGGCCCGGTAACCTGTCGGGACTTCCGCGACGCTCACATAATGATCCGCGTCCTGCTGTTTGATTACACTCGTGCTCCCATCGCCCGTAATATAAATGCGTTTCCGCACAGGGTCATAGCCCATATCGTCGCTGTTCTCCGCGCACGGCAAGCTGGCGATAACTTTTCCGGTGTCGGTGTCGAACACAAAAAGCTTTGGCGGCGTGTGCGAGGCGCTGAACAAGCGATGATTAGGCTCATCGAGAACCAGCGCATTCTCGTTCTTGGCTTCCGGGATTGGCCATCGCGCGATTAATTGGCGGGTCGCCAGGTCGACGACTCCAATTTCATCTGGACCCCGAAGATTGATATAAAGTTTTGCACCAGCATGGTCAATGGCCATGGCCTCGGACTTGGTGCCCGGAAGCGTGATATCCCCGATAAGCTTGAACTTTTGCGTATCGATAATGCTTAGCACATGTGTCTTGGCGTCTGGCCCTTGGCCCCCGCTTTCCACGTAGTAGTACTTGTTTACCGGATTGTAAACGCCTCCATCCACATCGGTCGGCAGCTTTATTTTATCGAGGATCTTGTAATTGCTGCCGCTTACCAAATTAACCGCTCCGGACTCTTCATCCCCTTCGGTCACGAGGAGGGAATTGGGACCGGGTAGATACTCTATGGCGTGAGGCTGTCCAAAGCCGTCGATGGTATGAATCCGTTTACCCGAGCGGGGGTCAAGAACCTCGACGGTCTTGTGATCCTCTGCGATGAGGAACAAGCGGTTGCCCTTGATGTCAGCCGCAAAATGTTCGAAATCGCCGACATATCCTGGCAGGAATATCGTTTGAATCAATCGAAGAGGCGGGTCCGCCTGGGCATGAGCGCCAATCGTTAGAAAGAATAGAGCAAGAATGACTGCATGCGACTTTCTCATTATCGTCTTCTCCCCAAAAAACACCCAAATCTGCGATCAATTGCTGGCGCTTGATAGCATTCCGTCTGCGGGTCTGTCAAGAAGCGAGTAAAACGTGCGGCCATAAATGTTGACAAGGTTTCGGGACGAGTATATAAGCCCAGCCAAGGTATATCGGATACCTCTCGCAGTTAGTCTTTTCCAGGCCCTAAGACGCTCGCCCCTGTATGTGGGTCCTGAAGTATTTTTTAGGAGGCCGTCCATGCTGCTCAGATTTGTTCCGGGAAAAATTAACATCCTTATGCCTCTGTGGTTTGTCATGTGTATTCTTTTGGCGAGTCATGCCCACGCCCAGATCTCAGGAGCGACGCTCTCTGGCACGGTAACGGATCAGTCGGGAGGAGTTGTTCCTCAAGCCACGATCTCGATCAAGAATGTTGCCACCGGTATCACGCGTTCGAACGCGACCAGCGCAGCCGGATTTTATTCGGCGCCGAATTTACTGCCGGGAATCTACGAGGTGAAAGCGGAAGCCCAGGGATTTACGTCCAAGATTCAGACGGGCGTCAATCTTACTGTCGCGGAGCAACAAGTATTGAACTTCGCGTTGCAGGTTGGCCAGATGAGCCAAACCGTGGAGGTCAACACAGAAGCTCCCAATGTGGATTTGGTTTCCTCAACGATCAGTGCCGTAGTCAGTTCCGCCACAGTTCGAGAGTTGCCTCTGAACGGAAGAAGCTGGACCGATCTGGCTACCCTCCAGCCGGGCGTCAACAGCATCCAAACCCAACCGGACTTCACCGCGGGGCCCGACCGTGGCAAACGAGGCTTTGGAAATCAACTCACGATAGATGGCGCTCGCCCGCAGCAGAACAACTACCGCCTCGATGGCGTCAGCATGAATGACTACGACAACAGTGCTCCAGGAAGCGTTCTGGGCGGCGATTTGGGAGTGGATGCGATCCAGGAGTTTTCGGTCTTAACGAGCAACTATTCCGCCGATTACGGCCGGACGGCGGGCGGAGTGGTGAATGCCATTACCCGTTCCGGGACCAATCAATTTCATGGAAGCGTTTACGAGTTTCTCCGCAACGACGCTCTGGACGCAGCGAACTTCTTTGAGAACGCCGGGGGTATCAAGAAAGCGTCCTTCAGACAAAACCAATTCGGCGTTTCTGCGGGCGGTCCCATCCGAAAGGACAAATTGTTTGTGTTTGGCGACTATGAGGGGCTCCGCTACACGAAGGGTATTCCCACCTTTATTAATGTGCCGTCAGATGCCGCGCGGCTGGGAATCCTTGCCGGAGGAACTGCGGCGAACCAGCAAGCTGGAACAACATGCACGAACGGCACTGCACCCGGACACTATCTGTCCCCTCTGGCATCCATTTGCGTCGATGACAGCGCCGCGAAATATCTGCCTTTCTGGCCCCACGCCACCTCAACTCCGGCCGGCTCAGACACCGGATCATTCACCTTCTCCGCTCGACGGCTCGTCACCGAGAATTTCGAAACAGTCCACGTGGATGACAAACTTTCGGATAAGGATAGTCTCGCGGCCACCTACCTCGGGGACATCACGCCCTACAGCGCACCCGATCAGCTCGATGACGTGCTGTTGAATTCAAGAACAAATCGTCAGATCGGAATCCTCGAGGAGACTCACATCTTCAGCTCGTCAGTGACCAATTCCGCTCGCTTCGGTTTTAGCCGGGATGCCGCGCGGAACGATGTGGGGTTAAGTGCGATTAATCCCCTGGCCAAGGATCCCACACTCGCTGCCGTATCCGGGCAATTTGCGGCACAGGTAAATGTGTCTGGAGTGAACTCGTTCACCGGCGGCTTAGGGGCGAACGGCCCCGGGCAGTTTCATTGGAATTCATTTCAAGGATATGACGACGCCTTCTGGACGCACGGGGCCCATTCGATAAAATTTGGGGCCGCGGTAGAGCGAATGCAACTGAATATGGACCAACTCAGCGAGTCGAGCGGAACTTTTACTTTCAGTACGCTCAGTGATTTTCTTACCAACCAGCCACATAAATTCACGGCAGCGCAATCGGCTAACCCGGCAGAAGGTCTGCGGCAAACTCTGTTTGGCCTTTACCTTCAGGACGACTGGCGCGTTCGTCCCAACTTGACTCTCAACTTGGGGCTGCGGTGGGAGATGACGACAGTGCCTACCGAAGTCCAGGGCAAGCTCGCAACCTTGTTCAACCTCTTCACCGACGCGCAGCCGCACTGCGCAACCATTGTCACCGGGAGCTGCGCGGGAGGCGGCCCTCTGCTTCCGAATACCACACTTCACAATTTCGATCCACGTGTGGGATTTGCATGGGACCCCTTTCACAACGGAAAGACCGCACTGCGCGGCGGGTTCGGAATGTTCGACGTGTTGCCTCTGATCAGCGTTTATTTCCCCGCCACAACTGTGGCTCCTTTCCAAACGACGGGATTCGTGCAAAATGATCCCGCTTTGCCAGGGAAGTTTTATGCGGGATACAACGGGGTGAGTCTCCCTGGGTCATCCATGTCGGCGAGTTACTACGACCGGCAGCCGCATCGCAGCTACAACATGCAGTGGAACCTAAATGTGCAACGGGAATTGGCGCCGAACCTGACCGTGCTGGTCGGCTATGTGGGCTCGCGCGGAGTGCACCTGCCTTTGTCGAACAATGACCGAGATATTGTCCTTCCGACGAAGACCCCCTTCGGGTACCTTTTCCCCGTAGTGGCGGACAATTCCACGAGTCCTCCCACACCGGGGCCCGCAAACACTCTTAACCCGAACTTTGGCGACATCAACGGCGTAACCTACAACGGACAGTCTTACTACCATGCCCTGGAAGTGGGCGTCCAAAAGGCCATGAGCCATGGCCTCGCCATTCACAGCTCCTTCACCTGGGGCAAAAGCATTGACACCGGTTCAGCAGGCGGCGCGGGCGATCAGTTCTCCAATTCGATCGGAGCCCCACCCTGGTACGATCTGAGATCGATCCGAGGTCTCTCCGACTTCAACATCGGCCGGACTTTAGTAGTCACCCTCACCTGGCAGGTCCCATCTCCGAAATCCTTGTCGGGCGCCGCAGGATGGATCACAAGCGGCTGGGAATTCGGCGGGATCTATAAGGTGAGTGACGGCGTTCCGTTCACTCCCACATTCGGCACCGACGGTGACCCACAGGGATTGAACAGTAGCGATACTTGGGACTTTCCGAATCGCTTGACGGGACCTGGGTGCGAGACCCTCACAAATCCAGGGAACCCAAACAATTATATCAAGACACAGTGTTTCGCAATCCCGACCGCACCCGCATCATTCTTCGCTGGGCCTACGCCCATGTGCAGCTCGGATCCATTCTTTGGCTCTAATGCCATTGGCACGCCTCCCCAATGTTTCAATCTTCGCGGCAATGGCGGACGGAATATCCTGATCGGACCAGGCACATCGAACCTGGACTTTTCCGTATTTAAGAACTTTCCCGTTAAGAAGATCTCGGAAGAGTTTAACGTGCAGTTCCGGGCAGAGTTTTTCAACGTCCTCAACCACGCCAACTTTGCAGTGCCGGTAACACCAGACCATACGGACATTTTTGATTCGACGGGGGCTAACTTGAGTCCTCTTCCTCCGTTCAACGGCACTGCGGGAGTTTTGACGGCGACTAGTACTCCTGGGCGAGAGATCCAATTTGCGCTAAAGTTTGTCTGGTAACACGATTTGTTGGAGCAAGGCAAGCACACGCTGCGGCCGCTGTTTTTCGCAAAACTGCCCGGCGAATCTTATGGAGGCCACTGACAGTGAGTAAATTAAGGGTGACGACCCTGATTGCGGCGCTTCTTATTTTGATCGTTGGCGTTTGGGCTCAGAACAAAGCGCCGCTTGCGCTAAAGCAGACTATTCCAGTCACAGGGATAGACAAAGAAGGCGATTTTGACCACTTTGCCATCGACCTCCAGGGCCACCGGTTGTTCCTAGCCGGAGAGGATAATTCGGTCGTCGAAATCTTCGATCTTGGCGCGGGCAAACTGGTTCATACCATCTCGGATGTCAAGGCGCCGCACTCCATGGTTTATCGCGCCGATTCAAAAAAGCTCTTCGTCGTGGACGGAGGGGCGGGTGAGGTCAGAATCTACGATAGCGACTCCTTCAAACCGATGGGGAGTATAAAGCTGCGAGATGATGCCGACTCGATGGCCTACGATCCTTCCACCAAATATATGTATGTCGTGAATGGCGGTAAAGACGCCCACTTGACGTATTCGTTCATCAGCGTGGTGGATACGACCGCTGGAAAAAATCTGGCCGATATCAAGATCGATTCTGACGCGGTAGAGGCGCTGGCGCTTGAAAAGTCAGGGCCGCGATTGTTCGTCAACATGACCGGCAAAGATGCAGTGGCAGTAGTCGATCGGGAAAAACACACGGTGATCAGCACTTGGCCGACCGGACAGGTTGCCAAGCACCTCATCGCGATGACATTTGACGAAGCCGATCATCGGCTATTTCTCACCACTCGCACCCCCGGAAAACTCATTGTTCTCGACACGGATTCCGGCAAGGTGGTCACGAGTCTTCCGTGTGTCAGCGACAATGATGATATGGCTTACGATTCGGCGAGTAAGCGCATCTACATTTCGGGTTCCGGATTTGTCGATGTTTATCAACAGAAAGATGCCGACCATTACGATCAAATCGCCCATCTGGCGACTGCCTTTAAGGCCAGAACGTCAATCCTCGTCCCCGAGTTGAAGAAGTATTATCTTGCTGTGTCTCATCGCGGGACAACCGCAGCAGCAGTTCGTGTGTACGACGTCGTCCCGGATTAGCCTTTGAGTAGGACAATGGGTTCCCGCTCAGTAGGACGCCGGAACGAGTTTCAGGCATGATCTTGATAGACGGGGAAACAAGCAAAGGAAACTGCAAATGGGACAATCAATCTTGGTACGAGGGTTCGTCATTGGCACATTAGCCTTGTTCTCGCTCGCCGGCACGGCAGCGACGGCCCGTGCACAGGTCACGGTCGGCGGTCACGTTGGTTTCGTCATCCCCTGGGTTACTCATGCTGGGGGGCAAACTACTAGCATCGCGGATAACTTTCAGATTGGCTTCCCAATTGGCGTCACTTTTAAGGGACAGGGTCATCTGGCGTTGGATCTGGAAATGGTTCCGTCGATCAGCGACAAACCACGGTCCGTTGCTCTCACGGTCGATCCCGGAGTCGTGTGGGGTTTTTCTCACGGCATCGGGATAGGCCTGCGGGTAGCGTTCGACGTCAATTCTTCTCAATTTGGATTCATCCCCCTCGTGAATAAAAGCTGGGAGTTCAGAGAACCGAAAGGCATATTCAAGCGGTTCTTCGTCGAAGCAGATCTGCCAGTCAAGTTCAATCGTCCCACCGGTGGCCCCAGTACGAATCCGGTTACGTTCGCCACCCACTTTGGCTTGGGATTCTGAGTCCACCGTCTCTATCGTGGGCGTGCTCGCGTCCTTGGGCTTCATGATGTGGCTGATGCCCGGCAAGTGTTCCGGCGCACCGTGACAATGCCAGCCAACTGGAGAATCCGCGCGGCCCACTTTTCGCGAAGTTTTGGCTGTTTCCCACATTGCAGCCGTTGCTATTGCGGTGCTTCTCCATTGGTCGCTTGACTTGGCACGGCAAGGACGAAAAAAAGTACGAGCGGATGCCATTGGGTGTAGGCTGTTTGGCGTCTAGGATGCCAAATGGAAATTCCGGTATAATTACAAATTACTCATTCCAATGCGAGGAGATGCTGATGGATACCAAGCGAGTCTTGCTTATCGCAGGTGGCGCTTTTGCCGCCATCCTTCTTCAAACCGCGTCCGCTCGATTCCAAGCAGTGGCTCAGACACCATCAGCGTTGAGCGGGCAGGTCACCTCCGCTGAGGAAGGTCCGATGGAAGGTGTGGTGGTCAGCGCGAAGAAGGACGGCTCGACCATCAGCATCAGCGTTGTTACCAACGCCGCGGGCCGTTTTGCTTTCCCAGTCGCGAGATTCGAACCTGGACACTACGCATTGAGCGCGCGCGCGGCCGGCTATGAGCTGGACGGAGCCAGGGCCGCGGATGTCGCCTCCGGCCAGGAAGCCAAGGCTGAAATCAAGCTCAAAAAAGTGAAGAACTTGCCTGCCCATCTCACTAATGCCGAATGGTTGATCAGCATGCCGGGCACGGACGAACAGAAGCGCTTCCTGCTCAATTGCACCACCTGCCACACGCTCGAGCGCATCATGAGGTCGACGCATGACGCCGACGAGTTCATGGAAGTTTTCAAGCGGATGAGCCTCTATTATCCCGGCAGCACTCCCCTGAAGCCGCAGCGGCTCACTGGCACTGCAAGCCGCGATGTGGAACGCGGCGGCAATGGCAGAAAGACCGCGGAATGGCTCGCCAGCGTCAACCTGAGCCAGGAGCCGGCCTGGACTTACCCTCTCAAGACCCAGCCTCGGCTCACGGGCAGGTCCACGCGTGTGATCATCACCGAATACGATTTGCCAAATCCTTTGATTCAGCCCCACGACGTAATGCTCGATCGCGCGGGCAACGTCTGGTACTCCGACTTCGGCCAGATGTTCCTCGGCAAGATGGACCCGATGACCGGCAAGGTGACGCAATATCCGATCCCGGTCGTTAAGCCGGGATGGCCGGTAGGCACGCTCGATTTGGAAATCGACACGGACGACAATCCCTGGGTCGGCGTGATGTACCAGAGCGCTATCGCGAAGTTCGACAAGAAGACCGAGAAATTCCAGATGTGGAGCACGCCCAAGGAATGGGACACCGATGGCGGCCAGCTCGGCCATATCGCCATCGAAGGCACTCCTACCGACCATAAGGTGTGGATCAAAAACTCGGACGGCAGCAACATCTACCGGCTCGATCTGATCTCCAACAAGATGGAGAACCTTGGCAGCTTCAAGGATCCGCAGACCGGCAAGCGCATCGGGCCCTACGGCATCCACTCGGACGCGCAGAACAACGTCTATCTGCTCGATTTTTCAGCCGGCAATATCGTCAAGATCGATGCCAAAACGAAAAGTGAGACCGTCTACCGGACTCCGACTCCGGAGTCCCGCCCGCGGCGAGGTCGCGTCGATCCCGAGGGCCGGTTGTGGTTTGCCGAATATCAGGGCAACGCGATCGGCATGTTCGATCCCAAGACGGAACGCATCACCGAGTGGAAAGTGCCAACGCCGTGGAGCGCGCCATATGACGCCGTGGCCGACCGCAACGGCGAGGCATGGACCGGGTCCATGCTAACCGACCGTGTAGCACGTCTGGATATCAAGAGCGGCCAGTATACGGAATATATGCTGCCGCGCCCGACCAACATCCGCCGCGTCTATGTCGACGATTCGAAGAATCCCGGCACGCTTTGGATCGGCAGCAACCACGGCGCATCGATTGTCAAGGTCGAACCGCTCGACTAGAGTTTGATGCGATTTGCGCGTTTGGTTTTGGATGACTTCAACAAAATGAACTGGTCTTCAAAGGAATTCATTTCGGGATAATGGACTGAGAAGTCCTCCTCTAAGAAAGCGGCCCCTAAGTTCTGCATTCTTCTGGAAGCCGCAGAGCCACTTTCTTCCGTCCTTGTCTGGGCGGAGCCCGGTCAATTGCTAATCGGAATGTGGCTTTCTGTCCAAAGGGAGGATCGGGCCATATTCTGCGAAGACCACTCTCGGGAGTTGTGGTAAATGACGTGGTGGTTTTTGACAGACGGTAAGCGCATAAGTATGTTTGCGGATCGAGCGTTTAGTGTAGGATCGCACGAGGTTCCACATAGCATCAGAGATTTCGGACATTCAAAACTGTTGGAGGTTATTCAATGCAGATGAGGCGTAGTAGTTTCATGACCGGGCTATTCTTACCCATGACGCTGGCGGTCGCTGCCGCAACAATCTGGTGTTCAGGATTTACCTCGCGCGTGTTTGCCAAACCGGCCACCAACGCCGCCACGGCAACCTATGTTTCGAATGCGGAGATTGAGGCTGCCCTGCAGCAAATGCCACCAACCAAAACGACCTATGACAAACCGATCAAGACAGTCGACACGGGAGCGTACAAAGTTACTATCGTTATCCTCCGACGGATACCGAGCCAGACCCCCGATAGCGCCCTCCTGCACGACCGGGTCACGGAGGTCTATCAAATACTGACAGGGGCTGGGATGTTTGAGACCGGGGGTATGCTGGTGGAAGGCAAACCCGTGGACCTCACTTCAGAAGCCGCCGGCCCTAGCGTCCGAGGCGCCATACAGGGTGGCGAGAGCCGCCACATGGGGCCGGGCGATGTCGTCGTGATTCCTCCGGGCGTGCCGCATAGGTTTAGCAAGCTCGAAGGAACTATTACTTATCTGGTGACTCGCATCGAGGCACCTCGTCCCTAAGGCGCTCCACTGGCGAATGTGAATTTCAGCAGTGTGCGGGGAAACAGTCCCCTTGCTCATTGTGGGACAGAATGCTATACAGCACCGCCAGAGACGCTGGCCAAGAGCCAGGACGCACTTGGTCTTTATGCGCACACGCCGGCGAATTCAGAAGTTCGTTTCGAAGGGTATTTCTAAGAATTAATCGAGCTGACAAAATTGACTGGCGGACAGCTCCTTCGCCGTCGATTTAGGGAGACTAAATGAAGAAATTCCTCGGCCTGATCTTTATTTCGTTGTTTGTATCCACCGGGTATGCGGCCGCCGGTGGAAACATCGCCGGGACAATCAAAGGGCCGGATGGGTCTCCCTTCAAAGCTGCATTTGTTCGCGCCCAGAATGTGCAAACCAAGATGGTCACGATCGTGTTGTCAAATGCTCAGGGAAAATATTTGGTCAACAATCTGGCTCCGGGTACTTATGAGGTTTGGGCCAATTCCGCCGAATACAAGAGCGACCCCGCGAAACGCAGCGATATCAAAGTTGATGACGGCCAAACGGTAAGCCTGAATTTTAAAATGCAGAAGGGCACGGTCCAATGGAGTCAGCTCACCAGGTACCAAGCCGGGATGCTGCTGCCGATACCGGCGTCGGAACCGGAAGCGAAGGATAGGGATGTGCTCCTGCAGCAATGTTTTGGCTGCCATGGCATGAGTAAGTGGGGAATGCGCGCCGATCACGATGGCTGGACAAACGCGATTGGCATGATGAAGCAAGTGGGAGTCGCGGATATTAAGCCAGAAATCGCGGAGCAGGCCGCGACCTATCTGGCCAGCGTCTTCGGCCCCGACTCCGATACCCCTGCTGTTCCGACCCAACTGCCGGGATATCAAGCCGTCAAGCAGGATCACGAGAGTTGGAGCGAGGATGCCCTGAATATTATGTATGTGGATTACCAGTTGACGGGAGAACCTAAGGATCGTCCTGGAACAGGCAGGCCCGACAAGAACGGTATTATTTGGGTGGAGATGGGTGGTGGTTTAGCGAAGCTCAATCCGGAAACTGGTGAAGTGAAGATATTCCGATTGGATGATCCGACGCGGCCTACCATTCATGAAGTCTTCCCCACTGCGGATGGCTCGTCGGTATGGCTGACCATACAAGATCAAAACGCCCTGGTGCGATTCGATACCCGCACGGAAAAGTTCGACCCCGTCTATAAGGATCTGTACGACGGACCAAGGCCCAGGCAAACCAACACCATTGCTCCATGGCCCCAGTTCCGAAATAACGACACGGAGACGATTGGCAGCGGACCCAGGACTCATACGGCGGTGGCAGATCCGGCGGGAAATATCTGGGCGTCCGGCCGGCCGCTTAAAAAATTCGATATCGAAACGAAAAAATATACCAACTTCCCCGACGTTCCCGATACCTACGGAATTGCCGTGGACAAGGAAGGAAACATTTGGGCTGGAGAGTTTACCGCCAGAGATTATCGGAAGCTGGTCAAGGTGGACTCGAAAACAAATAAAGTTACCAAGTACCTGCCGCCTAATACCGATGACCAATTAAATGGAGCCCCGCGACGCGTAAAAGTCGATTCTCAAGGATACGTCTGGTGCGCGGATTATTTCGGCGGCAACCTGACGCGATTTGATCCCAGGACCGAAACCTTCAAGATATTCAAGATTCCGGGGCCGACCCCGACGCCTTACGGAATGGGTGTCGATCACAATGATCATGTTTGGTATACCTCGTTCTACACAGATGTCACCGGAAAGCTCGACCCCAAGACGGGCAAATTCACAGAATATCCTTCGCCCTACGGAGAACGAAGTACACGGGACCTGAACGAGGATTCCCAAGGAAGAATTTGGTACGGCGCGGAAAACTTATTCAGAGTGGGTTACTTTCGACTGCGAACCGCGTCCGAGATGGCAGCGGTGCAAGACATCAAATAGCAGGCTCCCAATTTGTGAAATTAGCTTCATCAGTTAACTGGGCCGATGCAAATCGTTCGTTCCGACCAATCTGCTGGTAACTCGCGGAACCATTTCGTTAGGAAGCCAAGCCGCGCTTCCATCTTAAAATCTCGCGAGTATACGGAAGCTTCCGGAAGGGAAGGTTGTAGCACGGACTGGTCGGATCGGGCCCGAGACTGGCGGCCTGCGCTTTCACCGGCACCGCCGCGCGGTATCCCACAGGCCGCCAGTGCTATAATCCACCGCCTGAAACCCCTAAAGGAGTGAAAACTATGTTGCGGACATATTTTCGATCTGTGCCGGCTTTGGTCGTCATGGTTGCTGGAATGTGGGTCACACCGCGGCTCTGTGCGCAGGTCTTTGTCGGAACGCCTACGCCAGAACAGTTCTCCCGTCAAGGGCAGCCTTCGACCCAGGACGGCGAATGGCCGCACAATACAGGCGACGTTAAGGGGACCAGGTACTCGCCGCTCGATCAGATCAATGCGTCTAACTTCAACAAGCTCGAAGTTGCCTGGCGCTTCAAGACCGACAATTTCGGACCGTTTCCGGAATACAAATTAGAGGGGACGCCGCTGATGGTGAAGGGCGTCATCTATACGACCGCGGGCACGCGGCGTTCGGTCATTGCACTCGACGCAAAATCAGGCGAGCTGATCTGGTCGCACAGCCTGCGGGAAGGCAAGCGCGCCGCGGTCGCTCCGCGGCAACTATCGGGCCGCGGCGTATCGTATTGGACCGACGGCAAGGGCGACGAACGAGTCATCTACATCACGACGGGTTATCGCCTCGTGGAACTCAATGCCAAGACGGGCGCGCTGATCGACTCGTTTGGCACCCACGGCATTGTGGATCTAAAGGTCGGCGTGGTGAAAGGAATCAACACTCAGATCGATTTGGAGACTGGCGAGATCGGCGTCCATTCGACGCCGACGGTAGCTCGAGACATGGTGATCGTGGGTTCCTCGATGAGAGAAGGCGCGACTGTTGAAAGCCATGACAACACCAAAGGTCTGGTTCGCGCGTTTGATGCTCGGACCGGAAAAAAGATTTGGCAGTTCAACACCATCCCCGGAAAGGGTGAGTTCGGCAACGACACCTGGCTGGACGGATCCTGGGCCAGCAACGGCAACACGGGCGTCTGGAACCAGATCACGGTGGACGAAGACCTTGGCTTGGTCTATCTCCCAGTCGAGACGCCCACGTCGGACTATTACGGTGGCCACCGGCCGGGTAACAATCTGTTTGGCGAAAGCCTGGTGTGTGTCGATCTGAAAACCGGGCAGCGGAAGTGGTTCTACCAACTTGTGCATCATCCTCTATGGAACTTTGACATCTCCGCCGCGCCGATCCTGGCTGACATCAACGTTGACGGCCGGGCAATCAAGGCCGTGGCGCAGCCAACGAAGCAGGGCTGGCTTTACGTTTTCGATCGCGTCACCGGTCAGCCGGTTTGGCCGATCGAGGAGAAGCCGGTGCCACAGTCCGACGTGCCGGGCGAAAAGACCTCAGCGACCCAGCCGTACCCGCCAGACAAGCTGCGCTATGCACGCAATTTCTTCAAAGTGCCGGATGACCTCATCGATTTCACTCCAGGGCTTCGAGCCGAGGCTGTCGCAAGATCGGAACGGTACCGATGGGCTGACACCCCGTTCAACCCGCCGATGCTCGGTGACGTCAAGGGTGTGCTGGGTGCGATTACGGTTGGCACCGCCACGAATTGGCCTGGCGGCGGGTATGATCCCGAGACGCACATCCTCTATGCGCCGGCTGGGAATACGGCGGGGGTGAGGTCGCTCATTGCGTCACCGCCAGGATTTTCGGATATTCGGTTCATCACCGGAGTTGCCGGTCGACCCATCGTCGAAGTTTGGGGGCCGGGCGATTGTTGCGCCGCCGATTCAGGCCACAAATCGCGCACAGACTTACCCGTAACGCCTGGAGCGAAATCGCCCGCTGGCGATGCGGCCGCACCTCCTCCTCCGGATGAGGGTGGTGGGGCTCTCACTGTCCAAGGGCTGCCTATTGTCAAGCCGCCGTATGGGATCCTCGCGGCGATTGATCTCGATCGCGGTCAGCTTCTGTTTCAGGTGCCGCACGGCGACACCCCGGATAACGTCCGCAACCATCCGGACTTGAAAGGTCTGAACATTCCCAAGACCGGACAGGCTGGCACTTCAGGCGTCGGGTTGGTGGTCACCAAGACTCTAGTGGTCATGGGCGATCCACAGATCACGACGACGCCGGAGCATCCGCGGGGCGCGATGCTGCGGGCTTACGACAAGAAGACGGGCCAGCAAGTGGGGGCGGTCTTGATGCCGGCCATCCAGAGCGGAACGCCAATGACCTACATGCTGGATGGCAAGCAGTATATTGTGGTCGCCGTCAGTGGAGGCGCGTACTCGGGGGAGTACATCGCATACAGTCTGCCCAATTAGGAGTGCGGAGCCCCTGCGGAGCGTGCGTGAGAACTCGGTTTTTGTTTGTGTAGCGCCCGCCTTCAGGCGGGCATCTGCTTGATTCCAAATTGCCCGCCTGAAGGCGGGCGCTACACAAACGTGCCAATTTTGAGATCTCAAGCACACACTTCGGCTCGACAAGGCCATCGGAGTAAACACAGCCTATAACCAGCGGCCGAGCAAATGCGCACGGGTCAGACATCTACGAACACTTAAAAGGCCCAAGATGAAAACTAGAATCGCGATGGTTGCGCTCATCCCCGTAGCCATCGCAATCGCTGTTCCCTCGTCAGTGCGCGCCAAACAAACGGCTTCCTCGCAACAAACGTCGGCGTCATCTTCTTCGAACGAGCCGGCACAGTCCGTGTGGGATGGCATCTACACAAAAGAACAAGCCAGCCGAGGGGAAGCGCTCTATGCGCAGAGATGTGCGCGCTGCCATGGTCAGGACCTCGCGGGCGGTGAAATCGCGCCGGCGCTGAACAGCGGCGAATTCAAGTCGAACTGGACCGGCCTCACGATCGACGATCTTTTCGAACGGATCAAAGTCTCTATGCCTCAGGACAATCCGGGGAGCCTGAGCCGTCAGCAAACCGCCGATGTCGTTGCTTTCCTCTCATCCAAGAACGGTTTTCCTGAGGGCAAGACAGAACTTGCGCGCGAGGCCGAAGTCCTGAAAACCATCCGCTTCGAGGTGAACAAACCAGAAACCAAGGGCACTGGGGAGACACCGAGGCCCTTGGAGGCGGGTGGAACAACGTCTCCGGTGGCGAATGCGGTTGGGTATCACGTGCTCAAAAGGATTCCAATTCCCGGTGATACCGGTTGGGATTACATAACGGCTGACAGCGAAGGCCGCCGGCTGTATGTCCCGCATGGTATCGAAGTGGTTGTGCTCGATCTGGATTCAGGGGCGATCGTCGGAAGAATTGCGGGACTGAAGGGCGTGCACGGCGTCGCGACCGCCAGGGAATTTGGACGCGGGTTCATCAGCGCCACGGATCCTAGTTCGGTGACCACCTTCGATCTCAAGACGCTCGCCGTGATCGACAAACTGAGGGTGGGGGATGACCCCAACGGGATCATTTATGACCCCGGGACACAGCGTGTCTTCAGCGCCGATCGCGGCAGCAAACGCGTCACAGCCATCGATGCCAGGACCGGCAAGATCGCTGGCGCAATCGAGGATCTGGGCGGCAGGACGGAGCATTTGGCCGCGGACGAAGCGGGACACGTCTTCCTGAACATGCAGGATGTCGGCAAGCTGCACAAGCTCGATGCGCGATCGTTGAAAGTTTTGGAAACCTGGCCGCTGGACCCGCCCTGCGGTCAGCCCAGCAGCATGGATGTGGACCGCGCCCATAATCGCATCTTTGTCGGATGCAGAAGCGGTCTGTTCACCGTCGTGGACGGCGCAACGGGAAAGATTGTTGCCACGCAGCCCATCGGACTTGTCGTGGATGCGTTGGAATATGACCCCAGGACAGCAATGATCTATGTCTCCACGGGGGGAGGCGATGGCGCTCTCTCCATCTTCCACCAGGAAAGCCCGGATCAGTATGTGCTCGTGGAAAACGTAAAGACTTTGCCGGGGGCCAGGACGATGGCGCTGGATCAAAAAAGCGGCCGGGTATTCCTGCCCGTCGCAGACCTCGGTCCCCTCCCCGCCGCGACTGCCGAAACTCCTCGGCCGCGAGCGCCGGCGATTCCGGGCACCTTCTCGGTCCTGGTGGTCGGACCCTAGCGCTCCAAACCGGCGCATGCAGTTACTAATTACTGATCAGTATCTATTCCGCGCGCGGTGCGTCCTTCTTCGCGCCAGCCTGATCCTACTTCTTGAGCGCTGGATTCACATACCCATGTTGAAGGACCTTTTTCAGATCCGGACGTATGCTCAGGTACGTGACGTGATCGGGGACGGCCGTAAATCCATGCGGGACGCCCTCCGGGATGATGATAATGTCGCCCGTCTTAATTTGACGGCTGGTGTATCCCACCATGGTGCCGCTGCAGGATGGGCCGTTCAGAATTGTTGTCACTTCGGCGTCGGGAGCAGAACGCCTCCCGTTGACGACGGTGCCTCCTGTGATCAGGGTCGCGCTTCCCGATATGACCACGTAACTCTCGGCCGTATCATCATGGAAGATGCCGGTGGGACCTGTCGCACCGGGACGTTGCTCGCCGCATGCCGGCGCAGGGTTTGCCGCCGTCGCGCCGCCTCCGGCATTGCCACCGCCGCCCGCCATTGCCCCGCGGTGAACGACCGCGACCCCAAGCTGATATTTGTCCATATCGATCACCCGGAGAGTATTATCCGGGATCGCGCGCTTGGTGTCGGCCGAATGCTTCAACACGGCCTTGACGTCTTCATCGCTGATGTAGACTCCATCCTTCGGTGCTTGAGCCAATGCAACTACCGGACACGCCGCAATCCATATCGCTAGAATTTGCAACGCCTTGTTTTTCATGTATCTCTCCTTAATTTGGTTAGCGCGCTCATTTCACTTCAACGATCTCAATCGCGATTCGATCGGGTCCCTCAATCATGGCCGCCCTGGTGTTGCCCCACACATGAATCTCTTCCAGGAACTTGATCCCTTCGCTCTTCAACCGGGACACCGTCGAATCCAGATCCGAAACACTAAGGGCCCAGTGATCGACGATGTGCCCGCGCGGGCTGACCAGGCCCCCGCCTGGCCACGGCCGGATCAAAATGTTGATGTCGTCGAAGAGGACGCTTCCCGACGGCTCGCGGACAAAACCCGGAAACTTAAAGAACGAAGGCCATGTCGGCGGAC
>Ga0210384_10003823_pt1 | contig 17183 bp, 13 predicted proteins | sample IncBWH2MmetaG_FD_160574 | JGI IMG/M metagenome (GOLD analysis project Ga0210384, IMG submission 160574) | Forest soil microbial communities from Barre Woods Harvard Forest LTER site, Petersham, Massachusetts, United States - Inc-BW-H-2-M | ecosystem: Environmental > Terrestrial > Soil >...
AGTCGCCGGCCACCACAGTTCATCAAACGGAAGTTTCTCGAATAAATCCTCCACCCAATACAGCGTCTTGCTCAACCCTACCGCTGCCAGCCCGCAGATCGGCCCCAGCAGCAGGTAAAAGGGCAGCGCACGCGGAATACCGAAATCCATGGCCGACACCGTGAACATCGGTCCCGCACCTAGAAGCTGCATGTGCACCGCGGTGGCCAGCGTGCTGGCAATGACGAGCGGAATAAAAGATCGTGACTTGAATTCAAACAGCAGCAACTCAATCGCCAGAATCACGCCCGCAATCGGAGTGTTGAAAGTCGCCGACATTCCCGCCGCCGCTCCGCACGCCAGCAAAACTTTCCGCTCGACCGCGGTCGTATGCAACACCTGCCCCACCAGCGACCCGATCGCTCCGCCCGTTTGAATGATCGGCCCTTCGGCGCCAAACGGGCCGCCTGTCCCGATCGCAATCGCCGCCGAAATCGGCTTCAAAATCGCGACTTTCGGCTCGATGCGGCTGCGGTTGGTCAGCACCGCTTCCATCGCCTCCGGAATCCCGTGCCCCTTGATCTTCGACGACCCGTACTTCGCCATCACGCCCACGATCAGCCCGCCCACCACCGGCACCAGAATCACCCACGCCCCAAGATGATGCGATCCCACGCTCCGGAAAGTCGTTGACCACTCATGAAAGAAGAACACATTGGTAAACAGCCCAATCAGCTTGTACAGCGCATAAGCCACGAGTCCAGCCACGAGCCCAATGGCAGCCGCCAGGGACGAAACCAGCACAATACGAAACTGCGCCGGCTGTGAAAGAGCTAACGTTGATTTTGAGGAAGTGTTGTTCGTCATCTTCTATCTGCCACTCAAAACTACCGCCAACACTCGGGAAAACAACGTGGAAGAGCGGCCTTTAGGGCCGCGTAAGGCCCGCAACGATCCCGCCGGCTTTAGCTGCTGAGGGTCTTCGGCCCCGCGACTTCGCGGCCTCTTCCTCCGGCATCAGCCGCCGCAGCGCCCCCACCAGATCCGGCGCCGCGCTCCGCAACTCCTCGTGATGATGCAGCGCCAACTCCTCCAGCACCCGCTCGCCCTTCGGCGTGAGCGCCAGCAGCACTTCTCGCCGGTCGTCCTGCGCCCGCTCCCGCCGCACGTACCCTCCACTCTCCAGACGATTGATCAGTTCGACCGTGCTGTGATGCTGAATCTGCATCCGGTCGGCCAGTTCCCGAATCCGAGGCCGCACTCCCTCCGGCATCCCCTTGATGGCCAGCATGAGCTGGTACTGCCCCCGCTCCAGCCCGGCCGCCTGCACCGCGCGCTCGCTGAAGTGCAAAAACCTCCGAATCTGGTACCGGAACTCGGCCAGAGCCTGGTAATCCGACAGGGTAAGCTTCCTCATGCCGCCAATTGTATCGTCCCGCGATAGTCCAGTTTTATTATATCGTGACGCGATACTAAAGAAAACTCGGACCTGGTTGCACGATTGTCATCCCGACCGGAGCATCCCATTCCCGAAGGGAATGGGACGCGGAGTGGAGGGACCTGCTGTTCGGCTGCGACCAGCATCATTTAGAATCCTTAGTCCACAATCTCGCCCCCACCACAGGAGAGCCCGTGATCCCGCGCTACACCCGGCCCGAGATGGCCCGCATCTGGAGCGATGAAAACCGCTTCCGCACCTGGCTGGCCGTCGAAGTCGCCGCCACCGAGACTCTCGCCGAAGCCGGACTCGTCCCCAACGAAGCTGCCCGCGCAATCCGCGAACGCGCCGACTTCCGCGTCGAGCGCATCCACGAAATCGAAGCCGAAGTCCGCCACGACGTCATCGCCTTCACCACCGCGGTCGCCGAAATCGTTGGCCCCGACGCCCGCTGGTTCCACTACGGCCTCACCTCCAACGACGTCGTCGACACCGCGCAGGCCCTGCTCATCCGCCAGGCCAGCCAAGTCATCGCGCAAGACCTCCAGCGCCTCGCCGAAGTCCTCGAACGCCGCGCCTGGGAGTTCAAAGACACTCCCATGGTCGGCCGCACCCACGGCATCCACGCCGAGCCCATCACCTTCGGCTTCAAAATCGCGAACTGGTATTCCGAGACGCAGCGCAACATCGCCCGCTTCATGGCCTCGGCTGAAGACATGCGCGTCGGCAAGTTCTCTGGCGCAGTCGGAATCTTCGCGCACCTCACCCCTGAACTCGAAGAGAAGATCTGCGACCGCCTGGGATTGAAAGCCGCCTCAGTTTCGTCGCAGGTCATCCAGCGCGACCGCCACGCCGCGTATCTCGCCACGCTCGCCGTGATCGCTTCAACCTTAGATAAGGTCGCCACTGAGATCCGCCACCTGCAGCGCACCGAAGTCCGCGAGGCCGAGGAGTTTTTCAGCGAAAAACAAAAGGGATCGTCGGCCATGCCGCACAAGCGCAATCCCGTGACCGCCGAGCAAATCAGCGGCCTGGCGCGCGTGGTCCGCGGCAACGCGCAGGCTGGATTCGAGAACGTCGCCCTGTGGCACGAGCGCGACATATCGCACTCGTCCGCCGAGCGCGTCATCCTGCCGGACTCGACCACGCTCGTCGACTACCTCCTCAACAAAACTACGAACTTGATCGACACCTTGTTCGTCTATCCCGAGCGCATGCGCGCCAACCTCGAGAGCACGCGCGGCCTGATTTTTAGCGGACAGTTGCTGCTCGACCTGGTCGAGCATGGCGTGAGCCGCGAGGACGCCTATCGCCTTGTCCAATCCCACGCCATGCGCGCCTGGAGAGAGAATCTAGACTTCCACCAGCTAGTCCTGGCCGACAAAGAAATTACCAGCAAAGTTCCGCGCCAGCAGATCGAACATGCCTTCGACCTCTCACGCCAACTGAAGAACGTGGACAAGATTTATGCCCGCGTGTTCGGGAGGCAAGGGGCCTCAACCACGAAGGTTCACGAAGGAAATCCTCCTAAGAAACAGGCCGGGCGCAAGGGTGCCGGGAAGGCATCGCGCAAGCGCTAGCAAAAGTGGAGAAGTGTTCCTGCAGGAACACTTTTCTGTACATAAATGTACGTACAACAGCCGGGAAGTGGCCTGGTTGCTTGAGGATACGTAAAATGGGAGATTCGCGATATTCTATGGAACGCTGTATCCGGAGGCGTCCGGGGGAGCCAAAAGGTACGGAAGTGTATCGCATTTATGCTACAATTTACTTGCAATTTATACGCAATTCATGCATCATAGGAACAGAGCTAAGGGAGGAAAAACTTGGTAGTAGCAACGACACTGCCGCGTCCCGGGTTGGAAGCCCACCGCGAGGCGATTTCACTCTCGTTCCCAGAACTAGTCTCCCGCCTTACAGCGCTGATCGGCCGCAAGCTGACCGCTTACGTCGCGGGCGTCAAGGACGTCCGCACGGTGGATGGATGGAAGAAAGGAAACAGTCCGTATGGTGAGGCCGAGGATCGCCTGCGACTGACCTTTCAGGTGGTGCGTACCCTGGGCGAGCATGATTCCCAGCGCATCGTTCAGGCCTGGTTGACGGGAGTGAATCCGGAGCTGGGCGACCGCATCCCGCTGCGCCTGCTGCGCGAGGGAGACTTGAACATTGTTGGCCCAGAAGTGATGGCCGCCGTGCGCGCCTTCATCGCCGGAGGCTAAGAAGTCCAGTGCTCGAAGGCAAGACCCCTCCCCAGACAATCTTTCGCATCGCCCGCCGGCCTGATCCCTGGGAACCGCCAGATTGGTCGCGGGCAAATCCGGACGGCACATTCGGCAACCGCTTCGACGACCCTGAGGGCTATTACCGCGTGCTCTACGCGGCCAGCCAGAAACTGTCCTGCTTTCTTGAAACCCTGGCACGCTTTCGTCCCGACCTTTCATTGTTGGCGGAGCTGAATGAGATTGACGGAGAGAACGATTTCCTCCCCCTGGGCTGCGTGCCCCAGGAATGGTGTGCCGAGCGCTTGCTCGGGTCCGCATCCGTGGAGGGCAACTACGCCGATATCTATGCGGCCGAATGGATCGCACTCTTGCGCCGCTGGCTCGCGGCGGAATGCCTGCGGCTCGGCTTAAGCGACCTGGACGCGTCCGTGTTGCAGAGCCGCGCACCGCGGCGAATCACGCAACTGGCTTCCCTGGAAGTTCGGCAGCGCAATTTTGACGGTATCTATTACCGCTCTCGCTACGGCCACGATCTGGAGAACTGGGCTTTGTTCGAGCCCTTCCGACTCAGCCGTGCGACTGCACAAGCGTTTGCCAGCGACGATCTGACTTTTCTGGAGGCTCTTCGAATATTGGGTTTGAAGGTCGGGGATTAGGCCGCCGGGCTGAGGCTCTTCCCGCCCATTCCTGCTGGCAATCTCGACAAACAAAGAATAGCTCGATAATCCCGTGGAAGAGCGGCCCTTAAAGGGCCGCGACAGACGTTTCCCGCGAAGAACAGGGCTTTAGCCCCTGAGGTACCGGGTCCATCCGCATCACTTCGGCCGCGGAAGAATACGGATAATCCTCCCCCCGCTCCGCCAAGCGCGCCCACACAGGATTCATTCGGATGTACTCCCGATGATGCTCGTAATCTGCAAAATCGCGAACGCGATGATTCGTGAAACTCGCCTGCCATACCGACGGCCGCGATTTAAGACGGTACGAGAATCCTCCTTTGATGAACTGCATGGCCCGCTCCAAAGCAATCTCCGGCGCGGGCGTGAGCAGCGCGTGGACGTGATCGGGCATGATGACGAATTCGTGCAGCAGAAATTTTCCTGCATCGCGATAGTGAGCGAGGGTTTCGATCAGGAGGCGGGCCGTGGTCTCCCGCCGGAAGATCGGATGGCGTTGCGCGGTGACGGTGGTGATGAAAAATACGCGGTCGGAGTCCATAGCGCGATTGTCGGGGAAATGCGAGGGAATCGTCTGTGAGAGATATCACAAGGTGTTGTGCAAATCCCGAAACGGTACACGGGGCCTGAAGGCCGGCTCTTCTTTTTCCGCCTTCAACGCGGCCCTTAAAGGGCCGCTCTTCCACGATGTCATTAGCGGCATCGCTCGTGGCGAATGTATTACCTGGATCGAATTGGTGAAAGAGCGGCGCTTCAGCGCCGCGTGAGAGGCGAGAGAAAATAGAACCGAGTCCCGTAGGGACGGTACGTGCGGCGGATTCCGGCGGCGATTCACTCTGTGCTCACCACACTTGCAATTCCAGCAAGACTGGAGCACCCTCTTTGTCAGCGTTCTCCAAGCGTCCAGGGCCCCGCTTCCCGGATCAAAGCAATGAGCACCGACGGTTTTGTAAAAGTGGTCGAGGCAATTACCCACCTGCTGGGAGTTGTCCTGTGGCCGGCGATTTTCGTCTTCATGCTTCTACGCTATCGTTCTGCGATCACCGACTTTGTCTCCAACCTAGGAGAGTTTTCTTTCAAGGCTGCGGGAATCGAAGCAACCGCCAAGGTCAGAGCCCAGGCGGCAGCCAGCCTTGCTGCTGCCAGTGCTTCGCGCCCCGACTCCGCAACCTCACCGCAGGCAACGTTGCAGGAAACACGACTGGCCGCGCAAGTCGTAACCGACGCGATTACGCCAAGAGTGATCCGACGCGCCGAGAGATCGACTGTGCTGTGGGTTGACGACAGGCCGAACAACAACGTGCACGTGCGCCAAGCCTTGGAGGCTGTCGGCATCAGTTTCGTACTCTCGACCTCAACCGAGGATGCTCTCGACCAGATCAATCGGCAGACGTTTGACCTGATCATCTCCGATATGGGCCGGCCACCCGATCCTCGCGCGGGCTACACCCTGCTGGATAAGTTGCGGGCAAACGGAAATCGCACCCCGTTTATCATCTATGCCGGTTCCAGATCTCCCGAGCACCAGGAAGAGTCTAGACAGCACGGCGCCATTGGATGCACGAATCGCCCCAACGAACTCTTTGAAATGGTGTTGTCTGCCTTGGGGCGAGGACCGCAGTAAAGACCCGGTCCGGCGGACCGGGCTTTTGATCTCGCTGGCACAACCACCAGTGGGTGCCCCATCCCTTCGGCTCGGCTCAGGGCAGGCTCTTCGCGTGATTTTTGCGAAGGGTGGGAGATGCCCTAGCAATGTGTTGAGTGCCTCAGCTTCAGTCATCCACGCCAGCAAACAACGGACAGATCTGTCCACATCTAACGACTTCTTGGCCTCAGCGGCTAAAGCCGGTGAGGCTTGTTTCGGTTACGGCACGGCCGAAGCCGTGCCCTTCCATAAACCCTTAAACCTTACGAGCAGCCGCTGGTGCTGCCGCAGGACATGCATCTATAGCAGCTGCCGTTTCTGGTCATGATGCTGCCGCAGAAGCTGCAGCTGGGGGCGTCGCCCAGGTCGACCATGCCGGAGAGCGCGTCGGCGGCGTGGACTGGGCCCGACCTTGGACCTCGGACTTCGGACTTCGGCGCGGAAGCCTCCGGTGTGCCATTTACGTCTCCGATGCCCTCTGGGTTCGGCGCAACTCCGGCGGGGCGCAGTCTGAGGTTGTCGAACAGCAGCTGCTGCTGGCCGGTTAGGAAGCGCAATTGGAGCCAGCGGAAGATGTAGTCCATGATGCTCTTGGCGTAGCCGATTTCGGGATTGCCGGACCATCCGCTGGGTTCAAAGCGGGTATGCGCGAACTTTTCGCAGAACAGTTTCAGCGGGACGCCGTGCTGCAGCGCGATGGAGACGGCCAGCGCGAAGCTGTCCATCAGGCCGCTGACGGTCGATCCTTCTTTGGCCATGGTGATGAAGAGTTCGCCGGGCTCGCCGTTGGGATAGAGGCCCACGGTGATGTAGCCCTCGTGGTCTCCGACCTTGAATTTGTGGGTGATGGAGGCGCGTTCTTCCTGCAGCTTGTGGCGGACGGCGCGGGGAGGAGCGTTCATGTCCTCTTCGTCAACGTGAACGTGCTGCGCGGCGGCGAGGCGGGCGTCGTCCTTGGTGGAGTTCGCGGTCTTAGTGCCGGCGGCGCTGAGCGGCTGCGACTTTTTGCAGCCGTCGCGATAGACGGCGACCGCTTTCAGGCCCAGCTTCCAGGCCTGCAGGTAGGCTTCGCTGATGTCGTCGACGCTGGCGTTCTCAGGAAGATTGACGGTCTTCGATATGGCTCCGGAGATGAAGGGCTGCGCGGCCGCCATCATGCGGAGGTGTCCCATATACGCAATCGAACGAGTGCCTTTGGCGGGCTTGAAGGAGCAATCGAAGACCGCGAGATGATCGTCTTTAATATGCGGCGCGCCTTCGATCGTGCCGGTGGCGTCGATGTAGCTGACGATGGCGTCGGCCTGATCGTGGTTGTATCCCAGCTTGAACAGGGCCGTGGGGACGGTGTTGTTGACGATTTTGATCATGCCTCCGCCAACCAGCTTTTTATATTTGATCAGGGCGAGGTCGGGCTCGATTCCGGTGGTGTCGCAGTCCATCATGAAGCCGATGGTGCCGGTTGGGGCCAGGACTGTTACTTGGCTGTTTCTGTAGCCGTGTTTTTCACCGTGGGCCAGGGCTTCATCCCAGCATTGTTTGCTGGATTCGTAGATGGTGGTGGGGACGTTGGATTTATTGATGCCGTTGACGCTGGCGCGGTGCATGCGGATTACGTCCAGGAAAGGCTCGCGGTTGATGTACCAGCCGGGGCAGGCGCCGCCGGGCATGGTCGAGGGCGCTGCGGCTGCCGAGCTTCGCTCGGCCGGACGGCCGAGGGCGGCCGTCCCCACATGAGCGTTCTCAGTTCCGGCTGCGATGCCTGCGCCTAGATTTGTTTCTGCCAGATTTTTCTTTGTCGCTTCTGTTGCTGGGACTAATGGCGCACATTGTTCGGCGATGCGGCTGCTTTGCAAATACGCTTCGCCGCACATGATGGCGGTGACGCAGGAGGCGTAGTCGCGGCCGGCGTCGGAGTCGTAGGGGAGGCCCGCAGCCATCAGGAGCGCGCCTAGGTTTGCGTAGCCTAGTCCCAAGGGGCGGTAGTCGTGCGAGTTGCGCATGATCGACTCGGTCGGGTAGCCGGCGTTGTCTACCAGGATTTCCTGGGCGGTGATTAACACGTCTACAGCGTGACGGTAGGCTTCTACGTCGAAGGTGCCGTTGGGGGCGAACTTCAGGAGGTTCAGGCTGGCCAGGTTGCAGGCGGAATCGTCCAGGAACATGTATTCGCTGCAGGGGTTGCTGGCGTTGATTCTGGCCGTGTTTTTCGAAGTATGCCAGCGGTTCACCGTCGTGTCGTATTGCATGCCGGGATCGCCGCAGTGCCAGGTGGCTTCGGAAATCTTGCGGAGGAGTTCTTTGGCTTTGAAGGTCTTGACCACCGAGCCGTCCTGGACCGTGCGCGTCGAAAAATCGGTGTCGCGGACTACGGCGTACATGAAGTCGTCGGTGACGCGGACGCTGTTATTCGCGTTCTGGAAGAAGATGGAGCTGTAGGCGTCGGAGTCGGGGTGGGAGCCGTCGTATCCCATGGAGACCAGGGCGTGGGCCTTGGCTTCTTCTTTCTGTTTGCATTCGATGAATTCGATGATGTCGGGATGGTCGACGTTGAGGATGACCATCTTGGCGGCGCGGCGGGTCTTGCCTCCGGACTTGATTACGCCGGCGAAGGCGTCGAATCCTTTCATGAAGCTGAGCGGGCCGCTGGCGGTGCCGCCGCCGGAGAGAGTTTCCGTGGATCCGCGCAGGGGAGACAAGTTTGTGCCGGTGCCCGAGCCCCACTTGAAGAGCATGCCTTCGGTCTTCGCAAGCGTGAGGATCGAGTCGAGCGAATCTTTCACCGAGTTGATGAAGCAGGCGGAGCATTGGGGCTTGGAGTATCCGGTGACGCCGAATTCGACTTGCTCAGTCTGCGGGTTCCAGTGCCAGCTGCGGCCGTCGGAGTTGGGCTCGATGCGGTCACACCCTACGTTGAACCAGACGGGGCTGTTGAAGGCGGCGTACTGGCGGACGAGGATGTGGACGAGTTCGTCGTGGAAGGTCGCGCCGTCTTCGGCGGTGCGGAAGTAGCCTTGCGCCATGCCCCAGTCGCGAATGGTTTCGGCGACGCGGGCTACTAGCTGGCGGACTCCGGTTTCGCGCTCGGGCGTGCCGATTTTGCCGTGCAGATATTTCGAGGCCACGATGTTGGTGGCGGTCATGGACCAGTCTTTGGGGACTTCGACGTCCTTCTGCTCGAAGATGATCCCGCCCTGGGAGTCGGTGATCTGAGCGAGGCGGAGATCCCATTCGACCTCGTTGTAGGGGGACACGCCGGGCTTGCTGAAGAAGCGGCGGAAGGAGAGGCCGGAGGGCTTCTTCTTACCGGGAACGGCGGGGGTCGACGGCGCGACGGTGGATTCGGTTACGGTTTTCACTTCTGCCATTGGGCTCTCCATTAATTAGATTCTATGCGGTGCTGCGTCGATTCTGGCGCCCGGCCAGCGGGGCGGGAGAATCGATGTTCCAAAATGACCTGGCTTACGGCAAGGCTGAAGCCGTGCCCTGATACGAAACCTGCAAAAGAACGTTTGATCGCAGCGCTGAAAACGCGGCGCTAAAGCGCCGCTCTTCCACGGCAGCCTTCGGCTTAAAAGCCGGAGGGTAGTGGGGAGGGACAGTGAATGTTGGTGGCGGCTCCGGAGTCTAGCTGCGGGGCCGTCGACGGGGATGAGGCTGGGGGCATTCCCGAGCCGCTCACTTCGCTTCGCGGGACCCTTCGACCTGGCTCAAGGCAGGCTTCCGGGGCGGCCGTCGCCACGTGGGTATAGGTGGTGTCGGCATTGGCGGACAGGAGTGTCCGCCCCACATGGGTATTGGTGGTGTTGGCGAAGAGGGATTGTTGGCGGTCATCCGGTTTAGGGATGTATTCGGTTGCGGGGGTCAGCTCCAGCGACGTGGCGAAGTGGGAGCCGATGCCGGTGGCTTTTTCGGCGGTTGAGACCATCCATTGATTGAGGGCGTTGCAGATGCTGCGACGCTGGGTCGGGTCATCGATGACGACGAAGCGGACGAAGTAGCGGCCGGATGCCAGACGGGCGCTCATGGGATTCTGGCGCGAGAGCATACGGTCGAGGACGAAGGCCATGTCGTCGTCTTCGAAGAATTGGGTGACGGCAAGCATGCGGCGGGGAACTGGGGCGTCTGTCTTCTGGTTTTGGGTGTCCCGGGAGATTGCCCCAGCGGCTAAAGCCGCAATAGGGAGGGCGCCTGACGCGGCGCTAAAGCGCCGCTCGTCCACGGGGGCGCTCACTTCGCTCGCGGGGCGGACGAATGCGTCCGTCCCCGCATGGGCATTGGTGCTGCCCAGGTCCGTTATTTCTTCGGCGACGGCGAAGACGCCGGGTTTGCTGGGGACGAACAGGAGGCTGTGATGGGACTCGCAGCGGAACCAACGCGACCATTGAAGGCGGCGGTAGTCGAGGGGGCGATCGAATCCATGGCGCGCCAAAGACTCTGAAACTAAACGAGTTAAACCTTCCATGTTCGGGCTCCTGGGTCCTCGTGCCGCGCCGGAGAAAGGAATTCCCGTGTCTGCCGGCTGGGCAGGTTACAGCTTGACTGCTTTACCGCATTTTCAATTGTGTCGCGCCCCGGGGGAGGGTCGGGGAACGGCCACCGCACTTCATTTTCGGCTTTCGGTTTCCGGCTTCCGGAAAACCTGAAAGTCGCACATCGCCAAGTTTAAGGTTTCGGGCGCCGGGGCTTACGGATCTGGAAGCCCGGCGCCTGAGCCTTTTCTGCCGCGGAGGGCGCCGAGTCACCTCTGGCTGGGCGCCGAACCGCTGTCTGCGTCACTGCTCTTTACCGCCTTGGGAATTCCGTCCCATTCCCGTGAGCCGGAATTTTGGTGCTTGGGATTGCAAAGTTACTCCCGCAGATTGTGCCTGTCAAGAGGGAAACACTACAGGTTGTATCCCTAGCAATGACGGGCTTGATGCCGGGTTAGGGCCCGGATTTCCACATTGTGGAAATCCGGGGGCGGGTGTGTTTTGTTGAGAGTGGGCAAGGCTCCCCTTCTTTGGACCCTATCTCACGGCAGGGGCTGGGGTTGCCGTGGCTCCGTAGAGATTGAGAGCGCAAGTTTCAATCGTCCCTCCGGGACGAATTTCGCCATTCTGCTGCCGAACCCAGCGCTGGAAGCGCTGGGCTATTTTCATAGGTCCCTACGGGACCTCACGTTGCGTTCGCGGGCTTCCTTCCGCCTTCCGTATTCGGCCTGCGGCGCGCGAAAGCATACTTCGAAGTGCCGCGCTCCCCGGACGAATGCGTTCGGGGCTCGTGTTTTACATCAGGCGCAGGCCTGAGCTGGGGCGGACGCGGCAGGGCTGCGGGAGCTTGCGGCGAACGCGATCGGCTTGGTCGTGCGCGATCACCTGGCCTGGGGCAACTCGTTCGGAGGCGACTGGCTTGGGAGCTTTCAACTCCTCCTCGATGTCCAGGGCTTCTGACTCCAGGCGTTCGAGCATCGGCGCGCTGGTTGTGTTCTGGCTGAGGGTTGGATCGTTGATTACTGGATCGTTGGCACCCGGTTGCTGCCGCAGAGTCATGGGGACGTAGATGTCCTCGAAGATGCGGCGCGGGGCGATGCTGAGCACGCCGTCGGAGGATTCGACGAGGTAGTCGCCTTTGCGTCCGCAGTGCTGGCGGCCGAGATGGTCGACGAAGCTGAGACTGGAACTGAGTTGCTTGGCTTTGACCAGAAAGCGTGTGCGGTATGTCTTCCATTGTTCTGATTTCATGTGGCGCGCGACCCGTGTGTGAATCTTCCAGTGAAATTCCGAATGCGATCGCCAACCGGCGCTAGCCAGCTTGGCGACTTTAATTTTTTGTGAAGGCGAAGGTGACTGTACGGGCGAAAAGGTCGCGGGTCAATTCAGTATTTTTGGTGCAATTGAGGAAAAGGTGCGGAGGATTTCTTGGTGGAGAGAAAGGGATGAAGTGACGGATTAGGGGGAGGCTTTGTGGCAGTGGATGGCGCAGTTTTCATCGGGGCGGGGTGGGGGCGCGGAAACTTGGCGGGATGGGGTGGCGGAATGTCCACAGGGTGTGCACAGGAAATGCAGAAAGGAGGATCGAGGACTGTCTCGTGAAAAGGCAAAAACCTTGAACCACAGAGGACACGGAGGGACACAGAGGGGATCAACGAGGGGCGAACCATGCGAGGATACGGCGCTCGAGTTCTCTTGGAGCGGTGCTTATGGCGCCGCAGTGGTCGGCGTTGGGGACTTCCCAGAGTTGGGCGTTGGGGTTTCGCTCGCGGATAATTTGCGAGTGGCGCACGGGAATGTTGCTATCGATCTGGCCGTGAATCAGGAGAACCGGGATTGTCGTGGCTGCGACCGAATCTTCTGGTGAGATGTTGTCCATTCTCAGGTGATATTTCAGGCGGGCGCGGAGGAACGCGACTTCAACGAGCGGGCGGAGGACGGTGCGTCCGACCCAGGGGCCGAGGTGGAAAGGCTGTCCCATGCGGTCGTAGGCAATTTCGCGAAAATTGGCGAAGGAAGACTCGGCGACTACGGCGCAGAAGTGTGAGCGGGTGTCGAGGGACTGGAGGAGTTGCGCCGCGCCCATGGATTCTCCGAGGGCGAAGATGCAGCGGGGATGGGCTTGCGTTTGTAGAAAATCGACCCACTGGTGAATGTCGCTGCGCTCGAGGAGGCCGAACGTGGCGAGAGGGCCTTCGCTGGCGCCGTGGGCGCGGGCGTCGGGGAGGAGGACAACGAATCCGTGGGCGAGGAGGAGTTGGGCGTATCCGGTCATTCCGAGGCGGTTGTCGCCGAGGCCGTGGAGGAGAAGGACGGCGTCTCCGTTGGGATGGTGGGGATGGATCGTCCAGGCGCGAAGGGTGATGTGGTCGGGAGTGGTGATGGAGGCGTCGGTGAGGTCGGCGTCGAGAGCGTGGGCGGAGTCGCGCATGGCGGTGGTGTCATCTTCGGTGAGCAGGCGGCGGCCGGGGTGGAGCGTGCCGTCGGCGAGGTAGATGCCGCCGACGGTGCAGAGGGTCAGGTAGAGGAGAATGGCGAGAATTCCGTAGCGGGCGCGGCGGGACAGGGACATGGTCTGAGGGATAGTACGGGGGTTGGATCACCAAGGTTCCGGGGAATCGCGCAGCTTTTATGCGTTACGAAAAGTCAAAATCCCCACCCTGTGGCGAAGTGCGCGACAAGGGTGGGGCATCCGCATTTGTTACCGGTGGGCTAATTCGGGTTGGTGGATGGATTTGCCGGATTTGAAGGTGGCGTAGCGTTTGTTGATCTCGTCCCAGTTGACGACGTTCCACCAGGCGGCGAGATATTCGGGACGGCGGTTGTTGTATTTCAGGTAGTAGGCGTGCTCCCAGACGTCGTTGCCGAGGATGGGATAGAGGCCTTGGGAAATTGGATTGTCTTGATTCGGGGTGCTGATGATTTGCACTTCGCCGGTGGACTTGCCGGCCAGCCAGACCCATCCGCTGCCGAACTGCTTGACGCCGGCGTCGTTGAATTTGGTTTGGAAATCTTTGAAGTTGCCGAAAGTTTTCTGGATCACGTCGGCGATGGGGCCGGAGGGATCGCCTCCGCCTTTGGGCTTCATGATGTTCCAGAACATGCTGTGATTGACGTGGCCTCCGGCATTGTTGCGGACGGCGGCGCGAATGTCGTCGGGGACGGCGTTGAGGTCGCGGATGAGCTCTTCAGCGGTCTTGCCGGCGAGGTTGGGATGCTTCTCGATGGCGGCGTTCAGATTTTTCACGTAGGCGCCGTGGTGCATGTCGTGGTGCAGAGTCATGGTCTGCTTATCGATGATGGGTTCGAGCGCGTCGTAGGCGTAAGGGAGTGCGGGTAATTCGTGAGCCATGATAGGTCCTCCAAAGGGTTGAGATGACGGGACGCGGAGTTTCGATGCAAGTGTTGGGGATGATTATATCGCGGACGATGGGGGATGGTGATCTGGGGTTCGGAAGCTTCGACTGCGAGGTGAGGGTCGCTGCGCTCTCCTCACCGCTTCGCTCAGCATGACAAGAAGCATTGAGAGCATTTCTGGACTTTCATTTTTTTCCCGTGTCATGCTGAGCGAAGAACGAGCGGCGCGAATGCGCCGGTCGTTCGTAGTCGAAGCATCCCTACCTCTACCCGGCTTTCCCTTTTTCTGACGCCATCCACGGATACCATTCTGACGCAAGGTCGATCCAGTGCGGATTGCGACGCACGATCAGGGCGATTTTCTTGGCACGGGTCCATCCTTTGAGTTGCTTCTCACGCGCGAGCGCCTTATGCACATCATCGTAGGATTCCCAGTACAGCAGACGGACGACTTCGTAGCGGTCGGTAAAACCTTCGAAGTGGTGGAACTTATGTTGAAATACGCGCCGGTGAAGATTTCCGCTGACGCCGATGTAGAGGGTGCCGGAAAGGCTTCCCATGATTTAGGTGCAATAGTACTTGCGGTCTCGGGCCATGAGACATCTTCGGAGAATTTCGTGGTCCGTGGCTGTGATGGTTGTCACAAAATCGCGTAGTTGTTCCCTTAATGGGAACTAGTGAAGGTAGGGATGCTTCGACTGCGCGGTGAGGGTCGCTGCGCTCTCCTCACCGCTTCGCTCCGCATGACAATACTGTCTACAAGCTTACTTGCGGCCCAGGAGGCGGATTCTGGAGGTGAAGCCGCGGCCTTGGCACGCGCTGAAGGTGGGTTGCGGGTGCGAGGGGTCGATGACGCTGTTGACTACGAAGGGATTGCAGCGGCCGGTAATGTTGTCGAAGCCGCCGCGGAGGGCGAGGTAGTATCCGAAGAGGTGAAAGCGCTTTTCGAGTTGCAGGTTGAGAGAGAAGTAATTCGGGAAGCGCTCGGCGCCGGGCGCGCTGATGAGTTGTTGTTGGTCGTTGAGCAGGCTGAAGGGGAATCCGGTGCGGGCTTCGAGGGAGTAGGCGACTTCGAGTTGATGAATGATGGGCAGCTTGAAGAAGGGCAGGTATCCCCAGGAGAGGAAGCGGTTGGGAGTGTCCCAGGGAAAAGGGCCGGACTGTTGCGGGCTGAGGATGGGGCTGTCGACGTTGAAATCGAGAGCTTGATTGGAGCGGGCACTGGAGCGCGTGTAGGCGCCCATGAGCGTGTAATTTTCGCGGAAGTTGTGGCGGAGGGTGAGTTGGAAGGCGGTGTAGTGATCGTCGCGCGTGTTTTGGAGGAGGTAGTTGGTGGTGTCGGTGGGGGCGTCGTAGACGAAACCGCGAGAGCCGCGCTTTTCGAGGAACTCGGCTTTCAGGTAAATCGCGGCGGGAAGTTTCTTTTCGAGGCCGAGACTCCAGTTGAGGAAGCGCGGGGCTTCAAGCGTGCTCGTGTTGACGGCGAAGGTGGTGGTGACCGGGCCGGTCGTGGTGACGCAGGTAGGAAGACAGTTGGGATTGATCGCGAAGAACGTGTCCTGGCGAGTGCCGGCGTAGGGGCGGGCGATGAGGAAGATGGGCGTGGCATCGTAGACGAGGCCGATGCCCGCGGAAATTTTTGTATTGCCGGAAGCGTCGAGGACGTAGGTTCCGGCGAGGCGGGGAGAGATGACGGCGTGGCGGACGATTTCGTCCCAGTCGATGCGGATGCCGGGTTCGACGAGCAGGCGATCGGTGAGGAGCCAGCGGTCTTCGGCGTAGGCGCTGACTTCGGCGTTGTATTGGTAATGTAATGGCGCGGCGGTGAAGGTGGAGTGGCGGGTGCAGGGGAAGGTCGCATCCGGCGCGGCGTTGAGGCAGGTTTCGCCTGCGGGGAGGATGGTCTGGGCGGCGGTGAGGAATGAAATCGGCTGGCGGGGAAATTCCGCGTCATAGGAAATGCGGTCGAGATCGACTCCGACTTTGAAGTCGTGGCGGCCGTGCCACTGGCGCGGCGGAAGAAATAAATTCGTGAGAGCTTGCCAGCGGCGGGCGCGAGTTTGGTCTCCGAGGTAGAAGCTGCCGCCGGCGGTGTTGGGATTCACGTAGTAGGGAAGTGAGCCATAGGGAGTCAGCTGCTCGTTGTATTGATCGAAGGCGAATCCGGTTTCGAGGAGTTGGCCTCCGGCGAAGTAGTGCTGATCTTTGACGCTGGCGACGTAGGCGGATTCGACATCTTTCGGATTCGAGAGTTGCGGGCTTTGGGGCGAGAGGAAGGCGTACTGATCATTCAAGTGATTCACCAGGAAACTGGTGGTGAGGATGTTGCGGCTGGTGAGGTTGCTCTGGAGTTTAGTGAGATTGCCGAAACGCAGGGCGTGATCGTTATCCTGGCCGACCGGAAGTTCGGTGTAGATGATGTTGTCGTATTCGCCGTCGAAGGCGTTGTAGAACCACATCTTTCCGTTTTCGATGGGGCCGGAGAAGGTGAGGCGCGGGAGGAACTGGTCGAAACGCCATCCATGCTTGTTTTGTAACGAGGGGATGAAGTCGGTGGCAGAGAAGCGGAACTGATCGTCGCCGATGCCGGTGTTGAGGCTGAGCAGGCCGCCGGATCCTTTGCCATTCTCGGCGGGCTCACGGGCGGGTTCGACCTGAATGGAGCGAAACGCGTCAGTGCTGACGCGAACCAGGAGTTGTCCGTTGGCGGGTTGGGTGACGTTGAAGCCGTCGAGCAGGGTGACGGTCTGGTAGGTCTGAGCTCCGGCGACGTGCGGTTGGCCGGCTTGGTCCTGCACGACGCCGGGAATGAAATTGATGGCGTTGCGATAGTCGTGGTTGGTCGGAAAGACGATGTTGATGACGTCCAGTCCGCTGATGGTTTCCTGTGCGGCGATTTGAGCGGGATCGATGGCGGGAGGCGATTCGTGGACGTCCACGACTTCGCGGACTTCCTGTTGATGCGAGATCGAGACTTCGATGGTTGAGCCGGGCGTGAGTTGGACGCTGGGCTCGACGAGGGCGTAGAAACCTTCTTTTTCGACGCGGAGCTGATATTGGCCGCCGGGGAGTGCAGGGAACGGGCAGCGTCCGGTGAAGTCGGTCCGGCAGTGGACGGCGGCCTGCGAAGGCGATTGCAGGGTGACGCGGGCGGAGGAGACGGCAACTCCGTTTTCGTCAGTGACGGCGATGGTGGGGGCCGGCGTGGATTGGGCGGCAGCGGTGGACAGAAGTGCGAGCGTTAGGAGGAGAGCACGCATGCGGGTCAGGAGTATTTTACGGTGGGATGCGTTCGGGAGTCAGTGTGTTGGACCAGAACAAATCCCCACCGTTCGGTCGCGCTCTGTCGAAATCCCCACTTCTCGCGCAAAAAGACGCGCGAGAAATGGGGCACCC
>Ga0210384_10003824_pt1 | contig 17183 bp, 14 predicted proteins | sample IncBWH2MmetaG_FD_160574 | JGI IMG/M metagenome (GOLD analysis project Ga0210384, IMG submission 160574) | Forest soil microbial communities from Barre Woods Harvard Forest LTER site, Petersham, Massachusetts, United States - Inc-BW-H-2-M | ecosystem: Environmental > Terrestrial > Soil >...
CCGGAAGATCCATCCATTTGCACCTGTCATTCTCATTACAGGATGGGCAACTATCGAACTTGCTGTAACAGGAATGAAAGCAGGTGCCAATGATTTCATTAATAAACCCTGGAACAATGACTATTTATTACAATCCATAAATACATTGTTGAATCTCCAGGAAAAAAAGACAGAAAAACTAAGCCGGGTAAAGTTAAATGACAGATATCAACTTCAGCATATTATCGGTGAACATCCGGCTATGCTTGAAATTTTAGAAACAATTGGCCGTATTGCTTCAACAGATGCATCAGTCCTGATCATGGGAGAAAGTGGTACAGGCAAAGAATTAGTAGCAGAAGCCATTCATCAAAATAGTTTACGTAATAATAAACCTTTTGTAAAAGTAAATCTTGGAGGCATTTCCACTTCTTTGTTTGAAAGTGAAATGTTCGGTCATGTACGGGGTGCCTTTACGGATGCAAAATCAGACCGCATCGGTCGTTTTGAAATGGCTAATAAGGGAAGTATTTTTCTGGATGAAATTGGTGACCTTGACCATAGCAGCCAGGTAAAATTATTACGGGTCCTTCAGGATAGAACTTACGAAGTGTTGGGAAGCAGCAGGGCAAAAATGGTTGATGTAAGAATAATATGCGCAACAAACAAAAATCTCACTGAAACAGTTGCTGAAGGCGCTTTTCGTGAAGACCTGCTCTACCGGATTAACCTCATCACGATTAAATTGCCTTCCCTGAGGGATCGTGCAAGTGATATTCCCCTCCTTGTAAATTTCTTTGTTGACAATCTTCGTGAAATATACAATCGTCCAAATTTATCAGTTACAAGGAACGCCATGAAATGGTTACAGCAATTGCCTTTACCCGGCAATATCCGTCAATTAAAAAATCTTGTCGAACGAACTATACTTATTACCAAAAAGGATCTTCTTGACGAAATTGATTTCCAAGCTCAGTTAGAAACAACAGTTAAGAAAAAGGAGCATTTGCAATTGCCTGAAGTTGGAAACCTTACTCTTGAAGAAATGGAAATCCAGATGATTCATAAGGCAATGGGGTTTCATAAAAACAGGATCACTAAAGTTGCCAAATCTTTAGGCATTACGCGCAGCGCATTATACCGGCGACTGGAGAAATATAATATCCCCTACGATGAAGCTTCGGACTAAATATATTTTGTTTGTTGCCATATTACACTTTATTGCATTGTTGCTATCCTATTTTATATTCGCTGAACACAAAATTTTCTTTATTGTTTCTGAAGTTTTCATCATTATATCAATAATAATTTCATGGCAATTGTACCATGAACTGATTCAGCCTATGAATTTATTAATGCAGGGCACTGATGCCATTAAGGACAGGGATTTTAATGTAAAATTTTTATCGACAGGAAAATACGAAATAGACAAGTTGATACAGGTGTACAATCAAATGATGGACGAGTTAAGAACAGAACGTACTAAACAAGAGGAGCAACATTTGTTTCTCGAAAAACTAATTTATACGTCCCCGACTGGTATTTTAATTTTGGATTTTAATGAACACATTCACCAGGTAAATCCCAGTGCCTTGCAATTACTGGGTGTTGAGGAAAATGAATTGCTGAATAAATCCTTGAATGAATTGTCTCATCCTATAATACAACAGGTAAAGCAATTACAAACGGGCCATTCAAAAATGTTCACCATGAATGGAGCCGTTTCGTATAAGTTACAGAAGTCACATTTTATTGACCGTGGATTCCCGCGTCATTTCGTAATGATTGAAGAACTGACTGCTGAAATACTTGAAGCAGAAAAGAAATCATATGGGAAAGTGATCCGTATGATGGCGCATGAAGTGAATAATACGGTCGGTCCTGTTAATTCCATATTGCAATTTACTTTACAGACAAAGCAGTATAGCGATGAACTAACTAATGCAATACAAGTAGCGATAGAGCGCAACGATAACCTGAATTCTTTTATGCGCAATTTTGCTGATCTTGTACGCATTCCCATCCCTTTTAAAAGACCTGTTCATATCATTCCGTTATTGCAAAATGTGACCGACCTGATGCAATTGCGGGCAGGAGAAAAGGAAATAATTTTCCAATATGAATATGATAATGCAGCTTTTATAATCAATGCAGACGTACAACAAATGGAACAGGCATTGATTAATATTATCAAGAACGCGATTGAAGCAATTGAAGAAAAAGGAACAATTACAATTGTCACACAGCTTAATCCAAAACATTTAATCATACGAGACAGCGGTAAGGGGATTTCTGCAGAATTTGAAGAGTATCTTTTTTCTCCATTTTACAGCACCAAAAAAGACGGACAAGGTGTGGGACTTACGGTAATAAGAGAAATATTGTTCAATCATGGTTTTGATTTTTCTCTTAAGACTATTACTCCGGGAGTCACTGAATTCAGAATCAATTTCGAATAGCGAAACATATTCAGTTCTACTGCTGAATTCTTAATATTCGACCTTTGCTCGTACAGGCCCATCCTGTATGAATATCCAGAAAATACATGCCAATGAGTTGATCAGCGCCTACTTTACAATTTAAACTCCAGGTTAGTCCTCCGTCGGATGATTTGTAAATGGCATTGGAGCCTTTGTAATATCCAGTATTTGTGTCTACAAACTTAACTACATTGATTGCATTGCCGAAGATTCCATCCACTGAATCCATCAGCACATTTTGCCAGGATTGCCCTCCATCGGTTGTTTTCAAAATTCCTGATGTACAGGCATAAAATCCAATCTTCTTATCAAAAAATAACAGTTGATTATAAGTATAAGAATTTTGATTGACAGGCAGATTAACTGATTTGGTTTGCCATGTCTGACCACCGTCGGATGTGGATGCAAAAGTTCCGGAACCGGTTGCCACAAAACCGGTATCCTTATCTAAGAAAAAGGGATAATAACTCTGTGGTCTTCCAGGATCAATGAAGACGGTCGCCCAACTATTTCCAGCGTCGCTGGTTTTGTTTAATCCACCTCCACTATCATCACCATAAAATCCTACAGTAGGGTCTACAAAGAATATCGTAAGCCCATTAGTAGTGGGCAGCGATTTAACCGTCCACGAATTTCCTCCATCGACAGTTGTAGCGAGTTGAGAAGAGCCTTGCGCAAATCCGCTTTGCGGATTTACAAAAAATAAATTGAAAAAATTATTGATACCGGAAGCATTGGAAATTTCTGCCCAGGTAACACCACCATCAGTAGTTTGATATATTCTACCTGCCAAAGCAAATCCCTTTGATGAAGAAGTGAACCATATATCTGAAAGAACGTGACCGGAAATATTACCGACAACTGTCCAACTCATTAATGAATCGGGCGGCAGGGGATAAACGGGAGGTATGTAATTTGATTTCCGACAAGACAATCCGGCTGTGATCAAAATAAAAAAAACAAACATTTTTGGTCTCATCGTCCTGAATGTTTATTCCCAAAATAATACCTGGCTCCTATATTGATGCCCACGATGTCAATGAATTTCATAATACTGACAGAACTGACGGTCATAGATGTGAGCTGGTACCGATAGTAGGGTTCACCAAACAAGGAGAATTTTTCATTAATTTTTGTTTCAAAATTTACACCCAGATATAAACTGAATCCTGTATTGGTTTTAAAAAAGTCTGGTGTATAATTTCCCCGAAGCCAGGTATATAAATTCAGCATAACACCTCCATTAAAAGTAGTCCTGAGTTTTTCGTCCCCCACTGAATAACCAGCCAAAATAGGAAGATCTAAGCGCATCAGATGAATAATCGTTCCGAAGGAATTCGAATCGACACCGCCTATATTTACCTGGGAATATTGAATTCCGGTTTTGATAGAGAAATGTTTCCCCAAAGACCGGTTTATTCTTACACCCAACGTATAAGAAAGTTTCGATTGTCCATATTCATGGGTAATAGGATAATCCGGAGACGCATATAGGTCCAGATACCATTTCCTGTCATTAAGTTTCTTTTCCGCTACTGGCTTTTTTACATCTTTCAACTTTGTAGAATCAGTAGTAGTTACTTTTATAAAAGGCTTTTTACCCAGGCTATCATTTTTATGTACTGTTTCATTTACTTTTACAATACTAGAATCTGTAAGTGTGGATGAATCTCTTAAAACAGGTTGATTTTTAGATGTATTTTCTATTTTGGTCGAAGCCTCATTATTCTGAGTATTAGTTTTCGCATGGTCAAATTTCTCTATATGGCTGATTTGAGTTTTCTCTTTTTGATTCGTTTTTTTATTTACCGTATTTATTTGCGGAACCTGTATTTGATCCTTTCCTGAAGGTAAATTTGATGAACTTGCTTTAACGGTATCGGTAAAAATAGATGTATGATTAATTTTCGTGCTGTCCATTCTGATAACAGAAGCTGAATTCTTCTGATTAAAAATAAAGTATCCCCCTGCCAGTATCAAGGATAAAATAACAAGTCCGAAGAGGCGGAGAAAAAACAACCAAATTAACCTGTCTCTTTTCTTTTTTTCAATGATCCGGTTCCACATGTCCGATGGCACAGCTGATGGATAGTTCTGCAGCCGCTCATTAAAAAATGCATCCGTTTGATTATCTGAAATCATTAACCTGGAATTTTTTGTAAAAAATGTATCTTGTCTTTGAGAATTGCCCTCGCTTTGGACAACTGGCTCCGGCTGGTGGCCGCTTTAATTTTCAGCATCCCGGCAATCTCATCATGTGAATAGCCTTCAATTGCGTATAAGTTGAAAATCACCCGATATCCATCAGGTAGTTGACTGATCAGTTTTAACAGGTCTTCAGTGTTCAAATCTGAAAGGATATTAAAATCAGGTGAAATCAGTTCATGCTGATCATTTGTAATCCCGATAATCTTTACTTTCCTTTTTTGAAGAATTTTAATTGCAGCATTTACAGTAATTCGTTTCAGCCATCCTTCGAATGAACCGGCTGATTTGAATTGGTTTATATGGCTGAATATGCTGATAAAAGCTTCCTGCAGCATATCCTCCGCTTCATGCTGATCCCTCGCATATCGACGGCAGATTGTCATCAATATGCCTGCATACTTTTGGAATAGTGTATGCTGGGCAGTTGTATTCTTCCTTACGCAACCTTGAATGAGATCCTTTTCGTTCAACACCCTGATTTTAATAATACTACAGGCCTAAGATATGAAAGCCGGCAAAAACGTTGCCCGGACGACCATTATCTACTTTTTTCGACGTTATATTTGTTATTGAGACTTTCTTCTCATTTTGTGAGGCTATGTTATTACGAGTGCCCGGACTCTATTTTAGAGCAGTTGTTTTCTGCCAATTTCGCAGTTGCCAGATCGGGGTTTATGTTTGTGCTGATTTACTCAATCTCTGAGATTAAAAGTAAAATTCAAACAATGGTGCAGGATAACTTAGGCTGGAATAAAGATATTGACAAAGTCACAGAAAAGTTTAGCGACAGCTTTGGGTCACTTACAGGATCGCAACTCAATCACAAACCTAATCCAAATGTTTGGAGCATTGCTCAAAATATATATCATATTATTCTTTTAAATAATTCCTATTTTGAATGTTTTGATGAAATTAAAAGAGGTAACCATCTGTTACCACAAGTTGACGCAATGGAGCAATTTGCAATAGATTCATTAGAGACAATACGCCCATACGCCAGTACTGCCAGGCCTAAAAAAGCAAATACCTGGGACAAATGGCAACCCTCAATAACGAACATTGATTTTAAAATATTAAAAATCTTTAGAGATCATCAATCGGTTTTCAAAATACATATTAAAGAGCTTCAGGAGTTTAATCTAAATCAAACATTTGTAAAATATCCAGGCGACACAAATCTTATATTTAGTCTCGATGAATGCATCAATTTTTTGATAGAACATGAAAATCGACATTGGATACAGGCAAATGAGGTAAAGCATGTTCTCATTCCATCGGAAGACGGCTGATATCGAACAGCAATATTTTTCAGACACTGAGTCTTGTATTTTAAATTTGAGTGTTGCGGGCAAATTCAGCCAGGACTATGAGAAAAACTATATTCTATATTTTTGTAATGGTATTTACAATAGGTTGTTCGAAAAACCACCAATTGCCAAAAGAAAAATATTTTCAATTTAATTATTCCGCAAATTATTCTTACACTGATGACACACTGAAAGTGGTTGTAAAAAATCCACTCAATTGTCCTTTGAGAATTTTAATTTCTTCCCCGGATAAATCGTTAACTGATATAGTAGCGAAGTTCGGCACCTTGACTTTAAAGGAAAAAAGAGATACAATAATCAAGTACTATTTGAAAGTCCAGGAAGAAGTTATTTTAAAATTTAATTCCGAAATCGGTGATTTAAATAAAGAGATAATAAAAGAGAAATTCAGTTTGCCATTTCCAAAGAACCGATCATATAAGATTATACAGGGCTACAATGGTTCGCACTCTCATAATACAGATTACTCGAGGTACGCAATTGACTTTTCTTTAAAAATCAACGACACCGTTTGTAGTGCAGCCGATGGCTATGTGGTAGGAGTAATTAAAGATTATGAGTTGGGAGGAAGCACGGAAGACTGGGTTGACTACAGTAACTATATAACGATTTACCATCCCAGAAGCGGGCTTTTTACCCAATATGTTCATTTAATTAAAAATGGATCATTTGTAAAAGTGGGGGACACTGTCAGAAAAAGGCAACCAATAGGCTTAAGCGGAATGACAGGTTATACAACAGTTCCTCATCTACATTTTAATGTATTAATCCCAGACAAGGAAGGACTGGAATCAACCGACATCGAATTTGAAGAAGGTTATAGGGGAACCGACTTAACTGAAAATACAACTGTTAAAAATTAAGATCTGCACACAACATGGGACTTGCCGTTATACTGGCTGACCTAATAACAACCTGGACGGAAGTTCATAACTCGAAGAATGTTTCTACAAATCATGGTAATGTAAAATTTTACTGATTTTTGCAGTTCGATTATCAAACAGCATGAATCCTGTCAACATAGAAACTTCACTTGAACCATTACTGAGCTACTTCGATCGACTGATTCCTTTAACCCAGGAAGAGAAAGATCTGGTCTTGGCTAAATTTCATCCCCGCCTTTTTCGAAAGCGACAATATGTCCTACAGGAAGGGGATTTGTGTACACAATTATATTTTGTTGTCCGGGGTTGTTTGCGGTTATTTAAAATCGATGAGAAAGGCAATACGCATATACTTCAATTTGCTACTGAAAATTATTGGATCAATGACCTGGGGAGTTTTCATGGCGTAAAACCATCATTATTAAATATAGATGCATTGGAAGATACCGTGGTTCTGCTGATTAGCCGGGATGACCTTAAATTTCTATTTATCCAGGCACCCAAGTTTGACCGCATCTTTCGTGTGCTTTTAGAAAACAGCTTTGTTCGTTTGCAGGAGCGGCTCCTTCAAAACATCAGCTCCACTGCCAGGGATCGTTATCAGTCTTTTCTGGAAATCTACCCGCACCTGATTAATCGTCTTTCACAAGTCCAGATAGCAGCATATTTAGGTATTACACCCGAGTTTTTGAGCCGTTTGCGAAACCGTAGATCTAAGGCGCCTAAACCACCAAAATCTTAAACCAGATCAAGACTATTTCTTAAACAAGGTCATTGGAGCGACTCGCTTCAAAGTCTGAGATTTACGGTGAAAATCAATCATTAAATTTAAAAGAAATAGTTTATGAAACAGAAATCAAAAGTAGCCATAATCGGTATCGGAAATATCGGAACTATCATAGCTGAAAATCTGGTAAAAGGCAGTCGACAAATTATTGTTGCAGACAGAAAGCTGGAAAAGGCGAAGAAACTCGCCGGACAACTGGGGCAAATAGCGCAGGCATTAGAAATTCCTGACGCTATTAAAGAAGCAGATATTATAATATTTGCCCTTTGGTTCGATGCGATCAAAGAATTGTTTAATACCTATGCAGCCGAGCTACAGGGGAAAATTATTGTTGATCCGTCGAATCCGGTTGCTCCGGACGAAAAAGGCGGTTTTAAGAAGATACTCGGAGAAAATCAATCTGCAGGAGAAGTTCTTTCCTCACTCCTTCCAAAACATGCAAAACTTGCAAAAGCATTGGGTACACTTAGCTCTGCCTCACTTTCCGGTGCTGCATTTAAGAAACCCGCATATGTGTTATTCTACGCTACCGATGATTCCGACATTAATCTGCCAATTGAAGAATTAATCCGTGATAATGGGTTCGAACCCTTAGGTATAGGTGGTATAAACCAATCCATCCGCATCGAAGTATTTGGCGATCTGCATGAATTTGGAGCGTTAGGTAAAACAGTTACATTAGGTGAAGCAAGCGCCAAATTGTATTCTAATCAAGTGTCTTAATTAACAGGACAACAAACCATATTAATAAAACCTTATTACTGAATTCAAAATATGAAGCCAACTAATTGAGCATTCTATATTCGTTCGGCGACTGTCCAACCCGTTGCTTAAATAAACGAGTAAAATGCTGTGGGTATTTGAAACCTAATTCGTAAGCAATCTGGCTAACGGATTACAGGGGAGCTGACACACTGGGTTAGCAAAATCCCCCACTAAACGGTAGACGCAATTTTTTATTTTTAAATAACTTGAGTCTTTCAAAAGAGAGACAATGTTTGATCACAAGACAATCGGAGTTTTAAACTCACATAGTGGGCTACAAAAAATCTCCCTGTGCATTCTTGTATTGGTTCTGCTGTTTTCTTTCCGGTCCGACCATCGTTTCAATGGCAGGGATATACTGCAGCAGATATACAGTCGGTATCATGGGAAGTGGTATCATAATCTCCAATACACACAGGACGTAAATTTCTTTAAGAAAGGAAAAAATAATGGTACGCAGCGTTGGTATGAACACATACTTTTTCCGGCGGTATTACGGATTGACTATATAGACCCCAAAAAAAGAAATATAGATATCGTTACACGGGATACGATGTGGGAATTCAGGAAAGGGTTGCTCCGCAACATCATACCGGGTGTGGGAGACGGCGTCTTTCTATCTGGAGGCCTTTATTTTTATACACTAGAAGAAGATGAACAGAAATTGAAGGATATGGGAATCAACCTGGATAAATTCTTTAAAACAAACTGGAAAAACCGTCCCGTTTATGTTCTTGGAGCGGACAGGGAAAACAGCAAAGAAAATCAGATTTGGTTTGATGCCACCAACCTGTATATTGTCCGTGTGCTCAATTTTTTCGACGGCTCCAGGCAGGACCAGATACTTGAAGGACAAGTTCAGCTGAATGGCGGCTGGAATGAAACAAGGACTTCGATATATATTAACGATACGTTGGCTCTTGTACAGACCAACAGAAACCTGGTTCCGGATGCACCTGTGAATACCGCAGACTTTGACCCAGAACAAATATTAACTAATAAACCAGCTCAATAGCCGTTCCATGTTTTACCAGAAAAGCACTTACCGGTTCATGTACAATAAATTTATGTATACCTGGATATTTTTTGTTCTCATCAGTACGGATCTTGTTGCGCAAGGTGTTAACAACTATAACCTGCAAGACTATGCGAAATCGAACCGACTGGAATTTTTTAATCGTCAGCTGATCCCTCTTGAAGATAAAACTATTTCAGGCATCAGTATTTCCGATGGCAAACTGGAGGGCGGGGCCTGGATATCAGGCGTTCAGTTCTCCAATGGGGTCATTGAACTCGATGTGCGAGGGAAGAATGTGAATCAGAGCAGTTTTGTTGGCATATGCTTTCATGGGGTAGATGAGGATACATTCGATGCGATTTATTTAAGACCCTTCAATTTTTTATCCCCGGATACACTACGCCGGTCACATTGTATTCAATATACTTCTTATCCGGATTACACCTGGGAGAGGTTGCGCAGGGAATTCCGCGGGCAATATGAGCGATCCATTCCATCGCCGCCGGACCCGGACAGCTGGATTCACCTGAAGCTGGTACTTGATTACCCGACAATCACCCTTTACATTGATCACCGTCCGGATGCTATCATGCAGATTAACCAGCTCAATACTCGAAGGACGGGGAAGATCGGACTTTTCGTCGGGGATAGCTCGGATGGAGATTTTGCCAACCTGACTCTGCAAGAAAAATAAAAAGCCAAAGTCAAGGCAATTGTTTTTATCCTCTCCATCATTTTTCAAATTCTGTTTGAAAACTATATCCTACATAAAATATGTTGGCACGCTGAGAATAAATGATATAAACATAGTACATAAAAAAGGCCCTGATTACTCAGAACCTTTTTGCTCCCCCTGTTGGACTTGAACCAACGACCCTCTGATTAACAGTCAGATGCTCTAACCAGCTGAGCTAAAGGGGAATCTCCCGTCCAGGTTTCCCTGGAGGGCTGCAAAAATAAGCTTTTTACGCGTCTGGCAAAATCAGAATTCGATAAAATATTGAATCGAACATCAAGTTTTCTTTAGTCTTTCAATTCATATTTTGAATCTGGTAAACATCGAAATTCCATCCGGAACATCCGTAAATAACAGACGGATTATTACCTGATTCATATCAATAGGCTATCTCCAGGCTACCATCTCCATACGAAGTCCATCAAATAATGGACTTCGTATGGAGATGGTAGGAATCAGTCAGCCTTTTGGTATATATCCCGACCGGATCTAATACAGGAATTCTGTTTTGTATGGAAACCTTTCTCTGTATAATTCCTTAACTCTTCCAAGCAATGCATCCCTCAGCCCATCGACATTCGAACGCTCAGTGGCCGACATAAACACACAGGTTGCCTGGCATTCTCCCTCCCATCTTTCCTTGAGCTCTTTCAATAACTCTTCTTTTGTCCCATGTTCGAGCCAGGCATCGAAGTTTAGTTCCTCATACCTGTCCATCTTATTGAAAACGTAAATCACCGGCTTGTCAAAAGCCTTGATCTCCTGCAGGGTTTTGTTTACCACTCCAAGTTGTTCCTCATATCGCGGATGGGATATATCTACCACGTGAAGCAACAGATCTGATTCCCTTACTTCATCCAGCGTACTTTTGAAACTTTCCACCAGGTGATGAGGCAGTTTCCTAATAAATCCTACCGTATCGCTCATGAGAAAAGGCATGTTTTCATACACCATTTTCCTCGTCGTGGTATCCAGGGTTGCAAATAATTTGTTCTCTGCAAAAACATCACTCTTGCTCAATAAATTCATCAGGGTTGACTTGCCCACATTGGTGTATCCTACGAGTGCAACCCGAACGAGCTCCCCCCTTTCTTTTCGTTGGGTTTGGGCCTGTTTATCAATTTCCCTGAGTCTTTTCCTGAGCAGGGTAATTTTATCGCGCACAATCCGACGGTCCGTTTCAATTTCAGTTTCACCCGGACCTCTTGTACCAATGCCGCCTCCCAGCCTTTCCAGATGTTTCCACATCCCTCTCAACCTGGGTAGTAAATATTGATACTGTGCCAGCTCCACCTGCAAGCGTGCCTGGGCAGTCTTAGCCCTTCTCGCAAAAATATCAAGGATAAGATCTGACCGGTCGATCGTCTTAGTGTCCAGTACTTTTTCAATATTAGTGATCTGTGAACCGGACAGTTCATCGTCAAAAATCACTACACGGATATCTTTCCCCTGTATAAAGGACTTGATTTCTTCCAGTTTTCCCTTGCCGATAAAGGTTTTACTATCAGGATGGGATAGTTTCTGCATGAATTTCCTTACGGTGTTCGCCCCGGCGGTTTCGGCAAGAAAGGCAAGTTCATCCAGGTATTCGTTTACCTGTTGTTCGGTCTGCTCCTGCTGCATCACTGCTACTAAAACAGCCTTTTCTTCCGGCTGTACGATATGTCGTTCTAGAGCCAATTCAATAAAATTTCGCTAAAGATAAGATGGTTATGATGGATGGATTATTAGTTATGAGCTATGGGTTATGGGTTATGAGAAATAATTCATAGCCCATAATCCATATCTCATAACCCACTAAAGTCCGCTAAATACAATCCCGATGGAATAAGGATTGACAGTTGGCCCGGCTGTGGCTTTAAGTAATGGAGTCAGTTGTAACTGTCCGAAAACACCAATCCAACCATAATTAACGCGCACAGTACCTACGATCCTGCCACTGTTGAAGAATTGTTTGGAGCTATATTTAACGATTGCAGAATTTACCAGCTGGCCGGCTGAATTAAGCTGGTCTTTCTGCTTAGTATATGCGCTTAACAAAATGCCTGCTTTAAATCCGAGGGCGATTTTCCAGCTTTTATTGGTATTCTCGGGATGAAATGCATACCGAAGTTCTAGTGGAACTTCCAGGTTGGTGAGTACCAATTTATATTTCTTATAATGATCTGAATTTAGCGTACTTGTAAAAGCCAGAGTCTGATTTCCGGGAACAGCTACCAGCACTACAGTATTGCTAAAAAATATATTACTGGCATCAATCCCGATTCCTGCTCCTACACTAAAATGCGGATCGCTTTTAAAGGGAAGATCATACATGAAATAAAATGCGAAACCACGGGAAAAGCCCGTGGTATTCATAGAATCCGTCTTACCAACCCAATTGTCATAACTGAACTCAATCATGAAATGATCGTTGGCACGGTTCGCCAGGTTAAGTGATGCATAAGTAATTTTTTTCTTTCCTGTTTTGGTAGTATCGGACTGTGCAAAAACAGCATGACCCAAAAATATCAGCAATGCCATGCTAACGAACTTCTTCATATTTTCAATTGTGTGACAAATGTATTTGCCTTGAGGTTAATAAAAGGTTAAAGCAATCAATAAAAAAGGCTCATAGCCATGGCCGTGAGCCTTTGAAATACAATGTGTTTTAAATAATGAACGCTTTGTGGACCCTGCTGGGCTTGAACCAGCGACCCTCTGATTATAATATTCTGCATCCTCATCTTTTAAATGCAGCAAATAATTCCATAACATGGTCAATCAATATGTTCAGTTTATTTGGTAACTTGTCTGCCCCTGCCAAAACAGTTTTACATGCCATCGATTGCTGCTCTAAGAATAAAATACCTGCAAACCAGAATCAGCCGTTATAACGACCAACTCGCTTATAAGGAATTATTTATTGGTTTTTATCCCTCCTTAATCCAGTTTGTTACAGGAATTATTAAGTCCCGCCAGTCCTCCGAAGAAATCGTTTCTGATTTGTTTATGAAGATCTGGGAGAAAAGAGAAACACTGGAAGAGATCCAAAATCTGCGTGTGTATTGTTTTGTATCTGCTCGTCATTTGAGTATTAATCAACTTGAAAAACAGAAAAGACAACATCACGCCGATATCGAAAATTATAAAACCAGGCTCGTTCACCCGGCTCCCGATCCGGAAGAGTGTATGATCAGCGCCGAAATGCTGCGGCGCATTCATGAAGTTGTAGAAGAATTACCCCCACGCTGCAAACTTTCTTTCAAACTGGTAAAAGAATACGGGTTTAAATACAGGGAAGCCGCAGAAATTCTGCAGGTTTCTGAAAAGACCATCGAAAACCAGCTGGCCATCGCTATGAAAAAGATCAGTCATTCGATACATTTCGATATCGGCCGAAGCATCCCGGTTATCGCCGGTTACCACTAATAAATTGTTCCCCCACCTTGGCGATCCCACGTCCCGCCGGAAGCGGTCAGAGTACTCCCATACTCCCATACTCCCATACTCCCATACTTTTTTTGCCTTCCTTGGGGGTAAACCACAAAAAACCTGTCCTTTCTCCATCTAACTTCCAACATGGATAACGATCGCATCTGGAATCTAATCGCTAAAAAGCTGGCTGGTGAAGCCTCAGTTGGTGAATTGAAGGAATTGGAATCAATCCTTCGAATCGATCCCGACCTGCATTATTCACTGGAAGCACTGCACGATATGTGGAGAAAGAAATCCCAGCAGGAACCGGAACAGGCTGAAATAGCTTTTCAAAAGCATCTGGACAGGATGTATTCCAAAGGCATTGATATTGGTACAATGGAAAATAGTTTACCCATTGATGAATTTCCTGATTCACCCCGTCGTTTCATGAATTGGAAAACCCTTAGATATGCTGTTTCAGGATTTTTCCTCCTTACGCTTGGGTATTATTTTTATAGTTCCCATAATCCTGCTTCTGCAGCACAAAAACCAGTTTGGGAAGTTGTAACCCGTAACGGATCCAAAACAAATCTCCTGTTACCAGACGGAAGTACTGTCTGGCTCAACGCAGGTAGTCGTCTTAGCTACGATTCACTCTATGGTTCCAAATTGAGAGAAGTAACACTGAGCGGTGAAGCTTATTTCGATGTTGTGAAGAACCCGAAAAAACCCTTTATCATACATACTGGAAGTATTAATATTAAAGTGCTTGGAACGATTTTTAATGTAAAATCATATCCGGGAGAAAAAACTGTGGAGACCAGCTTAATAAAAGGCAGCATTGAAGTGACCTTCCCTTCCCTGTCAGCAAAAAAAATTATTCTCAAGCCAAATCAGAAACTGATAATAGATAAAACGGAAACGATTTCAAACGTTAATATCAATAAGGTGACAGCTGCACAAATACCCTTCATCAGTATACAACACCTCAACAGAATCGGATCTGACAGCACCATTGAAGAAACGGGCTGGATGCAAAACCGCTTATATTTTAATGATATGTCATTCCAGGATCTGCTAAAAAATATGGAAAGAAAATATGGGGTTTCATTTCATGTAGCAGATAGCTCGCTCGATACAATTCACTTTACAGGAAGTTTTAAAGATGAAACGGTAACGCAGGCCCTGGATGCACTGCGTTTAACGGCGGAAAAGTCAACCGCAGATTTTATTTATGAAATCAAAGGCAGCCAGGTCTTTATTTATAATAGTATTAAAGTTGTTCAATCAATTCAGCCAAAATGAAAATCTCATCATTTATGAAATGTAGTTTCCTGTTGGTCTTTATTGCACTGCTGCAGTTTACTGCAAAGGCATCCGGACAGCCACTCGTTTCCATCCACATGAAAAATGCAGAGATCAGCCAGGTTTTTTCTACGCTTGAAAAAGAAAGCGGTTATCATTTTTTATTCAACAGCCGCCTGCCGGGCATTCATAAAATGGTGGATGTGGATGCTGATAATGCGGATATAAGTGAGGTGCTGAAAAGCATTTTCAAGGGAACCAATCTTCAGTACAAAATGCTGGACAATAAACTGATTGTAATTAGTTCGACTGAAGTGGATCAGGATAAAATCATTACCGGTAAAGTAACGAATGAAAATAACGAACCTCTTTCCGGAGTCTCCATAACAATAAAAGGAAGAACGACGGGAACCACTACAGATGCAAATGGAGGTTTCACCATTTCAATACCAGAAAACGCTACGCTGATTATTTCTTATGTTGGATATGCCACCCAGGAACTGCCAGAGTCTAATGAGATGAATATTAAACTGGTACAATCAGCTAAAGTTATGGATCAGGTTGTGGTAGTAGGCTATGGATCACAACGTAAAAAAGATATTACGGGTTCAGTTGCAACGGTTGGCGGACCTGAAATGGTTAAACAACCGGTTTTAACTGCAACTCAGGCTATTCAGGGTATGGTAGCAGGTGTTCAGATTATCAGCAGCGGTGCCCCGGGAAGCTCGCCACAAGTCAGGATTAGGGGAACCGGAACCGCCCTGGGAGGCACGGCTGTTCTATATGTAGTGGATGGTGTTCTTACGGATGATATTAGCAATATTAACACTGGGGACATCGTTGATATGAGTATTCTGAAAGACGCTTCTGCCGCTGCAATTTATGGTTCACGAGGAGCAAATGGAGTAATGATCATTACTACCAAGAAAGGTGTCGTTGGACAAATGAAAATAAATTATAACGGAAATATTGGTGTACGAACAGCTGCAAACCTGGTAAAAATGGCCAATGCTGCAGAATATGATAATTATTACCAGGCTTCAACAGGACAGATCCCACCTGCTTCGACTTCATCAACCGACTGGTACAATACTATTTTAAGAAATGCATTTGAACAGAATCATAACATTTCCATATCGGGCGGAAGTGATAAGGTTCTTTACTTTTTCAGCGCCAGTTATTATACGGATCAGGGAATAGTAGTAAATAATGATTATAAAAGATTTACAGTTCGATCAAACGATGAATTCAAAATAAGTAAAGAAGTACAATTTGGTTTCCAGGCTTCCTTTTCAACCAGCAATAATCAAAATGGATTTAACAATATTAATATAGATCCGGATGGGAATATAGGTTCCGCTTTTAATGATGCTTACCGCGCTGCCCCAATTATTCCCAGCATTATAAACGGGAAATACGGGAATACGTCCACTTATCAAAATGTTGGCAATCCTCTGCTCGATTTAAGTGATAATAATGTACTGGTTACCGATAACCGTTTACAAGGGTCAGCTTATCTCAATGTCAGGCCTGTAACCTGGCTTACATTCAGATCAACCCTCGGAGGAGATTACGATAATTCACCAGCAAGAGCCTACAATTATCAATTTAATGCAGATAGTACCACTTTTCTGATTGCAGGCGGAAATCAATACAACACTCATAGTAGTTTGCAATCACAAAATTCACAGAACTTCAAATGGGTCTGGGATAATATTTTAACGTTCTCTAAAACATATGGTGATCATTATGTCAGCCTGATGGTTGGTACGACGGCTGAAAAATTAAAATCAAGTTATTTATCGGCCTTTCGAAAAGATGTTCCTGCTGATCCAAACTTATGGTATATCGGTGTTGGAGATGCCAGTACTTCCCAAAACAATGGAGGCGGAGATGAGTGGGCAAGAAATTCCTACCTGGCCAGGCTGAACTACTCTTTTGAAGATAAATATTTATTAACCGGTACTATCCGTAGAGACGGCAGCTCCCGTTTCCCTGTACAAAACAGATGGGGAAATTTCCCTTCTGTTGGAGTAGGCTGGGTAATTAATAAGGAAAGTTTTATGGATAATCAGAAAATCTTCAATTACCTGAAATTACGAGGCAGCTGGGGAGAAGTGGGGAATGATCAGATTCCAACAGATGCTTTCACGACAACCGTAGCCCTAAATTTACCGTATGCCTTTGGTGGAAGTAGTCAGGCGGCTACAAATGGAGCCCAGATTAATCAGATTAAAGACCCAAATATCACCTGGGAAGTTACACAGGAATATGACGGAGCTATCGAATTTGCC
>Ga0210384_10003825_pt1 | contig 17180 bp, 16 predicted proteins | sample IncBWH2MmetaG_FD_160574 | JGI IMG/M metagenome (GOLD analysis project Ga0210384, IMG submission 160574) | Forest soil microbial communities from Barre Woods Harvard Forest LTER site, Petersham, Massachusetts, United States - Inc-BW-H-2-M | ecosystem: Environmental > Terrestrial > Soil >...
GCCAGCGCAGTCGGGGCATCGCCTTCTTTGCGGACGCTCACGCCAGGCGATTTTGCCCGCTCACGAAACTGCTGCATCATCTGGGTAGTGCTGAAGCTCTGCATGGCTCCCTCGTCCCAGTCGATGCGAAGCGCGTCGCGCCCAACTTTGGCTTGCCAGAAAGTGTCGGCAATCACGGCGACCCCTGAAGGGACCTGCACGATCTTGCCGACGCCTGGCATAGAGCGCGCCCGGGAATCGTCAAAGCTCTTCACTTTCGCCCCGAAAATCGGAGGGCGGGCGACGACGGCCGTCAACATGCCGGGAAGGTTCACGTCGAGCCCAAAAATCGCCTTGCCATTCAGTTTTATGGAAGTGTCGAGACGCTTGATGGGCTTCCCGATCAGCTTGAAGTTCTTGGGGTCTTTCAACTGAACATGTTCGGGTGGAGACAGCTTGGCTGCATCGGCCACCAGCTGGCCATAAGTCAACTTGCGATTGGAACTGTCAAAGACCACGCCGGACTCGGTGCGACAGGAATTGGGATCGATATTCCATCGCTGGGCGGCAGCCGCGACCAGCATGGCCCGGGCGGCAGCGCCGGCTTGCCGGAACTGCTCAAGGCCCGACCACACACTGGAGCTCCCCCCGGTGACTTGCATACCGAATGCCGGGTGGTTGTATTTGGGATCGACGGGAGCCGATTCAAAGCCAACCTTCGACCAATCGGCATCGAGTTCCTCGGCCAGCAACATCGGCAGCGAGGTAAAAACGCCCTGGCCCATCTCGGAGTGATTCACGATCACAGTGACTTGCTCGTCAGTTCCGATGCGCACAAAGGCGTTGGGCATGAAGGAACTGGTGGACTCCTGCGCCGATGCCTGCATGCCGGCTCCTGGAAAGTAGAAACCAACCAGCAGGCCGCCGCTTGCGGCAACAGAGAATTTCAGGAATTCGCGGCGAGCGATAACGGTGCGGCGACGCCCACTGCCGACAGGCCGTGCGTCAACAATTCTCGTGCTCATCGCGCACCTTCCTTGGCGACCATGCCAGCAGCCCGGTGGATAGCCCGCCGGATGCGCGGATAAGTTCCACAGCGACAGATGTTGCCGGTCATCGCCTGATCAATGTCATCATCGGTGGGTTGCGGTTTCTCACGCAGCAACACTGCCGCACTCATCAGCTGTCCCGACTGGCAGTAGCCACACTGGGGCACATCCTCTTCCAGCCAGGCGCGTTGCAAGGGGTGGCTTAGATTGGGCGACAGCCCTTCAATTGTGGTGACGGCTTTGCCCGTCGCTCGCGATACCGGCGCGACGCACGAGCGTACCGCCTCGCCATCAATGTGTACGGTGCAGGCGCCGCATTGGGCCATGCCGCATCCATATTTTGTTCCGGTGAGCAGCAGGTGGTCGCGGATGACCCAGAGCAGTGGCGTAGAAGGATCGACGTCGAGATCGACGTGTTTGCCGTTCACGGAGAAAGCGATCATTGTTCTCTCCTTTCAGCTTGTAATTGAGAGCCGTCGGCCCGAGATGCGTGTCGCCGGGCACGCCGCTGCCCGGAGATTCCATAGCAGTGTAATCCTGCTGCAAATTGTTTAGGATTTTCTTTGCGACCTCTGCGGTAAGATCTTTTTACCGCAAAGGATACCGCAAAGGTCGCAAAGAAAGTCTTGCTCCCCCTAGCCTGCCACTATTTTGCCGATGCTGGCTATCAATAAAGCTGCGCTAACCTGCTGTAAGTCCAATATCTAGGGGGAGGGACGGCCCATGAGACCTTCGATGTTGGCGGAACGGCCAGAACCCCGCCCGAACTCTATTGCCTAGGCGGAATGCCGCACCTTATACTTCGCCATGGGTTTGGCGGAAATCAGCCGCTTTGACCACCCGGTTCTGCACCATTATCTCGTCGATGACGCCTATGACGAGACGTTTGAAAGTCCGGGTAAACCTCGTCTGCACTACGCGCCTTTGTTGGAGACGTTCTCCTCTCTGCCCGCCGACGAGATTCGGCGCCGCAAACACGCTGCCGACCTGGCTTTTCTGAATCAGGGCATCACCTTCACGGTTTACGGACGGGATGAAGGGACCGAACGCATCTTCCCCTATGATCTCCTGCCGCGGCTGATCACCAGCGCCGAGTGGAGCCGAATCGAACGCGGCCTCACCCAGCGCATCACAGCGCTCAACCTGTTTTTGCGGGACATTTATCACGAAGGCCGCATTCTGACCGATGGCACGGTGCCGCGCGAGATTGTGTACAGCTGCAAACACTTTAGGCGGCAGATGCGTGGGTTGCAGGTGCCGCGCAATGTTTACGTGGCAGTGGTCGGATCGGACCTGATTCGGCTGCCCGGCGGCGAGTTTGTGGTTCTGGAAGACAATCTGCGGGTGCCCAGCGGGGTCTCCTACATGCTGACCAACCGCCGGGTCATGAAACGGATTTTCCCCAATCTGTTTCGCCGCCAAGGCGTCCGCCCCATCGAGCACTACACCCAGGCGTTGTTAAGCACGCTACGGTCGCTTTCGCCGGAAGGACGCCCAGAGCCCACCATCGTGCTGCTCAGTCCGGGGGTCTTCAACTCGGCATACTTCGAGCACGCCTACCTGGCGCGGCAAATGGGGATTGAGTTGGTCGAGGGGCGCGATCTGGTCACTCATGACAACGTCGTGTACATGCGAACGACAACCGGACTCCGACGCGTCGACGTGATTTACCGGCGGGTGGATGACGACTTTATTGATCCTCTGGCCTTTCGCTCAGACTCAGTGCTGGGGGTGTCGGGATTGTTCAACGCCTATCGGGCCGGGAACGTGACCCTGGCCAATGCCTTTGGAACGGGAGTGGCTGACGACAAAGCGCTGTATGCCTACGTGCCCAAGATCATCAAGTACTATCTCGACGAAGATCCGATATTGAATAACGTCGAAACCTATTTGCTCAACGATCCGGCGCAGCGTAACCACGTTTTGCAGAATCTCGACAAACTGGTGGTGAAAGCGGTCGGAGAGTCAGGCGGTTACGGAATGTTAATCGGGCCGCACAGCACCAGCACGGAACGGCAAGAATTTTACGATCGCATCGTCGCCGATCCGCGAAATTACATTGCGCAGCCAACCATCACGTTTTCACGGGCGCCATGCTTTATTGATGACACGCTGCAGCCCCGGCACGTGGACTTGCGTCCTTATGTGCTCTTCGGAGACAAAGTGACCATTGTTCCCGGCGGGCTTACCCGCGTTGCCCTGCGCCGCGGATCGCTGGTGGTCAATTCATCGCAAGGCGGCGGCAGCAAAGATACCTGGGTGTTGAACCAATAAGCAGCATGCTCTCTTAGATATGCTCTCTCGCGTCGCTGACAACCTCTATTGGATGAGCCGCTACCTGGAGCGGGCCGAGCACGCAGCTCGTCTTCTCGATGTGAATCTGAACCTCATGCTGGACGAGTCCACCTCGAGCGCGGACCGGCGTTGGCGGCGGGTCCTGGCGGCGCTGGGGAATCCGCCCAACCTGGCGTGGAGTGGAGACGCCTACCAGGTGGCGCAGATACTCACCTTCGATCCGGGGAATCGTTCGTCGATCACCGCGTGCGTGGCTGCGGCCCGCGAGAACGCGCGCCAGGTGCGCGAGGAGATCAGTTCGGAGCAATGGCAGAGACTTAACCATCTGTTTCACCAGGTAACGCGGCACAAACCGAATGAGACTGACGATGTGCTGCCCTCAGATTTCCTGCTGGCTGTGATCGAGGGCGTGCACCTGATTCAGGGCGTGACCGATTCGACCATGAGCCACGGCGAAGGCTGGCACTTCATCCAGGTGGGACGCTACATGGAGCGCGCTTGCGCCACGGTCACGCTGCTGGGCCTGTATCATCGCGAGTTCTGGGGACATCCCGATCAAACACCCGAGGCCAGCGAATATCTCGAGTGGATTGGGTTGCTGCGGTCGTGCACCGCCTTTGAAGCTTACTGCAAGGTCTATACCGCGGACATCAGTCCGGACCGGATCATTGAATTCCTGTTGCTGAACCCGGAGTTTCCGCACTCGGTGCGCTACTCCATCGATCATCTGCAGCGCGCTCTGGAAGCCATTCACGGCGAGGGCGGCAAACGGAGGGGCGCGCAGCTGACCAGACTGGCCGGGCGATTACAGGCGTCGCTCAGCTTTGGACAGATTTCCGAAATACTTTCCCAGGATGTAGGCGGGTACTTGCAGGACATTTTGCGGCAGTGCCGGAACATCCACGAGACCATCTACGAGCTTTACGTAAATTACGCGATCCAGACTGCCTTGGCAGGATAGGGGACCGAAGCTTCATGTTCTATTCCATTCAGCATCTGACGAAATTCCACTACGCCTCCGCGGTAAGCGAGAGTGTCATGGAAGCCCGGATGCATCCGCGTAGTGAGGGCAACCAGCGTTGTCTCACCTTTCACCTGGCTGTCAGCCCGCGCTGCCGTGTGTTTGCCTATCGCGATCACGTGGGCAATAACATCCACCACTTCGATATTCCCGGACAACATTCCTATCTGGTGATCGTGGCCGAGTCGCTGCTGGATATGCAGCCGTCGCTCGAGATACCGGCCTCTCTGCCGGCCGACGCCTGGGCTGAGGCCGACGCGCAGGTCAAAATGGGGGACTACTGGGAAATGATGCTGCCCAGTGAGTTTGCCCAGCCCACGCCCGGTTTGCTCGATCTCGCCAAGCAGTTGGATGTTCGCCGTCGTGACGATCCGTTGAGCTTGTTGCGGGAGCTGAATCAGAAGCTCTACGACTGGTTCGAATATGTGCCCAAGAGCACTAAGGTGGACTCGCCGATTGATCACGCCATCGAGAGTCGTCAAGGCGTGTGTCAGGATTTTGCCCATATCATGATCGCCCTGGTGCGCAGGTTGAAAATCCCTTGCCGTTACGTCAGCGGATATCTCTACCGTAGCGCGCGAGACCACGACCGCTCGGTGGTGGATGCCACTCACGCCTGGGTGGAGGCGTTCTTACCACCACTGGGCTGGGTTGGGTTCGATCCCACAAACTGCTTGCTGGCGGGCGATCGCCACATTCGGACTGCCATCGGGCGCGATTATGCAGACGTGCCGCCGACCCGGGGAATCTTCCGCGGACAAACTCCCAGCGAGTTGTCGGTAGCGGTACGGGTAACAGCTTCGGTTGATCAGCCTGAACTCGAGCACGGGCTTCCGGTTCCTGAGGAGTGGTCTCTGCTGGTCGAAAAGGCGCAGGAGCCACCCCCCATTCCCCCCAAGAACATGCAACAGGAACAACAACAGCAGCAACAATAGAACAATCCCAGGGCGCCCACGTTCGTGCCACTGCAGCACGAGCGGGGCGCTCGCGCCTACATTTAGAGAATCCTGCCGCCGTTTCCGACATCTCAAGTACGGGCAGACGGGTAGAATCAGGGGTGTGACCAACGCATGATTTCCTTCGTCCAACCATGTAAGAAGGCGCGCTGTCAGGAGAGCTGCCGGTGAAGGCGCAGTGTTACCCGTTCCGTCAGATTCCGCATACCACGCAGCTTTTCAGCGACTTTCTTTCCTGGGCGCCTTCCATCCAACCGTTCTATGCCCGCTCTCCACATTTTTCCGAATGGTCAAAAGACGAAACAGCTGCGATCAGTTATGACTCGGCGCGGCGGGCGCGTGTCGCGGACATTTTGGAACGGCAGAACCGGGCATGGGACGCCTCGTCTAAGACATTGGAGAATATCGGTCGTCTTCGCGCTGGCGCGTCTGCGCTTGTCACTGGACAACAGGTCGGGCTGTTCGGAGGTCCGCTATTTTCCGTTTTCAAGGCGCTGAGTACGTTCAAGCTGGCTCAAGAGGCGACGGATGAGGGTTTTAACTGCGTTCCCGTCTTCTGGCTGGCTACGACCGACCACGACCTCGACGAAATCAGTCACGTTTCAATCTTGGGACCGGATGGTTCGATGCAGAAACTCTCCGCCACCACTCGAGGATTGCCGGATGCGCCAGTGGGGACGGTGACGTTTGGTCCCGAGATCGAGCCCGTGGTTGAAACCGCATCCGGATTGCTGGGCGATTCGGAAGTCACGAAATTCCTGCGTGAGGCATACCGCCCGGGAGAGAATTTTGGCAGCGCCTTCGCGCGCCTGTTCTCGCGCATGTTTGCCGAGCGGGGCGTAATTCTGCTCGATGCTTCGGACCCTGAGTTCCACCGGATGGCCGCGCCCATTTACAGCGCAGCCATCGAGCGGGCCGCGGAACTCGACGACGCTTTGCTGACGCGCGGAAGGGAACTGGAAGCTGCGGGCTATCACCAGCAGGTGAAGGTGACGCCCTCGTCCACACTTCTGTTTACGCTGCGCGACGGAGCGCGCGTACCAATACATCGGCGCCCAAATGGCAGCGGCACGGAGTTTCTGGTGAAAGATGAAGTCATTTCTCCGGTGGAGATGCTGCGCCGCGCAGCATCCGAACCTGAGCAGTTCAGCGCGAATGTACTGCTGCGGCCCGTGGTTCAGGACTATCTCTTACCCACTTTGGCTTACGTGGGCGGGGCCGCGGAAGTCGCGTACTTCGGCCAGGGCGCGGTAGTTTACAAAGCGCTGCTGGAGCGCGCCACGCCGATTCTTCCACGTTTTTCCGCAACCATCGTAGAAGCCAAACCTCAAGCTCTACTTGAACGTTACAGCCTCTCGGTTCCTGACATCTTCCAGGGTCCCGACGCGCTGCAGGAGACTTTAGCAAAGCACGCGTTGCCGTCCGACTTGCAAGCGGCTTTCGATCGGGCGGAGTCGTCGTTGAAGCAGTCTTTAGCCTCGATTCAGCAATCGCTCGAGCGTCTGGACAAGACTCTGGTAGAAGCTGCGGCGAACGCCGGCTCCAAGATGCAGCACCAGCTCGAGCAATTGCGATCGCGGGCCGCGCGGGCTGAACTGCGGCAAAGCGAGATGCTGGGACGTCACGCCGAATTACTGGGCAGCGCACTTTATCCTAACAAGGTGCTACAGGAGCGGGAGGTCGGGGGCGTGTATTTTGTGGCACGCCAGGGACCTGAGCTCTTACGCGATCTCTACGATACTCTCCGCACAGACTGCCTGGATCATCAAATCATTTTGCTGTAAGAGTTTCATTTCTCGCTCGTCGCCAGGTAAGTTCCCAAGCCAACCATAATGACTCCGGTAGCCGTGCGTTGGCGCCGGCGGAAACTGGCGGACGAGCGAATGCGATTGCCCAGGGGACCCGCCAGCGCGGTCACGACGAGGTCTGCCGCTGTATTCATCACCACCGACACACTGCCCAAAATCAAGAATTGCAGGAATATGTGGCCGTTCTGCCTGTCCACGAACTGCGGTATAAAAGAGAGGAAAAACAGAGCTGTCTTCGGATTCAGAACTTCCGTGGTTACACCCTGCCAAAAGGGACCTCGGCGGGGTAGAGTGGGATAGGTTGAGGCTTCGTTATTGCGCTGTCCCGCCTCTCGATGGGCTTCAAGAATCATGCGAATTCCCAAGAAACATAGGTAGGCCGCGCCAGCATATTTCACCGCTGCGAATGCCGCGGCAGATCTCGCCAGGATTACCGAAATACCAGCGGCTGCAGCGAAAACATGAACCATGCCACCGACGAAGGTGCCCAGCGCGGAAAGCGCACCCTCTAGCTTTCCACCGGCCAGGCTTCGCGCCAGAACGTAAAGCATTCCCGGTCCGGGAGCGATTGCGAGCAGAAAAGCTGCAGACAAAAATACAAAGAGTTTGGCTGTAAGCATGATCAGTAAATTGTAGCGGCTTCCTACGCGCTGAGGCCTATCGGCGACATTCTATCCCAGCGAGAATCGACGGAAGGTACCCGCTGTCTGGCGCGGCGGTTGGCTGATGCGGTTGGCTGATTCGGAACTCGGGTGGTGAAATTGCCAAATTGCCCTCAGGGCTGACTTCGTGACCGGAAAAGCGTAATATCTCTCCCTTTGGTGGGCTACTCGTTTTCTGTCCGCTCGCGTGTAAGCACTGCACCCCATGCCCGTGTCCCTGACCTCGCTGCTGGCCTCCATCCCGGTACCCCTGACGCGGCTGACCTACGCCTTCCGCTTTCAGTTCCTGGCGCTGCTCCTGCTCGCGGATTTCGCCAAAAAAGGGGACGTATTTAACATCCTGTGGGCGTTGGTCTTCGGCTTTGCCACGCTCAATATTCTGGGGCTGGTGGCGCGCCGCTTCGAGCCCAACCGCAACCGCCTGAATTTCGGGGAAACCATTGCCATCATGGTCGTGATTGTCTCTATCGTCCTGCTGGGCTGGGAGATGCTTACCCTGTTCAAGATTTTCCCCATCAAGCTGCAGCATCATGATTAGTGATTTTGCGGTATGATTCGGTCATGCCGAAGAACGTCCCCCCGTTCGAGGTGACCTGTCCCTGTTGCAATGCCGTCCTTAAAGTGGACGCAGAAATACAGGGAGTTATCGCCCACACCGCCGCGGTCAAGCCTCGGATGTTCGCCGACATTGAAGAAGCTGCCCGGGCTATGAAGGAACAGGACACCCGTCGCGATTCCATCTTCCGGCAGTCGGTGGAGGCCCAGAAGAACGCTTCCAGCCTGTTGGAGAAGAAGTTCCAGGAAGCGGTCAAGAAGGCCAAGGAGTCTCCGGATACCGGAAAACCGATCCGGGATTTCGATCTGGACTAATTTTCCTCGCGAAAAATTCACTAACCAGTAAATCGATCTAGGCTAAAATGCGCAATGGCCCCTCCCCCCCTCCTTCTCGGCCATCGCGGGGCACGTGCGTCTACCGGGATTCCTGAGAATACTTTCGCCTCCTTCGATCTTGCACTCGAGCACGGTTGCGACGGCTTTGAGTTTGACGTTCGTCTTGCGGCTTGCGGGACAGCTGTAATTTGCCACGATCCCAAAGTCGGTAAGACCACGATTGCCCGCGCTCGGGCCAAGCAATTGCCTCAACTGCCGCAGCTCGATGACGTGATCCAGCGTTATCGCGAACGCGCCTTCCTGAACATTGAGCTTAAGGTCAAAGATCTGGAAGCGAAGGTGTTGGCGGCGTTAGGCGAATTTCCACCGACCCAGGGTTATGTAGTTTCTTCCTTCATTCCTGATGTCGTGATGGACCTGGAGGCTCGCAGCTCCTCGGTAGCGATTGGGATTATCTGCGAAACGGCAGCCCAACTTGCCGGTTGGCGCCAGCTGCCCGTCGACTACGTAATCCCGCACCAGTCGCTGGTGGATCAATTACTGGTGCAAGACATTCATGATTCCGGCCTCAGAATTTTGGTGTGGACGGTGAACGACACGGAAGCCATGCTGCGCCTCGCGAATTGGGGAGTTGACGGGATCATCTCCGATGAGACCGAGCGACTGGTTCACACCCTCACCTCGAATATGGCATGACTGGAGGTCATACAAATCCGCATCGAATGCGGAGTGCCTGGATGTCATCGGCGGCGCACTGCCATCTCACCGCCCACGACTGCTAATCAGCGGCGGCCTCAACCAACGTACCTACACGCGGCGGCTTGCGCAGAAAGGCCGCACGCTCCATTTCGAACGCTTCCAGTTGGGCTGCGGATTGCGAATCAGTCCATCCCATAGCGGCACCAATGCGGGCGGCGGCCTCCCGGCTACAGGCCGGAGACCAGCAGGCGCCCAGTGCGACCGGCACCCGTCGCAGCAGCACATCGCCCAGCGTGGTTGCGCACTCGCCGGCAATCGCATCGACCGCCTCGGCAACGATGTGCTCGCTGTGAGCGCAAAGCGGAGCGCGAAGGTCCGGGCTGCGCCGCGCCATGTTCGAGATATCCAGGGCGCGCTTGCCGTGCCATTCGACAATGCCCCGGGCCGTGTCTTCGCTGATTCCGCCGACGCTGCCAATCTCGATTACCCACTGGTCCAGCAGAAGGGCGGCACTTTCCGCCGAGGCGAGGGCGATCGTCTTTGAAGATTTTGGTGAAACTCCAATTTTGGCCGCACACTGCCGCGCCAATTCCGCGGCGGTTGTCAGCTTGCCGCCGATGATGGAAATCATGTGCTCGGCGCCATCCTGGGCGTGATCGTGCAGATAGTGTTTGCGGGTCACGGCTGCGGCGTCTTCCTTGGGCGCAAAGGGCAGAGGCCGGACTCCGGCGAAACTGTAGCGGATGTCCGCGGCCGAAAGCTTGACCTGCGGAAACAGGCGAACGAAGGAGCGCATCAGGTAGTCGATCTCTTCGGGCGCGGGTTGGACCTTGCCGGGATCACCCTGGTCCGCGACCTCCGTGGTCCCCACCAACACCTGTTCGTTCCAAGGGATAACAAAAATCGGACGCTTGTCCACGGCTTCGGTGTACACCGCCGCGGCGGGAGCGCCGGCGAAGCGGGGCAGCACAATGTGCGAGCCGCGAATGCCGCCAACCATGGGGTGCGAGGTCTCGATGCGGGAGCGCTGGCAGAGCCGGTCCGCCCAGGGACCGGTGGCATTGATGATCCAGGTGGCTTCGACCCGTTCCTCTTTACCGGTCAGCTGGTCCCTCAACAGCACCCCGGCCACCCGTCGATGACGAACGTCCACCGCGAGCACCTGAGTATGATTGCGCGCCACCGCGCCGGCTTCCATGGCCTCGACCAGCCACTCCGCCACCAGGCGCTCGGGGAATTCGCACTGGGCGTCTTCGTAGCCGAACACCGACCAGCGCCGGCCAGAGTCGAGCAGACGCTCCAGCTTCTGCTGGTCTTCGCGACTCGATCCCGCGTGCAAACTGCCCCCGCCCAGGCGACGATACAGCCACAGACCGGTGCGTATGGTGAGCGCACTGCGACCGCTATTCTGGTCGAGCGCCAGCAGAAAATTTATGGGATGCACCAGGTGCGGGCGCTCCTGCAGCAGACGCCGGCGTTCCACAAGCGACTCGCGCACCAGGCCGAGCTCGGCGTGTTCCAGGTAGCGCAGGCCGCCGTGGATGATACGGGTGGCGCGGCTGGTGGTGCCGGCGGCAAAGTCGTGTTGCTCAACCAGCAGGGTGCGACGTCCGGCGCGCCCGCACTCCCGGGCGATGGCCACGCCGTTGATCCCGCCACCAATGACGATGACCTGGAACCGCTCGCTTTCGAGCGGCTGCCGGATTGGGGGTGCGTAGTTCATATCGAAGTGAGGACCGAGTCTGGCTGCGCTACTTTCTCAGGATAAGCCTGTCCCGTTTTCCAGATCGGGAAAAGATAACATCGGTTATAGGGGTAACCTCGCAGTAGGTTATCCCGAAACTGTTTGGCAGCTGTAGTTATGGCTTAGAGAATTAGTAAGCCATTGTATATACATTAGTTATTTGCAGCACTCTTATGAGTGTTTCGTCTTTCACCTTTCTGTCATCCTGAGCGCTGCCATACGATTCGCTTGCGAATCGTGTGGCGGAGTCGAAGGACCCCTGCGCGTTTCGGTCGCTTCCGAACTTGGTAGAAACCGTCCGAACTGATCGAAGGACGATGCTAACAGTACGAACGACTCAGCGCCTCTGAGCTCCTAGGGGTCCTTCGACTCTGTATCCGCTTCACGAGGCGAAGCAGATGCTGCGCTCAGGATGACAGGTTTGCGGGTGCATTGCCCCCACCTACGCCCGTCGTTTACAGTGTTTGGGCCGCATGCCAACCACCGGAGAACGCTTCGAACGCGCCGTTTCTATCATGGCCCGGCTGCGTGGTCCGGGTGGTTGTCCGTGGGACCGGGAACAGACCTTCGATTCGATCAAGCCGTACACCCTCGAAGAAACCTACGAAGTTCTGGAAGCCATCGACAACCGGGATTGGGATGAGCTCCCGGGCGAGCTGGGCGATTTGCTCCTTCAGGTTTTGTTCTATGCCCAGATGGCCAAGGACCAGGGCACATTCTCGATCGACGAAGTCCTGGATCGCCTTTGCACCAAGTTGGTCGATCGGCACCCGCATGTTTTTGGCGAGGTAAAGGCGGAGACTTCTTCCGAGGTGCTCCGCAACTGGCAGGCATTAAAGGCAGACGAGAAAAAGAAAAAAGCAGGGGATAACAACACCGACTCGATCCCAGCAGAATCCGTGCTGGCGGGAGTTTCCACAGCGATGCCGGCGTTGATGGAAGCTTACAAGCTCAGTTCGAGAGCGGCACAAGTGGGCTTCGACTGGCCCGACATGGACGGCTTGTTTGAAAAGCTGCAGGAGGAAACGGAGGAACTGCAGCAGGGTCTGACGGAATTTCCGGCGCCGGGTCCGCGACCTCAGGTCCGCGGGGTGGCGGGAGCGAGCGGACAACAGGTTTCCGAAGCTCTCAGGCAACATCTGGAAGAGGAAGTAGGCGATCTTTTGTTTGTGCTGGTGAACATTGCACGCTATCTGTCACTCGATCCGGAGTCGGCGCTGAGAAAGACAAACCGAAAGTTCAAGCGGCGATTTCAATGGATGGAGGAGCAGTTGCGCGCTTCCGGACGCGGTCCGCAGCAGGCCTCGATGATGGAACTGGAGTCTTTGTGGCAGCAGGCGAAGATTCAATTGAAGGAAAACGAGCGGGGCGAGCGCGAGGCGGGATGACCGAGAGCAAGGTGGTGATCCGCAAGTGTCACAACCTGGATGAAATGTCGGCCTGCGTCACCCTGCAAAAGGAAGTATGGAATTTCGCCGACGCGGAACTGGTGCCCATGCGTGTGTTTGTGGTGGCAGAGAAAATAGGTGGTCAGGTCATCGGCGGGTTTGACGACGGGGAAATGGTGGCCTTCGCGTTGTCACTCCCCGGTTCGAGAGGCGGACAATCCTATCTCCATTCGCAGATGCTGGCAGTGCGGAGCGAATACCGTAATGCCGGACTGGGACGTCAAATCAAGCTCTTTCAGCGCGAGGACGCACTTGATCAAGGATTTGAATTGATCGAGTGGACGTTTGATCCGCTCGAAATCAAGAATGCCTACTTGAACATCGAGCGCCTGGGCGCTATCGCGCGCCGCTATCACGTCAACCAGTATGGGGTCACATCGTCGCCGCTACAGGGTGGTCTGCCCTCCGACCGGCTGGTCGCAGAATGGTGGCTGAAGTCGAATCGGGTGGAGCGTCTGTTGCGTGAAGATCGGACGCTGGCCTTCGAACCGCTGAAAACAATTTCCGTTCCCGCTGAAATCTATGGCTGGAAAGCGGCGCCGGCCACGCGGGAGCGCGCCCAGGAAGTTCAGGACTGCAACCGGAGAGATTTCCTGCAGGCGTTTTCCGATGGCCTGGCGGTTTTGGGCTACGAACGCGATCCGCAGGGGGCCGGTAAATTTCTGCTGGGGCGGTGGGACGAGAAGTGGATCTATCCTTTCGAAATCCGATGAAAATTGAAACCATTACGCTGCGCGAGATTCGAATGCCGCTCGTCCACTTTTTTGAGACCAGCTTTGGCCGTGTTTATAGCCGCCGCATCCTGTTGGTGACGGCCGGCTGCGAGGGAGTCGAGGGCTGGGGAGAATGTGTCGCCGGGGAAGATCCGTTTTACAGTTCGGAATGGATCGAGACGGCATGGTCGACGATCAAAGAATACCTGGCGCCGGCAGTATTGGGCCGGCCCTTGACCGCCGCCCACGAGGTTGCTGGGCTGATGGCCAAAGTGCGCGGCCACCGCATGGCCAAGGCGGCGATCGAAAATGCGGCTTGGGATGCCGAGGCCAGACAGAAACAGCTGCCGCTATGGAAGTTGCTCGGAGGCACGACGCGCGAAATCCAGTGCGGCGTTTCCATCGGCATTCAGGATTCCATCGAACAGCTGCTGGACAAGATTGAGACCGAACTCGCCGCCGGCTACCGCCGGATCAAGGTCAAGGTAAAGCCAGGCTGGGACTTAAACGTGCTGGAGCGAATTCGTTCGCGCTGGCCCGGCATTCTGTTGAGCTGCGATGCCAACTCCGCCTATCGGCTCGACGAGGTCGAGCACCTGCGTAAATTCGATCGCTTCGAGCTTCTTATGATCGAGCAGCCGCTGTGGAATGACGACATCTACTATCACGCCCGGTTGCAGCGCGAACTGAAAACCGCCATCTGCTTGGACGAATCCATCCGCCATGCGCGCGACGCGGCTGCGGCCGTCGAAACCGGCGCTTGCCGCATCGTGAACGTCAAAGTCGGTCGAGTGGGCGGGTTCAGCGAGGCCAGAAAAGTGCACGATGTGTGCCAGGACAACAACGTCCCGGTATGGTGCGGCGGGATGCTCGAAACGGGTGTGGGTCGGGCCCACAATATCGCGCTTTCCACTTTGCCGAATTTCCGACTGCCCGGCGATGTGTCCGCGTCTAAACGCTACTGGGCGGAAGATATCATCGAGCCCGAGGTTGAGGTGAGTCCTCAGGGAACGATCACGGTGAGCGACGAACCCGGTGCGGGCTACCGGATTCGTGAGGACTTGATCGAGAAGCTTGCCGTAAGAAAGGAAACATTCTGACCTGTGTGGGGCGGACACTCCTGTCCGCCGCCTTTGACTTGGACTTTGTCTCTGGGCTTGAGATCCCCGCTTGCCATAGGGTCCGACACACAAGATCAGCGTCAAAAGCGGCGGACAAGAGTGTCCGCCCCACACGCTACTTGCTGTTGCAACAGGACAGTTGATTCTGCGCAATTGCAGCCTGCTGTTGTTTCAGCAGTTCGATGCCCTGGGCAAAAGTCAGGTCCGGCGGCACGGGATGGAAATCACTATAGATCTCGGTTGACTTGATATCGATACTCTTGAACAGAAGGACCTTTCCCGTGAAAGCCAGGTCCATGCGAGCGATGGCCCAGTTGTCGTCGTTGACGTCGGCCTGGTCGACTTGAAAATGGCCTCCACGATCGAGATGGCCGAGGATGCCCCATCCGAAGCCCACATCTTTGAAAAGGGTGCCATCGATCCTGGCGATGCGCTGTTTTTGCGGATCCAGCAGCACCACCCCTTGCATCCCGGTCAGGACCTGCTCCACATGCGACGGCGGATCGTAGCGGGGATTGGGACGGAACTTGAGCCGTAACAACTGGTCTCCAGATTTACCCACACCGGGTCTGCCGGTTTCCGTGCCGTCGTATTCGTATAGGAAGGCGTCGGGCAACGCTTTGAGGATGAGGCTGACCCGTTCGGCGCTTTCCTTCTCTTGTTTGCGCTTGCGCTCCAACTCGGCGGGTTGGTTCACGAAGCGCTCGATGCGTCCGTATTCATCTCGACGTTGCTGCTGATTGAGGGGCTGGTCGTTGTATGCCACAACCATGCCAACCATGGCGTCGCGCGTTTCCACCATGAGTTTCGTCTGCGAGCCGGCGGGGGTTTCCTTGCGCTGGCGGCACATGTATTTCGGGCCCAGATTGTTACTCTTGATTTCGTTCGCGACCGCGCGCCTCACCAGTTCGCTCGGGGTATTTCCGGGCGGCCCTTCGGCCAGGCTGCCCGCACTCAAACTGAGCGCAAGCGCCACCACTAACGCTGTTCGCCAATCAGTCCGGACCAGGATCGGTTTCATGGGATCGAGCACGCGCCTCTGCTAGGTTAGACGAAAAACGAGGCCGGGACGTTGTCTAAATAGCCTCCCGCAAGAGTGTGGAGGGGCAAGTCTGGAACCGCTAAAGGCAACGGGTTTAGTCGTCGATACGACTCTTGGTAGGTTGCCCCGGTGAGCGCCGTGGGATATAGTTCGATGAAGCACGAATGGCGTTCGCGAAGGGTTGCGGGGTTTCCTTTCAATTAGCTTTTCTGGCCCTGGCAAGTCACAGGTGACTTGGGATTCCCGTGCGCGTCCGGTTTGGTAAATGTGCCCAAGGAGGCCGACATCATGGAGACGCCGAAGACGGCAGAGTTTGCGCATATTGGCAAGTCCGTCATCATCAAAGGGGAACTCTCGGGTAGCGAGGACCTTTACGTGGATGGCCAGGTCGAGGGTAGCATTGAACTCGCTGGTAACCGCTTGATCATCGGTCCCCACGGGCAGGTTCGCGCCAATGTAAACGCCAAAGGCGTGATCGTTCAGGGCAAGCTCGACGGCAACATTCGGGCCTCGGAGCGCGCCGAACTGACCAAGTCAGCCATCGCCGTTGGCGATATCATCACCCAGCGGGTGGCGATTGAAGAGGGCGCGTACTTTAAAGGCAAAGTCGATATCCAGAAGGACACGACGAAGACCGATGGGGTGAAGCCGGTTAGCGCCGCCAGCGCATCTGCGGCAGCAAGTTCGGCGGCAGCGAGCAGCAGCACAGCCACGGTGGCGATGAAAATTAATCCCAGCGACGGCAAGTAAATTCCTGCCCCGATCTTCTTCCTTCGGCTGACGGTGCCGTGAGGGAATGGACCAGACGCCCCGCGGTCGCCGGCGGCGTTAGTTGTACACAGCTTGATGAAATTTTTCGGTTCGTCAGACAGCACCGCGCAGGATGCAGCGGCGGCCCAGAGAGCGAAGCTCACACGCCGCTCCAGTAGTCTCGCCCAGCTGATTAAGTCGCTCGATTCCGAAGAAACGCTCTGCATACTCGATCTGGGATCGACGTCTCCCGCCAACATCCGCTATTGCACTGAGCGTGGGCACAAGATTTACAGTGACGACCTGCTGATTTCCTCCACTGACCCGTCACTCGCTATCAAAGATGAGGCAGGCAAACCGTCCCTCGACAGCAAACGCTTCCTGGAAGAAAACCTGGTGTATCCGGGGGCACAGTTCGATATTGTCCTGTGCTGGAACCTGCCCGATTATCTGGACGAAAGTCTGGTGAAGCCAGTGATCGGCCGGCTCTGGTCGCTGCTCAAACCCGGAGGCATGCTGCTGGCCTTTTTCCACACCCAGGAGGCGGGCCCCGATGCACCTTGCTACCGCTATCACATCATGGGCGGGGACACACTGGAGATGCAGCACATCGCTCGCGGCGACGGGAAAAAGGGAAGTGGGGGCAGCAAATTCCGCCTGCAGCGCGTGTTCAACAACCGCAATATCGAGAATCTCTTCCGCGATTTCGCATCCATCAAATTTTTTCTGGCCCGCGATAACGTTCGCGAAGTATTGGTCGTGCGCTAGCCCCTGTCCTCTTCGTATTGTCATCCTGAGCGGAGTCATGCGATTCGCTCGCGAATCGCATGGCGGAGTCGAAGGACCCCTATAAGCACCATAGACCACGTGGGGACAGCCGCCCCGGCTGTCCAGCGGAGCAACGCTCCGCTGTTTCGCTCTGGGCAAGAAAGGGGTCGAGCTTCGCTCGACCGGAGAGCCGAGGACATCTGTCCCTGCGTGGTTCGTATTGACGCGCGCACG